>Ga0209181_10009938_pt1 | contig 12416 bp, 10 predicted proteins | sample MAT05_FD_187208 | JGI IMG/M metagenome (GOLD analysis project Ga0209181, IMG submission 187208) | Freshwater microbial communities from Lake Fryxell liftoff mats and glacier meltwater in Antarctica - MAT-05 (SPAdes) (version 2) | ecosystem: Environmental > Aquatic > Freshwater > Ice > Liftoff... | reverse complement strand
AAGGACACGCGATCGCCGTCCGAGTGGGGATTAACACAGGCTCCGTGATTGCCGGGGTCATTGGCAAAAAGAAATTCACTTACGACCTTTGGGGTGACACCGTTAATATCGCCAACCGTATGGAATCGCACGGCATTCCCGGCAAAATTCAGGTCACCGCAGCCACTTACCAACGGTTGAAAGACCAGTATCAATTTGAGCAGCGAGGCATTATTGACGTAAAAGGAAAAGGTGAAATGCCGACCTATTGGCTGCTCCAAAAAAATATCAAGTGAAGGGGCAGTGCAGAAGATAAAAGCCTCTATAGAGTAGAGTCCCGTAGGGGCGTGGCATTTGGGCAATCATCTACGACTCAATCAGAGATTGACTACCAAATGCTACGCCCTTACGCAAAACACCAGTTCAGTAACAAAAAATAAATTTACAGAAAAATATTTACCTACTTAGCTCAGCGATCGCAATCGACTGCGATACGTGACACCATCCAGCCCGTCTCCATAACTGTTTGCAGGGTTGATGGATTGTTGCAATCGACTGATGCGTTCAGCCGTTGCAGGGTGGGTACTCAAAAACGTGGGCACCGATCGTGACTGAAGGAGCTTAGACATAAAATCGACCATTGCAGATTGGGCATAGCCCGTTTTCGCTAAAGTCTGCAACCCCATCGTATCCGCTGCGTACTCATCTTGGCGGCTATTCGGGCGGCGAAATGCCAGTTCAACTCCAATATTCGCAGCCATATTGCGATCTAAGCCAGCCGCTCCCACTAACCCATTGGCAACCGCCATCTTTCTCATTTGAGCCACAGAGTGTCGCCCAGCAATATGACCAATTTCGTGCGCCATTACACTCGCAAGTTCTGCCTCATTGCTCGCTAGGGTTAGCAGCCCCCGGTTGATATAAACAAAACCGCCCATGGTGGCAAACGCATTTACGCCGCGATCGTCCACAACCTGAAAACGATAAGGAATATTAGGACGGGTGCTAGATGCAGCCAGCCGTTGCCCAATCTGATTGACATACTGATTCACTTGAGGATTTTGCAGAATGCGAACTTGTCCTCGCGTTAACTGCTGATTAATTTGCTGACCAATTTCAACTTCTTGTCGATCAGACAAACTGGAAAGTTGAACGACCTGAATGCCGCGCAAAATCAAATCGCCCCAAGAAATGGCTTGCGCCATCATCGGTTGACCCACGGTTAGCACGACCGCGATCGCGATTGAAATACCCAGGTATCCCCAGCGTCGCATCTGCCGAGAAAGCTGAGAATAATATCTAAGCATCGGTTGACTCGGTAAGGAACAAAGTTTAGCAACTACATCAATTTACCTAAAAACGCTGGCAATTAATGAGCCGAGGGATATGCCTAGTTCTAGCGACGCAGGTAGCACCTAGAAGTTCCTCACACTTTCTAAATAATCTAAAAATCAACATAACCAAAGACAGTTGCTTAACCCGACAACCGTCTTGTCAGTTTAGTGGCAACTGTCTTAAACAAATATTTTTATAGGCGCTGCAAGGCAGGCTAATGCCTAGTTATAACGTCTTTTACGTCGAGCCATAATTGCCTTACGCTTTTGCTTTTCAATGGGGGTTTCAAAATGCCGATGGGATCTTAAATCTGCCAAAATTCCTGCTTTAGAAACCTGGCGTTTAAATCTCCGCAGGGCAGAATCGATTCCTTCATTTTCGCCAAGAACTACTTGGGTCATTCGCGACAAACTCTCCAACTTAGATGAACATGATTCTAACTAATTTATCATCTCAATAAAGTAGATGTTTGGCAATTTTGCAGCAGGCTTCCAAGCTTGTCAATCAGGTAGCGCGATCGTTCCAGTTCAACACTTGTTTTAGCAAGAATGGCTGAAAATCCGACGGGTGAAAAAACGGTCTTGAACCTGAGTCAGAACTTACGCAAATCGATCGGAATTTGCCCCCCAACCCCCAATTCTGGGGGAACTAGAGATCAAAGTCCCCCAGAATTGGGGGATTTAGGGGGCGAGTGCGTAAGTCCTATGAGTGTTGAGTTTGCCATCATTCCAGCGAGGACACTGTACGATCGCCCACACCCGATTAGCTGTGCTGATTGGCTGATTTAAACCGACCCGCTAAAAAATCGCGCTCTTTAAGATGCTTGGTTTTACGCCCTGTTACCCGTCTACGCCACATTCTAAAGCTGGAAGGCTTCATTTCACGTCGCATTAGAGCAATCACCTGCTTTTCCTGTAAACCAAACTGAAGGGCGATCGCCTCGAAGGTAGTGCGGTCTTCCCATGCCATTTCCAGCACGCGATCGATGGTTTCCGAATCTAAGTTTGATAATTCCATAGGTGCTACACATCTAGTCCAACAACTTCTGTCATCTCGCGAGAATGCTCTACGGTGAACTGGTACGTAATTTCCTGCGTGGCTTTTGGCTTTAGCGACAATACCCATTCCAATTTTCCCAGTTCGCCCAGTTCTATTTGGGGACTGCTGCGCGTTAGGCGAATTTTGATGCGCTCATTGCGGCTAACGGGCAATTGTTCAGTGAGTTGGAGGGTGGCTTCCTGGTCACGCAAGTTAGTCACCAACACGCGATAGGCGTAAGTAATCAGGCGTTTGTCTTGCATGAAACGCTTGTCCACTTTGCGTTCAACCAAATCCCGCTCTAGTTTCAACCCCTCATCAATGCCGAGGTTGAGCTTGAATTCCTGACTGGGTGCCACATTATCTAAAGGGGTTATGCCCACAAACATCTCATCGCGAAAGATGTTTGCTTGACCGGGAAGCAGGGTGACACCGTTTTCAGGATTGGTCACGACGGCTTGCAGGTAGGCGAAGCTAACCAATTTGGGAATAGCGATGTATTCCATTTTGCAGGGATAACTGTGGCTGAAGATAGTGATTTTGTGGGGGGAGCGATCGCCGGGAATATTGTTGTTTCCATCAATTTGAAAGGTGACAATGCCGCCATCGCTGCTAGTTATAGCTGCCACGGTTTCTGCTGCATAGGCTTGGGCACCCCTGAAAGCACTACTTTCAAAGTCGCCGGAGCTAGTAATATCGCTATCCATGAATCCAAGGTCATCCGATTCTGCACCGCCTCCCTTCCTTGCTCGAAGCATCATGGGCGCAGCGATAGGCATCGGCGGCAGGGGAACATCTACATACCAAGGATCGAGTTTGGGAGGCAGGGTGCCTAGACCCGGTTTAGCGGTGGAGAGAATCAGGGCGACTTCTGTCCAGTCTTCGCCTGTGTTTTGAGTCACTTCTGCCAGATAATCCAGTTGTAGCACTTTGGTTTGGGTGTCTACTCGCAGATCATAGAGGGGTTGCCAACTGGCGCGATCGACAGTGTAAGAAACCTCTAGCTGAAACTCGCCTGTTCCAGCGGGCAAAATGCTGACCACAACGCTGTAGCTTTCTTTGGGGCGCGGGGTTTGAACCTGCTGAAGCTGCTGTTGTAGAGCGCTCAAGTGCTTATTGAGTTCTCGTAAGGTTTGATTTTGCTGAGCGATCGCTCCTGCTAAATCGCTGTGCTGCTGCCCCACAAATTCCAATAGTTCGGCGGTCTGGGCTAAGTTGACCCGCTGTTCTGCCAAACCACGGGAAAAGCGATCGACAGATTTTTCACTCAAGCTTTGGATAAAATTACGCCGTAATTCCAGCGCGGCTAGCCCATCTTGCAAGGTGCGTCGCTCGTCTTCTAGCTGCTGGATTTGGGTGGTTAATTGAGCCACGCGATCGGCAATCGGCTCAACAGCATAAGCGCGCTCAGTCTGCACACCCAGCAACCGCACTGCCACCGTTCCCGTTCCCTTCACTCGCACCGATTCAGGTTGTAGTGTGATAGGCAGGTTCGTTAGAGTCAGCGATCGCTCTTGCCCAGTCAGGGAGACAGTGCCTCGTCGGGTGACCAATGCTTGATCAGTGTAAACCGTGACGACTGCGATCGCGGTATCAAGGGTTTGGTTTGCGGGTGACTGACCACTATTCATTTTTGTGCCCCAATAGCCAATGCCACCTTAACACCAGTGATCAAAAATGGGGAGTGATTACCCTTTATCAAGAAAAGGTTGGGATCAAGTAGACACGGGGGCAGTTGGCAAGGTGAAGTAAAAGCGACTGCCTGCGCCATGCACCGATTCAAAGCCAATCTGCCCACCTTGATTTTCAACTAAAAGCTTGCACAAAGACAGCCCTAACCCGGTGCCCTCAATATTTTGGCGATCGCCATGCTTGACCCGATAAAACCGATTGAACAAGTGAGGCTGGTCAGCTTCGGGAACCCCTAACCCGTAATCTTGCACCCCTATCTCTACCCAACCGGATTGCTTGACTGCTGCATTGACCTCAATCGCCTCACCATTGGGCGAATACTTGATTGCGTTGGATAAAAAGTTGACCAGGACTTGCGAAACCTGCCAGCGATCGCCCCAAACCTGGGGCAATTCAGCCCCAAGCTGATATCTGACTGAATAAGGTGAGAAACCTGCTATCACCTCTTTAACAAGCGTTTCAAAACAAAAACTCATCGGCTGAGTGGCGATCTTGCCAGTCTCTAGATTCCGCAGCGCCATTAAGTCACGGAGCAAAGTCGTTAGGGAGCAAATCTTTTGCTGAATCACCTCCAAAAATTCCTGACGTTGGTCTATGGCTAATGAGGGTTCGCCAAGCAAATGAACCGCACCATTTAATGCCGTTAATGGCGTAGCAAGCTGATGGGTTAACAACTGCATTAATTGGGCGTGTTGCAAAATTTGCTCCCGCAGAGTTTGGTTCTCTTGAAACGCTTGCCCCAACTCTCGGTCAACGGTATCCCACTCCGGCTCAACCGCAGGAGGCAAGACAGGAATAGAACGATCATTCGCGGAAGGAAACATGAAGAGCGAACCCTAGCTTATTTACATATCTTAACAAATGATCCGATTTTTTACGATGCGATCGCCCGATCGCATCGCTCATGCCCCTCATCTCATAGTTTTCCAAACAGGAGTGAGCAATTTCTTTGAAATTGTCCCGATTGGTTACCGAACAAGTGAAACTAAAGATACAGTTAGCCCGATTTTCAGCAACCCTTAATGATTTTGGAACACGATCGCATTCTTACGGCAATCGATGTGGGAACCAATTCCATTCACATGGTAGTGGTTCGCATTCAGCCTGCGTTGCCTGCGTTTACTATCATCGCTAGCGAAAAAGATATGGTTCGATTGGGTGAACGGTGCCATCAAACCGGACAATTAACCGAATCAGCCATGCAGCGAGCGATTGAAGCGCTCAAACGCTGCCAAGAAATTTCTCAAAGTCTTGGATCAGAGCAGATCATCGCAGTTGCCACCAGCGCGGTTCGCGAAGCTCCCAACGGACAAGAGTTTTTGCAGCGAGTGGAATCAGACCTAGGGCTTTGGATCAACCTAATTTCGGGAGTAGAAGAAGCGCGCCGGATTTATTTGGGTGTGTTGTCGGGCATTGAGTTTAATAACACGCCTCACATTGCGATCGACATTGGCGGCGGTTCTACCGAACTGATTTTGGGCGATGGACATGATCCCCGCAGCTTGAGCAGCACTAAAATTGGCGCGGTTCGGCTGACCAATGAGTATGTTACGACCGATCCCATTAGCCATAAAGAATTTGAAGCGCTGCAAGCTTATATTCGTGGCATGTTAGAGCGTCCAACGGAGGAACTGCTCAGCCACCTTAAACCGGGCGAAATCCCCCGGCTAATTGGCACCTCTGGCACGATTGAAACCCTAGCAATGCTGCACGCACGGGAGCAGTTGGGCATTGTGCCCACGCCACTCCAAGGCTACAGTTTCACCCTGACTGATTTGCAGGAAATGACTCAGCGGTTTCGGCGGATGACTATTGCAGAGCGATCGCACATTCCAGGCATGAACGATCGCCGTGCTGAGATTATTTTGGCGGGATCACTGATTTTGCAGGAGGCAATGATCCTGCTCAACAGCAAAACAATTACCATCTGTCAGCGATCGCTCAGGGAAGGGGTGATTGTGGATTGGATGCTGACCCATGGGCTAATTGAAGATCGGCTGCGCTACCAAAGCTCCATTCGCAAACGCAGCGTTCTTAAAACCGCTCAGAAATACCAGGTGAACTTGCACCACAGCGAACGGGTGGCAGAATTTGCGCTTAGTCTATTCGATCAAACTCAAGGAGTTTTGCATGAATGGGGCGATGAAGAACGTGAACTGCTGTGGGCAGCAGCCATTTTGCATAACTGTGGGCACTTCGTCAGTCACTCCTCCCATCACAAGCACTCCTACTACCTGATTCGCTATGGAGAGCTGTTGGGCTATACCGAAACAGAAATAGAAACGATCGCAAACCTGGCACGCTATCACCGCAAAAACAATCCTAAGAAAAAGCACGAAAACTACCGCAATCTCACCAGCAAAAAGCATCGGCAGGTTGTCGATCAACTGAGTCCTTTACTACGGCTAGCAGTCGCTCTCGATCGCCGTCAAATTGGGGCAATTCAAACAGTCACCTGTGAGTTTCCGCCCACCACTCGCGAACTGCGGCTGCATCTACAAGCCGCAAAACCTGCTGACGATTGCGCTCTAGAGTTGTGGAGCCTAGAAACCAAAAAGAGTAGTTTTGAAGGTGAATTTGGACTCAAGCTTGTACCTGTATTAGAAGTCGCAACCTCTATCGTTTCAACTTAAACGGTCTATTTGAGCCACCCTTCAACCGAACCGCCCCACTAGGTACGGTAAACACTCCTTCATCAGAAGGCGCAATTGAGACGACTATATAAAGAGAAGCGCTGAGCTATGAACTAAATCGATTAGTAACCGATAATTTCCTGGTTTTCTTACGATTGATAGTCGTGAGTAGTGAACAGCCTCTCAGATATTTTTAATCTCTCACAGTAGTTGATGGAGCCGAAGCAGCAATGGCAAAAGTCGTCGGAATTGACCTGGGTACAACAAATTCGTGTGTGGCGGTAATGGAAGGTGGCAAACCCACCGTCATTGCAAATGCGGAAGGCTTCCGAACTACCCCTTCTGTAGTTGCTTTTGCAAAAAACGGCGATCGCCTGGTCGGGCAAATTGCCAAGCGCCAAGCCGTGATGAACCCCGAAAATACTTTTTATTCGGTAAAGCGTTTCATCGGTCGTCGGTTTGATGAAGTCGCCAACGAATTAACCGAAGTTTCCTACAAAGTTTTAAACGTAAACGGCAACATCAAGATTGACAGCACTGCTAAGGGTGAACAATATGCCCCTGAGCAAATTTCTGCCGAAGTGCTCCGCAAACTGAAAGAAGATGCCAGCAAATACCTAGGCTCAGATGTCACTCAAGCGGTGATTACTGTTCCCGCTTACTTCAACGACTCCCAGCGCCAAGCGACTAAAGATGCCGGAAAGATCGCTGGTTTAGAAGTCCTACGAATTATCAACGAACCAACTGCCGCTTCATTGGCTTACGGCTTAGATAGAAAAAGCAATGAAACCATTCTCGTCTTTGACTTAGGCGGTGGTACCTTCGACGTATCGATTCTGGAAGTGGGCGATGGCGTGTTTGAAGTGCTGGCAACCTCTGGTGACACTCACTTAGGCGGCGACGACTTTGACAAAAAAATCGTAGACTACTTGGCAGACGAGTTCCGCAAATCGGAAGGGATTGATCTTCGCAAAGATAAGCAAGCCCTACAACGCCTGACCGAAGCCGCAGAAAAAGCCAAGATTGAGCTATCCAGCGTTACTCAGGCAGAAATTAACTTGCCCTTCATTACTGCCACTCAGGATGGTCCCAAACATTTGGACACCACACTGACTCGTGGCAAATTTGAAGAACTCTGTGCCGATCTGATCGATCGCTGCCGAATTCCCGTAGAAAATTCCCTGCGGGATGCCAAGCTGGGCAAAGAAAGCATCGATGAAGTCGTGATGGTGGGCGGTTCCACCCGGATTCCCTCCATTTTGGAACTGGTTAAGCGCGTTCTAGATAAAGAACCCAATCAAACCGTCAACCCCGATGAAGTCGTTGCGGTCGGTGCAGCCATTCAAGCTGGTGTGTTGGCAGGTGAAGTCAAAGATATTCTGTTGCTCGACGTTAACCCGCTTTCCCTTGGTGTAGAAACCCTGGGTGGTGTCATGACGAAAATTATTCCCCGCAACACTACCATTCCCACCAAAAAGTCTGAAGTCTTCTCAACGGCGGTAGATGGTCAAAGCAACGTGGAAATTCACGTTTTGCAAGGTGAGCGGGAAATGTCGAACGACAACAAGAGCTTGGGAACCTTCCGCTTAGATGGCATTCCTTCGGCTCAGCGTGGCGTTCCTCAAATTGAGGTGATCTTTGACATTGATGCCAACGGTATTTTGCAAGTCACCGCCAAAGACAAGGGCACGGGTAAAGAGCAATCGATCAGCATCACGGGAGCTTCCACGCTACCTAAGGATGATGTGGAGCGGATGGTGCGCGAAGCCGAGCAAAATGCCTCTGCGGATAAGGAGCGCCGCGAAAAGATTGACCTGAAAAACCAAGCAGATTCCCTGTCTTATCAAGCAGAGAAGCAACTGGCTGAATTGGGTGACAAGGTTTCCGCTGAAGATAAAACGAAGGTTGAAGGATTGGTCAAAGACCTGCGGGAGGCGATCGCCCAAGACGATAGCGATCGCATCAAAACTCTCACGACCGAACTTCAGCAAACCCTTTACACCATTGGCACTAGCATCTATCAGCAAGCAGACGGTGGAGCCGCTCCAGGAGGAGAGAATCCCGGTGATGGACCAGGAGCTAGCCCCTCCAGCGGTAGTTCTGAAGAGGATGTGATTGATGCCGACTTCACTGAAAGCAAATAGTCGCTTCTTGAATTAGTTGAACTTGGAGTGTTTTGTTGCTACATAGTTCACGATGGCTGATCGGCAAACCCGGTCAGCCTTTCTCTTTAAAATTTATTTGCCTATTGGTTTTTATAATCCATCGCTACAGTAATCCTTGATAGTTCACCTACCCTAAATTCCAGTAGAATCAGGCAGGAAGTAAGCAGTGCTTACCAATTTTTACTCTCTGCGACCAAGACATTGAAAAAGGATTGAGCCACCAATGCCAGAAGAACCAACTCCAGATTCAGTCAATGAGCAACCTGAAGCAAAACCTGAAGCAAAACCTGAAGCAAAAGCCAAAAAGGAAAAACCTCCCGCGCTGGAAGACAAACCGTTCCCTGATTTTATTCAGCAAGATTTCATCCCGGCACTCAAAGCAGGTCTTGAAAACCAAGGTATTCAAGGAATAGAACTTGCCTTTGAAAAGAAAAAGATCAATGTCATCGGCTTCAGCCAATCGCCAGACTGCTGGCAAGTAGTTGGCGTTTGGGACAGCGGATACAAGCAAACCCGCGAATTTAACCTTTACTTTTTTGATGAAACCATTAGCGGCAAAAAAGGATTTTCCTACGCTGAAAGCGGTGGCAAAGCCAGTACCTTAGAGTCTTTTCGGATTGATGAACGGAAGTCAGATTTAGGACTGCTCGTGTTTTGGACATTGCAGCGCCTTGATGCTCAAAAGTGGCTAATTCGGAATTAAATCTATAGCTCTCTAAAGTGGTACAACACCACACCACTTGTTGGATCGTTGTAAGTGTCTACATAACCCGTTTTAACCAGGTTTCGTAAGGTTGCTTCAACAATCGCAAAGCTTTCATCTGTATCCATTACCCCTTGAGTCACGGAAAGAGTTCCCCCTCGCACCTGAGCCGCTTTGACTAATTTTACGGCGAGCTGATCATGCTTTAGCTGGGGAATTGTAGCGGAAATAGCTGGTTTTTCAATCACGCGTTCGATCGCTGGCTGATAGACAGAACTCCCCGGTAGCGCTGCTTGACTTGCCCGAAGTTTGACATTGTGTTCATCCACCATGCCAGGAATTAGTACAAGATCAAACAATTGACCAAAACCCATCAACCCAAAGGTAAACAGCCATAGCAACCCAGTGAAGGTTTTGCCATTATACAAACGCTGAAGTCCATGAAGTTGGAGCAGACAACCCAACCAAAGAACATACGAAGTCGGAACATTATTCATAAACCCGTTGCACAGTAGAGGAGCAGCGAAAGGCTTTTTCCCATGATAGAGAGTTTGCTTTGAGATGGACAGAAAAGTCGGTAAGAATTTAGTGCATCCTGTTTTGAGTCTGTTAGCGAACAGGCGATCGCTGTTACCAAGTTTGATTTTGTGTTGTAAGTCTTAATAATTCCCAGGTGATTAGTCATCGATTGGCTTGGTAGACTGATACACATAGCGATCGCGGGGCATTACCCCTACAATAGCTATCATCGGTAGGTACTTCTGGCTCCGAAAGGGGTACTTGCATCGAACCATTAAATAACCATTCTGTAGCTCAGAACCTAGAGAAAACGACTCATGGTAGATTCCCTTAAAAAACCAAGTTTTGAAGAGTTGCGTCCCGGCATCAAAGTTCCGGCAAAGGAAACCATCCTCACGCCCCGCTTCTACACCACTGATTTTGATGCAGTGGCAGAAATGGATATTTCTGTTAATGAAGACGAACTACAGGCGATTCTAGAGGAGTTTCGGGCAGATTATAATCGCCATCACTTTGTTCGGGATGCAGAGTTTGAGCAATCCTGGGATCACATTGACGGCGAAACCCGAAAGGTGTTTGTAGAATTCCTAGAGCGATCCTGCACCGCTGAATTTTCTGGCTTTCTGCTTTACAAAGAACTCAGCCGCAAGCTAAAAGGCAAAAATCCAACCTTGGCAGAATGCTTTGAGCTAATGTCGCGCGATGAAGCCCGTCACGCAGGCTTCTTGAATAAGGCACTGTCTGATTTCAACCTCCAGCTTGACCTCGGCTTTTTGACTAAGAGCCGCAGCTATACTTTCTTTCAGCCTAAGTTCGTCTTCTACGCGACTTACCTATCTGAAAAGATTGGCTACTGGCGTTATATTTTGATTTATCGCCAACTGGAAGCTCACCCAGAAAACCGCGTTTACCCAATTTTCCGCTTCTTTGAAAACTGGTGCCAAGATGAAAATCGGCACGGCGATTTCTTTGATGCCATTATGCGCGCTCAGCCTCAGTTTTTAAATGATTGGAAAGCAAAGCTGTGGTGCCGTTTCTTTTTGCTTTCGGTGTTTGGCACGATGTATCTCAATGATGTGCAGCGATCGGGCTTCTATGAAGCGCTTGGGCTAGATGCCCGCGAGTATGATAAGAGCGTGATTGAAAAGACCAATGCCACGGCGGCACGAGTCTTTCCGGTCATGCTAGACGTAGCCAATCCAGAGTTTTACGATCGCCTGGAAATTTGCGTGGGCAATAACGAAAAGCTGACGCAGATTGCTCGTTCTGATATGCCAAAACCTCTGCAACTGGTTCAAAAAGTGCCTTACTACTTGGCAAATGGCTGGCAGTTCTTGAAGCTGTACTTTATGAAACCCATTGATGTCGCCCACACTCATGGTGTTGTGCGGTAGAAAGTAGTATTCTTTGGCTAGTATTTAAACTCTGCATTTACGGTTCTTCCGAGATGCAGAGTTTTGTTTATGTGGCACTGTGTTGAAGTGTGTGTGTTTTAGGTGTGAGGAGATTTTTTGTATGAATAGTCAAAGAAGGCGATCGCTCCAATTCCCATCCATTTTGATTTCGTCTTCCGTTGGTTTGGCGGTTGGGATATTTGGTTTAGCTGGAATCGCGCAGGCAAATCCGACTTCTAGCCTCTTGCTTTCATTCAAGGAAGACCTGCAACCCTCGTCGGAAATCGCCTCCAGTCAGCCATTCCAGGATAAGTCACTTGAAGATCGGAACGACCAGCCTGATCCTCAAATCACAATCAGTCCTGAGATTCAGACAGAGGAAGAATTACTGGGGCGATCGCCCTTGCAGGTGTCTCATTCTGCTAGCGATCTTGCCCAAGCTGAGCCAACATCAGACGGTGCCGCACCTGCCAGACCTGCTGATGCTAGCCCAGTGCTGGATAAATGGGAAAAACAAACGCCCAACGTTTTAGAAGATATTAAACGCGATCCGAGCTTCCGGACTCGTGTTCGCTTGGGGTTGTCCTACTTTCCTAGCACCAATGATGCACTGGGCTGGAATGTTGGTGTAGAAGATATTTTTATTGGCAAAACCAGCTTGACAGTCAGCGGCAACTATATCGCCTCCTTCAACGGCGATCGCAAAGCAGGTGGAGCCGATCTGCGCTACTATCTGCTGCCCTTAGGCGGCTACGTCAACATCGCTCCCGTGTTGGGATATCGCTATTTAGAATCGCCGCGATATACTACCGATGGATTAAATGTGGGATTTCGAGTGCAGGCAGTGCCTTCGCGGACAGGCGCAGCAGATTTGTCGTTTATGCTGACCTGGGTTGATCCGGGTCAATACGACGAGGTTGGGGTACTCACGCTATCGTTTGGCTATGCGCTAACTAAA
>Ga0209181_10009937_pt1 | contig 12416 bp, 10 predicted proteins | sample MAT05_FD_187208 | JGI IMG/M metagenome (GOLD analysis project Ga0209181, IMG submission 187208) | Freshwater microbial communities from Lake Fryxell liftoff mats and glacier meltwater in Antarctica - MAT-05 (SPAdes) (version 2) | ecosystem: Environmental > Aquatic > Freshwater > Ice > Liftoff... | reverse complement strand
TGCGGAATATCGAAGTTTTTCCGGCTTAAATCGGTTTCAGGCAAGTCGAAAACTGATTTTGCTAGTTCTGGCCAACGTACTTAAAATAACCGCTACTGAACGAGGCGATTTGTACTCAAGGGTTTAAGCAAACCTTTTTAAATCAAGTTCAAATCCGGGCAGCAAATTTTCACCACTCAGCTTGCCACTGAAATCATTCAGTTCTCTCATCGGAGCATTTGGCTTATAGATATACGCCTTGCTTTCAATAGGATCAATCAGCCAGGCCAGTTCGCAACCATTGGTAATCCAAGCCTCCATTTTTTTCTTCAGTTGACTCAGCGAATCCGACTTCGATCTTAGTTCAACAATAAAATCAGGGCAAATCGGGGCAAACTTTTCACGCGCTTCAACAGTCAACGAATCCCAGCGATCCTTTTTAATCCAAGCCGTGTCGGGCGAGCGCATCGAGTTATCCGGTAATATAAAGCCACCTGACGAATCAAACGCATAGCCCAAATCAAGGTGGCTCTCCACCCACTGTGAAAAAAGTCCGTTTAAGATAAAGTTTCTATTACTTGAAAAACTTCCTGCTGGTGACATGATTATGAGTTGACCTGATTCATCGCGTTCTATTCTAAGTTCCTTGTTGGCGTTGCAAATCCGAAACAATTCATCATCCGTCAGGCTATCTTCTTTGGGTATTTTAAGTATAAGCGATTCCATATTTCAAATCTAACTAAAATTAAACATTTCTATCGTGCTGCCTCCGACTTTAAGCGGTTTGCGCGTAAGGTGCAATCTGGACTTTGTCCCTTGCCAGAATATATATTGGTAACAAAAAGATCAACGTAAATCTTTGCTTTTCTGCTTGTACTTAGTTTAGTTTATTGGAAAGAATGAGTGCTGCGAAGATACGTTTCATACTTGCCAGGGATATTTTATACCTCCGTAAGAAACGTATCTTCGCTTTTTTTTAACCCGTTTGTATGAGTAAGAAAGACAAGGAGAAGAAAGTTTTCGTGTTAGACACGTCCGTTATCATTTATGAACACAACAGTATACTAAACTTTGCCGAGCATGACATCGGAATTCCGATTACCGTGTTGGAAGAACTTGACAACTTCAAGAAAGGAAACGACACCAAAAACTTCGAAGCTCGGGAATTTATTCGCTTAATTGATAAGTTGGCTAAAAACCAGATGCTCCATCAATGGAATCCCATCAATGGTAAGGGCAAAGGAAACTTCCGGGTAGTAATGGATACGGGTGGCAATGGCTTGGTGGACGCCAATAAAATATTTAATGAAGATAAAGCCGATCACCGAATTCTTAACTCAGCACTGCTTCTACAAAAGGAAGAAAAGGGGCGAAAAGTAATTTTGGTTTCAAAAGATATTAACCTTCGCTTGAAGGCAAAGGCACTGGGTTTGCAAGCGGAAGATTATACAACCGGTAAAATCCAAAACATCAGTTCACTGCACACAGGCAACACGATTATTGAAGACGTTGATCCTACAGTCATCAACCTGATCTACGAAAAAGGATATTGCCCACCTGAAGACGTATTGGGAAAGGTTAAGCCAATGAAAAACCACTACTACATATTAAAGAGTGGAAAAAAATCGGTGCTGGCGTTTTATAATTCTGCCAATGGGATGGTGGAGCAAGTGGAGAAGAAGAATGCGTATGGTATCAAACCGCGCAATGCCGAGCAAGCTTTTGCTATTCACGCTGTTCTTAAACCAGAGATCAAATTGGTCTCAATGCAAGGGGTAGCCGGTACCGGAAAGACACTGATTGCATTGGCTGCAGCCCTCGAGCAAAAGCGGGAGTACAAACAGATTTATCTTGCCCGCCCCATTGTTCCTCTTAGTAATAAAGACATTGGTTTCTTGCCGGGAGATATAAAATCAAAACTCAATCCCTACATGGAACCCTTGTGGGATAACCTAAAATTCATACAAAACCAATACAGCGAATCGGACAAGGAATATTCAAAGATCGCTGAGATGGTAACAAACGAAAAATTGGTAATCACCCCGCTCGCATACATCCGCGGAAGGAGTTTATCCAATATTTGTTTCATTGTGGACGAAGCTCAAAACTTAACTCCCCATGAAGTAAAAACAATTATTACCCGCGCTGGCGAAAATACTAAGATCATTTTTACCGGTGATATTCATCAAATTGATACTCCATATTTGGATTCACAGAGTAACGGTTTGTCCTATTTGATTGATCGCTTAAAAGATCATGAACTCTACGCTCACATTACCTTAGAAAAAGGGGAGCGTTCTGAATTGGCCAACCTTGCGAACGAATTGCTTTGACGTTAGCCACGAATGCACGAATACTTTAACAGCCACTGATTCACAGATTTATAATTGCCTGCTTCATTACTGAAGCAATTCCTAAGGAAGAAACAAATCAGTGAATCTGTGGCGTTAAATTTTTGAGGCTCCGAAATTTTATTTCTTCAACGCTTTTAACATCGTTTCTCCAATTAGAGCCGGAGATTCAACTACGTGAATACCGCACTCGCGCATGATTTTCATTTTTGCTTCCGCAGTATCATCAGCTCCGCCAATGATGGCTCCAGCATGTCCCATTCTTCTTCCTGGAGGCGCGGTTTGACCTGCTATAAATCCAACAACAGGTTTCTTGTTGCCATTTTCTTTAATCCAACGCGCAGCAACTGGCTCATAGTTTCCACCAATTTCACCAATCATTACAATGGCATCAGTCTCAGGATCATTCATTAATAATTCAACAGCCTCTTTTGTAGGTGTTCCAATGATAGGATCGCCACCAATTCCAATGGCTGTTGAGATTCCAAGACCTGCTTTTACTATTTGATCTGCGGCTTCGTAGGTCAACGTGCCCGACTTAGATACAATTCCTATTCTTCCCTTCTTAAATACAAAGCCCGGCATAATACCCACTTTAGCCTCACCTGGGGTAATAACCCCTGGACAATTCGGGCCAATTAATGTTGCTCCTTTTTCTTTAACATACTTCTTAGCAATCATCATATCCTTAACGGGGATGCCTTCAGTAATTGCCACAATCACTTTAATGCCGCCTTCAGCTGCTTCCATGATAGAATCGGCTGCAAAAGCGGGAGGCACAAAAATGATAGAAACATCAGCACCAGTTTTTTCAACTGCTTCTTTTACTGTATTAAAAACGGGCCGTCCCAGATGAACCTGACCGCCTTTCCCTGGGGTAACTCCACCGACCACATTAGTGCCATATTCAATCATTTGGCCGGCATGGAAGGTTCCCTCTGTGCCAGTAAATCCCTGAACAATAATGTGTGAATCTTTATTAACTAAAACGCTCATAAGAAAAAGGTTAGCTCACAAAATTAGGATAATATAATTGTCAGCCAAACCACATTGTGATGGCCATAAAATAAAAAACCCCATGCAAGCACGGGGTTTTCATTATTTAAAATCTGATTAAGGCTTTATCAATTTAAGCTTGTTTCTCAATAGGAACTCTTCATAATAATCCTTGTAAGTAAGATCATCAGGAGCCAACTTTATGGCTTCTTCATAAGCTGTAATAGCATCTATTAACAGTTTATTTTGTTCAAAGAAAGAGGCCAAAACAACTTTGTTCAGTGCAGTTTCGTCAGCTAGTTCTTTGGAGATTTCAGTATAGGGTGCAGTTATCTTTTCACGCTCACCGGGAGAAAGCCTTTTGATTAAATACCGTTCCTCTGATTTTGTTCCTGTTGCTTTTGATTGAACCTCAACCAATATGGCAGTTTCACCAGCAAACTTAGGATCGGCCAAGTCAACGTGCACTGAGTTTTCAGGAGTTTCCACCTTTAACAAAACGTCATCGAACATATTCAAGAAGGTAACAGTATAAGGACCTTTCTCAGCCTTATCCCAGTTTACATAAACCACGTTATTGAATACACTTGCATACTGATTATTAGGAAGAAACACCTTAATTCCCAAACCTCTATGAACCGCTCCGGTAGCACTCAATCTGTTTTTCTTTGCTTCCGCTGAGTTACTGCTAAGTATAAAATCAGTGTATTTGTTTAGCACACTAGAGCCACCCGTCATTTGTGCCGCAAGGTCAGCTACTTTATAGGTGTTTGCCTTCTTTACTTCCAAGGGCTTGCCTGAGGAATGAACAAGACCTATTGACGCATTTTCAGTTACTCTGAGTTCATCGCCCAATTTTAGACTTGCACCCGTTTTTACGGGCTGCCAGCCATCACCGGATTTAATCTCATTAGCTCCTTTATTCGCAAGCACCCTAAACGTGTAGTCTTGTGCATTAACAAGCGCGCTCGCTGCAAAAAAGCTAACTAACAATAGAATTCTGCTTTTTTTCATGGTTTTTTATTGATTTGCAATTCAAAAATAGTTAAAAATCGTGCCAATATCGACTCATCCGGTTAATACATCCACGGGCTTCTTGGTAAGCCACTTTCCGATTTGATTTTGGAAACCCCTGTAAATATCGTAACACGGACCTACCAAAGCGGATGCGGCCAACGTAAGTGATAAGTCGAGTTTAAACTCAAAAGTCGCAAATCCGAAAACCATTAATCCTGAAACTGTCAACAATAAAAGAATTTGAATCAAAACTGAAAGCGCATCAAACCAAAGCGGTAAGTATCTGTCTATTTCGATAAACAATATAACTGTCATAAAACAAACAATAAAAGCGATTATATATTTATGCCACTCAGCTAACTCGTCTACATAATCTTCATTGAGAATCATGGCGACTATATTGGCATGAACTACTACCCCAAACATATCCGGGTTAGCTCGGCCGGCAACTTTCTTATTCAGTGGAGTAAAGTACTTGTCATTCCATGCAGGGTCGCCAAATTTAGACCCTAAAAACCCAACTATAACAATGCTATTTGTGAATAGATCGGGTAAAAACTCTCCGTTAAAAAGTTGCTCGACATCCACAGCATAGAACATTAATGGATATCGAGTTGTTGAAGTTTCCTTTTCACGATCGGACTTTAACCGTATATCCTGAATTTCAACATTACCCCTGTAATTAATAATCTCCTCATCTTTATGTCGGGCAAGAAAACGTTTAGTTTTTGCAGAATCAAACATCATACACATTTGAACGGCAAAAGCATAATGCTCCCCATCATTTACCATGTACTTAGGCACGAATGCACGACATTGCTTTACATCATCCTGATAAACAGCCGGTGGATCAGTTAAGAGATTAGCGTACCCGTGCCTGGCATACATGCTAAAGTTCAGATCAGAGTATTCGACTGAATCATAAAAATCAATTAAATCATCGTCTAAAGAAGTCTTTGTCTTCTGTAGTAATTTAGAGACTAAAACTACATTCCCTGCTTGCTTAATGGCATCTGAAAGAAGGAGGTTTCCTAATGTATCAAGTAGCTGTGGACAATTTACCGAATCCCTTAATCGTCCTTCGCAGTCAAAATAGCTATCGATCCCAATTACCTTTGGTTTAAACTGACTAATCATATGAATCTGTTGCGCCACATCACGTCTTTCAAGCACTCCCAGATTCACTATTACAATTCTCTGCTCAACTGTCGGATCTGGTCGTAAATTGGAAAACGCGTAATCTGTCAATTCAAAATCAGTAAGTGCCTGCGAAACCGGATCAAAGGCATTAAAAAATTTAAAATCAGTAATCTTACTAACCCCCCACATCATGAAGAATACAAACACGGTTATGGCAAGACTTTTAACAGAGATTTTCTTCATAGTACGTTAAGTTCACAATAAATTTAGAAATTTACGTCATCAATCAATAGCCACGTTGAAAAACATAGCTTCAAAGCGCCCGGAACTTGCAAATTTTCTTACAGAAATCCCGAAAGGGAATAAAGTGAAGCTTGCGCAAGCAATAACGTTGGTTGAAAGTACACGTGCTGAAGACATAATTCTAGCCAATGATCTCGTTGAGAATCTCCTGCCACTCACGGGCAAATCCATTCGGATCGGGATAACAGGAATACCCGGTGTTGGAAAAAGTACCTTCATTGAAACATTTGGGAAACACATTACTTCTTTGTCAAAAAAAATTGCCGTGTTGGCCGTTGACCCATCCAGTGCTAAAACGAAAGGCAGCATTCTGGGTGACAAAACGCGCATGGAAGAATTGTCGAAAGACGCTTTCGCATTCATACGACCTACAGCCACTCGAACTGCTTTAGGCGGGGTTGCTGACCGAACCCGTGAAGCCATGTTATTATGTGAAGCCGCAGGCTTTGAAATTATCATTATCGAAACGGTTGGAGTTGGACAATCAGAAACCGCGGTACGCAACTTAGTTGATTTCTTTTTGCTGTTGATGCTGGCTGGTGCCGGAGATGACCTTCAAGGGATTAAAAAAGGAATTACGGAAATGGCTGATACTATTATAATTACCAAAGCCGATGGAGACAATGTAAAGCAAGCCAAGCAGGCTAAAACTGATTATCAGTATGCCTTGCATTTATTTTCTGAATCCGAGTCGGGATGGAAACCGAAAGTGATCACATCCTCGGCTTTAGAGAAAAAAGGAATTACTGAAACCTGGCAACTCATTGAAGAGTATACTGAGTTTACAAAAGGCAACGGATACTTTGAACGAAACAGAACTCAACAAAACTTAGTCTGGTTTCATGAACAAATGCAATTGCTGCTTCTATCAAAACTCATTCAATCAAAAGACATGGCAGCGAAAATCAAAATGTTCGATAAAGATATTATCAATAAGCAAATTTTACCATCACGGGCTGCGCAGGAAATTATTCAGGCTTTTTTGAAGCGCTAGACTTATCGCCCATTCCATAGGGACAATGCCTGCATTTGCTCTGACAACAGAATCCACGCTTAACATGATAAGCAGAAGTGAACACCATCAGTCCATTCTCATAGTAGAAGTCAACGCCTTCTTTAATTTGTTCAGACTGATTGGTGTTCTTTTTCATTCGGAGTTTTGCCGCAAGGTCGCTATAACGCAATGTTTTCTTTCCTACTTTGCGGCTTCGTGCCTTAGCTGTTAATTAAATATACATCTACTTTCAAAGCCTGATTGTTATTCCAGCATTCACCGTAATTCCCAGCGTACTGTATCCATAAGTCTCTTCATAATTCTGATTCAACAAGTTTCTAACATCTAAAAAGAAAGCAAGATTTTCCTTTTTCAATTTGTAATCGGCATGAAAATCTACCAGAGTGTAAGCTGAGAGAACTGCGGGTTGATTAGTAAAGGTGTTACTATCAAAATACAAATCGTTCCGCTTTCCGAAAGTTTTTAGATTTAAGTTTGTATAAAGTCTGCTTGAAAATTGATAACCCATATTAACTCCAACGCTATTTTTTGGTCTGCGAATCAAATTGTTAAACACGGTATCCTGATTATTTGTTTTGGTTGTCACTTCGCCCGTAACAAATGCATAAAAGGCCGACACTTTTAATTTTGAAGTGATCTGAGAAGAAGCTTCCAACTCAACGCCTTTATCTGCCTGCTTATCTAAATTAAGATTTGATGGAAAAGCATAAACAATAACATCGTCAACTACCCTTGAGAAGGCCACAGCACGCCATTCAACTTTTCTATTTAATAAACCTTGAATACCCCCTTCAAAACTCTGGCTGCGTTCAGGTTTTAAATCTGGATTAGCTCCATACTGTCCGTAAAGCTGATATAATGAGGGCGCTTTGAATCCTGTTGAAAGATTGGCGAAAACCTTTAACCCTTTTTGTAAACGATACGATGGATTAATGCTGTAGGTAAATGCCTCACCAAACTTTGTGTGGTTTGTATAGCGCCCTCCAAGCTCGGCAGAGAAATTACCAAACTTGCCAAAGAAAGAAACATACGGACTATTAAGAAAAGCCGATGGATCAACTTCGGTCGAAGTTTCGTCAAGCATTTTTAAATTCTGACTTGTAAACCCCGCGAGTATTTGAATTTGCTTTGTCAGATCATAATTCATAAAAACTTCGGCATGCTGAAATTTTCCTGTGTATTCGCTTTTGCCAAAAGTGCCATCAAATAACCGATCAGTTTGATCGTAGGAATATTGGGCATGAACCGATCCTCTCTTTAATGCATAATTAAGATGGGTACCAGCGTTTAATAAAGTGGCTTCATATTTATTTAGGAGGTCATCGGTAAATGGTCCCCCATCGTATGTACCCTCAAATTGAGTATATCGAATAAATGGTTTTACCGAAAACTTTGAATTGAGCTTTACGCCAACATTAGCTTGAAATGAATTTTGAGATGAACCATCTTTATCAAATGTCGTTGACCCCAGTTCTTTGGCTTCACTAATTCCACCAGTGCTAAATCGTGAATACCCAACATTATAATCCAATCCGTTCTTGCTTCCGTGCACACCTGCGTTTCCGCGAAGAGTGTTGTAACTTCCATAACCCAGCGTTCCAAAAAACTCAGCCGGCTTATCGCCCCCATTTTTTGTAATGATGTTTATTACACCAGCTATTGCATCACTGCCATATAATGTAGATTGACTGCCCTTCAAAATTTCAATTCGTTCTACCTGATCAAGTGAAATTAACCGAAGATCATAAGCACCACCAGATACACCGGAAGGATCATTAAGCGGAATACCATCCAGCAAGATAATGGTGTACTCATTCTTGGCTCCTTGAAGGTAAACCGATTTGTCCTTGCCGGGATTACTATTTGAACCACTTACCACAACACCAACCTGCTCGTTTAGCACTTGCGTAATGTCTTTGCCCGTGCTACGCTTGATCTGATCTTGATCAATTACGGTAAGTACTTTACCCGTTTCGCTTTTGTCCTTTGGAAACTTGGTCGCTGAAATAACCACCTCTCCAAGTTGACGAGTGCGTAATGAATCTAGCTGGGCTTGAATTAGGTTTGGTGCCAGCCACCAAAAGGCAATTAAAGTTATTGCCCAGACTTTTTTCTCTTTTTTCATTTTGAAAAAGTTTAAGGTTTGAAAAAAGAGTAAAAGGCTGAAAATGAAGCAATGATGATGCGCAGACGCATTCATCAAAAGAATCACAGTCGCTTTTTACCCGAAGCACTGAATTATTTGCATTGTGGCAGGTCTCCTGGCTCTTCTGATTTTATTCGCCTTCTCATACTGACGAAACTGTCAGTACAATGGACTATGAATAAAATTTATCTCGCTTGCGCGAAATCAGAATTACAGTTGCGGGAACAGCCTCCGGTTTAAACGGAGTTCCCTTTTAACCCCGACAGAATCGGGGACCGCAATACGGCTGCAAACATAAGTTAATTCCTTAAACTTGCATTATGATTTCTATTGCAATGAAAAAATTAAAGCTCATCCAACAAACACCATTCGTTTTATTAGTGATGCTTATGATAGTATCATGCAATCCTAAACAGGAGCAAACAAGTGATGCGGCAAAAGAAACACAACTAAAATATGCCGAAGGTTTTTCTGTGCGCAACGAAGGCAATATCAAATTTGTAACAATAACAAACCCATATCCGGGGGCAACATCCGGTTATCAATATTTACTCGTGCCTATCGGTGAGTCAATTCCAGCTCATGATGATAATATCGAAGTGATTCGCACGCCTATAACAAAAATTGTTTGTACCTCAACAACCCACATTCCGTTATTAGATTACTTGAATGAGACTAATGCTTTGATTGGATTTCCAACAACGGATTATGTGAGCTCAGAAAAGATGCGTACGCGCATTGATGAAAACCTGGTGACTGACTTAGGGATTGACAAGGGAATGAATATTGAATTACTTTTTTCATTAAGTCCTGAACTGGTAATGAGTTATACCATGACAAGTGATTTAGGTCAACTGAAAAAAATAAAAGAATTAGGAGTTCCGGTTGTTATCAATGCTGAGTTTTTAGAGAAGCACCCGCTGGGGCGGGCAGAGTGGATTAAGTTTATGGCGCTTTTCTTTAATAAGGAAAAAGAAGCTGATTCGGTCTTTAATGAAATTGAAAAAGAATACTTGAACGCGAATGCACTTGTTAAGGATATTGCTGAAAGGCCAACCGTACTGAGTGGCATTGTGTATGGCGATGCCTGGTTTATGCCGGCTGGAAAAAATTATGCTGCTCAATTATTGAAAGATGCCGGAACAGAGTATCTATGGAAAGACACGGATACAAATGGATTTTTAGAATTAAGTTTTGAATCCGTGTTTGAAAAAGCAAAGGATGCTGATTTATGGATTGGCGTTGGATCCTTTAATTCGCTAGCTGAGATTAAGGCAGCTGAATCAAGATACACTCTATTCAAACCTCTTAAGGATAAGCAGGTCTATACCTACAACGCCCGCAAGGGAGCTAAGGGTGGGAGCGAGTTTCTTGAGCTTGGCTATTTAAGACCCGATCTAATTTTAAAAGACCTTGTCAAGATCGCGCATCCCCAATTACTGCCTGATTATGAATTATTTTTTCATAAAAGATTGGAGTAACCTCATCCCCAACCCTTCTCCAGAGGAGAAGGGTGACTAAACTAGCTAACTTATGAGTTACTTAAAATCTTCAAAATAATTTAAAGCTTAATTATACTTTACATCGCCTTCCGCAAATACACATTCCCATACTTTGATTCGAAGCTGTAGCGTGAGCCTGCGCCAGGCTTAGCTGAAACAACTGTATGAAAATCTTTAAACTCTGACCCTGTAAACTTCAAATCGAGATTGGAATAAATTTGTCCGTAGTTCGTTTCAGCTCTAAGCTCTCCAGTTGTTGTCTCTTGCACCGAAACATCAATGCCACCATACGTTGCTTCAACGGTAAGAGGCCCAAAGAAATTTTTAACTTCGGCAATGCCATAAACACATTCGAGTTTAGTCTCAATATTCTTAGGCACTTTCACCTCTAAAAGAATATCCATATCCACACCCCAAGACTTCACATTAAAATCACTACCGGTTTCTTTACAATATTTTCGATAGTCATCCTCCGATTTAAAAACCAGTTTCTCACCACCCCGTGTTACCGTAATCCGTTTTGGTAAATTCTTTAGATTACGAATTACATTTTCTATATAGATCGTGTTGCCAGATGTTGACTGAATGAGTTCAAACACATCATCGCTTTCACCCGAATTAATGCTAACAGATCCAACAATTGCAATCTCATTTTTATCCCAAGTTGTGATCTTCACTAGTTCAGGATAGTCGAACCGCAACGAAATTTTTTGACCTGCATTCACTGGATATGTTCTGTTCACAGGAGTCTGAGCAAGCAAAGCTCCGGTAAATAAGGTAAATAGAATTAATGCTTCCGCTCTCATTTCTTTCTTAGATAAATTTTGCTGTAGTCAGAGCGGAAGTCAACATTCATTCCACCGCCATTAATCTTTCCGTACACTTTGTCGTTATACCGAACAAAATCACCTTGCTTATCAATGTCAATCTTAATCTCTGGTGCTACCAAAATCTCACCATAAGAAGTACTCATTTTAATATTTGCTTTTATGGAAACAGGCATAGTAACATCTACATATCCATAGATTGACACAATTGAAATTGGTCCTTTGACATTAGCACTTAAATTCGCTTCCACATGACCATACACCGTTTTAACTGTTAGTGGGCCAGTAACATTTTCCATTTCAATGCTGTTGTAGTTAGCTGAAATTTCAATTTCGTTTTCCATGTTTTTGAATACAGCCGTTCCTCCATATTGAGATTGATGTGAGAAAGAAACGATGACACCTTTTGGAACCAAAATTTTAACATCGGGCGAGTTCATCTTCTTTAGTTGACTCACCTCAACCACATCGCCATTCTGACTCACGTTTATACCCAAGCCAGTATTATCTTCTAGGCCGGAGCCATTTATTGCCCGCAGTCCTTCTGCACGTTCATCTTTATGGTCGAGATAATTGCGAGATGAAAAAATTATTTCATTTCCGGTAGTCCCCTCCACGGTTACACGACCGATGTTAATTTCCAATCGACCCGAACTCTTCGCTATTTTAAAGTCTTGTGCTAAAGTTGCATTCGAAATGATCCATGCAACCGCTACAATTAGTATTCTTTTCATGATTTTATAAGATTTAATTTTTACCTCACCCCCGGCCCCTCTCCGGAGGAGAGGGGTGACTGTACTTAGTAGCTTTATCTGTTTCATACTATTTATTTACTTTTAATTATCTATCACGCTTTCAAAAAACTCATTTCACGTTCTTATGAAAGTTTCAATATTCCAGAATAAGCTTCGTCTTTTACGGCTTTCATCACTGAGCCGTCTTTTGTTAGTTTCTCTAATTGATTGACTACTCCTTTCTCTTTAAGCTTCACAAGCAATTGAATAAGGGCAATCTGAACAACCGGATCTTTTTGTGTCGACAACGATTTTATCAACGCTTGTCGGACAATTTCTTCATCACTGAATTTACCCAAAGCCTCCAGCGCAGCCAACCGCACATTTGTGTTAGTATCTTCATTCA
>Ga0209181_10009932_pt1 | contig 12418 bp, 8 predicted proteins | sample MAT05_FD_187208 | JGI IMG/M metagenome (GOLD analysis project Ga0209181, IMG submission 187208) | Freshwater microbial communities from Lake Fryxell liftoff mats and glacier meltwater in Antarctica - MAT-05 (SPAdes) (version 2) | ecosystem: Environmental > Aquatic > Freshwater > Ice > Liftoff... | reverse complement strand
CTAGTTCTGGTTTTTCCAGAGCATTGTAGTTTCGAGCAATGGCCAACAGCCCCTTGGGCTGGTTCTCTCGCGATTCGAACTGCAAGTAGTTTTCTAAAAGCAAATTGCTCTTTATAAACGCACCTGCCAAACGATAGTTTTCGATGGCCCGCCACAGAAGCTCATCGTACTGAGGCGTTCTCATCAACTTAATGGACAGTGCTTCAAAGGCTTCCGCTGCTAACGTAAAGTGCGATCTGGCGACGGCGTTTTCTTTGTCCTTTTCAAACTCGGACTTTGCCCACAGCTCGTAGAGCCGACTACGCATTCGCAAGCGATCTGTTTCATCGCATATTGGGGGCAGGCTTTTGGCGAATCGAGCTGCTTCGAGGTAATTCTTGGAGTCGATCATCCGTTCGCCCGAGGCAACCACTTGTTTCCGCATGTCCGACAGGGGCATCCAATCATTCATGTACCATTTTGTCTCGCCAAAATTCTTGGTCATGTGTTCCAGTGTGTCGGATGCATCCGAGATTCGACCCAGGTCGATCAGGCAGTCGATTTCTTCTAACCCACTGACTAGGCTTTCCGGTTCGTACGGTGAGGACAGTCGAAGAGCGCTAAACGTGCTAACGGCTTGAGTTGTCTTTCCTAGTTTTCGAATGACTCGGCCCATTTCTAGGTTGCTCTGTCGTCGAACGGTGACCGATGGCTTGGCAGATGCGAGTACCCGTTGGAAGTCTTCCATGGCGGCTTGAAGTCGTTCGGTCCTTTCCGGTTCCTTGCTAGCCTCTGCCAACCGTTGCATACACCGCCCATGGACAAGGTCGGCACCTGGACGATATGGGGAATCCATTGGCACGTTGGCGAGCAATTCCGCGGCCTTCGTGAAGTCAGCCTGAGCATAGGTTGCTTGCATCTCCTTAACCGTCGACCGATCGAACTCGTTGGCGGAGCTTCGTGGCAAGTTTCGCCAGTGTTCAATTCTAGCTAACGCGGACTCCGGATCCTGATTTTCGAACGACATGTCAATGTCAATGAGTCGTTCGATCGCATCGGCTCTCCCTTGGGGCCATTTTTCCGAAGCAAGCTCCAATGGTGCCTCCGCTTCATCCCAACGGAACAAATCGAACAAGGCCATACCAAGGTAGAAATTGCCTTGCCCTTCGTATCCTTCCGGAAATTTGAGGTCACGACTCTTCTCCAAGTGCTTTACTGCATGTTCGTTTTTATCGCGGGCGATCCTGCGCTGTACGATTCCTTCAGCGGTCTTGCGCTCATTCGCTCCCAACAGGAATTCACGTTTGGATAAATCCGCTTTCTTTTTTAGAGACCTGGGATCGATGGCATTGGCGATTCGGAATGGGGACTCGCTTTCACCCTTTCGCATGAGCCGCATTGCGATCTCAAGTTGCTCGGTGGAGTTTGGCATTGCCCCATTGACATAAATAAATAGTCCGAGCACTGAAAACGAGGACAGGACTAGCGTGGCCAGTCCTGCGATGAGCAGATTTCGGCTCACTCCATGCCGCGGGCGTTTTCGGACGCGTGGGTTTTTTGGAATGAAGATTAGCCTTGTCACCACTATGAACCTTATTACTATATTCCCGAGATCATGCGTGAGATGGCGGCCAAGGGCGCTACAGCGATGAGCTCCCGCCAGAGCGGATCGAACAAGAGCCTCGCTGCAAATAATCCAATCCATAACACCAGCGAACCTTCGCCTAGGCTCTTCAGCAACTGGTTCGAGTCGAGTTTCGACGCTGGACGTTCCGTTGTCCTCGAGCTCATTGTCTGTTGAGTGCGCAATTCAGAGGTTACGTCGTTGACAGCGCTCGCTTCGGTAACGACATGAATAGCGCCAAGATAGGGAATTCCTTCTCGTTGCATCCAACGGATAGCCTTTTGGTTCCCGGGATTTGAGATTTCAGGCGCAGGCGATGTTTCTTGAGGTAGTGAATCGGTTCGATTGAACTGCGGGCTTTCTTTTCCAAACAGCCTTCTGCCTAGAATAGGGTGCAACCATCCCATTAACAGCAACCACACCGTTGCGCACAACACACACAATACCAGAAAACGGAAAAAGGTAAGCGGTCGGACCACCGGATCGATTCTGGGGGAGCCGGTCAACGAAAGGAAACCGCGTGCTTTGGCCTTCAACCGCTCAAGCGTGAGCAACATAGAATCTACGTTTTCCGTCCTGGTTTGATTCAATCGACGTAGCTTTTCCATGAGTTCTGATTGAGCCTGCTGAGGGACGGGGAACGACGCCAAGCGAAACGGAGTGGAGGTTCGAAGCTCCTCGGAGTCCTGGCTCGCTGCTCGCTCGGTATCGACCGTATCGGTTGCGATCGCATTCCTTTCGCGTTCTAGATCTAGCTCCAACCGTTTCACCGAATGGGCGGATGACTCTAACAGCCATTGCTCCTTCTGAAGCTGCTTTGCAAAGACGAGACATTCGGAGGACTCCAAAGATGGAGCGGTCAGCTCGTTGAGTGAACGCTCGACATCATGAATATCGCAGTGGATTGGGCAACAAATTTTGACTCGAACGGACCGCAAATCGGAGTTCGTAGATGCCGACGGGCTTGTTTCATCCGACTGGATTTCCAGCGCGGAGAATATGGCGAGATTTTTTGACGCGCTCTTGGTCGTCTTGCCGGACAGTCTTTGCAACATTGGCATCCGATGTTGCGAAATCGCTAAGTTCGTAGTGAGCTGATATTCGACCTGTTGGATGGGAAGAACGTTCGCGCCCCAGAGACAAAACGAAAGGGCAGCGATGAAACAAACCGACCAGGGCTTGCCATGCGATGGTTGCCGTCTTGCATGCGTTCCCTGACCAAGCTTTTTCACTTCGTTACTCGCTCGAAACATGGAGTCTTGGATTCGGATCTCATTACGAGGTCATCTTCGGCTTTTGATCACTCGAAACTGAACAATTCGTCCCCCTGCCCCTTTAGGAAAATCTTTCTCAATCCGCAATCTCAACCTAAACTGCATAGCTCATCTCAGCCGATAGGAGAGTTGTGTCAGAGATGGCGAGTTCCAACTCACCATTTCGAATGCTAGCCTTGGCGGATGCCGGTGTCATCGCCGTCACGTGCGCTGGTTAAGTCCAATAGGAATCGTCGAAGGACAAGAGTTTCGTGATGAATCGATTGAAACCGTCTGCAATGGGATTACTTGTGTTGGTCATTTGCTCGGCAACCGGCTGCAGTCTTTGTTGCTCTCCCTACGCGGACGATTACGTGACATTTGGATCCCGAACACCTCGTTTCGACAGAAAGCATGGGCGGGTTGGTTCGATCCTCAGCGACCATATGATGGAATCGGAATATATGGAACAGCCTGGCGACCTAGACATAGTTGAATACGCCGACGAGACATCCGAGACATCCGAGACAGTCATGATGGACGACGATGGGATTTCGTTAGGATCGCCAAGTTCCGATCGCTAAGGACCGTTGGCAAGTGGCGGGTAATCAACTGAGTGTCAAGAATCAATCTAAAGATTCTAGATATTTGATGATTTTGTTGGTCAACAATCGAGAGTCTTTCCCAAATGCACTTTGGAAGTCTGCAACTCTCTGCGCGGCTCCATAATCTTGAAACGGTGGCAAATTGCCAACGCTTTGCAAGTAGGGTCCAAACTGCTGCGAATTGCGTTGCGAAAGATAAGCTGTCATGGCCCATGCAATCGTGTAGGCATTTTCGAAATCGGATTCGAAAGCCAGATCATTGTGGATAAGACCGGCGACCAAGCGTTGGACCGATTCGGGACGCTTCGACAGAGCCTGCCATGTGGCTTGCCTGGATGCAGGCCAAAGCGACTTACCCTCGCGCGATTGCAACCCAGAAAGCAACGGGGATTCGAACATGGTTGCTAACCCTTCAATAAGCCATAACGGGGTAGCGGCTCTGCGTTGATGCAATCCCATATTGAAGGCAAGCTGATGCGTAGCCTCGTGACAAATGGTGGTTTGCGTTTCTTGGGTGGATGCACCCGCAGATTCATAAAGCAGAATGCGGTTGCTATCGGAAAAGTAATATCCAACGCAGTGTTCAGGGATCGTTATTCCACTGGAATTGGCATAACGCAAAAACTCACTGCGAGATCCAAAGACGACTGCAACCAACGGGAACTCAATTTCCCGAGTTGGAATGGCGTGGGTGATACAATAGTGCTTGAACGCATGATGAAGGCTTCGGAAGCGTTTCGACCACGCCTCCATATGCTCGGATCGAGCGACGACTAAATAAGGATTGTCGTTTTTCACTAAGTAATTCCTGCCGAATTCAGCTCGAAGTTGCTGCGCCAATTCGTTCCGTTCCATCGAATGGAATCGGTCATTAAGGATGGTTTGTTGAACGATGTCCGAGTTCCTGATCCGTTGAATGCCGCCATCGCTCCGCATCAGCATTGTTTGATCCGCAAAAAGGCCGATCGGAACGCCGAAGGCCGTATGGTCCAGCAATCGAACCGCCAAAATCGGTGGCCGACCGTCACCCGTACCTATTTTGGGTGTCGGGGTATTTCGTGGCAAAGTGCTATCAAGCGGGACAATCGGTTCAGTCCTACCGGCAACATTGTTATTGTTGTTCAAAGAGGGAGCAGTGGAACCCGTGCTAACCAGATGGCTGCTTCCCAATCTGTTATCCGGCGTGTCGGTTATTTTGATATAGGTCGGATCGTGCCATTGTTGATCGTCACATCCACAGGCCAGTGCAAAAAATGCAACGAAATACCATACTATCGACGCGTTTGCAGGTTTTGTTTTTTGCGGGATTTGAACTTGCATACGCAAATTTTAGGCCCGGAATAGACTGACGGTCGAACTACTTGGGTTATCCGTAGGGGCAAGACAATTGTTGCTGATTCGGCTGAAACTCTTTTGCCGATTTTGCCGATGCAGCACATGCCTTCGCGATTTAGGTGGAAACGCTTGCATTCACGTTTGTTAGTCTCAATTAGCCCCAATGATTCAGCGGGACTCACCCTATGAAAAATACTGTTCGACTTTGCCTTGTTCTGCACAACCATCAGCCTGTCGGAAACTTTGATGGCGTGATCGAGCAAGCCTATCAAGACAGCTATTTGCCTTTTCTCGAAGTCTTCGAGCCGTACGAACACCTGAAGCTGGCGTTGCACACGTCTGGCCCCCTTATGATGTGGCTGGCCGAACGACATCCTGAGTACATTAACCGGCTTAAGGGGCTGGTTGCCGCTGGTCGAATTGAAATCGTAGGAGGTCCATTCTACGAACCGATATTGACCATGATTCCAAGCCGCGATCGCATCGGGCAAATTGTTAAATACACTCGCTGGCTGCAGACTCGCTTCGATACGGCAGTATCTGGAATGTGGATGCCGGAGCGTGTTTGGGAAAGCCAACTGACGCGAGACTTGGTTCCCGCCGGAATGCAGTACACCATTCTTGACGATTTCCATTTTCGAGCGGCTGGCTGGGACGAATCGCAACTTACCAACTATTTCCTTACCGAAGACGATGGCCATGTGCTACGGGTTTTTCCTGGTAGCGAGCGACTTCGCTATTTGCTCCCATTTGCACCTGCGTCTGACACCATCGAGTATTGTCGGAGCGTTGCGGACCGAGCACCGGGCTCCGTGCTACTGTTTGGCGACGACGGCGAAAAGTTTGGCACTTGGCCGAACACCAAAGAACATGTCTATGAGCGAGGCTGGTTGCGTCAGTTCTTTGACCAGTTGACCGCCAACCGAGATTGGCTAGTTACGTCTACTCCGTCCGAGACGATTACGGAGACTCCTCCAGCTGGTTCTGTGTATTTGCCAGACTGCTCGTACCGCGAAATGACGGAATGGGCGTTGCCCGTTGAACGTCAGGGTTCCTACGATTCGCTGGTGCATGATTTGGAGAGTGACTCTCGCTGGCCGCAGATCAAGACGTTCCTTCGAGGTGGATACTGGCGGAATTTTCGGATCAAGTACTCCGAAGCCAATGAAATGTATTGCCGAATGTTGGAAGTCAGTCGGCGATTGGAGTTTGCACGTCGCGGCAACGGAGACAAGTCGTTGCTGCCTCAAGCGGAAGATCACCTATTTCGTGGCCAGTGCAATTGTCCCTATTGGCACGGTGCATTCGGCGGAATCTATTTGCCGCATCTTCGCAATGCAACCTACCGCGAGTTGATCGCGGCCGACAACCTCCTTGAGCGTTCCAATGGACGCCACGGCGAGTGGGTCGATGTCACAACCGAAGACTACAACAAGGATTTGTTTCCTGAAATCCGATTGGCCAACGACCAACTCATCGGTTACATCGCCCCGGCCAAAGGCGGCATGCTGTACGAGCTCGACATTCGCGGTATTGAACATAACTTGTTGGCAACGATGCAGCGTCGGCCAGAACAATACCACACCAAGGTCAAGCAAGGAAATAGCCAAGGATCGAGCGAAACCGCCAGCATCCATGATCGTGTTGTGTTCAAACAACAAGGACTGGAAGATCTTCTTCAATACGACAACTCTCCCCGTAAATCGCTGGTCGATCATTTTTATGATCACGGTACGACTGCGGAAGATGTCCAACGCGGGAGAGCGACCGAGCGAGGTGACTTTGTCGCATTGCCATACGATGCCAAGCTTAGGCGAGGCTCGGGTAAAATCCAGGTTCAGTTGCGTCGGGAAGGGAACGCCTGGGGCGTACCCTTGACCATCACCAAAGGGATCACGTTGTTCGCGGGGAGCCACGCCTTAGAGATCACCTACTTGATCGAAGGCCTTCCGCCGGGCCGCCCATTCGACTTCGGTGTAGAATTTAATTTCGCGGGTCTGCCCTCAGGTGCAGAGGATCGGTTCTTTTACAATGAACGCTGCGAAAGACTGGGACATCTTGGCACGGTATTAAACATGGAATCGACCGACTATATCGGGATGATCGATCAATGGTTGGGGGCGAATGTGCAATGGACATCCAACCGTCCGACGGGGCTTTGGTGTTTCCCTGTCGCCACAGTTAGCCAAAGCGAAGGAGGCTTCGAACTGGTGCATCAATCGGTTTGCATGATTCCGCATTGGGTTGTGCAAGGAGACGCAAATGGTCGCTGGACGGTGTCGATGGATTTGATCGTAACTTGCGAACACGAACCCAATGCTCGATCGTCGAAGTTGTTGTTTGCAGGCAGCGAAAGCTAGTTCAATGTAGCGTTTCGCTCAATGTCGCCTTTCGCTCGATGTCGCCTTTCGCTCGATGTCGCCTTTCGCTCGATGTCGCCTTTCGCTCTGCGAAAGTGCGCATCGCAAAGGCACTTTCGCAGAGCGAAAGGCGACAATGTTTCCCAAACCTAAATCCTTTGAAAGCCGTTCATCATGCCCATTCCACCGATCGCACAACAAGCCATCGACGTTTTCACAAAAACGGAGAAGACCCGTTCGGATATTGCTACCGCGGTGCTCGCAAAACAGTTGAATGTGGAAAAGCAACAGGGGCAAGCTGCGGTGAAGTTAATCGAGCAAGCCGCAACGGTTTCCCGCGGAATCGATGTGTCGGCTTAAGTCAAAAGGCCAAGCCGATCAATCATCGCTTTGAAGTTTGATTTTACCGGCTGCAGGTGGCTTTTTGCTTTGTGTTTGGCTCGCTGTTTTATCGCCGTCGGGTGGACCGATGGACAAGCCCCCTTTGACATCGTTCGCCTTCGGTGCTGGGAGCGAAGCAGGTTCTGGTGACGCCGGTTTGCCGGAGGTCACCGATTGGCCACTGCTTCCGTCGCTACCAGTTACTCCAGCAGTCACAACGGTAGTCGGGTCAATGACGGGATAAGTAGTTACGACCGGGCCAACGTAATCGATTGGCACTCGATGAGTGTACGTTCGAGCGACCGTTCTCATTTCCGTGTAAGGCACGGAACGGGCGATGCGTTGGGGAACTTGTACCTTTTGAACGATCCGCTCCATGATCGGAGTTCGAATGACCACATCCTCGGAAACGATTTCCGGTTTGTAAGTCGTCGTTTGAGTTTGGACGGGTCGTACATGCGTTTCTGGCACGTACTCGATTCGTTCCCGAGCCACCTTGCGTGTCACTGGTTTCTGTACCGTCGTGGGAACCATGACCTTTTCTTGGACGGCCTCCATTCGTTGGGTCTGTACTGGAACTTGTTGGGTCACCACCTGGTTCTCCATCCGAGTCGTCGTGACGGGAACTTGCTGTTGAATCATTTCGGATTGCATTCGAGTGCTGGTAACGGGCACCTGCTGTGAAATGACTTGGTTTTCCATCCGCGTTGTGGTCACCGGTACTTGCTGTTGGACCATTTCGGTTTGCAAGCGAGTTGATTGGACGGGCACCTGTTGCGAAATCGTTTGCGGCATGAAGCTTTGTTGAGGCACGGCGACTTGCTGATAATTGGGTTGGTACTGCACCTGTGCGAAGTTCTGACTGGGCGCCTGATAAGGTACCCACCCCAGTCCGCCTCGTTGATAATTTACCGTTCCGTTGAGTGGATTGGTGTTGTAACCGCCCCTTTGAAATCGCAAGTGATACCGGGTGTCGCCGGGTTGGACGTATTGCTGCGCTACGTAACCGCCAGCATCGACGACTGCTGGCTGATAAGTCGTAACGGGCTGATAGGCTGTGTAGTTTTGAGTTTGATACGTCGTTTCCGTAACCGGGCGCTGCACGGCGTAGTTTTGGGTCACCAAAGTCGTTTCTGTCACGGGACGCTGAACAACTTGCTGTTGCGTCTGCATCGTTGTTTCTGTGACGGGTCTTTGGACCATGTAGTTTTGAGTCTGGTAGACGGTCTCGGTCACCGGTTTTTGAACGATAACGTGCTGGGTTTGGTATTGAGTTTCCATGACCGGACGCATGGTCGTAACAATCTGTTCGACCTGAGAAGTTTCGTTGACATACGAAGTCTCGTCGACATAGTCGGTTTTGACCACTTGCTTATATACCGTATACGTTTCGTTTTTGGTGGCTGTCTCGATAACCGGCTTGTGAACCGTGTGCTGCCTTTTCTCGACCCTTTCTTGCACGGAGGGACGATAGCTCACGATCTCTTTTTCGACCATGCGTTCTTCGTACTCGACTCGCATCGAAGTAACGGGAACTTGTTCGAGCACGGTTTCCGTTTGAAGCCGATACGAAGCTACCGGGTTGCAACACTGAGCGCTCGCGCGGTCGCCAACCAAAAATGCCGAACCTGCGATCGCAAATGCCGATCGAAGGAGGATTTGAAAAGCTTGTCGCTTGCGAAATCTTGAGTCCATAACGCCGTAACCTTTAAGAAATTCTGAACCGAGTCATGCTATTGTGGTTTATTCCGACAAGTCTTTCAAATAAGAAACCGAATCCTGGTCGATAAATCCATTTGCAAGTGCTTGTCGTGTCGATCTTTAGGAAAAGAGCATTTTTTGAAACCTTAACGGCAACTTAGTTGTCGTCACAGTCCTTGCAACCCGCATATACTGCACAAAATCACCTTGCGAACAATCCAAACTACCCAAACAACCCATTTTCCGACGTTTTGAACCAATGATTGCACCAGAGCCCGATCGCTCCGCGGTTTCGCACAAAGGCTCCCAATCCGGGGCAAGTCACGCATTTTGGGAGAGTTTTGGAAGAGAGTCCGGAAGTATTTTGGTTGTGGGACACGGTACTCGAAACCCGTCCGGTGCCCTACAACTGCTCGATTTGGTTGGGCAGATGCAGGTCAAAGCACCTGCGGCCAAGATTTTCGGCTGTTTTCTCGAACTGGCAGAGCCTTCGATCGAGCAAGCCATCGAGCGGTTGAGTGAACAGGGGGTCAAGAAAACACTGGTAGTGCCCGTCCTGCTTTTCACAGCCGGGCATGCATTGCAAGATATTCCAGACGCGGTCTCTCAAGCTGGCAAACGATTCGGTATCGAAGTGATTGGACAGACGGACTCTCTAGGGACGCACCCATCCGTGTTGGAATTGTCTCAGGTCCGCTATGCGGAGGTAAGCTCATTAGAGAAAGGACAAGCTTGTCCTGCAAACGCGTGCGCAAAGGTTCAATGCAACACCGGTCGCTGCGAAGGGCAATTCATGACATTAGGTCGGATCGGGCTCGCAATGGTCGGACGGGGGACTAGCGATCTACAAGCCTTAGCTCATATGCGTCAACTGACCGAACTCAAGGTTGCACAATTGAGCGTCGTTCGCTACCAAACGGGTTTCTTTGCAGGTGGAAAACCCAACGTGGACGGACTGCTCGAGGAAGCGTCCCAATGGGAATGCCAAACCATTTTGGTCCAGCCCCACTTGCTATTCGAAGGTGAATTGATTGAACAATTGCGAGACAAGGTACTACAATATCAATTGCGCTACCCTGATAAGCAATGGCTAATTGCTAGAACGCTGGGCGCAGACCCAAAGCTTGCAGATGTGTTTTTGGAACTGGCACGAGAGCAGATTGAACACATAAGACTTACGCCTTAAGACTCAATACCGTTCAACGAAGCCCAATTTCGTTTAACCGTTAGCCGTAGGCGCACGTTAATGGTATCGAGTACGCCTCCGGCTGACTGTTAAACAATTAATTGAACGGTATTGCCTTAAGACTTACGGCTTACGGCATAAGACTTACGCCACTGGCCTTAATGAATGGGTGCGCGACATGATCTTGAAATCGACCAGCAATCTCTTTGCCCGAAGTTGGACAGTAGCTTGCTGTTGCTGGCTATGGCTAGGGCTCGCTTGCTATCCGCAGGATGCAATCGATTTTTCGGACCAGCTCCCGCAAGAACCGCCCGACACCCAGGCTGGTCAATTGGTCGAATGGGAAGGCTGGTCGTTTCGGTGGCAGTTTCGAGACGTCGAAGGATTGATGATCAATGATGTCTTCTTTCAAGGCAAGAAGGTTTTGAAGTCCATCAACTTAGCTGAGATCTATGTCCCTTATGCACCAGGCGCACCTCGACCTGAAGATTTTTCCCTAGGCGGGTTTTTAGCCAATCCAATGCCGTTGCAAGTTGGCCGCGATTGCAATTCGGCCGGCACTGGCTGCCGGCCGTTCAGCCGCGATGGCAAACCATCTACCGGTTCCACCGCAGATGTCATGATGCATGAGGAGCCCATTGGGTTTCTCTACGCGGGCACGCAAGGAAGAGCGCCTGGCAAGATGTTGGTCCTTTGGTCCATGGTCCACTTCAAAGGCCCCGGCGATGGCTACACCTATGTGATTCGATGGAAATTTCGAAATGACGGTAGCTTGTGCCCAGAGGTTGGGGCAACCGGTGGCCTTCAGCATTTGAATGTTGGCGCTGGAACCGATGCGGGACTTGTTGTTGGCAAGGACGATCAAGGTCAGAATGTGTTTGCTCCATCGCACGTTCATAATTTCTATTTCCGGATTGATTTCGATATCGATGGCGCTGACTCCAATGTTGCCGAGGAATTTACCTATGAAACCGACAAAGCCGATCCCCAAGTGGCTCGCGGCGTGTGGCGTCCCTTTGCGCGAGAAAGTGCTAGAGTTCTCGCCGAGAATGTGTTTCGCTCGTGGAGAGTCAAAAACCCTAAGTCGATCAATGCGATGGGACTTGCGAGATCGTATCACCTGCTGCCGGGTGGTCATGGAGCTTGGAAAGATGGTGGCTTCCCGGTGTGCACGGGCGATTTCTTTATTACCAAGTACCGAGCACGTGAATTTCCGTATTCGTCAACCGACAATCGCAGAATGCTATCGGCGTTGGCCAACTACTTGAATGACGAACCGGTATTGGGAACCGATGTCGTCGCCTGGTATCGGCTATCCTTCGTGCATCATCCGCGGACCGAAGACTGGCCTGCCCAGCCCATTGTTTGGAACAGCTTCGAACTGATGCCTCGCGACTTCTTAGATGCAAGTCCATTGAAGCCCACAAAATAGACGATCTGTGGCTGCTCCTATTGACTTGTAGAAAGAATTTAACGAAACCTTGATAACTGCCCGAGAAGATCGCTCCTATGGTAATCTAGGCAGAATGGTTAATTTAGGCTTTTCGTACGGAAGCGATAGATCATGAAGCGATACGTTCGATGGTTGTTGGTCGGTAGTTGCATTCCCTTTCTTGGCTGTGCTTCGATGAAGGAATCCGACACGGCCAGAACGGGACTGGAACAACTGCTCATCAGCAATGCTGTGGACCAGTCGCTCGCTAAAGTGGACTTCCGACCAGTGTCGGGGGCCAAGGTCTTTCTGAAGACGGATCTGCTAGATTGCGTCGACAAAAACTATGTCATGCTTAGCATGCGATCGAAGCTATTGGCAAATCACTGCACGTTGGTAGACAAAGCGGACGACGCAGAGATCGTGATGGAAGTCGCTTCAGGAGGTGTTGGCACAGATCGCACCGAGATGGTTGTGGGCACTCCAGAAATACCGCTTGGGCTGATGGGAAGCGTTCCCAAGGTCAACTTTTATGAACGCAAGAAGGCGATGGGTACGGCAA
>Ga0209181_10009924_pt1 | contig 12432 bp, 11 predicted proteins | sample MAT05_FD_187208 | JGI IMG/M metagenome (GOLD analysis project Ga0209181, IMG submission 187208) | Freshwater microbial communities from Lake Fryxell liftoff mats and glacier meltwater in Antarctica - MAT-05 (SPAdes) (version 2) | ecosystem: Environmental > Aquatic > Freshwater > Ice > Liftoff... | reverse complement strand
GTACCACCTTGTAGCCCTGTTGTTTGAGCTGGTAAGCGAGTTTGCCGATGGTGGTGGTTTTGCCCACGCCGTTGACACCGATAACGAGCAGTACGTACGGACGTTTGCCGGCAGGGATGCTGAAATCCTCTACGTCTTCGGTGTTGTTTTCAGCAAGCAATTGTACGATTTCATCGCGCAGGATGGCGTTCAGTTCGTTGATGTTGACGTATTTGTCGCGGGCCACCCGTTCTTCGATGCGTTCGATGATTTTGATGGTGGTATCCAGGCCTACATCGGAGGTGATCAATATGTTTTCCAACTCGTCGAGCACTTCTTCATCCACCGTGCTTTTGCCGGCTACAGCCCGGCTTATTTTTCCGAGAAAGCTTTCCTTGCTTTTTTCAAGGCTTTTATCGAGGTCTTCTTTTTTGTCTTTGTTGAAAAATTTATCAAAAAATCCCATATCGGTTGCGTTGTTGTTGTTGGGGTAAAAACAAATACAACGCAAAAGTACGTCTACTTTTGAGCAAGTTTCTGTGAATCAAGCTTATTTGAACGGTAAAAAATCAGATTTCCCCGTAAACGCGGCGAACAGATTCCAAAACGGCACTTTTTTTACGCCTCGAAACTTCGATACTTTCTCCGTTTTCGAGGATGAGGTAACCGCCTTCACCCCGGATGTAGGTTTTCATGTAGTTCATGTTCACGATGTGGCGTTTGTGAACACGCACGAAATTGAGTCGAATGAGGGTATCCTCAAATGCTTTGATGGTACGGCTTGCGGTGATTCGATCTCCGTCCTTAAGCATAAAATGGGTGTAGTTGTCTTCCGCTTCAAGACGCACGATGTCCGCAAGGCGTATAAAGTGAACTCCGTCGACGCCCGAGATGCCGATTTTTTCAAAAGCGTTGGGTGCGGCGGGATTATAATTCTGTTGTAAAACTTCAATGCGCTGCTTGGTTTCCAAGGCCGATTTGCCGGGTTGTATGCGGCCAACAGCGCGTTTCAGATCTTCCGGATCGATGGGTTTGAGCACGTAATCGACGGCAGAAAATTCGAAAGCACGCAAAGCGTATTCCTCGTAAGCGGTTACAAAAATAATGTCAAATGGAATTTCTTCGAGTTCCTTCAGCCCCTTAAATACGTTTCCGTCGCTGAGGTTGATGTCGAGAAATGCCACATCAAAGGGCCCCAATTTTTCGTCGTTGCACAGTTTGATCAGGTCGGCATTGGTGCCGCCTGTGGCTTTCACTTCTACGTCCGGACAATGTTTGGCCAGTGCATTGAGCAGGTTGGTAAGCCCGTGGGCTTCGTCTTCGATAATGAGTGCTCGGATCATGGGTAGGGGAGGGTAAGCGATTAAAAAATCAGAGCGTTTTGATTTTGATTCGTGCGCCGAACAGGAGAGAGCCGTCGGAGTCGCCGTTCAGTGTCCGAATTTGGGTCAGGGGCACATTGTATTGGCGTGCAATATCCTGCAAGGATTCGTTTCGGCCCACCGTATGCCATTGGTATTCTACGCTTGCGGTGGTGCCTGAGGTTTTAGCGGGCGTTGTTGCGGCGGGTTTGTTATCCGGAGGAGGTGTTGTTTGTGGTTTGTGCGTAGCGGCCGGGGTATCTGGCTTGGGTTTGGCTGTAGTGGTGGTTGCCGGTTTGGGTTTGGTAGCGGTAGTTGTAGGGGCTGCGGGCGATTCGATTTGCAGCTTGGTATGGCGTTGAACGATCACCGGGCGCCAAACATTGAGTTGCTGACCTACGTACAGGTGGTCGGAAATGAGGTTGTTCCAGGATTTGAGATGGTCGGTGCTTACGCCAAGCGCTTGGGCGAGGCGGGCCACATGGTCGGGTTTTTGCACCGTGAGACTTGTTTGCCAGTAACGGCCGTCGCCCAGATTGGTTGGAGGAACTGTGCCTCCGGTATTTTCATCCAGGGCATATTTGTTGCCGCCAAGTCCGTTAAGGTAATACACAAAAGCGCCCATCACACGCTGGGGCAGGATGACGTAATTGCCTTCTTTGCTGGTGGGCACGTAATAACGTTTGTAGCCAGGGTTGAGGGCTGCGATCATGCCGTAATCAATACCCGTAGCATCGGCGATGGCCCTGAAGCTCACGCTGTCGTACACTTTAATGTAGGTGGTAACCTGCTGGTCGAGGTCCGGGTTGTTGGGTTCCAGGCCGTGGAGGGAGAAAAAGTTGCAAATGTAGGATGCTGCAATAAAGGCGGGAACGTAGTTGCGCGTTTCTTCGGGCAGGTAGCGTTGGATAACCCAGAAATTGTTGCTGTGGGCTTTTTTGATGGCGTTGTTCACGCGTGTAGGACCGCTGTTGTAAGCTGCGAGGGCGAGGGCCCAGTCGTTGTATTGTTTGTAGAGATGTTTGAGGTAGCGGGCAGCTGCGTCGGTGGCCTGCACCGGGTCGATGCGTTCGTCGATCACGCCGTTTTGCTGTAAGCCGTAATCGAGGCCGGTATACGGCATGAATTGCCAGAGGCCCGTAGCGCCTACCTTTGATACAGCTTTGGCATTGAGGGCAGATTCTACCACGGCGAGGTATTTGAGGTCGTTGGGCAAGCCGTGTTCGCGCAGTTTTTCTTCAAAAAGAGGAAAATACGTCATGCGTCTTCCAAGCATGCTGCGTGTTTTATCGGGTTTGTTTTGCACGTAGGTTTTGATGTAACCTTTAACCACGGCATTCACCCTGGGCGTTATGCAGGCATTGCTGAGTTGGTTGAGGCGTTCGCCCAATTGTGCATCGGTGGCCAAAGCACTAGCAGCGGGCTTTACGACAGCTATTGGCAAGTCGCCCGGGAGGTTGATGGCGGCGTCCTGGGCGAAGAGGGCGACGGGCAGGGTCAGCAAAAGGATTGCTACCCCAAGGGTAAAATTAATTTTCAGCATGTGTAAGGAAACCAAATGAGTGAGTAAAGGCTTCACTGGATTAAAGAGGGCTGAAACGCGGCGAAACATATTTTATTTTGCCGGCACGGCGCAAACAGTATAATTTAACATTAAAACGGAGTAGGATGTTCAGAATCGCACAAAAGTGGGGATTTTGGACGAATTTTAATAATTTCAATTGAAAAAATAAACCCATCCTTCTGAAGTCATAGACGCCGTTTTTTCCACATGTCACCTTATGGTTAATAAATCGACGCTTCAAGCTGCAATTTTGACACAAAAAGCAGTTTTATCCGATCTTAAACCGGTTTTTCAAAATTTTATTTCGAATGACTTTTCAGCAGAAAATGCGCCGCAATTTTTTGAAATAACTTTCTGAAGAAAAATGAGGGGAAATGGAATTTTTTAAACTGGTGCTGCTTACTTTTGCGCGGTTTTTCAATTAAGGCGTACAAAACAGGTTTTTTTTCGCCCTGTCAGGCGCCATTCAACATCACTCGAACATCTTATGGCTAATACCGGTCGTATCAAACAAATCATCGGCGCTGTAGTCGACGTCGACTTCAGCGGTCCCGACAGCAAACTGCCCGAAATCCTCAACGCTCTCGAGCTCAAACGCCCCGACGGCAACACCGTGGTGCTTGAAGTTCAGCGTCACCTTGGCGAAGACGGTGTGCGCACCATTGCCATGGACTCCACCGACGGTCTCATGCGCGGCGTGGAGGTAGTCGATACCGGCTCTCCCATTGCCATGCCTGTCGGCGAAGAAGTTCGCGGCCGTCTGTTCAACGTTGTAGGCGAAGCCATCGACGGTATCGGCGAAGTAAAAAAAGGCGAAAACGCCTATGTGATTCACCGCAAACCACCGGCTTACGAAGACCTTTCCACCGAACGTGAAATCCTGTACACAGGAATCAAGGTCATCGACCTGATCGAACCTTACGCAAAAGGTGGTAAAATTGGTTTGTTCGGCGGCGCCGGTGTAGGTAAAACAGTGTTGATTATGGAGCTCATCAACAACATCGCCAAAGCTTACGACGGTATGTCGGTTTTCGCAGGTGTGGGTGAGCGTACCCGCGAAGGCAATGACCTGCTGCGCGAGATGATCGAATCCAACGTTATTAAATACGGCGAAGAATTCCTCCACTCCATGGAAGAAGGCGGCTGGGACCTCAGCAAAGTAGACATGGCGGAACTGCGCAAATCGCAGGCTACCTTGGTGTTCGGTCAGATGAACGAACCACCCGGCGCCCGTGCCCGCGTAGCCCTCTCCGGCCTTACCATGGCCGAATATTTCCGCGACGGCGACCTCAGCGACCCGTCGGGCGGACGCGACATCTTGTTCTTCGTCGACAACATCTTCCGATTCACCCAGGCAGGTTCGGAAGTATCGGCTCTGCTCGGTCGTATGCCTTCGGCAGTAGGTTACCAGCCCACGCTGGCCACCGAAATGGGCCTGATGCAGGAACGCATCACCTCCACCAAACGTGGCTCGATTACTTCGGTACAGGCCGTTTACGTACCTGCTGATGACCTTACCGACCCGGCTCCTGCAACCACCTTTGCCCACCTTGACGCCACCACCGTACTCAGCCGTAAAATCGCCTCGCTCGGTATCTACCCGGCCGTTGACCCGCTCGACTCCACGTCGCGTATCCTTGACCCCAAGATCATCGGCGACGAGCACTACAACTGCGCCCAACGTGTGAAACAAATCCTGCAACGTTACAACGAACTTCAGGACATCATCGCCATTCTCGGTATGGAGGAACTTTCGGACGAGGACAAACAAACCGTTAACCGCGCCCGCCGCGTTCAACGCTTCCTGTCGCAACCCTTCCATGTGGCCGAACAGTTCACCGGCATGAAAGGAGTACTCGTTCCCATCGACGAAACCATCCGCGGCTTCAACATGATCATGGACGGTGAAATGGACGAATACCCCGAGGCAGCCTTCAACCTTGTTGGCACCATCGACCACGCCATCGAAAAAGGCCGTAAAATGCTCGAAGAAGCTTCGAAATAACCGCCAAACGGATCGTTATGAACCTTACCATTTTGTCCCCCGAAAGGGAAGTATTTGCCGGAGCCGTCAAATCGGTTACCGTCCCTGGCATCGACGGAGGTTTCGAAATGCTGGAAAACCACGCACCCATTGTTTCCGCCCTGCGCAACGGTGAAGTGCGCATCGTGAAAGCCAACGGTGAAAAAATGTCGCTGACCATCAGCGGCGGTTTTGTCGAAATGCTGCAAAACGAAGTCAGCTTGCTGGTTTCTGGTGTCTCGGAATGAGTTTAAAGTTTGAAGTTCAAAGTTTAAAAACGATGAGCTTTTGAGTATAAAATGAGGCGTTCGGGGTGATCCCGGACGCCTTTTTTGTTTTATTTACCACATTAGACACATAAGTTTACATTTGAACCCATTGGTTTTATTATGTACACCTATGTATACTCAAGTGACTAATGTGGTACACCCTACAAACGCCGAACTCCAAATTTTTTTTGCAATTTCCCGTTATACCTTTAAAACTCCAAACTCCGAACTCCAAACTCCAAACTTTTTTGCCGTACTTTTGCGTCCGCTTAACACAACAAGCCTGCATGAAAAAATTGTTTTTCCTTTTATCGATCATTGCTTTGTTTTGGAGTTCCTGCTCCAACGAATTTGAAGTAGCCGCGCCATGGAAAGAAGTTCCTGTGGTGTATGCCATGTTGTCGCCCAAAGACACGGCAAACTACATCCGTGTGGAAAAAGCGTTCCTCGACCCCGAACAAAGCGCCCTGCTGATCGCCCAAATTGCTGACTCCTTGTATTACCCGGTAAACGAGATCCAGGTTTTCCTCGAAAGGGTGAGCACCGGAGAACGTTACGTTTGTGTACGTGTTGACGGCAACCTCGAGGGTTACGTGCGCAGTACAGGGGTATTTGCTTCACAACCCAACTGGCTTTACAAATACAAGACGAACGATCCATCGAAAAAACTCATGCCGGGCGAAGCCTACCGTGTGGTCATCGAACGCGCTGACGGCAAAGATCCCGTCGTTGGTGAAACAACCCTGCCCAAGGACTTCTTCTTCGTAAAGCCGAATCCTGCCCTGCAGCCCCCAATGCTCAATTTGGACAGTCCGGACATTCCCACAACCATCGAATGGCGTACAAGCGTCGAAGGCGTGTATTTCAATGTCGCTTTGCGCATCCGCTACCGCGAAACGGACCTCAACGGCTCCTTAATCAGCCGCGACTCCTTCGTATGGCATGCCGTAAGCAATGTGCGCCGCACCAATGTGGTCGCTGGTGCAGGTGGTTTTTTCCGCGGGCTCGCCGAACTCGGACTCAGCGCGTTCCACAAAGTACTGGTTGACAGCATCGCGTCCACCAACACCAGATTGCGTTATTTTGACAACATCGAAATCCTGCTCGAAGGCGGCGGCGCTGAAATTGAAGAATACCTCGTTACCGCCAATGCAAACAGCGGCATCACCGGCGCCGAAATTGTGTCAACGTTTTCCAACTTGTCGGAAGGGTTTGGCATCGTAACCGGGTTGAACGCTGTCACCTTCGACAAAATCAGGTTCACCAATAACACCGTAAATGCCATGAACTTAAACCCGGAAACCAAGGCATTAAACTTCCGGAACTGAGCGAACAAATAAAAAATCGGTGTTTTTACATCAATTATTTTTTAAAAATAGAATTTATTCTTCACAAATGGATGCCTTAAAAGGGCATCCATTTGTTTTTAAAATACTGTAAATAAAGTTTTTATAAATTTAAATTAAAACTTTATGTCTAAATATGCCATTCACAAGCCCTTTAAAATGTCATTGTTGGAGCACATGCCGAGCCGCACATTTGTAACGTGATAGGTGGGAATAAACGAATGACCACCACATCAGATATGTTCATGGGATTATACAAATTCAGGTGAGAGGGCAAGTCCTCCCCAAAGAATGGGAGGACTTGTCAATCCTGAAAAATACCGAATGAAATGTTAAGGTGGAGCCTGGGTAAACAATTTTAAGTTTCCCTGCGTTATAAATACCTCACCAACAAACAATACCGCTGCTTCGGTAGCTTTTGATCTGACAAATGTTCATGGGATTATAATTTGTTGTTTTACGACCACGCCAAATGAGGCGTGGTTTTTTTTTGCCCCTATTACAACTACCTTTACTCCAAGAAACAAAGAAACAGCAACGCCATGTCAGCAAGTTCTGCAGAAATCAAACGGGTGACGACCCACGTCATCCAGGCCATGAAAACCAGAGGCGAAAAAATCGCCATGCTTACCGCTTACGACTTTTCCATGGCCCGCATGCTCGACGATGCAGGTATCGACATCCTGCTTGTAGGCGATTCTGCCTCAAACGTCATGGCAGGCCACGAAACCACACTGCCCATCACCCTCGATCAGATGATCTACCACGCCCAGTCTGTTGTACGTGCTGTACACCGCGCCATGGTGGTGGTGGATCTGCCATTCGGTTCCTACCAGGCCAATTCTGAAATTGCACTTTCCAGTGCCATCCGCATCATGAAGGAGTCGGGCGCCCATGCCGTCAAACTTGAGGGCGGCTCGGAAGTAGAGGAAAGCATCAAACGTATTCTTATGGCAGGCATACCGGTTATGGGTCACCTTGGACTTACACCCCAGAGCATCTACAAGTTCGGCACCTACACCGTACGTGCCAAAGAAGAAGTTGAGGCACAGAAACTGCGCGATGACGCACAGCTTCTTCAGGACCTGGGATGCTTCGCCCTGGTGCTCGAAAAAATTCCGGCAACCCTGACTAAAGTGGTGTCGGAGAGCCTCATCATTCCCACCATCGGAATCGGCGCCGGGCAACATGCCGACGGACAGGTACTGGTGACGCACGATATGCTGGGCATCACCAAAGAATTCAAACCACGGTTTCTGCGCCGCTACCTCGAACTTTACGACGCCATAGGCGATGCAACCAAACACTACATCAACGACGTTAAAAACAAAAATTTCCCCAACGATAGCGAGCAATACTAATACCCCAAACCGGTATCGTGCAAACGGATCATAACTTCACTGTTCGGTAATGGAAACCCTTTGTGTATGACGTACGCTCCACCAACCACCACCGCTTTTACCTACCACATGAGCACAAAACCAACGACCCTGCGTCGAATTTTGCCCTGGACCATGCTTGCACTTGTTGCAGTGGGCGCCATTTTTGCCTGGAAACCTTTCAAAGCCGTGTACATCTCAGGGGTACCCAAGGATATTCCCCAACCCGCATACCTTTACATACCAACGGGTGCAAACTTTGAACAGGTAGTCGACAGCCTGCGCAAAAACAAATACATCAACGACGAAGGCGGATTCCGCTGGCTGTCCGGCGAAATGAATTACCGAAAAGACGTGATGCGGCCAGGGCGTTTCCAAATCACAGCGGGCTGGAACAACCGTGAACTTATCCAACACCTGCGCGCAGGTAAACAAGCACCCGTAAAAGTGGTCCTCAACAACGAACGCCTGCCCGAAGAAATAGCGGGCAAAGTAGCCAAAGTACTAGAAACGGACTCCTTGTCGCTCCTTCAGGTTTTTCAGGATAAAAACTTCCTGTCCGAATTGGGCTATACCCCCGAAACATTGCTGACAGCCATCATCCCCAATACCTATGAGATGTACTGGAACACCGATGCCAAAGCGTTTTTTAAACGCCTTGTGCGCGAAAACGAAGCTTTCTGGTCCAAGGATGGTCGCATAAACAAAGCTAAAGTCCTTGGCCTTACCACCACGGAAGTGTACATCCTCGCTTCCATCGTGGAAAGGGAAACCAACCACAACCCCGAAAAACCTACCATTGCCGGGGTGTACCTCAACCGCCTGCGCATCAACATGCGTCTGCAAGCCGACCCCACTTCGGTATTCGCTACCCGCGACTTCCTTACCCGCCGCGTAACCCAATACCACACCACTTTCGATTCGCCGTACAATACATACGTGTATCTCGGACTGCCGCCCGGGCCCATCTCCCTGGCCGCCATCCCTACACTCGACGCGGTTTTGAACCCCACGACCCACAAATACCTCTATTTTTGCGCCAAACCCGACGAGTCGGGCACCCACGCCTTCGCCGAAACCTTTACTGCACACAAGGTGAATGCACAGAAGTTTCAATCGTACATTTCGAAAAAGGGTTTATGACTATGAAATTGTTGCTCATTGGTATGGGCCCAGGCATTGGCTTGGCTGTCGCACGCAGGTTCGGACGTGAAGGTTTCCACATCCTCATGCTTGCCCGCAACGCGGAAAAATTGAGCAGTTTTGAAAAAGAACTGGCTTACGACGGCATTCATTCCTCATCTTATCCCGTCGACATTGCCAACGAATCGGCTTTCGCGACAAAGCTCATCGACCTCGCTGCTGAGCACCCCGATCTTGAAATCCTGCATTACAACCCCAGTGCTTACAACCCTGCAAAACCGTCGGAAATTCAACTTCCAGTGTTTTTGAGCGATTTGAAAATCAATGTCGTAGGTGGATTGCTGGCGGCCCAGGCCTTTTGGCCTGCCATGGCCGAACGCGGCAAGGGCGTGGTTTTTTTCACCGGCGGCGGATCGGCTTTCAAAGCCCCAGCCGAGCTGGCCTCCCTGGCTCTCGGCAAAGCTGCCATGCGCAGTCTGGTGTTCACCCTTGCACAGGAAGGCAAAGCCCTGGGTATCCATGTAGGCACGGTAACGGTTTGTGGCCCGGTGAAACCCGGAACACCTTTGGCCCCCGAGCTCATAGCCGAAAAATTCTGGGAACTTTACACCCAAAAGGACACCCACTCCTGGACGACGGAAATCGTCATGGAATAGACTTGTTGCAAATCGCTGCATCCCGTTGCAACAAATCTAATGGTTAAAACCTGCCTTTTTCGGTCATCCAGTCGCTTAAGAAATTGAGATAAACCTCCTTTTCCGTTTCGTTGTGCAACTCATGGTACAGGCCCGGCCATTCCCTGAACGTCACGTCGCCTTTGGCACGCATGGCAAAGGCACGACTAGCGAGCTCTGAAGTAAGGTGGTCGTCGCTGCCGTGGGTAATCAACAGCGGTGCTTTCAAATCTGCAATGGTGGTGTTCAGTTTTTGTGCCAGTTTGAGCAACACAACACCGCCACCCGCCGTGATTTTATTGTGTACCAGCGGATCAGCGTTGTAAGCTTTAACAACTTCAGGATCGTGGGAAAGGTACAAACTATCCAATTCGTTGGTGAGCGAAAGGGTGGGAGCAAGTCGGTTTACCAAACGCCCGGCCCAAACTTTGATGGCCGATGGACGGAAAGCCAGTTGGATCCACGGACTGGTAGCGATGATGCCAGCTACTGCCGGTTGGTTGCGCAGGGCAAAATTCAATACGGCATTACCACCCATGGAATGACCGTATAAAAAGACGGGTTTTCCCGGGAAGCGTTTTTGGGCTTCGGCCAACAAAAGACCCACATCTTCGAGCAGCGAAGCGGCGGAAACGATGTTCCCACGGGCGCCTTCGCTTTGTCCATGCCCCTGCTGATCGTAGGCCAACAGGGCAATGCCGCGGTTGTTGAAAAACTTCGCGACGTGCTCGTAGCGGCCGATGTGCTCGCCCATGCCGTGTACCAGGGCCACAACGGCTTTTGCGGGCGTTGAAGGCGACCAGCATTGAGCATGTAGTTTAAGTCCTGCGGTGCTTTGCCAGGAAAGATTATCCATTTAATGAGGCTTGGTTATTCGACAAAGATGGGGAAATTTGCGTCTATCTTTTTTCCTGAAAAAAAACACCTGTATGCGCATTGTTTTTATGGGTACCCCGGAATTCGCCGTACCATCGCTTAACATCCTGCTGGTCAACGGCTACGACATAGCTGCCGTTGTGACGGCGCCCGACAAGCCGGGTGGCCGCCTGGGCATGATGGCATCGCCAGTAAAACAGTTTGCCCTCTCCAAAGGCGTCCTGGTTTTGCAGCCTGAAAAACTGCGGAACCCGGAATTTTTGGAAACCCTGCGCTCGCTACATGCCGACATGCAGGTGGTGGTAGCCTTCCGCATGCTTCCCGAAATGGTGTGGAACATGCCACCCAAAGGCACCATGAACCTGCACGCCTCCCTGCTGCCGCGTTACCGCGGTGCAGCACCCATCAACTGGGCCATCATAAACGGTGAAAAAGAAACGGGACTGAGCACGTTTTTGCTGCAACACGACATCGATACGGGCGATGTTCTTTTTCAGCAAACCCTGCCCATCGGCGAAAATGAAACCGCTGGCGAATTGCACGACCGGATGATGGAAGCCGGCGCAGCACTGGTGCTTCAAAGCGTTAAAGCCATCGAAAGCGGCATGGCACAAGCAAGGCCACAAGCCGATGTTCAGGCTACCCATGCGCCCAAAATTTTCACTGCAGATGGTGTGATCAACTTCAACCGAACCGTTGGCGAAGTGCACAATTTTGTTCGTGGACTGAGCCCATACCCCGGCGCCTGGACAACCTTTGAAGGCAAAACCGTTAAAATTTTGCGTACACTGAAGTCGTTTGAATACATAGGTGCTACACCCGGACAATGGTATTCCGACGGAAAAAATACGCTGCACATCGGTTGCTCCGACGGTTGTGTACAAGTGCTTGAATTGCAGATGGAAGGCAAAAAACGTTTGGAGTCCGGCGAATTTCTACGGGGCTTTAAATACATATGGGAAAACTTTGGTCGTTTAACCAGAAGGGCGATTTAAATTTAAATAACAGGAAAAGGTTTCGTCACAATCCAAAAAAAAGCTTAAATTGCAACCGGAATCGATTCCCATTAAACCAAAAGAGTCGTCCAAAAAACCATGGAAACTTACGTAATCGTATTTTTGACCTTATCTATTTGCGCCCTGTATGGGTTGTCCGGCAAAACTTCTGAAGTAGAAGATGCTGAAGAATGATCCAATGCGTTAACGCTGTATGAACATTCTCATCACTGGTGGCGCCGGTTTTATCGGCAGCCATACCGCAGTTGCGCTTGCAGAGGCCGCCTTCAATCCCATATTGATCGACGATTTTTCCAACGCCGAACGATCCACGCTCGATGGTTTGAAGCTCATTATAGGCCGTGAAGTAACCTGCTACCGCGGTGATTGCGCCGACCGCGACCTATTACGACGCATCTTCGCCGAACAGAACATCGGCGGTGTTATTCATTTTGCAGCCTACAAAGCCGTAGGAGAGTCGATGCAGGAACCCCTTAAATACTACAACAACAACCTCGGAACAACCATCGCCCTGCTTGAAGTCATGCTCGAAGCCGGCATTTCACCTCTTTTGTTTTCTTCTTCTTGTACCGTTTACGGTGATCCGGAAAAGGTGCCCGTAACGGAAGAAACGCCTGTTTTGCCCGCCTTGTCGGTATACGGCAATACCAAACAAATTGGGGAGGAGATGCTGCGGGATGTGGTAGCTGCGGGCAAAAAACTGAAGGTTGTATCCTTGCGTTATTTCAACCCCATCGGCGCCCATCCGTCGGCACTGATCGGGGAATTGCCACGGGGTGTACCCGGCAATCTGGTACCTTAC
>Ga0209181_10009919_pt1 | contig 12437 bp, 12 predicted proteins | sample MAT05_FD_187208 | JGI IMG/M metagenome (GOLD analysis project Ga0209181, IMG submission 187208) | Freshwater microbial communities from Lake Fryxell liftoff mats and glacier meltwater in Antarctica - MAT-05 (SPAdes) (version 2) | ecosystem: Environmental > Aquatic > Freshwater > Ice > Liftoff... | reverse complement strand
AGCAGAAGGAGGTCATCAAAAATTGGTAGACTTCTTCATCTCCAAAGGTGCCAACGATTGGAATTTGGCTATGCGCGGTGCAGCACAAGGAGGTCATCGTGATTTAGTAAACTTCTTTAAAAGTAAGAAGAAAAATGATTTGTGATTTTTACATTTATGTTTAACTCTCTGTAAAAACTCGCTGTAAAACTATGTGCAATTTTTGCGATACACATCAGAGATCTATTTTTGATAGTTATGGAGTTTATCTTCTAACATGTTTTCTTTACTTTGTAATTCTACGATCATAGAGATGCAGTTTAACTACTTCAATTGTAGGAACTTTTCCTGTGGCTATGATCTCTTTGTCACTGAGAAAGTAGAAGAGAGCATCGAAATAGACATTCTAATATCATATTAGAATACCAATAAAAAAGAAAACGATATTTTAATTAAGCGGCCATTCCCATTCCAAAATAGAATAAGCTTCTTTGGAAAGAAGAGTATAAGTATCTCGAATACTTTGAGTGCAAGGAATTTTAAAGTCTCCGAGACGACAAGGGATATTCCTTCTCTTCAACAAAAGAAATAGTTTCCAGTTTACATTTAGATTCGACTTTCTATCTCCCTTGTCTAAATTGTTGTAGACCTCTTGAAACCCATCATAATCGTCTAAGATGGCATCTTCAATATCAGTGTAATCTGGAAGAATCCATCCAAAATAAATACTACAAATAATATCAATGTCATCGAAATAACCCGAACAACCGATTTGTGACAAGGCATCAAAAATCATTTCGCGATTGGTATTCTCTTTGGTGCCGTCTTTCAAATGAGGCAGCTCAAGATAATATTCCATCGTAGGTTGATCGCGATCTCGGAAATAACCGTCAATCTTTTCATACAACTCTTTGGGAGGTTTGTTCGGCTGTTTACCTTGGCGTCTTTTCAAAGCCTTTTCAAAGTTGACTCTATCGTCGTAGTTGTTTCTTGCGTTATTAACACGAGCATTGTCTGCGTAAGAGGCCGACTTGACAACATTTATCTTTTCTAATCCACAATTAGGACAGCTTTTACAACCAGTTTCATCTTCATACATTTCCACGTTTGTTAAATCTACACCACAATTTTTACAGAGATTATTACACGTCAGAGACCTTATCAAATCAATTTGGATATATTTTCGAGCAATTTCTAAATATTCAAAGATAATTTTGTGTCGGTATTCCTGCATCCCGGCATCCTCTGTTAAAATTTCTTTTGTGTTATCTACGGTCGATCCTGAAAAGCTATAAATTGTCTCCAAAGGTTTAAGTTTTTTATAGGCATCGATATAAGGTTTACTTTTCTCGATATACTTTTTTTTATCAACCTGGTAAGATAAGAGCTGTTTTTCCAAATCTGCGATTCTTTTCCTCGATAATTTCCTTTCAATGAGTGTTTGTTTGTTTGCGATGTTTATTTTCTCTTTTTCAATAGATTTTTGACAAATTTCTACTTTTTTCTCCTGATGTCTTGTAAATTTCTTTTTAAGAATTGTGTCAATTTCTAGAATGTTATAATCGTAGGTATAATAACCTTCGAATTTATCGGGAAGTTTCTCACCGATTTGTCTTTCTTCCACCTTCTCATTTACAAACTCGCGAAAAGAAACCCTAGTAGGTTCAGCCTGGTAGAGTATTTCTTCATTTCCAGCTTCTTTTCTTTTCTTTCCATTTGACTTGACAGTTTTCGGTTTCATACCCCACAGATATGTCGTATTTTCTTCTGCCATGTTACTAATGTCGCAATGACAGATTTAATATAGAAAATTAAAACTTTAGGAGGAGGTCTATTTTCTTACAAAATGATTTTAAAAGGATAACATGTAATTATACAATGGAAGGGTTAAAACGATTAAATCGAGACGAGCTTTTGATAATCGTTTCCAAATTAGACGAAGAAAATCGAAAAAGAATCGACATGCTTGAAGAGGCTTTATCGTTTTCCGATAGAGAATTAAAGGTTTGCGGTTATTCAAATAAAACTTCTAAATGTTATAACTATTGTATTGGACCCTATGAACCCAGAAAGGAAATGGTAAGATGTTGCTATTGTGACAATGTTTTCTGTGTGGATCATGCCGAAGGAAGAATTTTTGCCAATCGTTGTAATGATTGTCAGAAGAATTTTTGAGAATTTTTCTCAAAAATGTTAATTAACAAATAATTGATATGATTCTGGATCTGTCATCCACATTTCATAAGCATCGTTATTAAAAGGTGGGACCTCGACGTCACTTGCTTCTTCTTTACCTTTACCCTCTCGAGTATAAACTTCATCGCAAATAAAAGGTTCTCTTAGTAAAGTCAAGATGGTAAGAGCTGTCATGAGTGCTGTCTGCGCGGGACACCAATCATTTCCGGTTAAAGAAGGAACGTAAAGATAACCACCGATAACATTCGGATGAATAAAATGTTTTCCAAAGAAGATTTTCGGAGGATGAAAAGGGTGCTGGTCATGGTAATTAATAGCAAAACAAAGAGATTGGTAAGGAGTATCTTCGATAAGACTTTTTACCTTCAAAGTTAAAGTTACTCTATTGTCGCCGTTTCTGTCGATCTTAAAATAATGAGATAACCAAGGATCTCGTAATTCTATTTCAATTCGTTTTCTCGCCCACATTTTTATTTCCTCGTTAAGAATATGTTTTTCACTTTTATCATTTTTTAATAAAACTATTTAAAAATGCGTTATCAAGAATGCCTGAGAGATGCAAAAAAGAAAAATATGAAACTATGTCCTGAAGGTTATTGCACGGCCAAAGAAAAATACACCGTTTATCCCTCTGCATATGCCAATGGTTACGCTTCACAGGTATGTAAAGGCACAAAACCAGATTTTGAAGGAAATCTTAAAAATAGTTATGAAGGCAAAGAAAAGGATAACAATTCAGACTTGAATCGATGGTTTAACGAAAGATGGGTCAATGTTTGTGAGAAAAACAAGGAAGGAGAATATGTGCCTTGTGGACGTAAAAAGTTTGATTCAGAAGATTATCCTTACTGTCGACCAATGAATAAATTAGAAGGTACAAAAGTAAAGAGTGTAGGAGAATTAAAACCAGCTGAATTAAAAAGAATGTGCGAAGAGAAGCAATCTTTACCTCAAGGTATCGACGGAAAACCTACCAGAGTATATCTGAAATAGTTATTGGCATTGTAGTTTCTGTAACCGTATTTTTCTCATTTCTTCTAGAGAAATTGGTTTTGTTCTTTTTGTCTTTTCTAGATTAGAATTGATTTCTTCATTCGATTTTAGTGTTTGACATTCTGTAATATCTTTCCAAGAAAGTTTTTTAAATGTTCCGTATGCAATAGTCTTATCCTTGGGAGATCGAGGAATATCCCATTTGCCAACACCGCTACAGTTTGTCATGACAATATGTTGAGAAAATGGACCGCATCGAGACACCAGACCGACAAAGGTACTAATAGTCTTCCATGTTACCTTCTTATACTTATTTTTCTTGGTACAAATGTATTTACACTGTATCGCAATGTAACTATTTCCTGTTTTCCCGATAATATCTATACCGTTGTCCGAACGAAAAGTTAGCTTCAACTTTATCTTAATATCTTCGGGAATATCCTTCCATAACCATACTTCATCATAAGATAAAACCTTTAACAGATACCACTGACAAAACTTTTCCCAAGCCAAACCTTTCAATTGTTTATTGTCTCTTCTCTTCATTTCATAAATACTTCCAGCAGGTCTCTCAAACCAATTCTCTAATCGATCCGTGATAAAGTCAAATAAAGTACATTGCCCTGGTTGACTCGTTCTATCTTCTTTCAGAGCTTCCTTAAAAATAATTTCAAGATTGAATTCTGCAATTTGTCATGATTGTTTCATAATTTTTAATCAATTTTCTTTATTAACCCATTTTCAAAAATGAATTTTTAATAAAAATTTGGGATTAGGTAAGTATCACACTACAGAAAGAAATATGAATTCTAACAACACTAACGAGATTACTCTTTTGACTAACAACGGAGGCAGTTTTCCTATCTCTGAGGAGACCGCAAAGCTGTTCAATACTACAGAAGCTGTTTTGGCTCAGTTGAGCCCCGATCAGAGACGCGATATTCCTCTGCCTGAGGTTTCCGGTGAGGTTCTGGAGATGATTTTGGAGTTTGCAAAGGCCGATCTGGAGGGAAAGGAGCTCGGAACGAATGATCTGCTTGCTATCATTAACAAGGTCAATCTTGAGAAGAAGATTGCAAGAGAGAATTTGATCTCTGTTGTGACTGGAAGCAATTATCTCGAGTATGCCAAGCTGTTGGATGTCTCGACGTCTTGCGTTGCCGATATTTTTCGCGGAAAGACGGCTCAACAGATGCGCGATGAGTTCAACATTGTCAACGATTTCGATCCCGAGGAGGAGGCTGCTCTTCGCAAGGAGCTCCACTTTGAGACGATTGCGAGCAAGTAAGAAAAAAAGCTTAAAAAGAAGAAAAACAATAAATGAAAAATGTCCTTATAATGTAAATATAAGGACATGTAGTGTAACGGTTTAAGCACCCAGTTCTTATAAAGCTGTTGATTAGGTTCGACTCCTAACTTGTCCAAAATTTTTACAATGAATTATTGTAAAACATACTAGCGTAACATTTTTATTATGGTTTTACAATAATTTTATTGTAAAACCATAATAAAAATGTTCTACGAACTCAAAGATTCCACTAAAGACTTTCTTACTAATATTTTCTTGTTATTTACAAGGAAATCTTTTTATTTTCTTACTTTCTCTTTGTGTTGTCATAGACATAAGAAAAGAAATCTTCTTGGGAACAGCGAAGATTGGAAAGAGAATACATCTTGAGCAAATGATAATAGTTCTTATTTACCCATCGAATGTAGTCTGCATTGGCCTTCGCTCTGAGATGAATTGACACAACAGTTCTGGCAACCTTGATATCATAAGAAGAAACTTGATAAATCTCCTCAAGACTTGTCTCCTTAACCTTCTCGGTTATAGTCATGTTGAAAACCTCTTCCTCTTGGCTTTCATGGCTATCCTGCATCTCTTGATCATCTTCGTCATCGTAATAAACCTTTGACATTCTTTTTGTTAAAATGGTATTACCTTTGTTTTTATAAATTTCTTTATAAAAATCATTTTTGGGAGAGCATTTCCTTCTTAGCTTCTAGCATTTTAATGATATCCTTAGTCCTTTGGTTATGTTTTGGAGAAATAAAAAGTCTCACTCTTTTGGAAAAGAGTCGAATCGCATCATCAATCATTGTTTTCGTAACATGCTTGTCGATTACATATTTTAAAACTGTCATATTCGGTACTTGAAGGTAATGGAAATTGGTAATAGGTTTTGCCATAAAAAAGTCGATAATTTTTTTTTCATTCTCATCTAATTCGGACAAATTTTTGTTTTGATGTCTATTCAAATAAACACTAAAACATGCACAAGCCGCACTAAAATTCCAATTCTCAAACCCTGCTTCAATCCATTTGGAAATATTTAACCATTTTCTTTTTACGATTGCTCTTTCCATTGCATACTGGTAGTTACCTGCTCCAAGTTTTTCCAGACGAGACTTTGCGTAAATAACTCGAGGGTCTTCATTTAAATATATTTCGATATTGGGGAAAACCTTGTGGTATTCCTTGCGACCTTTCGAACTCAGAAGCTGTTCACGTCTTGCGCCCTTTCCCAAGACTAAATAAGCATCTGTAATATGATGCTTTCTTTCAACTTCAAAACATCTAACGTTAGATTCATCGAGGAAATCTTCCAAAAGATTGACATGGGAATCTTCCAAGACATCTCCTACAAATTTATCCTTACTCATTTCCTTTTCAATTTTTTTAACAAGTCCTTGTAGAATAAATCTCAACATCTTTACATAAATTGACTCATCGTGAGAATGACCGATTTTTTGTAAAAGAAAAGTAGATATTTCTTTATTTCCAGCTATACAAGCACCTTCCAAAGCACAGTTCAAAGTGTAACGAGTTAACTCTTCATCAACCGGGAGATTGGCCAAAAATCTTCCCTTTATCCAAGCACTTTGATAATATACAGTTTCCTTTTCCCTAAAATATTCCGAAAATCCAAGATTGGAGCATGCTCCAATAGATTCAGTAAGATACCTTTTGTGTTCCTCTGTTAAACCAAGAGACCAATTTCGGTAATAATCCTTAAATAATTCGAGATGATTACCAATAATCAATCCCTCCAGAATAATCCAGATAAAGAACTCAACTGCAAAGTTTTCAAACTTCTTGTTTTGGTATTCATAAAGAGTACACAAATAATCGATAATATTTTTATTACCAGATTCCGCAGCTGCAGAAAAACAGTCAGCATTTATAGGGACCTCGACGCTTAAGAAATAATCGATTAGAGCCAACTTGTTATTTCTCAAAGCATAACCGATACTATTTCTTCTCTTAAAGTTGGTTTTGGTAGCCAAACAGGAAAACTGAAAGACTTCGTGATGAAAGAGTCTCCAAGTATAACCTTTGGGAAGAATAGGAGTTAGAATAGGCTCTGTGATTTCTTTCTTTCCAAGGACCTCTTTTAAATAACTCTGATGGATATCACACATTATAATTCTCCAGTATGTATCATCCCGATATATACGCGCGGAATGCTTGTTGACCAAAGCAAATTCCCAAATCTCCCAGATCTTTAAACGGTTCATTACCAACCATTCTGTATCCTTATTACCAGTTACAGCCATTTATGAAATTATGTTTTCATAAAATAATCACTTTTCTTGCTTCTAAACTTAAAAATATTTGAAAGACTTAATGTTTTCCATCTCTTTATGAAGTATATCCACTGCTCTGGAGAAGAAATTTTTTTCTAGATCTATATGTTTGTTTATTTTTGCCCATTTCACGGCTTTAGTATAATCTCCTTCCAGTCAGAAAGGTTTGTCTTTGTTCCATCTTTTAAGAGTATTTTTATTTCAAAAATCTTTGGAAAATATACAGAGCGAGGGCATCTCGAAACAAAGAATATCGGATACCTTGATCCTCCTTATTATGCCCTACTAAAACTCCAGCAGAGAAAACATTGGCATCACCTAGACCCTCGGAAGAGAAATAATGCCTATCATCATCAAAAAGGATAATATCTTCATAATTGACCCCAAACTTTCTTTTTATTAAATCAAAATGGCCGTTCTTACTAATTTCACCGATTTTCAAAAATTTATTTGTAGAAGGAACATTAAAGTATTGTCCAGTAGAGTCCATGATAAAGCCGTCTTCGGGAACACCGTTGATATCGAAGAACCCTGGAAAAGAAGACACGTCGCTTTTTAATTTCTCCAATGTTCCAGTGTAGCGAGATACGATAAAATCAAAATTCGAATAGTAAAGAGGATTTTTATCGCTCCCAATATATTCCGCCTGAAAAAGTTTTAGAAGTGTTTTGGGAGCATAGTGTCGACTCGCTACTGCAATCTTAACTCCTTTCTCTCTTAATTTCTGACATTCTGCAATCACTTCATAAGTAGAAGGATAAATATGATACTCCACTTCTCTATTGGGATAAAATGTAGTATATATTAAGGTTTGATCTAAATCAAATACAATAACAGGGGGAAACTCGCCATTTTGCTCTTTCAGCTGCACAGGCGTAGATTCTTGTAAATTTCTCAGTTTTCCAAAAGTATTGCGAGGATTAAACTCAAAAGTTCCAATCTCATTTAAAATTACTTCCAAAAATCCATCTCCATAAGCTCTCATTCCGTTGATAATTTCTGCCTTGAAATCTGCCTTGGCATTGCTTTCAGATTTCTCAATAATTTTTGTAACAATTTCTGAAACTCTTGTATTGGTTTCATAAGATATATTCGATAAAGAAACATTGGGTAAATAATTGGAAATAATCTCCTGTTCAAAATCTGAGAGATTAGATCGATAAGGATTGTATTCACTGCCGTAGACATCTGCCATCGAGACGATAACGGTAAACAAAACACATTTTCGAAAATCTTCTCGATTTCTGTCTGCAAATAAGTCGTTATAAAACATTTCAACTTTTCTTAGATACTCCCTCGATAGTTGTGAAATCTCTAATTTCAGCTTTTCGGCATCCTTCTCTATCAAACCTAGAGCTCTTACTTTTCTCAAAAAATCTCCAAAATACCAATGTGCTCCAACTGTCACAGAAATAAGTTTTGATTCAAAAAAAGGAATGCCGAGATGCTCGTAAAAAGCTTGCCAATCCTCTTTAGTAATTTCTTCAGAATTCTCGTTATAAGCTTCCTTATTTTCTAAACCATTCAAAGTATATCTGAAAAAATTTTTATAACCTTCAAGATACATGTAACCGATATCTGGATGATCTGGAATCGTATCGTACTCGCAACCCACAATAGAATTTTCATCTTTCACATAGTTACACACAGACATTGAAGGAGCATGGGCGTCTTGGTTTTTGTAAACAGGTTCGGTGACACATCTTCCTGCTTTACCGATATCATGCAGAAGACCTGCCAATAGATAGACTTCCGACTTGGCAAAGTCTGAACCTAAATGGGTATAATTCTTGCAAATTTGACTGGCCACCAGAGCCACCCAAGTATTGTGTTCCAACAAGTTTCCAGAATGAAAGGAATTACTTGTCTTAAATTTTCGATACTCTGTTAAAATCCCCAAATAGTTCATCCCATATTCTGTGTCATACTTGTTACGTCTATCTCTTTCTAGAGACGAAGGTGCGTAGAAAAGTCCTACTTCAGAATGAAAATAACCTTTGGAAGTGTAAAAAGATAACTCTCCGATGTTAAAAACTTGTTTGGTAATATCTCCCTTTCCTTTACTATAAACATAGAGAGAAGAAGAAATAACTCCTACCACAGAACTCTCATATTGATTAAAGAGCCAGGACAACTGATTGATAACGGGGCGATCATGTTCGTAAGTACTAAATCGGAAACCTGGAATGTTGTCGGGATTTAAATTAAATTCACGAATCTTTCCAGCAGTCGGAAGAGGATTTTCCGAATAATATTTGACATTTCTCGAAATCCAATCAAGTAAAGCCTTATCGAAATCTAAAGCGCGAGGATAGTCGCTTTTGATGACATTGATATTATCTTGTAAACTTCCAATACCACTGACAGAGATAATCAGATTCATAAAATAATCGTAATCCGCCTTGGATAAGCCATTCTCTGATCGGATTTCATCTTCGAGAGCTTCCATGATGTTATAAAAATTTCTCATGTTTTCTTTCCCAAAGTTAGGACGATCGATCAGAATGTCATCAATGCCTAAAATCATCAGAGTCATTTCTCCACCTTTGTAAGCAGAGATTCCATCCATCGATTCGCGGATGACTACATTATCTTTTATTTTAACATTATATCTCAAACGATCATTATACAACTTATTATCCTTATCAGAAGAATGAGGAGTAATGCCATAAGCATATTTAATCGCATTACCTCCATAACCGGAATCCTTGTTTAAATAACCTTTAGTCAAAGCAGGAGTAGAATAATAAGAAACGCGGGTACAAACACCCTTATTTTCAAGAGTTCCTACAAATAAATTTGTAGGGCACATCGTTTGAGAATTTGCTAAGTTGAAATCATAAGACGCCTTATTTTTATATCCTGGAAGAGGAAAATTGGAATGAGATAGAGCCAAAGATCTCGAACTGTGATACAATGAAAATCCAGAAGGCATCCGAACTACCCAGAAAGTATAGGTAACACCCTTCACATCCATCTTCACGGTATCCAAAACTCCAAATCTCAACAAATCATCAGGGTTAAAAGCCAGATAGTTTCGTATCGACGTAATTTCATAGGATAAACCATCTGGGTTTATTTTTTTAGCATAGTTTGGTATCCTATCGGGATATTTTTCCCGAAGAGAGTTACAAAAATTATTTTTATTCTTCTCATAGAACTCATTTGTTTGAAAGGATAGAGATTGCCCTGTAATTAGACCCTTTCGATAATTTTTTAAAGAGATATCCATCCTATCTTTTTCTTAATTTTATTTTTATAATAAAATTATCTTATTCATACAACTGTTGAATACACTCTGCTAAATCCTGATAACCTAATTGTAAACAGTTTGTAATAATATTTCCAATAGAGGCGCTAGAAAAAGAAGCCATGCCTCCTAAAATAAATCGGTAAAAATCAGGATCTCCTGATTTAAAAGGAAACCTTAACTCATTTCGAAGAACATAGATGAAAAGATAACATTCTTTCCAAGTTGAACGTCTCACAATCTTTGCAGGATCATCAAAATCTTTCTGAATCTGTTTTCTCCAAAACGATCCTTTCAAGGAAGAAATATACGAAGACGGTAGAGAAAAATGTGATTCTTTTGCAAAACAGTAGAGTAAATCCTGTTTTCTTGAAAGGATTAGATAATGAAACTCATAAAAGAGTTGTTTCCATGAAATACGTTTCTGCTTCTTCGGAAACCCTTTGTATTTCTTGGTTCTCAAGAAAGAAAGATGTTTTACCCTTTCCTTCCAAAAACTGGAAGGAACAATTCTTTGGATGGTCTTATTTAAGGGTGGAAAACAGATCGTGATTAAATCAGAATTTCCCAGTTTACCTAACACTAACAGATCGAGGTCTTTGTTCCTCAACATTTTTTTCTTTTCTTTTTTCTCTTTTTATTTCACTTTTTCTAATGATCGTTTAATTTCGCTATCAAAAGATAAGATCTCTTCCAATGAAGGTCTTAAGATTGGAGACGGTTGCAATATTCTTCTAATGTTATTCGCATGTTGTTTCGGAACAAGGGTATAATCTACTTTGTTGGCAATAATTTTTTTATAGACTTCATTATCCGAGCCATCATTATAAAAAGGTGGAAATTTAGTTATAAGTTCATAGTAAAGAATACCCAAGGCCCAAATATCAACAGTGTAGTTGTAAGGTATTTTCTCTAGAATTTCTCGAGCAACATAAAAAGTACTTCCAATAAACCCTGTAATATTCTCAAGTTGAAATATTGAATGGCCAAAATCTGTAATCTTAACGATACTTTTAGTTTCAGGTCCTGTACCTTTGACTAAAATATTTTCAGGTTTAATGTCTCGATGTGTGACGCCATTTTTATGCATATACTGTATTCCTTTTGCAATCTCTTTAACATAATAAAGAGGATCGCCAAGTTTGGCTTTTTCATTGTCTTTTCGATTTATAGTTTGAAATAAGTCTTCATCCATTAATTCAAAAACGTAATACAGAGAAATCTCATCGGATTCTAACTGAATAACTTCAACAATGTTAGGATGGGGTGAGAGTCGAGAAAGAGTATTCCACTCGTTTTGCCAAACTACTTCGTGTTTCTTGCAACCCGACTTCGGAACAATTTTGATCGCTATCGTTTCTTTGGTTTTCTTGTCTTTACCTTTATAGATTTTGCCAAAACTCCCCGAAGCAATCCAGTTTCCTATTTCAAAACGCCTTGTAATATTCTCCATTTTACTCTTTTACTATATTTCATTATTTCATTATTTTTAATGAAATCACTTAATTGGGCAGAATAATCTTTCTGCTTATTTACATTCACACTTGATAGTTACCCCTCGTAGATATACAGAAACTGTTTCTAATCTTCCTTTTTCAAAGTTCCATGTTTCTGCCTTTTGACGATTAATCTTGGTAAACTCTTCAGGTGAAAGAGGCCATCTCTTAATTATTTCAACATTTAACTTTTTCTCTGCACAGCTAAGACAAAAAGGTGTCTTGATTGCTATCGCATCCTGGATTCCTGAAACTAAGCAAAGTTCCATTTTTGCTTAAAGTAACATAATTTTTATTAAAAAATCATTTTGAGGGGCGAATTTATACGATTTTCTATGGCGGTTGGATTTGTTACAAGTCTTAGAATCAACTAGATTTTGGCTCTGAATGATGCATCAATAGGGAATTCTTTTTCCAAACTTTTTCCTAACTTTCTTAACTTTTAGATTTTCCTTATTTTCGAGATTAAAATAAGAACTGGACAAACATTTTCTATTTTATTTTATGTAAATAAAATTTATTTCTTGTTTAGCAAATTACTTTGAAGAAGTCTAACAAATTTCGATGACCTCCTTGTTTAGCAAATTACTTTTGAAGAAGTCGATTAAATCGCGATGACCTCCTTGTGCTGCACATTGCATAGCCCAATTTCAATTACGGGCACCTTTGGAGATGAAGAATTCTACCAAATCGCGATGGCCTCCTAATGCTGCACCTTCCATACCCCAATTCCAATAACGGGCACCTTTGGAGATGAAGAAGTCTACTAAATCGCGATGACCTCCTTCTGCTGCACCTCTCATACCATATTCCCAATCGTCGGCACCTTCGGAAATGAAGAAGTCTACTAAATCGCGATGATCTCCTTGTGCTGCACCTTCCATACCCGAATTCCAATCTTTGGCACCTTTGGAAATGAAGAATTCTACTAAATC
>Ga0209181_10009910_pt1 | contig 12447 bp, 6 predicted proteins | sample MAT05_FD_187208 | JGI IMG/M metagenome (GOLD analysis project Ga0209181, IMG submission 187208) | Freshwater microbial communities from Lake Fryxell liftoff mats and glacier meltwater in Antarctica - MAT-05 (SPAdes) (version 2) | ecosystem: Environmental > Aquatic > Freshwater > Ice > Liftoff... | reverse complement strand
TCGTCAATATCATAACTTCCACCATTAAAACGGTAGCCAATATGACCATTTACAGTGCCATTTTCTGTCATAGGAAGTGCTGTTCCGGGTGTGTTATTAAGTTCAACATCGTTAGTTACACCATCTGTAATTATGCTATTTGTAAGTGTATAACCGCTGTATGCACCCGGTGTGTAATAATTTACTCTAGCATAATATGTGCCTGCGGCTAATCCATTTACTGTAAAAGAAGCTCCTCCGTATCCTGAAGCGCTACCAAGTGAGGTTATGCCATCTACATCGTATAAATTGATGGTATTATAATGTAATGCTTCCGTTGTGGTCAAATTCAAATTTATGTTACCATCGTTTGTAGTTGTAAATTGATAAAAATCATTCTGGTCGTAGGTTCCACCTGGTCTGCGATAACCGATATGACCGTTTACTGAAGCATTTTCTGCCATAGGTAATGCAACATCATAAGTATCATTTATTTCAGCATCATTTGCAATGCCGTCAACTATAACTGTATTTGTTAAAGTGTATCCACTATATTCGCCAGGAGAGTAATAATACATTCTGACATAATACGCACCGGCAGCTAAACCGTTTGCTGTAAATGATGCTGTTCCATAACCTGATGCAGACCCCAATGAGGTAACACCATCACCATCATAAAGGTAAATCGAATTATAATGTGTGATTTCTGAGCTATTAAATGTTACATTAATATTACCGTCTTGGGTGGTAGTCAGTTGATAATAATCGTCAATATCATAACTTCCACCATTAAAACGGTAGCCAATATGGCCTGTAATAGCGCCGTTTTGTGGTATAACTCCTGCCGTTCCGGGGGTGTTGTTTGGTTCAGTGTCGTTGGCCTGAACGGGTGAAACAACACTCAAAGTTAAGTCGTAAGGAGAAAGCGTACCTGCGCTATAGGATTGAACTACAACGTAATAAGTGCCTGCTGCTCTACCATCTAAACCTCCTACAAATATTCCGGGAGCCGTGTGTAAAGTAGATTTTAATTCTGTAACGCCGTCGCTATCGAAAATTTTCATGTAAACATACCCTGAACCGGTAAGATTTACCGAATAAGAGATTGTACCATCGTCGGGTGTTGTTATTGTGTAATAATCGGCAGGATCTGTTGCAAGATTGCCAATGTTGCCGCTTGCTTCTGCATCCAGAGCAAGGGTTTCAGAGCCTACATACGTATTGTTTGTTGGTTCCGTATCCGCCCATGCGTGTGTGCTGAAAAGCACCAAAAAGGCAAGACTAAAAAGTAATTTGTTCAGTTTCATAAATATTTTTTTGGTGATATAAAAAGTGGTTAAAACTATTAATAGCCTTTTGGGTAAACAACTGCGAATATTTGCGGGTAGTAAATCGCAATAATTGATACGCACTTAACTGTAAAAACAGATTATTGCTTTAATGCACAGAATTTTATACCTTGGAATTAGACAATTTTTTCTCTGATTGCAATTGCCACTGCTTCGCCTATGTTGTTGACATGCAGCTTTTTGTAGATATTGCGTATGTGAAAATTGACTGTGTGGTAGCTTATTTTATGTTTGTCGGCTATCATTTTATAACTGAGTCCGTCAACCAATCCAGAAATTATCTCAACTTCTTTTTCTGACAATAATTTATTTGTGCGTGTTTTTTTTTCTTCCTGCAGCCTAAAAAAGGAGAGTACTTTAACTGCTATCTCGGGAGTCATAGGTGCACCACCTTCGTAAAGTTCTTTTATTGCATCAAGTAATTTGAGTGGTGGTGTTTTTTTTAATAAATATCCTGAGGCACCTGCTAATATGCTTTGAAAAATTTTTTCCTCGTGGTCGAATACTGTTTGCATCATAACAGGAAGTTCCGGGAAATTTATTTTTATGATTTTGACTGCTTCTATGCCATTTATACCGGGCATATCAATGTCCATTAATACCACATCGGGTTGTGTTCGCGTAATATCCTCAATTAAATGTGAGCAATCTTCAAACATGCCGGCACTTTCAAAACCAGCAGCGTTGTCAAACAAAAGTTGTATGCCATCGCGTCGAATTGCATTGTCGTCAAAAAGTGTAATGCGGATATTCATATATATTAAGACACAAATGTATAAGTTAATTTTTTTTAATACAACTACAAATATTAGCGGGTGTTTTTAAATAAAAAATTGTAGACTGATGTTTGTGCCTTCATCAATAGCCGATTCAAGATTTAAAATGCCATTTAATTTTTGTGACCTTTCGCGCATGGTATGCAATCCGTTTCCGCTTCCTTTCGTATTTATATCGAAGCCGTTACCATTGTCAGCAATTTTCATAATAACGGTATTTTTTTGCCGGATAAACTCAATTTTAACAGCATTACAATATGCGTGTTTTATGATATTATGTATTGCTTCTTTAAAGATAAGAAAAAATTCGTTGCGTTTATTTGAGGGGATTTTTAATTCGTATAATTTTTTATCGATAAAATACTCCACTTCTATATTTTTTGATGAAAAATTTTCAAGCGCAAATAGTTTCATACGCAACAACATCTGTTCAAAATTGTCGTTGCGCGGTTGCAAACTCCAAACAATATGGCTCATGTTTTCTTGAGTTTCAATGCTCGTATTTGATATTTTATCGAGGATGATTTTAAGTTCATTATTTTCATCGTCAGCTTTCATTTTTGCAACTTCGCTGTATAAATTAATTGTACTAAGGGCACTTCCAACATCATCGTGCAAATCGTTGGCAATTTTATTACGCATACTTTGCAATAGATAAAATTGATATTCACGATAACGCACAACGGCATATATAAGTGCGAGCGTTGTGGCAGCACAAATTACAAAAAACCACCATTGTTGCCAGTAAGGATGCAGAATAACAAATGAAACTAATGCAAAAGGTTGACTCCAATCGCCCTGCGGATTTGTTACCTTAACTTGTAAAATATATTTGCCGGGAGGTAAACTGTTAAAGCGTATTTCTCCATAAGGAATATTCTTTACCCACTCAGTATTTAACCCCTCTAAATTATATTGATATTTTACTGTAGAAGGTTGTGATAATTGTAAGCAGGAAAATCTTACTTCGATAAAATTTTCATTATGTTTGAACCGAAGATTTGCTAAAGCGTTTGTATTCCATATCGACTCATCAAAAACAGAAAAATCTGTGAGATACAATTTTGGAAAATCTATTTCAAAAAAATACGATTCGGGATCAAATTGTATGAAATAATTTCCTGCACCATAATACCAGTCTCCACCTTCCATTTGAAATAATTGCACCGGATTTTTTAACAACCATTCGCTGTTGATTAGAGGTGCAAAACGAAATGTTTTCTTTTTTGGATTAAATACAATAAAACCATTGCGCACTGCCGACCAAATATTTTTATTTTCATCAACATACAGTCCATACATGAGAACATCTTGCGACCTATCGGTTGAATAATAAGAAAAACTTTTCCCGTCATATTCATTTATTCCGTTTCCTGTAGTGATCCAAAGATGTTTATTTTCATCTTCATAAATGCCACTTATTGAATTATTTGAAATGCTATTGCTGTCGTTTCGGAGATGTAGAAATATTTCGAAATCATTTTTCAGTTTTATGCTTTTATTCCACTTGTTTAATCCTTCTGAAGTGCCTACCCAAATATTTTTTTCAGAATCACGATATATAACTCGTGCAAAATTATTAGAAAGGCTATTCGGATTATTATTTCTGTAAAAGTCTTGATACTCAGAATTTTTAACATCATATATTCCAATGCCCGAACCTATGGTTCTGAATATATGAAGGGGATAATCTTCAATAGTATCAAATAAAACGTCGTAAATCTGGTATCGTTTCAGAAACGCATCACCCTTATATTTTTCACTGGTAGCCGAGGAATAAAAATATTCAGGACTCAGCAATTGTATTTTTTCATTTCTTGGAGTGTAAATAAATGTATTTGATTCTGTGTTCAGGTAATATTGCTCTGCACTTATTTTTTTTGCAGAGGTTGTCCGCAATGTATTGTTGCGATATTGAAATGTGATGAGTTTAAATTGTTCATCAGGGATTGTAAAAGTATAAATTCCATTTGATGTACAAATGCCAAGCTTTTCAGGATTATAAGCAAAGGTGGAAAAATGATTAATATCTTTTTCAAAATCGTTGCTGATTTGATACTTTTTAAATTGCCACTGCACCGGATTATATTTACTCAATCCGGCATTTGTACCGACCCAAAGAATTCCACTTTTGCTTTTATAAATATAAGTTATTCTATTTGAAGCAATACTAAAATTATCAGCTCTTTTATGTTTATACTGAAAAGAAGAAAAATTATGTTTATTCGTAACATATAATCCAGATTGTCGGGTTCCTACCAATAAAATATCTTTATCGAAAGATAAAACATAGGTAACCTCCGATTCGGTTTCCATAACTTTTTGTGTATTCACTTTTTCTCCTGATTTTACAAACAATGGATTTTCCTGAACAAATAATCCTCTCGACCATGTTGCAAGCCAAATAGAATCACCATCAACTTCAAAATGCTGTATATTTGATGAAGATCGCTGAAAGTTTTGTTTTTGGCGAAGTGAACCATTCTTGTTAAAAATTTCCACAATTCCGGAAGTTAATTTTGACATATACATATAATCTCCTACGGCGCTAAAATGATTAATCCAACCTATTTTTTCAGCTTCTGGTTTTCCTGCAAGAGGATTTATAATAGCGTGCAAGGTGTCGGATTGAACAGAATAAGTGATTGTATAGTTTTTTCTGTTGATGAACCCTACCATCGCATTTTCACAGCTGAAAACAATGTAATCGTTATTTAATTCCTGCAGAGCAGTCATACGATTGGAGGTTATTGTGGCACTTTCCGAAGGGTCATTTCGAAATTGCAAAAATTGATTTTCTTTTGTTTGTGCGGGATCGTATCGAGTTAATCCACCATCTTTTGTAGCTATCCAGAAAATTCCATCGCTGTCTTCAATAATATCTACTATCGTATTACCTGACAAAGAATTTATATTTCCCTCAACAGAATAAAATGTCTGAAACTTTAGTCCATCATACTTATTTAAACCGTTTGCGGTGCCAATCCAAAGAAATCCATTTCTGTCTTCGTAAATACAAGTGATCATATTGTCACTTAATCCATTTGAAGTGGTTATATTTTCAAAATATAATTGCGGAAACCGTTGCGCAAAAACAGGATGAGCAAAATAAAATGCCAAAATACATAATAGATAATATTTTAGTATCTGTGCTTTCAATGAGTGGCAACTAATATTTAAAATTGTAGTAAATGTAATAATAAAACTCGAAAGTTATTTTCCAGTATCAGCTGAAACACTTCTTCAAAATGCTATTTTTCTATATTGAGATGGAGTAAGTTATATTTATTTTTTACTGCCAGTTGAAAAAGTAATTCGTGTATGTCAATATCGGCAACATATTTAATAGACAATATTTTATCGCCATCTACTTTGTTGTTCCCTTAATTTTTTCAAGAAGAGAAGCGTTTATCTGTTCATTAAATTCCAACTGCACTACAGTAAAGCCTTTTTTCTGCGATTTAAATCCCTCTAAGTTATCATCTGCAATAATTTTACCCATATTTATTATCACGACCTAAATATAGACCAATTTGAAAAGAGCCAGTTACTTACTACAAATGTTTTAATATAAAATAGTATCATTACCACTACTCAATTTGTGTTTAATATGTAAATGCCCGATTGCATGCTTTCAACATTAATATTGCCAATCCCGTTTATTGTTGCGCCAGTTACAACGTCGGTAGCTGATTTAAATCCGTGAAGGCGCTCTGTAAATCGCTTCAAGTCGGGCGTGTAGGCTTTTTTATCTGTGTTTAAAATAACCATAATCGTTTCCGTATCGGTATATCGAAAATAAACATAAACACCATTTTCAGGAATAAACTGCATTAATTTTCCGGTTTTAATAGCTGCCGAATTTTTTCTCCATAGTGCAATTGATTGCACATAATCATAAAGGTCTTTTTCAGATGAATTAAGATTGGCATAATTAAACTTATCTATTCCATCGGCAGCCCAACCTCCTGGATAATCTTCACGCACTTTTCCATCTTCAGGATGTGAAAAATTTTTCATACCTATTTCATCGCCATAATACCATTGCACCATTCCTCGTGTTGTTAATGTAAATGCAATGGCCATTTTTACTTTGTTTACATCTTCCCCAAATACAGAATAAATTCTACTAATATCGTGGTTGCTTAAAAACAAAACATTTTTTAACACATCACCAAACATATAATCTTGTGATAAATTATGATACAATCGAGTAACACCATTATACCAACCAAAACTTTCATTAAGTCCTGATGTAACTGCATCATAAAGATTAAAATCTGTTACCCCCGGCAATCCAGAATTATATCCAGTATTCAAGTGATTGTTGCCATGAAAATAACCCTGCACGCCAACACCATTAACCCATACTTCTCCAAAAATGCCAAATCCTGGATATTCTTTTTCAATTGCTGCAGCCCAATCTACTAAAAAATCTAAATCAGAATAGGGATAGGTATCTAATCTAAATCCATCAATATGGTAATTTTCAACCCACCAAATATTATTTTGAATAATATATTTTGATAGCAATGCGTTGTCCTGATTTAAATCTGGCATGTGTCCATCAAACCATCCTTCATTCATTTTCTTTTTATCAAATTCACTTCCGTATGGATCATGCTTAACGCTGGTTCTATAATTACTTTTCACCAATGCCGTTGTATCCCAATTGTGAATCCAATCTGCCATTGGTAAATCTTTAATAAACCAATGTTCTGCACCAACATGATTATGCACAATATCTACAACTACTTTTAAATCCTTTTCATGCGACTTGTCAACATAAGTTTTAAATAAACTGCTGTTACCGTATCGCGGATCAATGTTATAATGATCGGTTGCAGCATATCCATGATAACTCCATTTCGGTTGGTCGTTCGTAATTAATGGTGTACACCATGTTGCGGTTGCACCTAATTCTTTTATGTCGTCAAGGTGTTGAATAATACCTGATAAATCGCCGCCATGTCTGCCCTTCGGGTCGTTTCTATCCATAACCCCTTCTTGCATACCTGCAACAACATCATTACTCATGTCGCCATTTGCAAAACGGTCAGGCATTAATAAATAAATAAAATCAGACGCATCTAAACCGTAAGCAAAAGTTCTTTTTTCACGTGCTTTTAATTCATAAGAAAATGCAAAACTATTTTTGCCTTCATTAAATTGCAACTGCAATAAACCTGGTTTTGTTTTTTTATCGATAACAATATCTATAAATAAATAATTAGCATTTTCTACAGCTGTTGTGCTAACTAATCTAACACCAGGATAATTAATTGATAAGTGATAAGCGCCTATGTTTTTTCCGTGTACCATTAATTGCACCGAGGAGTCTTGCATGCCAATCCACCAATTTGGCGGACAAATTTGCTGAATTTGCTGTGCAAATAATGACGTGGAAACACACATCAAAAAAATTAATAGCAATTTTTTCATGATATAAAATTAATAAATGTATTCTCCCTAACAAAAAAAAGAGGCTTCCATTTGAGAAAGCCTCTTAATTGATATCTTTTTTAACAATTAATAACCTGGATTTTGAATTAAATTTGGATTTGCTACTACATCTGATGATGGAATAGGATACAAGTTCAAATATTCTGGAACAGATGCTCCAGCAAACGAACCTCCCTTAAACGCCCAGAGATATTCGCCACCAGTAAATAACCCAAACCGAATTAAGTCTGTTCTGCGATAACCTTCCAATTGCAATTCACGTGCTCGTTCTGCCAATACTGATTCTGGAGTAATTGACGCCGCATTGTTCGATGCATCACCGTAAGCGCGCTCACGTAAAGCATTTACATAACCCAATCCTAAACCTACATCACCAGCGCCACGAGCGGCACATTCGGCATACATTAAATATACATCTGCTAAGCGGAACATTGGGAAATCGGTATCTACATAATTTCCAGTAGCATCTGAACCAACCGCGCCTGTGCTTGTAATATTTCTCCATTTAGCTACTGGCCAACCTACAACAAACTGTCCTAATTGTGCATCTTCGGTAAATTCAAGTGTTTGTCCATCTAAAAAAAACATATTTCTTGAATCATCGGTATCAGGAAAATTAGCCGCATATTGAGGTGTTGAGCGGTTGCCGGCCCAACCGAATTGAACACCAAAATAAGATGAATCTATAGCACTCATTGCTTCACCTCCAATTGTGGAGTGTGTTAAGAAAGTTGTTCCACCAAATGTTTGGGTAAACATACCGTCAAATGTCACAGGGAAAATTATTTCATTTGAGTTGTGATTATCGGCCATAAATAAATGATCATAAACCGGTTCAAGTGAATAGCCGCCGTCGTTAATTACTTTGCTACAGTATGTTGCGCAATCGGCATAACGTGCCGTGCCTGTATACACCTCAGCATTCAAATAAATTCTTGCCAATAGTGTTTGCACCGCCGCTTTAGTTGTGCGACCATATTCATTAACTGATGGAATTTCAGATTCAATTGCTTTTAATTCTGATTCAACATAATTAAATAAATCTGCTCTTAAAATTCGTTGCGGCGCATTAGCACCCAATTCGTTTTCTTCGGTAACAAATGGAACATTGCCGAATAAATCCATTGCGTGATAATAACTTAATGCACGCAAAAAGCGCACCTCTGAACTATAACCGCGAATTAACGCCTTATCTGCTTCAGAAAATCCACGTTCAGTCATTTTATCATCTGACGCTTCGCGTAAAAATTCGTTGGAAAGTGGAATTTGGAAATAAATACGATAATACATGGCGTTTACAAATGAGTTGGTTGACGACCATTGCATTTTATTTAATTCAGGAATACCAGGGTCGTTCCATGCACACTTAATGGCATCGGTAGAAATTTCCTGTAAGTTCCATAATACACGAACATACTGTGAAAAACCCTCGTCAATACCCAAAATATCTGGATTGCCAGCAGGACCTTGATTTCCGGAAATTGCTAATCCAGCATAAATTTTTGCTAATACATGAATGTAATTATCAGGATTTTCATAAACAGCAATAGAATTTAATCCATAAGCCGGCTCTAAATCCAAATCATTAAAACACGAAGGTGTGGTAATACTAACTAATGCGAGTAGCATTGCCGAAAAAATTAATTTATTTTTCATCGCTAATTAATTTACAGTTTAAGGTTTGCACTAATTGAGAAAATACGCGGGCGCGGATAAATTGAATTGTCAATACCACCTGCAATTTCTGGATCTAATCCTGAGTAAGGTGAAATAACAAATACATTTTGAACAATTGCTGACACCGACAAGGCTGCATTACCTTTAAATACAGAACCAAAGTCATAACCAACACTTATATTATCCATGCGCACAAACGATGCACTTTCAATATAATAATCTGACAAAATCTGATAAGTCTGGAAGTTGCTTTCCAAATAGTCAGACGTTAAATTTTGCATATAACTAGCAGGAGGAATGTTTTGATAAACACCGCGAGTTGATGCAATATTATTATAAATATGATTACCAAATTCACCGCGTAATGAAAACCCTGCAGTCCATTTTTTATATCTAAAACTTGCATAAAATCCTGCATAAAAATCAGGTGTTGGATTTTCACCAAAAATTAAATCGTCGGCATTTATAATAGAATCGTTATTTTGATCAACATATTCTCCTTCAATTGGGTTACCGCTTTCATCATACACTTGTTCATAAGCATAAAATGTATTGCTAGCATAACCAACACTCTGCACTTGAATCGTGTTGCCAATACCACCTGCTATGCCGCCAACTAAAATACCAGGCGAGTTCGGATCTTCTACTTTAGTAAGGTTGGTGATTTCATTTTTGTTAATGGTTCCATTAATACCAAATTCTAGACCCATATCTTTTTTGTTGATGGCAATCACATTGATATTAGCCTCAACACCAGTGTTCTCCATACTACCAACGTTTGTAAGAATTTGATTGGTGAAGTTTGTTCCTGCAGGAATTGGAATAGTTGCCAATAAATCGTCTGTTGTTTTTTTGTAGAAATCTAAACTTCCTGAAATTTTATCACCAGCAAAACCGAAGTCAATTCCTACGTTGTAACTAGTTGTTTCTTCCCACTTAATATTAGGATCATAGCCATCGGGACGCAGTAAATAATAAAACACATCACCAAATTGATATTGTGCCGTTGATGTACTTGAATCGTAATTCGCAATGTATGGATAATCGTTAAATATTTCCTGCTGTCCCGTAACACCATAACCAGCGCGGAATTTCAAATACATTTTTGATTTTGACATAAATTTTTCGTCACTCACCAACCAAGCTACTGCAAGCGATGGAAATAAACCCCAACGGTTTTCGGGACTAAAACGGGAGGAACCATCTTCACGCAATGTAGCTGTCAATAAATATTTTTGATTTAAATTATAATTCACACGACCATAAAATGATATCAACGTATTTTCGGTTTCACCAGGAATGCCTGCGGGTGTAATCGTATCCCCTGCAAAATTTAAGCTTGCAAATGCTGGCTCTTGTCTAAACCAGTTTTGATAAGAATAACCGGCAGTGAAATCAATTCGGCTTTTTATTTTATTTAAATCTTTTTTGTAATTAAAATAAGTTTCCAATAATTTGTTGTTCTTGCTCTGCTCATATTGGTTATTAACACCGCCATTAGCATAAGACGAAGCTGCTTCTTCAGGCACAACTATTGTTCCGTTACTTCTTGAAATATCAACACCGCCATTTATTACACCATGAAAATCTTTAAATAATTCAAGATCAAATTTTAGGTTGCCAATAAAACGGTTAACGTTGCTTTCATCGTCACGCTGATTTAATAACCCAAGCGGATTTTTTGGCGCAAGGCTAAATAATCCACCAGCATTTTGCCATTCATAGTATCCACCATAAATAGATGCCGCATCATAAATTTGTTGTGTTGGGTCAAAAGTAATTGCCGTTCCAATTGATCCTTGGTCTGCAAAAAAGTTATCAGTATGATAAATTTTTCCGTTCCCTTCTGTTTTTAATTTACCATTAAAATATGTAGGATTAAGCGAAAGCGAAGCACCCATTCTGTTTAATTGAGAACGATCAAGCACGCCTTGCTCTTGCATGTATTCAAGATTTAAGCGATATGGCAAGTTTTTAATTCCTCCAGAAAAAGTAATGTCGTTATCGGTAACAATCCCTAAGCGGAATAATTCACTTTGCCAATCAGTATTTTCGTCACCCAACAAAGCTTGCTGTGTTGCTGTACCGTTTGCATTTATTACTTCGCGTAACTCATCTGCAGTTAATACATCAACCATTTTTGTAACTGTTGCAAATGAATTGGTAGTAGAAAAATTGATATGTAATTTTTTATCCGCAAAGCCCTTTTTAGTTGTTACAATAATTACACCGTTTGCCGCACGTGAACCATAAATGGCAGCAGCAGACGCGTCTTTTAAAATGGTTATATTTTCAATATCATCAGGATTTATAAGACTCAATGCATTGCCAGAACCTGAAATACCGTTATTATCAATTGGCACACCGTCAATTACAATTAACGGATCATTACTCGCGTTCAACGAAGTACCACCTCTAATACGAATGCGGCTTCCAGAGCCCGGCATACCGCTGTTCGAAGTAATTTGAACTCCTGAAACCTTACCTACAATTAATTGCTCAGGCGTGGTAACTGCACCTGTTTGAAAATCTTTTACCCCAATATTAGTTATCGCTCCTGTTAAGTCTTTTGATTTAACCGTTCCATATCCAACTACAACTGCCGTTTCCAATAACAAAGCATCTTCTTCTAATTGAAGGTCTTTCTTCATGTTTTGACCCGAAGTAAGTGTAATTGTCTGTGTCATTTTTATAAAGCCAATATAGGTATACGAAATGGTATACGTACCAGCATTATCAAACGCAAGTGTATACGATCCATCAATATCAGATATTGTTCCCTGTCCCGTTCCATCTAATAAAACAGTAACTCCCGGAAGGGTTTGCCCTAACGGATCGGTTATAATTCCGGAAAGCGTAGCTGCCTGTCCCCAAACAAAGGCGGGCATTGCCATACAAACCAGAACAATTGCATTTCTGACTAGTAAATAAACATTCTTCATGAACTTTTAAATTTGGTAGTTAAATTATTATTGATTCGCTGCTTTAATAAATCAGCCACAATGGGTCAAATACAATGCAATTTTAATAATTGTTAAGCGGAAATTAAGATTTTTGGTAAGGAATTTTCTACTAACCTGTCTGTTTAATGTTATGTTGTACAATCGGTTATTGTAAAAAAGCCAATAAGTTGCCATTTTTTACACCATTATCGCAAAATTCATCTCATTTTTTGTCCCGAAATGCTGATTTTACATTTATTA
>Ga0209181_10009908_pt1 | contig 12448 bp, 14 predicted proteins | sample MAT05_FD_187208 | JGI IMG/M metagenome (GOLD analysis project Ga0209181, IMG submission 187208) | Freshwater microbial communities from Lake Fryxell liftoff mats and glacier meltwater in Antarctica - MAT-05 (SPAdes) (version 2) | ecosystem: Environmental > Aquatic > Freshwater > Ice > Liftoff... | reverse complement strand
AAGCGAGCGGGTCGAGGGACGTGCGCACCGCGCGCAGGAACCGCAGCGGACATTGAGTCTCGTTAAGGATTCCGAGCACGGAGCAACTTAGCCATCGGCTCGCGCAGTAGGTATTTCAAACTGCCCCAGACCTGGTTGCAATTAGCGGCTTCCAAGAACAGATACGGAACAGATACGGAACAGATACGGAAAATAGAGTCGGTGCGCATCAATCGATGATGGGCGGCGTTGAATCCTCACGGTCGATATGAATCTCGGCGAACTGGCGAGGCCGGCCGCGAGCGCTTGGAACTACTGATTCAAAGAAGAAATTGGGGCGGAATGGGGGATTCGATGGGTGTCCGGGAGTCGCGCGGGTGTCCGGGAGTCGCGCGCCAGAGTTCGCGTCCCGGAGTTTGGGTGGGTGTTTCGGAGTTTGTGTGCAATCGAATCAAAAAGCCCATCGTCACGCCCAAATCAATCCGTCAGAGGGCTCTCGCGAAAATCTTAGCTTGGAACGCAATCTGGGACCAAGCGCATGATTTTGTATTTGAATCAGCTTAAATTGTCACGAATTCCTGCGTAGCTAGGCGCCGGACCGTTGTACTGTGAACTTCGTAAATGCATTGACGCTCGATGCACTATCCCTTCGCAGGAGAAACTACATGGCACGCTTTTTCTGCCTGCTAATAATCGCCTGTTTCGTTTGTTGGGCTCATGCCGCGCCGAATGACGGACAATGGCAATTTTTCGGCGGTGTACGTTTCGGTTGCAATGGCCCAGTGCATACCCAGCTGTGGCTACCCAACAACGATCTGATTGTCGGCGGAGACTTCACCGCTTGTGGCGATAGCGATGCCCAAAGCATTGCGCGTTGGGACGGGCAGCAATGGCATGCCTTGGGCGGCGGCGTGCAAGGAAGCGTTCAAGCGCTCGCACTGTGGAACAACGCGCTATATGTGGGCGGCAGGTTCAGGCGTGTTGATACAGACAAGGTTACGCGCCATTTGGCCAAGTTTGAAAACGGCGTTTGGTCGCCAGTTTTTCCTCAGGAATTCAATACAAGCTTCGGCGATGTGCGGGCACTTGCCGTGTTTGACGGTCAATTGTATTTGGGTGGCGGGTTTAGTCGCATAGAAGGCGTGGACGTCAATTGCTTGGCCCGTTGGAATGGCAACGCCTTAGGCGCTGTTGTAGTAGATGGCATCAATGGCGTTTCGAACGGCAGCAATTTTTGCCGGATCAATGCGTTGAAGGCGGATGTAGGTGGATTGCTGGTGGGCGGCCGCTTCGTTCAGGCGGGCAGTTTGTCGGCGTTTAATATCGCGCGATTCCGAATCGGTGCTTGGGAATCCTTGGGATTGGGCCTCGGAGTTCCAAGTGAGTTCCCAGATGTCAATGACTTCCAACGCATCGCTACCGATCTGTATGTCACCGGGAAATTCCAGCGCGCGTATCCAGATTTTGAAACATCGGTCACCGTCAATCACCTAGCACGCTGGGATGGGCAATCGTGGAACGCGGTTGCAGGGGGATTTCCGCGCAGCTCTGATAGCGGATACGCGTTGGCGGAACTTAACGGTGAATTATATATCGCAGGCAATATTGGCACTGTTGCGGATCAGGCTGCCGAGGGATTGGCGCGCTACTCCTCGGCTCTGGGATTGCGCGCCGTTAGCCCAGCACCTGGATTGACTCGTAGCTTGTCAATCGACCCAGGTCGCAGCGCAGTTTTCTTGGGCGGAGAGTTTGTTAGCAAACCGGGTGGTCTGCTCGTCAACGCCGTTGCCCGCTATGACGGCGTCTTTTCAAGCCTAGGTATCGGCACAGCGAACGGCCTCAACGGTCGATTGGAATCCGCTGCGGATCACCAGGGCCAACTTTATGTGGGTGGCAACTTTACGATGGCCGGCGGCGCGTTTGCCGCCAGTCTCGCACGCTGGGACGGCCAGAACTGGCATGCCGTCAGCGATGTCGGACTAGACGGTAAAGTAGGTACGGTCTCAGCCTTGCTTTCACAAGGTGAAGATTTATATGTCGCGGGACGCTTTGATCGGGTTGGTCAAGTAGCTACCAAGAGCGTGGCGCGAATACGCAATGGCGAAGTATTCGCTATGAGCCTAGACACATTCTTTCAACCAACAGTGTCTTCGATGGCTTGGTTTAATGGCGAACTTGTCATCGGCGGTGAATTTAACGTCGTTAATGAAGTTGCCTTAAACAACATTGCACGTTGGTCTGGCCAGAGCTGGCAACCCCTCAGTAGTGGCGTAAGCGCAATTCAATCACCCAGCGTAAATGCCCTAAAGGTTTTCGGCAACGAGCTGATCGCTGGCGGGTCGTTTTCGCTTGCAGGCGGCGTGAGCGCGCAGCACATTGCCGCTTGGAATGGGACCCAATGGAGGGCTGTTGGCAATGGTTTCAGCAATTCGCAATTTCGCATTGTGACTGACTTAACTGTTTATCAGTCTAACTTGGTCATCGCAGGCTCTTTACCGGGGCTTGGCAGCAGTGGGGCAAATAATTTAGCTATTTTGCAAAACAACACTTGGCAACCGCTTTTGCCCAATTGGAATCAAACTATCTCCGCCGCGGCAGGCAACGCAGATCAACTTTACGTCAGTTCCAGTGGCGGTGTGCTGACCAACGCTGGGTTAATTGAGATACATGGCAAATGGAATGGTTCGATCTGGCAGCCAATGGAACCATCCAATCTGCTCGCTAGAGATTTTCCTGCGAATGTTATATTTCCCAGCAGATTCGGAATTGTCTATGCTGGCTTCTTTACATCTGTTGCCGGTCGTGCAAGTTCTGGTATCGCCATTTGGCGCGACAACAGCGACACGATCTTTCAATCGGGCTTTGAGTAATTTTGGGAGCATGCTCGAGTAGTCTTTCTGGATGACCGGCTCAATAATTCGGGACCGACGATAAGCCGGGACGACTTATAATTGGACCGACGCATAATTGGACAGCCAGAAGCGCCGGGACGAATCTGGCAGAACAGTGGAGGGGCAGTTTCTCTCCTCGCCAAGGGGGAGTTTGACAAACCTTAGGGCAGTTTGAAAAACCTTAAGCGAGCGAGTCGAGGGCTAGGCGCCCCGCGCGCAGGAACCGCAGTGGACATGGAGTCCGAGAGGATTCCGAGCACGGAGCAACTTAGCCATCGGCCCGCGCAGTAGGTTTTTCAAACTCCCCCAAGGGCTAGCAAACCGGCGAGGCACTAGGTCATTGGCCGAAGCCGGTAACAGTTAGGTTTAGCGTTGATAGGTGCAAGTGCAGCCGCAACGCCTCGAGAGCTTTCGCGGCAAATGCTCTCGGATCGTCAGTTGTAGTTTGTTGCAGCACAAGCGCTGGCGACTAGCCACCGCGAGCCCGAGGCGGGCTTGTGAAACCCTCGTACTTGACGAAAATCGGGCCGCCTTTGGCCTCATCACTCTCGCTCCTTCCAACGGCAAGTCGTCCACCTTGATCTTGGCGTCGTTTTCGATTCGTCGCCGTCGGCGATAGACGGCGTCGCGGTAAGCTCAAATCTTTAAAAATGGCCTTCCGCTATTGCGCCTTGGCAGCGTTTGTTGGTGAGGGCGGTGTTGGCGGGCGATCTGCATCCGCTCAAATTCTATGCTGCCATTCGTGCCCCCGGGATTTTGGGCCATCGCAGCGAACTGCCAAATGTTGAGCCTAGCGCTACACTCTGCGGGCCAAAAACTGACCGGCAAACAGGAGGCTGAAATCCACATGACGCCGGCGCACCGCGCCAACCTTTCGCTTTTAGTGACTCTGCGTAGCAGGGTGATGACGTGCGTGGGGCTGTGGAGTTTGTGGTGGGCTCTTGGCGCAGTTCCGGCTGCCGCGGCACCGCTTGTGCTTGACAGTGCGACGAGTATTCACGATGCGTGGCCGCATGTGCGGGTGTTGTCTGATCCCGATCGGGAGATAGACGCAGCCGACGCGCTTCAACGCTTGGCGGAATTCAAGCCGCCGGCCTCGCCGCATGCTGGAATGGGGTTCCGCAACGATGCGCTGTGGTTTCACGTGCCGGTTGAGGTCCCGATCAATTCGAGTGGCCGCTGGGTTCTGGAAATCGACTACGCGTTGCTGAACCGCACCGAAATTTTTGTTGCCCGTGAAGGCCGCGCCGAGCTGATCGCAACGATGGGCAGCCTGCTGCCGTTCCGTGATCGCCCGCTCGGTTCGCGCACCCCGGCGGTGATGCTTGATCTTAAGCCGGGTCAGAACGTGGACATCCTGTTCCGCGTCGATACGCGCAGTTCGGTGATTGTGCCCGCGAAATTTATGACACCCGCCGCGTTCCACTCGCGCGCCAATCACGAGTTCCTGTTGCAGGGCATCTTGATCGCGATTGGCTTGTGCCTGCTGGTTTTCAGCGTGCAACAGTGGATCAACTTAAAAGACGCGGTGTACGGAAAATACGCGGCCGTCATCGTCTGCCACCTGTTGTTCAACATACATCTGTTCGGTTTGGGCTCCATCTATCTGTGGACCGACCGGCCGTGGATTGAAGTACACATGGCGGGGCTTTCATTGCTGATGGTCTCCGCCACGCTGGCCCTGTTCGTGGAGGCGGTACTGGCGGACGATCTGCATCCGCGTGCTCGCTTAGCCCTGAAGGCGCTTGCCGCCATCCTGGTGCTGTTCGCACTTGCGTTCGCGCTGGATTTGATGAACAACCGATGGCTGGGCCTGGTTTCTGCCGTGTTCGGGCTGCTGCCCGCGCTGATCGGCCTGCAGGGTGCCATGGCTCGGGTTCGGCGCGGCGACGTCGTCGGTACCTATTTCATCGTGGCATGGGCCGGCTATTTTATGACCGGGGTGATCCTGTCGCTGACCATCAACGGCCACATCGGCGTCAATTTCTGGACCTTACATGCGCTGCAGTTCGGTGCCACGTTCGATATGTTGCTGTTCATGCGCATCGTCACACTGCGCAGCGCGGCCGAGCACCGCGTGGCGCAGCATGCCAGACAGGAGCGCGACACGATGAAGTCGCTCGCCAACACCGATTCGCTGACCGCGCTTAAGAATCGACGCGGCTTGAACGAGGCGCTAGCCGAGCTGGTGCCGCACGCTAGCCCTGAGCGAATGCTGGCGGTCTACATGCTCGACCTCGACGGCTTCAAGCCGGTCAACGACCAGTACGGGCATGACATCGGCGATGAGTTGCTGGTCGCCATCGGCGTGCGTCTAACCGCTGCGGTGCAAACGCAAGACATCGTCGCGCGCGTTGGCGGCGACGAATTCGTGGTCGTGGCCACCGATGTGACCAGCGAGGCAAAGGCCGCCGACATCGGCAACAAGCTGTTCGCGGCGTTCCAGACGCCATTCAAGCACGGCGAGCGGGATTGCCACGTCGGTGTGACGATCGGTTATGTGCTGGTGCCGCAGGACGGCACCCAGATCGCCGCTCTGCTCAAGGCGGCCGATGCGGCGATGTATGCGGGCAAACAGCTTGGCAAAGGAGTTGTGGTGCGCGGGGTGCTGTAGTTTTTGGCGTCAAGACAAGCGCACGCTGCCGTTTTACGTTTGAGTTGCCGCAGGCCCTGAGGAACCTGGGTCGGAGTGGCAATGCTCGAGGCAACTATTTGAGTTTTGCATCTTCGCGCTTGGCCTCCTGCATGGCTTCGGGTTCCAGTTCCTCGGCATAGCGATTCAGACGAACGAAAAGGCCCCAGCCTGACAGAAGGGCGCCGATCGACAGTACCAATGCCGCCGCATGGAGAAGCTGAGCGGAGTCCTCGTGGGCGGCGCGGAAGGTTGCAACGAGGGCTTCAATAGCCAATGCAACAACGACCACGACCAGAAATCGGGACAAAAATCGGCGAACCCGGGTGGGTCCACTGACATGCGCGTCGCGGAGCACTTCTTCCTCGACGATGGTTTGGGCGATCTGCAGCGCCACCACCGCCGCAGCCAAGATGCCCATGGCTTCAATGATGTGCTGTGCTGATGCGCGATCAATGCCGCTAGCGAAGGCGGCTATGCCCATTTTGGTTGCGACGGCGATAAGCGCCAGAGCAGCAAGCGCAAAGAGCGCTGCCGTCAGTGTGTGGATGAAAGGAAAGACGCGGAGAAATGGCTTCATGGTCGTATCGTGGCACAGATGCCGCGCTGTGGCTCCGGGAATGTTTGCGCTGGCACGGCGCGGTTGTTTTTCACGGTCATGCCTCCCTCAAAAGAAGGGCGGAAAATCGCCTGCAAGCGCGACGCCGGCGTTGCTCCTGCTCGGAATCCTTAACGAGACTCCATATCCGCTGCGGTTCCTGCGCGCGGTGCGCACGTCCCTCGAATCACTCGCTAAAGGTTTTTAAAACTTCCCTGAACTATTCGCTTGCTTCTCTCTTGTTAACTGCCCCACTCAACTGCACTTACGCCTTGAATGTCTTTTACGATCTGTTCTAAATGAGAACTCGCCAGTCGCTCACCCTCTCTATTGCTCTTGCCAAATAGCCGCTTGAGAAATGGAATGCGTTGCTCTGGCCATATTTGCCATAAAGTTGGCTCCGAATGTTCGTCGTTTTTACCAATATTAGAAAAAGATTATTTCATTTGCAATTTTGGCTCTAATTACAAACATAAACGCTTCATCCTCTGGAGCGGACGGGTTAAAACCCAGATCTCTGAGCTTGCCAAATATAAAATTGGCCAATTCAGAGTTTGAATTGAAGTTAGCTGATTTGAAATAAAGATTCAACGGCATGCGTCCTTTTTATTTTACTGTCAGGCGATTCTGCAAATTTCGCAGCTAGAATTAAGGTTCTTTAGAAGGATAGCCAATCTCTAAAGCCTCCGCATAAGTCGAGCCCAGGTCGGCTTCCGGGTTCAGTGCCAGAATGAGCGAGTCGTTGAGCGGCTGATGAGTAAACAGCGCCTTTACAACGTCAAGCTCTATCGGGGCTTCGAAGTAGTCCTCAGCCCACTCTTTGTACCCAGATGGGTCATTCGCCAGAAGCGCGAGCATGTCTCCGGAGCCATCACCGCTGGGGGAACCACTAACCTTGCTCCATGACGGATCGTTAGTCCTCCGCCAGTAACAGAAGGTTGCGTTTTGCATTGAGAATGCTTGCTCGTTGAGGAACGAGGAGAAATTCTCTGGAACCTGCGTCTGGATGTTTTGAGCGAGCGATGGGCCATCAGCGAGTTCGTGCGCGAAACCTTTAACGGCTGCACCGGCTGAGTTCAGCAACAAAAACCAGTCGTCCCCTAATCCATTTCGCATCGACGCCATCTCTTCACCCGGCGCCCAATTTCTATTAAAGCTGTAATATCGATAGTCCCATTCTGGGCTGAGAATCGCGTCAAGCATCGCCAACGACTGCGTGATTCGGCGCACTTCCGAGATTGAAGGAAGGAGCATAATGATTGCTTGTGGCTCACTACTATTTGCGACCAAAGATTCTTTGCGCGAACAGCAAAGCCTTGCGCCATATAGACGCCTCAAATGCCATGAACTTCGCTAGCCACGGCGGTAATCCTTCTGCCTCGAAATTCTTCTGCGCGTCGCCTTTCGATTGCCCCGAGAAAACGATCGCTTTGTAAACGACGATAGCGAGCTTGATCTCCAGTGCCAGCAGGCCTGCAAGTCCGACATACCGAAGCCACGAAATTGAGTCGAGCAGGTTGCGGTGCTCGGTAGGGATGACTTTGCCAGTTGCCCAGATCGCAAAGCATGCAAGCGCAATTGCTTGGACAATAGCCACTCTTCCCTTCGACCGGTAACACCACCAGTACAGAAAGGGTATGACGACGACAAAGTCGAACAGGAGCGCCGCCTCGACAAGGTGAGCATCTGACCATCCACCGTAGTACACAGAGCTCAAGTCGCCAGCCACAACCGCGACCGCCACGGCCAGAAACCAATGCCGTGAAAACCAATAATATTTTGGTCCTGCGATCAAGGAAGTCATTTCTTCTCACCAAGTGATGTACAACTGTTGGAACTAAGCCGAAGCCGCGCGAGCCGCTCGGTCGAAGCGCGAAATATACGGCAGCCGGGTTGAGCTCCAGCTTGGAAAAACTCACGCGCACTGGCTAACCGCTGGATATTTACATAATCAATCCGTTTTATCTTGTTGCGTTGGTAGGTCCAGCGCTGGAGTTGAGCCGTCTATCGCCGTAAAATTGCGATTCTGCCTTGGTCGCACGCGGAACTTGCGCCCATAGATATTCCTGTTGGTTGGCTTCACCTGGCACCACTGTCTCGTCACAAAACAGTACGATCTCAGCGGCGACCAAGGCAGGGGGAGCCGCGCTTGCGCAACGCATCTTGGCTCACCCGTCGTTGATGTCGGTCGGAATGAGACCGCGCAGGATGCTTTCGGCGACCTGTTACTTAAAAAGCATTTGCCTAAAGTTGAACTCAACAACCGCGTTGCCGCAGGCCAACTGCGCAACGACTATCTGAACCACAAAAGGAACCATTGATGAAAACAGGGCAAGCCGTGCACGTGGGTCGAATTAGGGTCGTGGTGTTTCTCGCGTCGCTGCTGCCAAGCTTGGGTTTGCTGGCGGCAGAGGCAGCTGATCAGCAAACCATGCAAGCGATCATGCAGCGGTTGGAGCGCCTGGAACAGCGCATGGATCAAGGTCTCGAGCAACGCTCAGGGCAGGGCGCAGACCTATCGCCGCCTGAAGTAACCGTCCCAGTGGCTGAAGCGCCCTTAGCGGAACTTATTCAACGACTGACTGTTTTGGAGCGAAAGCTTGAAATTGCAAGCGAGGAAGCCGTTGCCAAAGCGGCCACCACGCCTGCCGTGTCGATCAGCGAGAAAGGCCTCGCCGTGAAAAACCCGGAGACAGGTTTCGACTTCAAGTTGCGCGGCACGATTCAATTTGACCAGCGGCATTTCTACGATGACGACCAAGCGCAGTTAAACGACACGCATTTGTTTCGTCGCATTCGCCCCTCCCTTGAGGGCACGCTGACTCCGTTTATCGCCTATCGGCTGACGCCCGAGTTCGCCGGTGACAGCGCCAGCATCATGGACGCATACATCGACCTGCGCTTTAGCCCCGCCTACACGCTGCGCGTTGGCAAGCTCAAAGGGCCGGTTGGTCTGGAGCGGCTGCAGTCAGCCAGCACGCTGAACATGGTGGAGCGCGGCTTTCCCACGGAGCTGGCACCGAATCGCGACATTGGAGCGCAATGGCAGGGTGAGGTACTTGCGGGCCGATTGAACTACGCGTTCGGCGTGTTCAACGGCACGCCGGATGGTCGCGATGCGACCACGACGGATTCAGACAACAACTTCGAGTGGGCAGCACGCTTATTTGCAGAGCCGTGGCGGAACGATGCCAGCGCATTTTCCGGTCTGGGCTTTGGCGTCGCGGTATCGACTGGCGACAAACAGGGCGCGGGGAACAATTTTTTGCCGCGCTACCGTACGCCCGGTCAGAACGTGTTCTTCAACTACCGCTCCACTGTGGAGGCGGTAGGCAAGCACCAGCGAATCTCCCCGCAACTGTATTTCTATCGCAACGCTTACGGCGTGTTGGCCGAGTACATTCGCTCGGCTCAGGAACTCAGCTCCGGCAGCACTTCCGCTCGCCAGCGCACCCTAGAAAATGATGCGTGGCAGCTGACGACAAGCTGGCTGTTGACCGGAGAAAACGCCAGCTTTCGCGGGGTGGACAAACCGAACCAGGCCTTCGCGCTAGGCAACGAAGGCTGGGGCGCATTCGAACTGCTCGCGCGCTATGGTGAGTTGGATATCGACGATGCCGCGTTCCCGCTGTACGCCGATCCCAATACTGCCGCCAGCCGCGCGCGCGCCTGGGGCTTGGGTTTGAATTGGTATCTGACATCCAATCTCAAGCTGGTCTTCAACCACACGCATGCAAGATTCGATGGCGGTGCAAGAGCGAGCAAGGATCGTCCCGACGAGAAAGGAGTCTTCTCGCGCGTTCAAGTGGCTTTCTGAGCATGTTTAACGTAATCGGCCCGAAGAAGGCCCATCGGCTTTAACTGTAGGTTAGCTGGAACAACCTGCCGAAGAACGCCCATTGTTCGAACTGGCGGAGGGACCCGGCATCGCGGCCACGGGCGCGGCGGACCTCTTTGCCACCGCTGGCAGCGAACTTCGGCGGCACCGTGATGTGGTGCTGGTCAATCAAAGGGACAGAATCACCACATTGGGAGCGATCTGACGCCCGGAGCGCGTTCGCCGATTCTCGAAAACTGTCAGCTTGCCGCACAAAAGTTCTTCCTCGACGCTAGGAATTTTGCAGGTTTGGGGCGGCGGTTGCGTCGCGGCCTGTCGCAAGAGCTCGCCCATACCCTGTGCGGCAACGCTGAGTGGGGTGGAAAACAACGGTGCAGCAGCCAAGGACGTACGGAAGGGCCACGCGACGCTGGCTTGAAGGGTGCTGCAAGTGCCAAGACACCGCTGGATCGCGGTGGCGTGCAGGCTGCCCAAGTTCTTGATTCCAGCCCATCCGCTTTTGGGAACGGATGTGGCTTCGTGCCCGATCAGAAGTGATGCAAGACGGCGGGGGACGGGTTCGTCAGGCAAGATGCGCATCAGGTACAAGCGCAACACGCGCCTTTTCAAGTACGGCTATCGCCAATTCACGACTGACGGACGGGAAGTCATCAAGGAAGACTTCTAGCGTCTCAACTGCTTTCAGGTGATCGAAAAGGGTCTTAACAGGAACTCTTGTCCCGGCGAAGACAGGAGTTCCGCTATGAATTTCCGGATCAACGGTGATGAGTTGCTCGCTCATGCTCAAGCTCCAAAGTGCATTAACGAAAACAGTGTAGCGCGCACGGGTTTTCTTGGGGCCTAACGTGTTGTGGACTTCGTGCAGTGCCATTAATCCGCCGCCCAGTGGGATTTTGACTTTGACCCGCCTTTCTGACGGCGCAGATTTCCGGGCACTGGGGTGCAAACGAGCAGGTTGCCGCGAATGCCTTGACGCCATTCGCGGCCTAGATACTTAGTCGCAGCAGAGAAAGCGCGGTCGTTTAGCCACCGCCACGGGTCCGGCGTTCAAACCTGATGCCCTCCAGTTCGGGGAAAAGCGGGCCGCCTTTGACGGCATCACCCTGCGCTTCTTTCAGCGGCAAGTCCTCCACCTTGATCTTGGCGTCGTCGTCCTTATTGGCTTCGTCTTTTTTGAGTTCTGGGTTCATCTTGGCTCACCTTCTGCGGTTGGCCGCGGTCGGCATGGCCGCGGCAGTGGAGGTCTGGGGACGTTGCGCGATACGGTGAAACACCGCTACCCCAGACCGGGTTGCATTTAGCGGCTACCAAAAACAGATACGGAAAATAGAGTCGGTACGGATCAATCGATGGTGCGGCCACGAGTCCGCACGGTCCTTTTCAATCTCGGCGAACTAGCGTCGCTGGCCTTAAGCTCTTACAACATGCTCTTGCAACGACTGACTCCAAGAAGGAACTGGGTTGAAATAGGGGATTCGTTCGTCCAGGTTTTCGCCCCACTTAGTTCTGATGGCTGTCCCGGTTTCATGCTGCTGTCCCGGTCTGATGCCGTCCCGGTCTGATGCCCTGGGTTCAACCTTGCCTCTTGGGTTTGGTGGCTGTCCAGGTCTGGAGATGCCTCTTGGGTTTGATGGCTGTCCCGGTCTTTCGCCGCTGCGCATCGGCATGAGCGGCGAAGCGCGCATCTTGGTCGGCCGACGTAGATTGATCGCCTATGTCGTGGAGCCCGCCCGGGCGCTGCGCGAGCGCGCGTTTGTTGAATAGCCAGCGTGGCCAATAACAGATGCCTGGAACCACTGATTCAAAGAAGAAATTGGGTCAGAATGAACGCCTCGATGGGTGTCCGGAAGTCGACGTCCGGGAGTCGATGGCGGGTGCCGGAGTCGCTATTCGATGGGTGTTAAGAGTTGGATTGCTTTTCGATGGGTGTCCAAGAGTTGCCATCCCGCCAAGGCCAACACCGAGAAGAATCTGCGGAACGCGCGGGAGGTTTTCGAGAGCGAAGCCAAAATGGTCTTCTTGCAGGGTGCCGAATACTGGCCGATCAAAACCGTTGCCCAGATTTCAACGAATCTAGACAGCAAGCGTGTGCCCATCACCAAGAGCGACAGAAGGGCAGGCGATTTTCCCTACTACGGCGCTTCGGGCATTGTTGACTACGTGGCTGCTACATCTTCGAGGGCAACACGTTGTTGGTCTCCGAGGATAGAGCCAACTTGCTCGCACGATCAACGCCGATCGCCTTCTCCGTCTCCGGTCGCTACTGGGTCAACAATCACGCGCACATCCTCAAGTTCAAGCACATTGCAACGCAGCGGTTCGTGGAGTTTTATCTGGAGAGCATTCTTCTCGACGAGTACATCACGGGAGCTGCGCAACCGAAGCTGAACCAGAAGGCTATGAATTCCATCCCAATACCGGATTCTGTGGACGAGCAAGCGCAAGTGGTGAATCGGTTGGAGCGGGTCGCGGCGCACAGTGAGATGCTCGAAGGAATTTGTGAGCAGAAG
>Ga0209181_10009906_pt1 | contig 12450 bp, 10 predicted proteins | sample MAT05_FD_187208 | JGI IMG/M metagenome (GOLD analysis project Ga0209181, IMG submission 187208) | Freshwater microbial communities from Lake Fryxell liftoff mats and glacier meltwater in Antarctica - MAT-05 (SPAdes) (version 2) | ecosystem: Environmental > Aquatic > Freshwater > Ice > Liftoff... | reverse complement strand
GAGCACCTCGGTGTCGCTCTCGGTGTTGATGTGGCGGCGGTCGATGGCGAAGAGTTCGGCCTTCAGTGCCTGGGCGTTCGTGAGGTTGCCGTTGTGCACCAGCACGATGCCGTAGGGCGCGTTGACATAGAAGGGCTGCGCCTCTTCTTCGCTGTAGGCGTTGCCGGCCGTGGGGTAGCGCACCTGGCCCAGGCCCACCGCGCCGGGCAGGTCACGCATGTTGCGGGTGCGGAACACGTCACGCACCATGCCGCGCGCCTTGTGCATGTAGCACTTGGTGCCCAGCATGGTGACGATGCCGGCTGCGTCCTGGCCGCGGTGCTGCAACAGCAGCAGCGCGTCATAGATCAGCTGGTTGACGGGGTTGCGCGAGATCACGCCGACGATGCCGCACATGGTGTTGGGGTGTCCTGATCTCTGGGTTCGAAAGGGGTCGGGGTTCAGGCCGCCTTCAGGCCGCCTTCACGCCGGAAACAGGCGCGTCGCCGTCTCGGGCAGCAGCGGCTTCAGCCACGTCAGCCCCTGCGCCAGCCAGGGCCCGCCGTGCGAGGCGCGCCACGCTTCCGATTGTGCGGCCGGCGTCAGCGTCACGACGGTGCAAAGCGCCAGCAAGAGCACGCCGCCGCGCAGCGCACCGAAGCCCGCGCCCAACAGGCGATCGGGAATGGACAACGGCGTGGCGTGAATCAGCATGCGCACCAGGCGCGAAAGCAGCGTCCACACCACCAGCGCGGCCACGAAGGCCAGAAGGAAAGCGGCGCCGTAGCTCAATGCCGAGCCTGGGTCGCTGACAGGCAGGCGTGCAGCCACTGCGGGCGCGCTCCATTGCGCGGCAAACCAGGCCACGAGCCAACCTGCCAACGAAAGACATTCAAAGACAAAACCGCGCACCAGACCGATGACGACAGAGACAGCCAGCACCGCCAGCAGGGCCCAGTCGACCCACGACAACGCGTGCAGAACGTCCATCAAAGCGACAGGATGTTGGCTGGCAGCCCCGCGCGCTTGAGCTTTTCGGCCGCAGTCTCGGCCTCGGCGCGCGTGGCGTAGGGCCCCAGGCGCACCCGTGTGCGCTTGCCGGCGTCGCCCTCGATGACCTGGGTGTAGGTCTGCAGGCCCAGCTTCTCGACCTTGGCGCGAGCGTCCTTCAAGGTGCGGGCATCGGTGTAGGCGCCCACCTGCACGACAAAACGGCCGGCCGCTGCGGGTACCGAAGTGGCGACCGAGCCTCCACCCGCCAGCAAGGCAGCGGCGCGGGCGCTTTCGCTGCGCGCGCTTTCCGTCCGCACGGCGGCTGCGGGGGTTGCTGGCGTTGCCGCCAAGGGCGCTGGAGCAGGGGCTGCAACTGCAGGGCGGGCAGGTGCCGAAGCCGCGGCGCGTTGCGGCTCGACCGCTGCAGGGCGCGGCGGGGCAACAGCCACGGCAGGCACTGAGGGAGCAGGTTCTGCAACGGCTGGCCCTGACGAGGTGGCCGACGCTGCCTGCGGCATGAGCAACACCTCGCTGCCCGCGTCGGCCGGCAAAGTGGTCACCGGCAGCGGCCGGTAGACGGTGGCTGGCGTCGCCGCCTCAGCGCCTTCGCGCGCCGCGATCTGGATGGAGATGTCCAGCGGCAGCGGCCGCGGTTGCGTCTCGAACAGCACCGGAAAGCCCAACACGCCGACCAGCAGCAGCACCAGCGCCCCCACCAGGCGCTCGCGTGCCCGCGTGCGCGCTGCATTCACATCGTTGCTGCCCACTTCCGGCCCCGCGCCACGTGCGCGCTTGGCGGGCTTTGGCACCGTACGCAGGGGCTCTGCTTCGGGCTTGGCGCGGAAGAAGGGAAAACGCATGCGGTGAGGCTTGGGTGCGGGTGCGGGTGCGGGGGGGTTCGACAACCGGGGGCAAATGAGGCGGGGCACCGAGCCCCGCGCTTCAAGCGACGTGGGCCGCGCCGAGGCGGGGCAAACCGTCCTTCAGAACGCCCCCCACGGCGTAGAAAGAACCGAAGACGACGATTCTATCGGCGCGGTCGGCCGTGGCCGCCGCGGCGGCCAGGCCAGCGGCCGGGCTGTCGTGGGTGTGCACGGCCACCGGCTCGCCCGCGCGCCCGGCCACGGCTTCGCGGACAAGGGCCGCCAGTTCCTCCGCACCGGCTGCGCGCGCCGTGGGCAAGGCGCAGCAGTGCCACACATCCACCAGCGGCGCCATGCGGGCCAGCAGGCCGGGGATGTCCTTGTCGCGCATGGCGCCGAAGACAGCATGTGTGCGTGGAAAATAGCCCATCGCATCGAGGTTCAGCGCCAAGGCGGCCACGGCCTGCGGGTTGTGCGCGACGTCCAGCACCAGCGCCGGCTGGCCCGGCACGACCTGAAAACGCCCCGGCAGCTCCACCATCGCAAGCCCGGTGCGTATGGCCTGGGCATTGATGGGCAAGCGTTCACGCAAGGACTCCAGCGCCGCGATGGCGCCGGCCGCATTCAGCAGTTGGTTGGCGCCGCGCAGCGCCGGGTAGGACATGCCGTGATAGCGCCTGCCGCGCCCCGCCCAGCCCCATTGCTGGCGGTCGCCCGTGTGATTGAAATCGCGCCCGACCAGCCACAGGTCGGCACCGATGCTCTCGCCGTGCTTGACGACGCTGGCAGGCGGCAGCGGGTCGCTCACCACACACGGTTTGCCGGGCCGCATGATCTGCGCCTTCTCCAGACCGATGCTCTCGCGGTCAGGGCCCAGCCACTCCATGTGGTCGAGGTCGATGCTGGTGATGACGGCGCAGTCGGTGTCGAAAGCGTTGACACTGTCATAGCGCCCGCCCATGCCCACTTCCAGGATGATCACGTCGACCTCGGCTTGCGACAGCAAACGCACGATGGCCAGCGTGCTGAACTCGAACTGCGTCAGCGTGATGTCACCGCGCACGGCTTCCACAGCGGCGAAATGCGGCACCAGGTCGTCGGCCGCCACCGGCGCGCCGTTGAGGCGGCAACGCTCTTCGAAATGCACGAGTTCTGGCTTCTGATAGAGCCCCGTGCGATAGCCGGCATGCCGCGCGATGCTCTCGAGCATGGCGCAGGTGCTGCCCTTGCCGTTGGTGCCGGCCACGGTGATGACGGGCGCCGAGAACCGGATGTCCAGCCGGCGCGCGACCTCGACGGTGCGCTCCAGCGACAGGTCCATCTTCTTCGGATGCATGGCCGCGCTATGCGCGAGCCATTCCGCCAGCGACGCAGGCGTGCTCAAGCTACGGCATCAGCGCTCTGGCGCTGCAGCATGGCCAGCAAACGCGCCACCGTGGCGCGCATCTGGCGGCGGTCGATGATCATGTCCAGCGCGCCCGTGGTGAGCAGGAACTCGCTGCGCTGGAAACCTTCGGGCAGCTTCTCGCGCACGGTGTTCTCGATCACGCGCGGGCCGGCAAACCCGATCAGCGCGCGCGGCTCGGCAATGACGACATCACCGACGAAAGCAAAGCTGGCCGAAACGCCGCCCATCGTGGGGTCGGTGAGCACGCTGATGTAAGGCAGCTGCGCTTTCGCCAGGCGCGTCAGCGAGGCGTTCGTCTTGGCCATCTGCAGCAGGCTCAAGAGGCCTTCCTGCATGCGCGCACCGCCGGTGGCGGTGAAGCTGATGAACGGCAGCTTCTGCTCGAGCGCGGCTTCGACGCCGCGCACAAAACGCTCGCCCACCACGCTGCCCATGCTGCCGCCCATGAACTCGAACTCGAAGCAGGCCGCCACCACGGGCACGCTCATCACGGCGCCGCCCACCACCACCAATGCGTCGGTCTCGCCAGTGGCCTCGAGCGCGGCCTTCAGGCGCTGCGGGTACTTCTTGCTGTCCTTGAATTTCAGTGCGTCGATGGGCATCACTTCCTGCCCGATCTCCCAGCGGCCTTCGGGGTCGAGGAAGGCATCCAGCCGGGCGCGCGCGCCGATGCGGTGGTGGTGGTCGCACTTCGGGCAGACGTTGAGGTTCTGCTCCAAGTCGGTCTTGTAGAGCACGGTCTCACACGACGGGCACTTGATCCACAGGCCCTCGGGCACGACACGGCGTTCGGCCGGGTCGGTAGGCTGGATCTTCGGGGGCAGCAGTTTTTCCAGCCAGCTCATGCAGTCACCTCGTTTTCGTCCAGGGCCGCGCGGATTTCAGCCATGAAGGCGCGGGCCGCGAGAGGCGCATTGTCGCGCGTCTCGGTTTCCAGAATCTGGATCAGTCGCGAGCCGATGACCACGGCATCGGCCACCGTGCCCAAGGTCTTGGCGGTGGCCGCATCGCGAATGCCGAAGCCCACGCCCACCGGCACACCGACATGGCGACGGATGCGCGGCAGCATCTCTGCCACCGCTGCAGTGTCCAGGTGGCCTGCCCCCGTCACGCCTTTCAGCGACACGTAATAGACGTAGCCGCTGGCGATGCGCCCCACCTGCGCCATGCGCTCGTCGGTGCTCGTGGGGGCCAGCAGAAAGATCAGGTCCAGGCCGGCGGCCTTCAACTGTTCGGCGAAGCCCTCGCATTCTTCGGGCGGGTAGTCCACCACCAGCAGGCCGTCGACACCCGCCTCTCGCGCATCGATGACGAAGCGGCCCTTGCCCATGCGGTGGTCGTAGGCTTCCACAGGGTTGGCATAGCCCATCAGCACCACGGGCGTGGTGGTGTTGGCCTTGCGGAATGCACGCACCATGTCCAGCACCTGCGGCGCGCCGATGCCGCGCGCCAGCGCGCGTTCGCTCGCCTTCTGGATGACGGGGCCGTCGGCCATGGGGTCGCTGAATGGCACGCCCAGCTCGATGATGTCGGCGCCGCCTTCGGCCAGCGCCTGCATGATCTGCGGCGTGAGGTCGGCGTAGGGGTCGCCGGCAGTGACGTAGGGAATGAGCGCCGTGCGGCCCTGGGCCTTCAGTGCAGCGAGCGTGGCAGGAATGCGGCTCATGGCTGCCCGCCTTTCACGCTCTGCCCGCGACAACTGGGGCGGCAGTAGAACTCGGCGCCGGTCAGATCAGCCACGGTGCCGATGTCCTTGTCGCCGCGGCCGCTCAGGTTCACGAGCAGGTGCTGGTCGGGTTTCATGGTGGCGGCCAGCTTCATCGCATAGGCCACGGCATGGCTGCTTTCCAGTGCCGGGATGATGCCCTCGGTGCGGCACAGGCGGTGGAAGGCGCTCAGCGCCTCGCCGTCCTCGATGGCCACGTATTCGGCGCGGCCGATGTCTTTCAGGTACGCGTGTTCTGGGCCGACGCCGGGGTAGTCCAGCCCCGCGCTGATGCTGTGTGTTTCGGTGATCTGGCCGTTGGCGTCCTGCAGCAGGTACGTGCGGTTGCCGTGCAGCACGCCGGGTGTGCCTGCCGAAAGGCTGGCCGCGTGTTTGCCGCTGGCGATGCCCTCGCCCGCTGCCTCTACACCGATGAGGCGCGTGCCTTCATGCGGGATGTAGGGATAGAACATGCCCATCGCGTTGCTGCCACCGCCGACGCAGGCGATCACGGCGTCGGGCTGGCGGCCGATCTGCTCGGGCATCTGCACCAGGCATTCGCTGCCGATGACGCTTTGAAAGTCGCGCACCATCATCGGGTAAGGGTGCGGGCCGGCCACGGTACCGATGATGTAGAACGTGTCTTCGACGTTCGTCACCCAGTCGCGCAGCGCTTCGTTCAGCGCGTCCTTCAGCGTCTTGCTGCCGCTTTCCACCGGCACCACCCGCGCGCCCAGCAGGTGCATGCGGTAGACGTTGGGGCTTTGCCGCTTGACGTCTTCGCTGCCCATGTAGACCACGCATTCCATGCCGTAGCGCGCACAGATGGTGGCCGTGGCCACGCCGTGCTGGCCAGCGCCGGTTTCGGCGATGACACGCTGCTTGCCCATGCGGCGCGCCAGCAGCGCCTGCCCGATGGTGTTGTTCACCTTGTGCGCGCCGGTGTGGTTCAGGTCTTCGCGCTTCAGGTGGATCTGCGCGCCGCCGATCTCGCGGCTCAGGCGCGCAGCGTGGTAGACGGGGCTCGGGCGCCCGACAAAGTGCTTCAGCTCATGCCTGAACTCGCGCACGAACTCGGGGTCGTCGCGGTACTTCGCATAGACGTTTTCCAGTTCACGCAGTGCGTGAATCAATGTCTCGGCGACGAAGGTGCCGCCGTAGTAGTTGCCCATCGCGGGGCCGTCGACAGGGCCGAAGCGCCCACGGGCGTCGGGCTGCTGGTAATTCAACATGGTGGGTTCCTTCGAAAGAGGTCTGAGACAGTGGCCGCAGCCACCGCCCTCAGGTGCCGAGCCGCTTGTCGGCTTCGTGCACCGCCTTGCAGAACCGGCGCATCAGCGGGCCGCTCTTGACGCCCTTGCTGAGTTCCACGCCGGAACTCACATCAACGGCCCAAGGCCGGACGTGAAGGACCCCATCGGTCACATTGGCAGGATTCAACCCACCAGACAAAACGACCGGAAGAGGCACGCTGGGTGGAAGCTGTGACCAATCGAAGACCTTCCCGCCCCCGCCGAAGGTCTCGACATGGGCGTCGAGCAGCAGGGCTTGTGCACTCAAAAAAAGCTGCGCGAAGTCTAGCAAAGCGGTCCTGACCTTGCCGTGGTGCGTGTGGGCGACGCTGCCGTCGGCAGCGATGCGCGCCGCGCGCAGGTAGGGCCGGCCAGCGGCCGCGCACTGGGCCGGCGTTTCGTCGCCATGAAACTGCAGCAAGGCCTGCGGAAGCGCGTCGGTGGCGGCGCGCACTTCCTGCGGCGAAGCGTTCACGAACAGCAGCACCGGCGTGACGAATGGCGGCAGCCGCGCAGCAAGTTCTGCAGCACGCTGCGCAGTGACGTGGCGCGGGCTCTTGGCGTAGAGCACGAAGCCCAGCGCATCAGCGCCGGCATCGACGGCCTCGTCGACATCGGCCTCGCGCGTGAGGCCACAGATCTTGATGCGGGTGCGGGGCATGAGCGAGTTCAGGGCAGCCAGCCGGCTGCAGGTGCGTGGGCGGGGATGCCCCAGGCTTCATCGTAGTACGGGCCCACGAAGTAGAGGCCGTCGGCAGGGAAGGTCGGCGCCGCCGCATCGCGACGGCGCGCTTCCAGCACTTCGGCCATCCAGCCCGGGCTGTGCCGACCCTGCCCCACCGCCACCAGGCAACCCATGATGTTGCGCACCATGTGATGCAGAAAGGCGTTGGCGTCGAATTCGAAGCGCCAGTAGTCACCGCGTTTGTCGATGTGGATGCGGCGCAGCGTCTTTACCGGCGTGGGGCTCTGGCAGTGGGCGGCGCGAAAGCTGGTGAAGTCGTGCTTGCCCAGGAGCAGCGCGGCAGCCTGCCTCATGGCGTCGCCATCCAACGGGCGAAAGGACCAACCCACGAGACCGTGTTCCAGCCCCGGTCGCGCGGGCGATTCCAGCAGCGCGAAGTGGTAGCGCCGACCGCGTGCGCTGTTGCGCGCGTGAAAGTTGTCGGGCACGTGCTGGGCCCATTGGACGGCAATGTCGATGGGCAGGTAGCGGTTGGTGCCGCGCACCCAGGAAAACGGCGCCCTGTCGACCGGGCTGTCGAAGTGCACCACCTGGTTCAGCCCGTGCACACCGGCGTCGGTGCGGCCGGCGCACACGGTCTTGACCGGCTGGGTGATGAAGGCCGCCAGCGCTGCTTCCAGCTTGTCCTGCACCGTGCAGCCATCAAGCTGCGACTGCCAGCCGTGGTAGGCCTGGCCGCGGTAGCTCAAACCGAGGGCAATCCTCATCGAAGAGGAAGGGCGGAACCCAAGCGGACGCCGCGGAACCGGCTATGCCGAGCCGCTGGTGGCGCCCCCTTGAAGGGGAGCGGCGAAGCCGCTACGGGGCTGGTCGGTCACGCCAGCTTGTCCAGCATGCCCTGGGCCCTGGCCTGCAGCGGCCCCGCGCCCTTGGCGACCACTTCTTCCAGCAAATCGCGCGCGCCTTCCAGGTCGCCGATCTGGCGGAACTCTTCGGCCAGTTCCAGCTTGCGCGAGAGCGGGTCGTTGGCGTCGTCAGCGGCCATGTTCCCTGCGCTGTCGCCTCCGATGTCGCCGGCAGGCGCAAGCGGTGTCATCGGCTCACCGCCGATGGAAAAATCACCGAAGTCGAAGCTGCTTTCTGCAGCGGCAGACGTTGCGGTCTTGCTGGTCACCGCGGGCACTTCGTCGGCCAGCGCACCCAGGTCGAAGTCCAGCCCGTCATCAGCCGGCGGCGGCGTCTTGCGCTGCATCGGCACGGTCTTGGGTTCTCCAGCAGGCTCCAAGGTGAAATCGAGCGAGTCGTCGCCGCCCATCTTCGCGGCCGTGGTGAAAGGCTGCGTGGTCTCGGTGATGGGAATCTGCTGCCCGCCGAACGCCGGCGGGTTGACAACCGTGCCACTCGGGAAATCGAGCTCGAGGTCGAGGTCCATCGCGCTGCTGGGGCCGGCGTCGTCCAGACGCGAATCCATGCGGGAATCCAGGCGCGAATCCAGCGTCGCGTCGACCGCAGGCTGGAAGGCAGGCGGCTTCACCGGCGCCGTGTAGGGCTGGGTGGACGCGCCCAGCGCGTCGGGCATCATCACGCCGCCGGCCGCGCGCACTTCCTCGGGCTGACCGCCCGGCGCGTAAAGGATGTTCTCGGGGTCGATGCTCAGACCCAGTTCCTGCGCCTTCTGCCAGTCTTCGCCCTCGCCGCGCGTGAGGTTGAACATCTGCGTGGCCAGCAGTTCGAAGGCCTTGATGTCGCGCCGCTTGGCATAGACCTCCAGCAGCTTGCTGCGAATGGCCATGCGCTCGGGCGTGGCGCGCATCGCCTCTTTCAGGATCTCTTCGGCCTGCAGGTCGCGGCCGTAAGCCAGGTAGACATCGGCCTCGGCCACAGGGTCGACATCACCGATCGCATCGAGCTGGCTCAGCGAGTAGCTCATCGACGAATTGCCGGTGGCCGGTGCGTCGCGGGTGTCGATGCGCTGGCCGCCGCTGGCACCGAAGAAGGAATCGGGCTGCAGGCGGCTTTCCAGGAAAGAGGTCTCGCCCGCTGGCTTGCGGCGCGAACGCAGACGGTACAAGCCCAGGCCGGCCAGCAGCGCCACCAGCACGCCGGCACCCGGCAGCAGCAGTGAGTTGTCGAGCAGGCTGTCCAGGAAGCCGGGCTCTTCGCCCGCGGCAGGCCTGGGAGCCGTGGCGGGCGCTGTGGCTGCAGCAGGCGCAGAAGCGCCAGCAGGTGCGGGGGGCGTTGCAGCCGCCGGCGCCGCATCCGAGGGCAATGGGGTCTGTGTTGGTGACGGCACGGGCGCAGGCGCGGGCGCAGGCGCAGGCGCAGCGGCCACCACCGTCGGCGCTGGCAGCACTGGTGCTGCGGCCGTTGGTGCCGCCGCAGGGGGCACGGCCGGCGAGCCCGCGGTGCCCGGACCGGGTGCGGCAGTGGCCGTGGCGCCCTGCAGCTTCTTGAGCTCGTCGACATTGCGGGCCAGCTCGGCCAAGCGCGCGGCTTCGTCTCGCTTCTGGGTGTCGGTGGACGTGCGGGCCTCGGGCGCCGAGCCTTGCACGCCGCCCTGTGACAGCTTCAGCCGATCGGGGGTGGGCGCGGCGGCCTGTTTGCGGTCATCCACCTGCGTCTGCACCTGGCCGCGAGCCTGGCGGCCCGCAGCGGCGTCGGCCTCGGTGGTGGTGCCCGAAGCCAGACGCTGGCGGTAGGCGGCGAAATCTGCGCTTTGCGCGGTGATGAGTTCGCGCGCCTCGGCCGTGCCGACCGCCCCGGCCTCTGCGCCAGAGGGCACCGACAACACGGCTCCGGACTTCAGCCGGTTCATGTTCTCGCCGCTGAAGGCTTGCGGGTTGCCGCGGAACAGCGACACCAGCATCTGGTCCAGCGAGATTCCCGGGCGCTGCGTGCGCGCTGCGATACGGCTGAGCGTATCTCCAGAGCGCACGAGCACGTCGTCTGTGCCCAGGCCCGGCGCGGCTGTCGCCACCGGCGGGCGCGGAGGCTCCATCGGCGGGGTGGCAGGCCGCGGCGTCGGCCGCGCGGGCGCCGGCGCGCCGGCCAGCGGCGACGGGGCGGGGCTGCCGACGGCGGGTGGCGCCTCGGGTGAGGTCGGCGCACCTGCAGGGGCCGGTGAGATCGACGGCGACGTGCCCGGCGCGGCCGGGGCCTGCTGGGCCAGCCGCGAGCCCGGCGGGTCGAAAAGCATCGTGTATTCGCGCACCAGCCGGCCGCTGGCCCACGTGGCCTCGATGATCACGTCGACAAAGGGCTCGAGCACCGCGCGCTCGCTGCTGATGCGCACCACCTGGCGGCCATCAGCGCGGCGCACCACCTGCAAGGTGGCAGAAGGCAGCGCGGCGTTGTAGTCGACCCCCGCAGCGCGGAAGGCCTCGGCCGGCGCGATGCGCAGTTGCAGCGAAGACGCTTCTTCAGGCGTGATGCTGGTGATCTCGATTTCGGCCCTGAGCGTTTCGCCCAAAGCCGAGTTGACCGTCAGCCTGCCCAGGCCCAGCGCCCAGGCTTGCGTGGCCCACAGGCAGGCAGCGGCCAGCGCCACCCCATTGAGCGCAAACCGCGCCGCTCTCGTCGGTCGATATTTCAAGGCTGTTCCCCAACGCAGGTCGGTTGCGACTTCGCAGGAAGCCGACCGCTGTCCCTTCAAGCCACCCCGCAACCAACCCGAACACCGGCCGACTGCGTGGCGGAAAACGCAACAGTATTAAGCATATACGCGCGCAAGCTCACGTAGAGACTGACGATCCCGGGCGAAATGCTTTGTTTCGGCGGCCGTTGCATCTTGTTGCCCGACGGCAACGCCACGCCACACAGCGCGCGCGTGGTGGCTTCGTCAAGCCTGCAGCAGGATGCGCAGCATGCGGCGCAGTGGCTCGGCAGCGCCCCAGAGCAACTGGTCGCCGATGGTGAAGGCGCCGACATATTCCGGCCCCATGGCCAGCTTGCGGATACGCCCGACGGGGATGGTCATGGTGCCCGTCACCGCCACGGGCGTGAGGAACTGAAGCGTAGCTTCGCGCGTGTTGGGCACCACCTGCACCCAGGCGTTGTCGGCGGCGATCATGGCTTCGATGTCAGCCACCGGCACATCTTTCTTGAGCTTCAACATCAACGCCTGGCTGTGGCAGCGCATCGCGCCCACGCGAACGCAAAAACCGTCCACCGGCACCGAAGGCAGGCTGAAGCCTTCACCGCGGCCGAGGATCTTGTTGGTTTCGGCCATGCCCTTCCACTCTTCCTTGCTCACGCCCCAGCCGGGCTCGCCCCGGCCTTTGCCGATGCCCATGTCTTTATCAATCCACGGGATCAGCGAGCCGCCCAGGGGCACGCCGAAGTTGGCGGTTTCTTCAGCAGACAGCGAGCGCTGCTTGGCGACGACCTGGCGATCGATCTCGAGGATGGCGCTCTTGGGGTCGTCCAGCAGCGGTTTCACCGCGGCATTCAGCGTGCCGTACTGCGTCAATAGCTCGCGCATGTGCTGCGCACCGCCGCCGCTGGCGGCCTGGTAGGTCTGGGTGCTCATCCACTCCACCAGGCCCGCCTTGTAGAGCGCGCCCACGCCCATCAGCATGCAGCTGACGGTGCAGTTGCCGCCTATCCAGTTGCGGCCGCCTTTGGCCAATGCATCCTGGATGACCGGCAGGTTCACGGGGTCGAGCACGATCACTGCGTCGCTGTTCATGCGCAGCGTGCTGGCCGCGTCTATCCAGTGGCCGTTCCAGCCCGCGGCGCGCAGCTTCGGGTAGACCTCGCTCGTGTAGTCACCGCCCTGGCAGGTGAGCACGACGTCGCAGCGCTTCAGCGCCTCGATGTCATGCGCGTCCTGCAGCGTGGTTTCGTTCTTCGCAAAACCTGCCACCGCAGCGGGCAAGGCACCGCCTGCGTTGCTGGTGCTGAAGAACAGCGGCTCGATGAGCGCGAAGTCGCCTTCGGCCTGCATGCGGTCCATCAGCACGCTGCCCACCATGCCGCGCCAGCCGACCAATCCCACGAGTGCCATGATTTTTTCTCTTTCAATGCTTCTTGAGTGCCGCCACCACGGCGTCGCCCATGTCGCGGGTGCCCACGCGGCGCATGCCGGGGCTGAAGATGTCGCCGGTGCGCAGGCCGTCGCTCAGCACCACGTTCACCGCGGCTTCGATGCGCGCCGCCGCCGCCGGCTGCTGCAGTGTGAAGCGCAACATCATCGCCAGGCTCAGGATCGTTGCCAGCGGATTGGCCACACCGTGCCCTGCGATGTCGGGCGCGCTGCCGTGGCTGGGCTCGTACAGGCCTTTGTTGTTCACGTCCAGGCTGGCGCTCGGCAGCATGCCGATGCTGCCCGTGAGCATCGCGGCTTCGTCGCTCAGGATGTCGCCGAACATGTTGCCGGTGAAGACCACGTCGAAGGCTTTCGGCGCCTTCACGAGCTGCATCGCCGCGTTGTCGACATACATGTGCTGCAGCTCGACATCGGGGTAATGCTGCGCGTGCACTTCGGTGACCACGTCTTTCCAGAACTGGAAGGTCTCCAGCACATT
>Ga0209181_10009904_pt1 | contig 12451 bp, 9 predicted proteins | sample MAT05_FD_187208 | JGI IMG/M metagenome (GOLD analysis project Ga0209181, IMG submission 187208) | Freshwater microbial communities from Lake Fryxell liftoff mats and glacier meltwater in Antarctica - MAT-05 (SPAdes) (version 2) | ecosystem: Environmental > Aquatic > Freshwater > Ice > Liftoff... | reverse complement strand
ATTGAAGATAGAGATGCCGGAGGACGGCAAAACGACCACCAGAAAGCCGGAAAATGGGGATTGACAGTGGGTTCCGTCAGATCCCGCCCGCCGCTCCCGACTCTAAGGTGGAGCCATGCCCCTGACCATCATCAAAGGACCCCCGAATTCGGGCCGGACAGAGCAGCTGAGGAGCGAATACGAGCGCGCCGTGGCCAAGCGGCCCGTGCTCGTGGTTCCGTCCACCGACGACATCTTCGACTGGGAGCGTCGCCTGGACCGGCAGCATGGAGCCTTCCTCGGGGCACGCGTAATGCATTTCAAGGACCTTGTCAGTGAGATTCTGGACCTGGGCCCCGCCGACCGGGAACGGACCGCGTCGGCTCTCAGGCGGCGAAGCCTGACCGAACACGCGCTGAGGGACTCGTGGCCCTGGCTCGCCGAGCGAATCCGGAGACAGCCCGGGCTCGTCGATGCCGTACTCGACCTCATCGATGAGTTCAGGGCGGCCAGGATCACGCCCGAAGGCCTGAAGGGAGACCTTCCAGCCGACGCGGCGTTCCTGTCCGAGCTCGCCGACGTTTACGGGTCGTTCGTCGAGCAGCTCCACGACAGCAGCCTCACCGACCTGCCCGAGCTGGCGATGAAGGCGGTCGGCACGCCGCTTGACGCCTGGCAGGGGCGGCCCGTTTTCGTCGCCGGCTTCGATGACCTCTCGATCCAGCAGCTTGATCTGCTGGCCAAGCTCGGAACCCTGACCGAAGTGACTATCGCGCTGACTCACGAGGTCGGAAACCCGGCGATGGCCGTCACCGAATCGCTGCTCCAGAGGCTCGAAGCGAGAAACGCGAAGGTCAGGCTGAGCACCGAACGGACCGAGCCGGGCGAGCACGACAAGCTGCTCTTCGACATCGAGCGGAACTTCATGAGGCCCGCCGGACACAACTCGATCGAACCGGGCGACGCGATCACGCTCATGACCTCGTCCGGCCTTCGTGGAGAGGCCGAGGCGGTGGCGGCCGAGGTCGCCTGCCTCGTGGAGCAGGGCGGAGAGCCGGGACGAATCGCGATCGCCGTTGCCTCGCCGGCCGTCAATGGCGGCAGGTACCGCACGGCACTTGCCCGGTTCGGGATCGATGCGACCCTGGAATGCGAGACCCCCGCCCTCGCAACCTCGACTGGGCAGGCCGTGATCAACCTGCTGAAGGCTGCATCGGCAACCGGGAGTTCCGGCGATGTGATCGCGTGGCTGCGGGGGCCGGTTGCGATCGAGCCCGAGATCGTCGACTGGCTGGAGCGGCGAGTCCGGCGCGAGGGGATCGAGTCAGCCCGGGACGCGGTGAAGGTTCTCAGCGAGCGTGGTCAGCCGGTACCGCCCGGTTGGTCCAGTTTGAGCCAGAAGGGCGAAGTGGACGCCGCCGGAGCAGTCGAAGAGGCGGTCGCAGGCATATCGAAAGTGATCATCGAAGCCGAAGGCGGCGGCGACCACGAAGCGACCGTGGCAACGGAAGTCCAGACCGGTACGGCGATCCTGCGGGCATGCCGCGAACTCGACGAGATATGCCCGACGAAGGTAAGCCCGGCCGAAATAATCGAAGCCCTGGCCAGCGGGGCCGTCAAGACGTGGGCCGTGCCAACAATCGGATCGGTACGGATCGCCAGCCCCTACAGTCTGCGAGCCAAGCGCTTCGAGTACCTGTTCATGGTCTCGCTTCAGGAAAAGGGTCCGGGGGACTCGGGTCGGTCCGGGCCGTTTCTGACGGAGGATTCACGCAAGGCGATCGGATTGCCCGAGCACACCGATGCTGAACTCCAGGAGCTTTACCTCTTCTACTCTTGCCTGAGCGTTCCCACCAAGGGGGTCTACCTGTCGTCGCGAAGCGCCGACGAAAGCGGTGCAGCCGAGTATTCCTCACCGCTGATCGCTGCCGTTGAAGCTCTCTTCGACGAGCAGCGAACGGCTCTCAGAAGGATTGGACGGAAGGCCTCGGAGGTCTTCTTCGATCCCGCGGAAGCCCCGTCTTCGATCGAACTTGCCCGGTCGCTTGCAGCATTGGAAGGTGCAGACCCGACAGCGCTCGATCTACCGGACGGCGAAGCGGCCAGGATCGCGGGGCGGATCGAGTCCGCCCGCGAGGCCGAACAGAGGACCAGGACGATCGACTCACTCACCAGCAGAACGGTGAAGAAGGCGCTGAGGGAGAAGGATCGCTTCAGCCCGACCGCACTCGAAGCCTTCAACGAATGTCCCTACCGGTGGTTTGTCGACAAGGCACTGAGTCCATCGCGTTTCGGACCGAAACCGGTGGCGATGGCACGGGGGAGCCTGATCCACGAAGCCCTTGCCGACATCTACGGGCAACGTCCGGGCCGGGTTCCCCGGGATGGGGACCTCGACCAGTGGATCGCGTCGGTCGAGCCTGCCGTCGAGCACCACGCCGCAAGCCAGGACATCGGGCTCGGCAGCGCCTCGCCCGAGGACCGCATGCTGAGGATCGCAGCCGTGGAGGCGATCACGGACTACCTGCGCCGGGAGGCAGGACGGGAGAGTCCCGGCTTCCTTCCGCTCGAACTCGAGACCGGTTTCGGACTCGGCGAAGACGGCAAGCCGGCCCTGGACATGGGCGGATGGAAACTCAACGGGCGAATCGACCGAATTGATGTTTCAGGCGATGCCGACACCGGTATTGGAAGGCGCGGGGTCGTATTCGATTACAAGACGGGCAGCACGTCGGTCCAGTCGCTGGCCGTCATCGAGAGGACCGGCAAGCTGCAGCTTCAGCTCTACCTGCTCGCCCTGCGAAAGCTGTGGAAGGCTGAGCCCACCGCCGCCCTCTATCTCCCGGTCTGCCGCGGGGACGGACGGCCGCGGGGGATCATCGACCGGCACTACGCCGAAGACGTCGCCGACCTGAACCCCTTTGGTGAGGACGAGTGCGACGACCTTGAAGACGCCATCACCAAAGCTGTCGAAGCCGCCGACCTGGCGGTCGAAGGTATCCGCAGCGGTGCGATCCATCACGGGCCGGACGAGTGCATCCACCACTTCGAACACGCGGCGATTCCGGATCCACGGCTGGCCGGTAGCTGATGGCGGAGCCGTTGACAACCGAGCAGCGGGAGGCGGTCTGCTGTCGACACCGGGACATCCTGGTCGAGGCCGGTGCGGGAACCGGGAAGACCAGCACGACCATCCGCCGGTACGGGCGGCTGCTCGGGACCAGGCAGGGTCACGAAGACTGTCCCGGCCTGGAGCCCGAGGACATTCTCGAGCCGAGCCAGATCCTGGTCTTCACTTTCACCGACAAGGCGGCGACGGAACTGCGCAACCGGATTCGCGATATCGAGCCGGATACGCCCGGCCAGGATGGCGTCGGCAACGGCTTTTCGATGGGCTCTGCCTGGGTCGGCACCTTCCACTCGATCTGCGCCAGGATCCTCAGGTCGCATCCTGTGCTGGCCGACGTCGACCCCAGGTTCAAAGTGCTGAGCGAGGTTCAGGCGGAGCGGATGAAGCAGGCCGCATATGGCAGAGCCCTCAAGGAGGCGACCAAGGTCCCCGAACAGGCGCGGCTGCTCTCCGGCTACTACCCGCCGACCCTTCGGGAAGGTGTCTCAAGCGCCTATGGCCAACTGCGCGCGAGGGGGATTCTGGAGCCCAGCCTGCCGGAGGCGCCACCTGTCGACCTCGGGGCTGCCTTGAGCAGGATCCGTGAGCTGGCGGCGGAGGCACGCGCAACCGGGGGGATCCCGCAGCCGGCCCGGGGCCGCATCGAAAAGCTGCACGATTACCTCGCAGCGGCGACGCCCGAGTCGCTGAGCGTCGAGGAATTCGACGGCCTCAGGTTCGGCTCTTCCATCGATTCAATCGCCTGCCTGATCAGAGAGATCAAGGACTTCGCGACTACCCTGGCCACGGCCGAGATCGGCGAGCGGTCACGCGACGCGCTCGACGCGCTGCTGCGCCGCTACGGTGCCGAATACGCGTCACTCAAGCGGTCCGTCGGCCTGCTCGACTACGAAGATCTTCAGCTCTACACGGTAGGGCTGCTGAGAGAGAACGCCGGTGTCGCCGGGATCTACCGCGAACGATTCCGAGAGATCATGGTTGACGAGTTCCAGGATACGAACCAGCTCCAGCTCGACCTGATCGAAACCCTCCGTGGCGAAACGACGACCCTGTTCACGGTCGGCGACGAGATGCAGGCGATCTACGGCTTCCGGCATGCCGACGTCCGTCTCTTTCGCGCCCGGCGTGATGACGACGGAGTCAAGCGGCTTTCGCTGTCAGCCAACTTCCGTTCTCAGTACCCCGTGATCGGCGCGGTCAACGAGATCGGCACCCGGCTCGACGAGCAGGCCTCCGGCGGAACGGACGAGAAGTCGGAGAGCGGGAAGCATAAATTCAACAGGCTCCGGGTCGGACTCGAACCCGGGGCAGATCAGGGCGAGGGCCGGGTGCCGCCCTCGCCTGATGACGTGGAGTTGCTACTCACCACGCCGGATGGATGGGCCGAGCTCGATCTCGGTCCGCTCTCTCCCGCAGTCGGCGAAGGCGGGCCGGTGCCGTCCCCGACCGACGTCGCCTGTCAGGCGGAAGCGCTCGCTTTGGCCCGGCACATCAAAAGTGCGATCGACAACGACGGCTTCCGACCCGCAGATGTGGCAATCCTGTTTCGTTACCGGAAGCGCAAGTGGATGTACGCCGAAGCCCTCAGGCAGGTCGGGCTGAAGCCGTACGTAATCGGGGGCAGCGGTTTCTGGCAGACCCGGGAGGGAATCGATCTGACTGCGATGCTCGGGGTGGTCGCAAACCCGCGCGACGACGAGTCACTCCTGCCGGCCCTGACCGGTATGCCCTGCGGCCTGAGTTCCGATGCGATCTGGATGTTAAGGCGCGAAAGCGGCTACGACGAGCCCCTCTGGCCGAGCCTGACCGCAGTAGCCGACGGCCAGGGGCCCGAAGACTTCCCCGGCGAAGATCACGAACGGGCACGACGCTTCGTCGGAACCATTCGCGGAATCAGGGAAGCGCTCGCCACGATGCCACTCGAATCAGTCGTAGAACAGGTGGTCACCGGTACCGGATACGACCTGGCCTGCACGATCAGGGGAGGCGCCGAATCGATGGCGAACGTGCGTCAGGTTGCGTCGCTGGCCGGGGAATTCGAAGAGTCGGAAGGCAGAAACCTGAGGGGTTTTCTCGACTGGGCCGCTGTCAGTTCGGAAATCGACTCGGAAGCCGCGGTGGCGACCGAAGAAGAAGACAGCGACGTGATCCGGCTGATGACCGTGCACAAGGCGAAAGGTCTCGAGTTCGAGATGGTCTGTCTGGCGGAACTGGGCCGAAAATGGAATACGTCGGGCGAAAAGGCCTTTTGGGTCGGCACTCCTCCGGAGGACCCGAAGGGAGATCTGACCTTCGGCCTGCAGGTCCCTAAACCGCGCCAGGGTACTGTCAACCTGTACGACTGGAACCTGCTCAGCGATGCCGCCCGGCGCGAGTCGGCCGACGAAGAACTGAGACTGTTTCACGTCGGGCTGACCCGGGCCAAGCGTCGGCTGGTCCTCAGTGGGGTTGACAAGCTCGCCTCCGGTAAAGGGATCAGCGAAAGCGCCAATACGATCCACCGGGTCGTCGAGGCTTTCGGCATAGACGCGCAGCAGCCCGAGCTGATTGAGGTCCCGGCGGCCGAACCGGGAGTGCGGCTAAAGGAGACGCCCACCGCAACCCGTGTCCCGATAACGCGAATCAACGCCGATCCGGACGAGGCGTCTCGCCTCAGACAGAGCTTCGAGTCGGATGCCCGAAGCATCACGGCGACTTCGGGCAAGCCACCGCTCCACAACCGACCCCGTACAAGGCACCCCGATGTGCCGCTCTCCTTCACAGCGCTCGACCTGCTCGAAAGGTGTTCGGCCAGGTTCTACGCGACCAGGGTCCTCAAGCTCGACGAACCGGATCGCCAGGGTCCACCTCTTGACCCCGAAACACTGAGCCCCAACCTGTCCTTTGATTCGACCAGGTTCGGGAGCGCCGTTCATGACCTTCTTGAGCGGTCGGCGAACCGGCGCTGGGTACTTCCCGGCCCCGACGAAGTCAGGGCGGCCATGAGGCAGCGTCGCGTCGAAGACCCGGAAGGCCTGCTCGCTGTCAGAGCCTCGGCGATGATCGAAGAGTTCGCCGGCTCCCCCCTGGGAGAGAGGGTCCGCAGCGATCAAGCCGAAGTCGAGGTCCCGCTCCTGATCGACATCCTCGGAGTCACCGTGCGGGGCTTCGTGGATCTGCTCCTTCCGCAGAGCAGACCACCGCTGCTCATCGACTACAAGTCCAACCAGCTCAAGGATGCGTCTCCTGAGTCGAAGATGGAGGAATACACCCTTCAGCGTGACCTTTACGGGCTTGCGGTCGCCCGGGCGACTGACTCGCCGTCGGTCGAAACCGCCTTCGTCTTCCTCGAAGATCCCACTTCGCCGGCCACCTTGACGCTCGGCAGCGATCAGCTCGATTCCGCCCAGACCCGGCTCGAAGGCCTGGTGCAGCTGATCCGGGAGGGATCCTTCTTCGGCGAAAACGATACCGCCAGGCCCTGTCGCGAGTGCTGGGCCTGCGAGGTCCTTGGGTCTCGGATCAGCCCCTAGAAGGGAGGCTCTTCGGGCGGCGGGGGTTCATCCGGGAGCGGTGCCGGTTCGGGCGGAGTCGGACCCGAATCGTCCGGAGCGACTTCTTCGGCGGAACCGCCGGTCTCGGCAGTGCCGGGCCGCGTGGGGGCGGGCTTCAGCGAGGATGCGAGGTCTTCGAGGCGGAGCTCCTTGAGGCCTTCGTCGACGGCGGCGAGTTCGGTGGCGCAGTACTGGATCAGGGTCTTGGCTTCGGCGCAGAGGTCGAGGGTCTCGCGGAGCTGGGCGTCTCCGGAGTCGAGCCGGGTGATGATTTCGTCGAGCCTTGCCGTGGCTGACTCGTAGTCGGCAGGAGTCCCTGCTGCGCCGCTGTCGGCGCCTACGGCGACTGCTTCATTTCCTTCTGCTTCATTTTCTTCTGTCTGCTCACTCATCGGGGTCGATTCCTTCCAGTCGGGTCTGCCCGAACTCTGCCGGGTCCTTCGGTCGGGTGCGGCGCCGGCGCCGGCGGGCGGCTGCGACCTCGGCCTCGACTTTGCCGTCGGCGAAAACCACCCCGAGCCGGCCCGCCACACGAGCCTGCGCGGTGCTGAGTATCGGCTCCCCCACTTCATCCTCAACCCTTGCGAAGCCACGCTCCAGGGTGCGCTGTGGATCGTGTGCCCGCAGGGTCACCGACGACGCCCGGCAGTGGGCACGACCGATTTCGACCACGGTCCGTACCGTGGCCTCAAGGGCTCCGGTGCGAACGGCAAGCCCGGACCTGGCCGCCGCAGCCTCCCGCGAAGCACGGCCGACCGCCGGGACAAGGCTCTTCCCGACCAGCAGTGAGATCCGGTCACGGCGCAGGCCGATCCGACGGTCCGAAGCGGCCCGCAACTCTCTGGCCTTCTGGTCGAGCAGGACACGCTGGGCCCTGATCGCCCGGGCCGGCGCTGCTGCGCTGGCGGTCAGTGGCAGGGCCTTCGATCGAACCAGAGCGACCGGAAGGCGGGCCATCAGGCCCGCACGGGATGCGAGGTCGCTGCGGGCACGGTTGAGGTCGAAAGCGACCACGGCTTCGGCCGCGTGGGTCGGGGTCGAGCACCTGACCGCGGCGACATCATCAAGCAGCGTGACGTCACGCTCGTGGCCTACCGCCGAGTAGACCGGAACCGCCAGCATCGCAACCGTGCGGCAGAGGTTTTCGTCGCAGAAGGCCCAGAGGTCGGTCAGACTGCCGCCGCCCCGGCTGACCACAATCGCCTCGACTTCGGCCAGCGCCGCCAGGTCACTCACAGCGCGTGTGACCGCCGGTGCCGCCCGGCGGTCCTGGACCGGGGCGAAAGCCCAGACGATCTCACCGAACCAGCCCCGGCGCTGGAGCCCGGCGACCAGGTCGTCGCGGGCTGCGCCGCCCTCGGCGGTCACCACACCGATCCGCCGCGGCAGGACTGGCCGCACAAGGCGTTTCTGGAGCTCGAACAGCCCCTCGGCTTCGAACTGCTTTCTCAGGGCCGCAAGCCTGGCGAGCAGGTCGCCTTCGCCGGCGGGCCGCAGCTCGGTCACCCTGAAGGTGAAGCCCGGCGAAGCGTTCTTGCCGCCCGGGTAGTAGTCCGGGCCACCGCGGGCAACGACCGCAGCGCCGTCCCTGAGGCATTCGTCCGGGAGCCCGAGGGCGTCGAGCTCGTTGTTCCAGATGGCGCAAGGAACACCCCCACGTTCGTCACGCATCTGAAAGTAGGTCTGGACCCGGGTGCGGCGGACGTCGGCGAGCTCACCGGTCACTTCGACCCGATCCATCGCCTGGAGATCCCGCTTCAGCCTGTTGGCGTACTCGCCGACCGGCAAAGCGGGTTTGCGCGAGGCACCATCAGACATCTCCGACCCACCGGATTCAGGCTCGGGGGCGGCCGCCTTGGCTTGCTCTTCACCGGACATCGGCCAAGCATGACAAGCCGGCCCGACGCCGGGTCGGCAGGGCTTACATGACATTGAGCACCACCTGACTCGACAAAGGTACGGAAGGTCTGCTACCTTTGCGCGCTGCTTTCCTGACTAACAACATCAGAAAACTTTATTTATCAAGAAAGGACCCTAATAATGGAAGTTCAGAAAGATCGATACCCTGGGCCGGACCCCCTGCTTCGCCGGCTGCTGCAGGCGCTGGCACTCGCCACGCTGCTGACCGCCGGCCTGGCCATCGCCGGTTGCAGCGGTTCGTCCTCCGGGGGCGGGGAGACTCTCAGCCTGGTGGCGTACTCCACCCCTCAGACCGCCTACGAGGAGCATCTCGAACCGGCCTTCACGGAGACCCAAGCGGGCTCCGGGGTCGAGTTCACCAACTCCTTCGGTGCCTCGGGAGACCAGAGCCGCGCCGTGGAGGCCGGACAGGAAGCGTCTTACGTCAACTTCGCCCTCGAAACCGACATCACCAGGCTGGTTGAATCCGGTGGGGTCACCACCTCGACGTCCTTGTCGACCAGTTCCTGAAAGGTTTCCAACTCGGTGGTGGCCCTGGTCGTCAGGCCCGGCAACCCCGAGGGGATCGAAACCTTTCAGGATCTGGTCGACAAGGACGTCGAGGTGGTGACCCCGAACCCCTTCACTTCCGGCGGGGCACGGTGGAACATCATGGCGATCCACGGTGCCGCGCTCGAAGCTGGCAAGTCGAAGCAGGAGGCCCTTGATGACGTCAAGACGGTGCTGTCGAAAGCTGTTGTCCAGCCGGAGAGTGCAAGAGTGGCGCTGCAGACCTTCACCGGTGGAGCCGGTGACGTACTGCTTTCCTACGAGAACGAAGCGATTGTCGCCCAGGACGCCGGAGAAGACGTTGACTACGTCGTCCCCGATTCGACGATCCTGATCGAGCAGCCCGCCGCCGTCACGGTTGATGCGTCACCGGTGGCGACCGGCTACCTGAACTTTCTCTGGAGCAACGAGGGCCAGAGGATCTGGGCCGAGCAGGGATACCGGCCGGTGAACAAGGCGTTGCTCGACGAGCAGACCTTCCCGGTTCCGCCGAACCTGTTCACGATCGAAAAGTTCGGTGGCTGGGAGAAGGTTGCCGACGAGTTTTTCGACGACGAAACCGGCTCGGTGGCGAAGATCCAGGAGGAGCTCGGTGTCGCAACCGGCTGACGAAATGCCCGCTGTCGCAGGACGCCGGCCCCGGACAGGTTTTCGCCTGCCCGGGGCCGGCGACTCGCTGCAGAAGGGCCTGGTGGTCACATACCTCGGGCTGATCGTGCTGATGCCCCTGGCAGCGATCGTCTCCAAGTCCTTCGATGACGGGCTGTCCGGTTTCTGGACGGCCGTCAGCTCGCCTCAGGCCGTAGCCGCCCTTGAGCTGACCGTGATCGCCTCGCTGATCGTAGTTGTGATCAACGCGGTGATGGGCACCATGATCGCCTGGGTCCTGGTCCGGGATGACTTCCCGGGCAAAGCGATCGTCAACTCGGTCATCGACCTGCCGTTCGCCCTGCCGACGATCGTCGCCAGCCTGACGCTCCTGGCCGTCTACGGCAAAGACAGCCCGGTCGGGATCAACATCGCTTTCACCCAGGCGGCCGTCGTGGTGGCGCTGCTGTTCGTGACCCTGCCGTTCGTGGTCCGGGCCGTCCAGCCGCTGCTACTCACCCTCGACCGCGACATGGAATCCGCGGCTGAATCTCTCGGGGCCGGGCGCACCCGGATCTTCTGGAAGATCGTATTCCCCAACCTCGCCCCTGGCATAGGCACCGGGGTCGCGCTCGCTTTCGCACGGGCGCTCGGCGAGTTCGGCTCGCTGATCCTGATCTCCGGAAACGTGCCGTACCTGACCGAGGTGGCATCGGTGTTCATCCGGGGACAGATCGAGTCCGACAACCTCACCGCGGCGTCCGCGGTTTCCGTGGTACTTCTGGCGATTTCACTGCTGCTGCTCGCCTGCGTGATGCTGATCCAGCGCTGGGGGCTGCGCCATGAGCGATAGCCGGCCCTACACCCGGTGGGCCCTGCGTTACGCGGCCCTCGGATACCTCTTCATGCTGCTGCTGCTGCCGATCGCGGTGATCCTGGTGAACACTTTCGAAGACGGCATCGGTGCCGTCATCGAGGCGATCACCACCCCGGATGCCCTGGCAGCCCTCAGGCTCAGCCTGCTCACAGTAATCATCGCCGTGCCTCTCAACACCGTCTTCGGGATCGCCTGCGCCCTGTTGATGGTCCGCGGCAAGATTCGTGGCAAGAGCGTCATCAACGCGCTGCTCGACGTACCGTTCGCCGTTTCGCCGGTGGTCATCGGCCTGGCGCTGATCCTGGTCTACGGCTCGGGCGGCTGGTTCGGGGCGGACCTTGCGGCGATCGGGATCCAGGTGATCTTCTCCACCCCGGGCATCGTGATGGCGGTGATCTTCGTATCGCTGCCATTCGTCGCCCGCGAGGTGATCCCGGTTCTGGAAGAGATCGGCGACGACCAGGAGAAGGCGGCCGAGACCCTCGGTGCCTCTTCCTGGCAGACGCTCCGCCGGATCACCCTGCCTTCGATCAGGTGGGGAGTTTCCTACGGGGTGGTCCTGACCACGGCCCGGGCACTCGGTGAGTTCGGTGCGGTGAGCATCGTCTCCGGCCGGATTTCCGGCCAGACGGAGACCCTGCCCCTGTTCGTGCAGAAACAGTTCGAAACATTCAACTCGGTCGGCGCCTACTCGGCCGCCGTGGTGCTGGCAGTGCTGGCCCTGGCGACCCTGCTGGCCATGAACCTCTTGAGACGCAAGGAGCAATCAGATTGAAAACTGAACCCAGACCCAACGGCATCGAGGTCCTCGGTGTGTCCAAGAATTACGGCGACTTCGAGGCTCTGTCCGATGTGACGGTGACTGTCCCGGACGGCTCGATGACCGCTCTGCTGGGACCCAGCGGCAGTGGAAAATCGACCCTGCTGAGGACGATTGCCGGCCTTGAGGTACCGAATGCGGGCAGGGTCATGATCAGCGGAGAGGACCAGACCCGCCGCCCGGTGAGATCCCGGAACGTGGGATTCGTCTTCCAGCACTACGCCGCCTTCAAACACATGACGGTCTTCGAAAACGTCGCCTTCGGCCCGAAGGTGAGGAAGTGGCCCAAGGCGAAAGTGAATTCCAGAGTCCACGAACTGCTCGATCTGGTCCAGCTCGAGGGACTCGCCGAGCGCTACCCTTCGCAGCTCTCGGGAGGACAGCGACAGCGAATGGCGCTGGCCCGTGCCCTTGCTGTGGATCCCAAGGTGCTGCTGCTCGACGAACCCTTCGGTGCCCTCGATGCGAAGGTTCGAAAAGACCTCAGGACATGGCTGCGCCGGCTCCACGACGAGGTCCATGTGACCACCATCTTCGTCACCCACGACCAGGAGGAGGCGATGGACATAGCCGAGCAGATCGTGGTGATGAACCATGGCCGGGTCGAACAGACCGGGGACGCAACCAGCCTCTACGAGTCACCGAAGAACGACTTCGTCATGAGCTTCGTCGGAGAAGTCAACCGGGTCTCGGGAAGACTCGTGAGACCGCATGACCTCGAGATCCTCCCGGTCGCAGCCGATGGCACCGCGGAGGCCGACATCGACCGGATCGTCAAGCTGGGTTTCTCGGCCAGGGTCGAGATGATGCTGGCCGGCAACGGCGGCGAGATCTGGAGCCAGTTGACGACCAGCGAACTCGAGGCGCTGAACCTGGCCGAAGGACAGCGGATACATGTGAGGCCGCGGGCCGGTGTCGTTACACGCGAGGACACCGGGGCGATCGATGCGGTGGTCAGTGAGCAGGCTCCTGATGCCAGTCACAGGCCCACTCCCTCAACATCTGGATTGCCGGTCTGAGAGAACGGCCCTTCTCGGTCAGGTCGTAGGTGACCT
>Ga0209181_10009903_pt1 | contig 12451 bp, 10 predicted proteins | sample MAT05_FD_187208 | JGI IMG/M metagenome (GOLD analysis project Ga0209181, IMG submission 187208) | Freshwater microbial communities from Lake Fryxell liftoff mats and glacier meltwater in Antarctica - MAT-05 (SPAdes) (version 2) | ecosystem: Environmental > Aquatic > Freshwater > Ice > Liftoff... | reverse complement strand
TCATCGCCACCACGTTCTTCATGCACGCAATGGTCTGGCGCTACTTCCGTCAGCTCAAGATGCCGCGCCCAGACGCTTACACTACAAGCAGCGCCCAGACATCGTTGTCCTAGGCGACGCGACTTGTTCCGTTGTCGGCACCGAGGGCTTCGATCCGATCGACCCGACACTCACGCGCATCCAGAACGTCTTGATCATCGAGTTGAAGAAGGGTCGCTCCGAGATCGGACGCGAAGAAATGAATCAAGCCGACGGCTACGTTCAGGACTTCTTTGGCAGCGGCGCTCTCGACGGCACACCAATGTTCAGAGCCTTCGTGGTGGGCCACGGTATCGCGCCCAAGACAACCAGAGAGAAAGACCTCAAGGAGGAAGGCGTGTTGCGGGGTAGGGTTCAGGCTGTCAGCTATGGTCAACTGACCCGCTCGGCCCATCAGCGCCTGTTCCGGCTCAAGGAACGGATTCCAGCCCGTTACGAGGACGTTTCTGGAGCGGATCTGTCGGCTAGGGTCATGCAAGCGGCCTCGCAGGCCATGCTCGCCTTGACCCGCACAGAGGCCAAGTGATGGACATCACTTCCAGCAGACACCCACTTGCGCACTGCGTAAATCGGCCGGCACGCCGGAACGCACTGGATATGGATCCGCACCCGCGCTGCAATACGAGAGATTTGCGAGATGCTTTTTGAAGAAGAGATTTCCCGAATCACACGAGCTCAGTTCGGAATCGAGCCCAGCATGTTCGCAGACATCGAGACGATCTACAGGGCCGACGACCCGATCATGTTTGATCAAATGAGGTCAGGCTTCGAGGCGGGGCTCTCAGCGCATTCTGATCCCGACGGGGTGCTCCGCAAATGTTTCGTGGGCCCAGATTTTGCCGTTTTCCTTCTGGCTGCCTATCCCAACGACGAATTGCAAAGCATAAGACCCGAGTCGCGTCTGTACTACCCTGTTTGCACGTATGACGAGATTCGTCGCATAGAGTCCCCTGCGTCTGCGGCTGATATTCTCTTAAAGTTGCGCGCTGATGAAATTGCTGAAAACGTAAGGCTTCATCGCGTATTCTTGCGCCGCCGTGAGCGGACAGGTTCGTCTTGGGCACTCTCCACACATTTCTCAAACGGAGCATTTGAGAGCTATGTTTCCAACCTTCCAGATGAGAAGCGCCAAATCTGCGAATCAGTCGCCGCTGGTACCGCATTTCTTCTTCAGCCCAACGGCATCTGCATTTCCACCCCTTGGGGCACGGTGGTGGTGGTATCGGAAAGTCTCGAGCACTACCTCTATTACATGAATTTCTTCCTGATGACGTTAGATTCTAAAATCACGTCGGAAGAAGATGCAAGTCAAGCGCTGTACATCGCCATCCGCACGATGATGAGAACTGAGACTCCTGACTTCGACCTTGATCCTCGCGGCATGGCGCCTGAACCCTTAAATGAGCGCATCCTTAGTGTGGTGGGAGCACAGATCGCTTTCATTGTCGGCCACGAATATGCGCACATTATTGGTGGACACATTAAAAACATCCGCATGGCTGTTCCAGAGATGGCTTCAATGAAAAGCAAGGATCGGCCTAAGATTTACTCGCCTGCGCAAGAGCAGGAGTTCGCCGCGGATCTGGGTTCAATGTTGAACCCTGAATGGAGCAAGGAGCAGTTGTTTCCGTACGTTGCTGCCGCCCACTGGTTTTTCTACGGGCTCGATTTGCTTGAGGAGGTGACTGAGTATCTGGAACCGAATCGTCGACCGGGACAGCATCCATCCGCGCGTGATCGACTACGTCACTTGCGAGCGGAACTTGTCGGCCGCGAACTGTTCGATGAAGAAAAGTGTGGCGATGACGCAGCTCTGGCCCACACATTCGTGAGGCTGGATGGAGTTAAGCAGTCACTTCGAAATATCCTTCCCAAAGCGACTGATCGCCTTAAAGTGTATGGTTCGCAGTACCTGCCGTCGCACCGTCCGGGTCGTTTGCTCGACCGCATACACTACTGATAGTTCGATCAACGCATTGATGCGCTGAAATCTGAGTTTGTCAGGCGTTTTTCTTCGATCTTGTGATGACTGACCTTACATCCCTAGCCCTGCGAAATCAAAGCGACTCTGATCATAGCCGCAACAAGAGATAACTGCGCTAACTCATCTACTGTTCTAAGGAGCGCCAATTGGTCACTGCTGCTGATTTCAAAAAATCCGAAGATGAACTCCTGCTCGAGTTGGCCGAACAACTGGTCTCGACCGGACACATCAGGCCAAGCTCACCACTTGACGATAAAGGCAAGCGCGAACAGGCCAAGAGATGGCTTGATTCATACCTTGCTGGCTTTCGACTATCTATCTGCAGCGACCCGCGGGTCGTAACGTACCTTCAAGACGATAGCGTGCAGAACCAGGTGGAGATTGCAGGGCTTGTCGTTGATTATCTCAGCGCAACTGGTATTGGTTTTCCATTGGGCACGCTCGCAGTCTTAGTGGTCAAAGGGCGGTTACGCGCGCTCTGCAGTTAATGCCATGCCAGGTGCGAAGGGCATTACTCAAAGGCGAGGGAAAACTGTTGAGGTGGCTCCGGTCTCAGTTGGTCTGCGCGCTCCAAGCTGCCAGCGCGTACTCCAAGAAGGCGGATCGTCCGAGTCAGATCTACGCGCTTTAGGCATTGGCCAGCACAACGTCGAAGGGCGGATGGCGTAACGATGGGCTCGGGTACTGTGATGTCGCGTGTGACGGTTATGAAATCCTCGAAGCGAAGCTTGATGCCAATAGTTCGTGCGACGCAGTTCCCCCTTGTCAGGTCAGCGGCCACCTGTTCACAGAGCCGGGTCAACACAATGCCGAGCTCGCTTCGGTCTCTGATCGCGTGAAGGTTGCGTTCGAAAGTGGTCTCGCGGCTCATCGATACGGGTTCCCGGTGTGTGACGATGGGTCGATCATCAAGGCCATGCGCTGCCGCGTGTAACCAGTGTCCGTAGCTACGGCCGAAATGCTCGACAAGCCATTCTTCGTCGCGAGCCGCGACGTCGCCGATCGTTGAAATGCCCATTGACAACAGCTTCTCGCCAGCCTTCGGACCGATGCCGTTGATGCGCCGCGCCGGTAGCGGCCAGACCTTCAATGGCACATCCTCCATATTGATCACCGTCACGCCATCCGGCTTTTGCATGTCCGACGAAAGCTTGGCAAGAAGCTTATTGGGTGCAATCCCTACCGAACAGGTGAGTCCCGTGGCTTCGAGCACGGCTGCCTTGATGCGTAGCGCAATGGTTAGGGACTCGCCCTCCACATCCGTGATGTCTGCGTACACCTCATCGATGCCGACATCCTGAACGATGGGGCTAATTGATATGACTGCGTCTTTGAAAAGGCGTGAAAAGCGACGGTACAGATCAAAATTGACTGGAAGGAGAATGGCGTCCGGCGCCAGTTTTGCAGCCTTCATCGAGGGCATTCCAGAGTGAACTCCAAGTGCCCGCGCCTCGTAAGTGGCAGTCGTCAGCACCCCTCGCCCCACGTAGTCCCGAAGCTTCGAGAACTCATGGGTCCCGTCTTCATTGAGTCGCGGTGCATGAGTACGCTTGCCAGCCACCACCATGGGCTGCCCGCGCAACTCGGGGTACTGCGACATCTCGCACGACGCGAAAAACGCATCCATGTCGATGTGAGCGATACGCCTGTCGTTCGTCACGGGGAAGCCTCGTCTAGCGTGGGAAGGCCTGGAAAGGCTCGTGCCGCCTACTACATCTGGGGCAGCACGTGGACCAAGCGCTTCGACAAGCCGACGCGACGACGGTCCGCAGTCTTCTGTCGGCTGATCAGTTCAGTCAGTGGCGCACGCTTCCCCAGCAATATCACTTCCTCTTGCGCGCGTGTGACGGCTGTATAGACCAAGCTCCTGTCGATCATGCGACTGGGAGTCGGCAAACACGTCACCACGCGCTTCCATTGAGACCCTTGGCTCTTATGAACAGTCAGGGCGTACCCAAGGGCCAAGCTGTCCAGCAAGCTGACATCGAACTTGCGCACGATACCGTCGTCCCACTCGATCTCGCCTATCGCCTCATCAGCCGCTTCTACAGTCACAACTCTTCCCATGGAGCCGTTCTGGATGCCCAGGTCCCAGTGATTCTGTGTGCAGATGACCAAGTCACCTTCCCTGATGCCGCTGGCCTCCCAGCAATCAAATTCTTCGTTCCAGACTCTGACCTCGCGACGACCGGCCGACAGCGCCTCCTGGACCATCTGGTTGATGGTGGCCGCGACGGATCGTGTCGCACTCAACACGACGGTGTCGCTGGGCCGCTCGAGGTACAGCTTGCACGCAACCGCAGCGATCTCGCTTTCGTCGCATTCTTGAATCTGAACCGGACCATGCTCAGCCAGGATGGGGAGAACGCCGTCTCGGATGCGGTTGGCCATCTCTGCAATCTCGCTTCCGAATCGCTTGGCAACTTTCAGTTCCACATGAGGTACGGTCGTGACGTCAATCAAGCAATGCAGAATCAAGCCCGGTCCCACAGGCGGCAACTGGTGGGGATCCCCGATGAGCACAATCTTGACCTTTTCGTCCAAGAGGCGGGCGACAGCTGCAAACGAGATGAGATCGACCATGCTGGCCTCATCAATCAGGACGGCTGTCTGACCAGGCACTTTGTCGGCATCCGTCTCTTTGTCTTCGCTGAATTTCTTGATGAAGGACGCCAACGTCATGGCCGGTCGTCCTGTGGACTCCATCATTCTCTTGACCGCTTTACCTGCAAGGGCCAACTGGACGATGGTGTAGCCCTGAGCTTCCAGAACCTCGCACGCCGCCCGCAGGACCGTTGTCTTTCCGCAGCCTGCACCACCGGTAATCACAGAGAAGTGATGGTCTGCAACCATGTGAACGGCCGCATGCTGTTCGTGATTCAGACGGAATCCGCTTCCCTCTCGAGTCTCGTAGTCGCGGATGATCCCGCTCACATCTGCCGGAGGGCTGAGCTGGTCCAACCGCAGCTGGATGCACTCTACGACCCGGTTCTCCAGGATTGAGGCCCCAAGGCTGTAGGCGTTGCCTTGCATGTCGAAAAGCAATCTTCTAGATCGCTCACTGCTGGCGATCGCCTCGGATACCACCGAGGGCTTTCCTTGACCCTCCAGCAAGCGTTTGAGGCCGTTCACAAGCTCGCCACGTGGGACGTATGTGTCGCCGAGGCTGAACCGTCGATAGACGACTTCCTCCACCGCTGCGGCAAGTCTGCGCTTGTCGGCATGATCCACGCCCATCTGCTGCGTGGCGAGCGCATCAATCTCGGCCCAGCCTGCTGCAAAGCTTAACAAACGATATGGATCCTCTTGAATCTTTGATAACGCCTTGGTTCCGAAGTAACTGAGGATCCGGCGCCCCACCTTCAGACTCACACCATGGGCTTGCAGCCACTGCAGGGTTTTGCTCAGTCCTTCTTCTGCCCAGCCGTCGATCAGGCAAGCAGTCTTTGCCGGGCTCACAACATCCGCCAAAGCTTGATAGTCCCCCTCGTCGAGGAGGGAGACCAGACCTTCGCGGAAGGTTTCCCACAGTTTCTCGGCTGTAACGCGGCCCACTCCGTCGAAGCGTGGGTTGCGGGCCAGGTACTCGACGATGTGCGCTCCAGAAGGCAGTTGCATCTCCGCGCCCCCATGGCTTACCTCGAGGTGCTCCTCCGTCATCTCGAAACCGCCGGCATTGATGAACGACTTTGTGCTGAGCACGCCGGTTACTTGCCACCACTGTCCAATCGACACCTTCGAGGCCATACCTTTGGTCTGCAGCCGCACCGTAACTTCGCCATGGGTGTCCACGATCCCGCCATCCCGCGTGATCCGTTGCCCCCTGAAGATCGCACCGTTATGGTTCTGTAGACGCACAGAAATCACCCTCAGCAGGGCGCTGTTGTCGGCGCTGGTGGCGCTCACCAAGGCAATCTCCCGCTGGTGTTGAGCGCGTCCTCTATGCCCTTGAAACGGTCCAGTTGCTTGCGCAGTTCGCGGTTTTCAGCTTTGAGCGCTTCGTTCGCCTCCTGGATCTGTTTGACCCTGGCGTCAGAGGCCGCAGACCCCCGGGGCTGCCGCGCAATCATCTCAACGGGATTCACTGCCCTCTGGCGTAAGGTGCCCTCAACCTCGAGCCGATGGAGCAGGGCGGGCCAAAGTTTGTCTCTAATTTCGGGGTTCGTGTAGAAGACGTCGCGGTTGAGGCCGCATTCGCGGGATACACGCGTCGTGCTGAGTGAACCTTGATGCACAAAGGGCCGGAAGTCTTCGACTTCTGCCTGCCACGCCAGAAATTTGCGAGCGTTGGCCTGCCCGTCCATCAGGCCGTTGGTGCCCTTCTCGCTCATCTCATTCTCCCAACCCGGAGCAAGGCAGCCCATAGGCATTGCTTCAAAGCACGCTGGCGCCGCGTGGAGAAGGGCAAGCCACCGAACGGCGAGTGCTCATTACTCACGAAGAGCTCCTTTCGTTGAAGGAAACGCACCATCTGACTGCCTCAATCCCTGACTGCATCCAATAGCTTTCGTAGATCACATCGTGTGTTCAAGAAGGCGTTGAGTGCATCGATTTGCTGAGCGCGAACTTGTTCAAGTTCGTCCTTGAGGGCGAGCACTTTGGCCTCCAGATCAGCGATCCGTCGCTGTAGCGCGGGACGGCCAGCGGTTGCGTATTTTGGGGCGGTGTCTGTCTTCTTTCGACGCTGTACTTCTTTGGCTAGGTCGTAGGCCTCGGCGATTAACTTTCGGCCGTTCCACTCCTTCTGGCTCAGCGTCTGTCGGCCCACCTCAACGCGGAGAGACTTCTTTGCGTGCGAAATCACGTTGACCCAGGTAACAGGCACGGTCGCATCCGGCATCCGCTCGATCATCTTGCAGATTCTCTTCGCGACCTCTTCGGTGAGCACTTCTTTGCGTCCGACTTTAGGCATGGTCAGCTTTCGTCGTCGTCGTTGGAGGCAAGGCGATGGCGCTCGTCCGTCAAGCCCACGGATTGCGGGGCGAACTGCGGGTGCCGTTGTACGAGTTCGAGTTCTCGTCGCTCGATTTCCTGGCGACCCCCATGCGACTCTAGCGCCCGCTCAAAGCCGGGCGAGGCGTGGCAAGTCGGGTTGTGGTACTTGATCAATGCCCCACTGGGCACCTCCTGATCGTTAAGGCGTTTCACAAAGCCACGCGCAGCGAACGCCTCTTCAAGACGCTTGCGAAGCAACTTGTCTTCGATGAGGGCCTTGATTTCATGAAACTCTTCGATCAAGGAATCGGCCAGCTCGGCGACACCGAGACCCTTCTTCACCAACGCCAGCATGTGGTCGCCTAGGGATTCCGGGTAGTCTGCGATGCCACGGTTGTGCGCCACGCTCAGGCGGTCCAGCTGACGAATGACCGAAAGGCGGAGCTGATCCGCGCGTTTCCTTATCGTCTCGTTGGTAGGAAAGTGCCCTTTGACTGCAATGTTTTCGTCGCATGGGAGGCACGAGTCATATCGGGTGCAAGGGGTCTCGTGATGCTGATGCAGGCAAACACCAAACTGGCTGGGGTACAGGATGATGATCTGGTCGCTGGTACGGGCGATAGGTCTGTCGTCAACCGCCTCCATGACGCGATTCATGCTTGTCACGCTGATGCCAGCATCGTGGACGGCCACGATGTCGGTGCGGAGCCCGAATTGCTCTTCCAGCGCCGAGGCCCTCGCAATGCCTTGCGATATGTCCTTCAGCTCAAGGGGCTCCGGCATGCTCCCTGCTGTTGCAACCTCCTCGGCCGACCGATAGTCATACGCTTTGAGCTGAGAAATACTCCGGCGGTTTGCCCATTTGTTGATGACGACGTCCGACAGCTTTTCCCCATGGCGTAGGGCTTGTGTGGTCAGCCAGCCGCGAGGATCATGGGTATTGATTTCAGCAATTTGCTCCTCGCCGTTAACGGGCATGGTGATACCCAATTTCTTGAACACAGTCGGTGGAAAGCTTCTTTGCAAGTCACGCTCCGACTGTCGCAGCCGCCTCCTAAGAAAGGCGTAACTGACAGCCCAAGGCTTGAATGGTGTCTCGACTCTGTCGCAGAGGAAGAGCATCTTGGAGAGGTCGCCGCGGTAGTGGTTGTCCGCCGTGGTCCGTCGACATGCAGTCATTGCCGAGTGCACATCGGCAAGAAGGACACGTTCGACGTCTACCCACGAGTTCATCCACACTGTCTTCTGTGGGTTAAGGGTCCCGTCTTTGCAGTGCGTGATGGGGTTCGGAGCGCGAAAAGCGCTGCTCCTCAACTTTGCGGTGACTGGTTGCAATTTGCCGACGTGATGCTCGTCAACGGTCTTCGTCAGGTAAACAATCATGGCGACCTCAAGCGCCGTGAGGGACTTACCCCTGAGGCCCTCCAGCTCTTCCGGAAGATAGAGCCTATCTGGACAAGTTTGATACCAGGTGACAAGCATGCGCGAGCGAGTGCTGCATCTAATGATTGTTCTGTGCGCGTAGTGAAACAAGTCAATCAGAAAATTCAGGGCCGGCTTCGCGCCCCACTGTGCTCCTTTGGATCCTTTCATCGTAAGAAGCAGCATTTGGTGAGCCGTGTGCAGTTGGTCGCTCTCGCGGTCCTCTGGACGCTTCGCGTAATCGTCAACAGTGACGTGGTCGTCGACAGACATGCAAAGCACTTCATTGATGCGCGAGGGTGCGCAGAGGTGAAGTGCAACAGCCGCTATCGCAACTGCATCATGGTCATCGAGCCGTGGATCATTGCTGTAGAGAGCTTCAAGGGCATCATTGAAGGCGGAAATCTTGGCGTCCAGAAGAGTTCCACCTGCTTCCCGTCGCTGCAGCAGGCGCTTGGACCGGGCTGTCCCGAGCTGGCGCTTGGTCGCATGTTGGACACGAAATCCCAGTTGTGGAAGCACGCCCTTTTCGCTGAACTGCCGAATGTGCTTCTCGAGATGGCTCAGCGATGTGGCAATCTTTCCCGCACGTCCAGGGTGCAGTTTCCCTCGGCTTACTAGCGACTCTTCGAGCTCCATCAAATCAGTTACGGTGAGATTGAAGACACTTTCAGCATTCGTTGCCGCTAAGAATCGAAAGCCGCCTATAGGCAACTCCAGGGTCTTTGGTTTGCCCGCAAGTACCATTTCGGCAGTGAGACATCGTAGAGCGTCTGCAAAGCTCTCGTCTCTTCCGGCGAAGTCCGCCAAGGGCTCAGTAAAATTCCAGTCACGTTTCCGCGTGTTATGGAGGCTTCCGATTGGCCAGTTGTTTGACGCGAAGTCGATTTTCGGAAATCTAATTCCCATTCGACGTTTGCAATCTTCGCTCCAACGATCTAGAGCTTGCTCATGCCTATAGAGGTCGAGGTTCAAGGCATTGCTCACTGTGCACCCCGTTGAGCGGAAATACCTTGTTGGTAGCGATCACAGGCAACCATCACGACTTCGATTCGGAGCCTCAGTTCCCACGCCTTCTGTGCGAGGTGGCGGTAGGCGGTACCGGCAGTCTTATATCGATCAATCTCCCGCTGCGCCGCTTCAAGGTTCAGGCTGTGATCCGCATCGAAACACGGCCGGAAGCGCCCGCACCCGTAGCATGTCAGCGGTGCGGCTTCACAACGAATTTCCTTGCCGCACTCCCCTGTCAGTATTGTCCGTCCGGAGTCAAGATCGTCTGAATGGATGGCCTTTTCGACAGCGATCGGTTCATTCTGAGAACGGAAAAGCGCGAACGCTGGCATACTCGACTCGAACGCCGGTAGCATGGCGTCACTAAGTTCGTTGATCAGACCCTGAAATGCAATATCGACGTATGCTTGGCACGCGCGTTCGGCTGCGTGTTTTAGGACTGCTTGGATGGTAGTCGCCGAACAACCCGCTTGAGCAAGATTCGTCGCGATTGTGTGGCGGAGGTTGGTTGCTGTAAAGCGACTGTCAACGTCAGAAATTAGTTGTTGCACAGGCTTAACGTAGGTAGCCACGAAGGAAGGGCTGCTTAATTCACCAAGACTTGCATTAGCAATCTTAGAAGTCCACCCGGCACCGTCGCTGGAGAGCTTTAGGGCAGGGAACAGGGGTAGTTGTGCGATCCTTTCATCTGAAGCGAGATTTGCGTACCGTTCTGTTACGTCCTGGCGCTGACGCTGCAGCAGCAGGCCTACGCGCTTGTTGATGCGGCAAGGAATCTTCTGAGGAACTGCTACCCGTGACTTTGCGGGGGTCACAAACACAAAGCACCTGTCTGAACTCTTGTCGAAGACGAGGTCATTGAGCTTGATTTGACGATAACTTTCGGGTCGCACGTAAAGTGCGAAGGCTAAATTGACGAAGCTGAATCGGGCGATGTCCATCAGTCCCTCCTCGTATGCCTCTTCGCAGCGCCGCAAGATCTCTACGCACGCGTACCGCGTCATGACTTTTGACAGAATGCGATCAATCAATCGGCCATGCGCCCCCTTCTTCCTCGATGTCGTTGGAAAACTGTCGCCACGAAGCTGTAAGTCAAACAGCGGCAAGTCTGAATGTGCGTTGTAAAGGGATTTGAGCTTCGATAGCTGAGACGCCGGCACTGTCTCCGCGATTGTTGCCAGCGAAAGTAAAAAGTCCTCGTTGATTTGTTCGACCTTGGCGTCAAAGAGACCGCTGTCTATCACTCGTCGAAAGAGTGCGCGAAGGTTCGCAAACTCCGATTCGACTGTCCTGAGCGAGACTCTGTGCCGGCGCTCGATCATCATGTCCCGCACATTTATCAGCATGCTTTCCGAGAACCCCAGCCGCAAGGTTGATAGATCGAAGGCGACTGTCCGTTCCTTTCGACTGCCTTTCGCACCCACTTTTTCCGACAACGTGAAGGCCAGAGGATTGTTGTCTCCCCATTGGGCCAATGTATTGCCTACTTGCTTATACGGCATTAGATCTCCCAGTGTTTGGCAGCTTCTTTGCCTTGACTTCATCAAGCAACTGTTGATTGAACTCCATCAAGTCAACATTTGCTTTGTCGCTCAATGCCCGTGCGGCATAGCGTTGGGGTTGCTTGCTCTCCGCGGTCCAGCCGAAGCGCGACTTCATCTCGGACTGGGCCTGTACATCGGTGGCCTTGTGCTCCATGAACAGGCTTGCGCTGGAGTGTCTTAGGACATAGGCGTAAAAGTTGTACGTCTTTTGGTCTCTAAAGTACGGGTCGTCGCCAACATCAAGTAGATGCAACCGCTGCAGACGCTGTCCCAGACGATGAAACATTGCAGTAATTGAGGATCGGTGCTGGAGGGGCTCTCCCTTCTCATTGATAAACAGAAAGCCGTCGCTCTTGTTCCTAAGGCGCTTGCCAAGGATGAACTGGCGCTCAACATAGATGTATTCGCGGATTGCCTCGACTGTTAGGGGCCATAGCGTAATCATCGTTTCGCTGGCGTTATTGACCAATGTGCTCAGGCCGAGCTTTAGGAGGGGAGTGGAAGATGTGACGCGTTTACGCAGATCCCGGTGGTCTTGTATGACCATGTGTCGTGAATTTTGGCGAAAGTCTGCTACTGAGAGATTTCCAAGGGTGCCTGGGCGCAGTCCTTCGCACGCCAGCAGTGACATCGCACGGTCACGAAGTTGGGTACGGGAGGGAGATCCCGAAGCGGTGACAAAGAGTTCCTCAGGCCGCACAAAGATTGCTTGAATTACCTTGAGGAACTTGTCTGACGGCAGGCTTTGGATGTCGTGGTGATGTCCCTGTTTTGTGCCGCGGATCTTGTTCGTTAGCCATCCTTCCACTTTTTCGTACTCCCGTCGTAGCTCCTCTCGAAGTGTTTGAGAGCGAAGGCTTGGAAGGAGGAAGATGTCCAGGAAGTAGTGAAGGTACTGCGCGATGTGTTGGAGTCTCTTCGCAGCCGTATTGATTTCGACTGCGTTGGGCATGGACTCCGGTGCCTTTCCGGCTTTGGCGCTGGCGATCGACACAACCTTTCGGTCCGTGAGTGACTCGACCTCTGCAAGCGGCCGGTAACACAGGGCCACGAGCTGTTCAAACTCGTTGTGGGTCAGGCACCTGCCCTCGAGCGCGCGAACGACTGGTTCGATGCTGTTGGCGGAGAGAAAGCGGTTGAACACTCGCAGGGATTGGCTCACCAGCTCCTGTGTGTTCGGGTTGGAGAGCGTTCCGTTCAGGTACTTCGTGAATGGGAAGTGGATGGTGCCGTCGTCATGCAGCAGGAGGAAAGTTCGCCTGGCCCGAGCCAACTTCATGTTGTTGTACAGAATGTATTTGACATGAATGTAGGATACGGCATGTGCGAAGATTTACAAAAAAAAGGACGACGCATTCAGCGCGATTCATAGGTAAAGTATCCGATTGTTTTACGTTCGGCATAGAAAACCGTCATTTGATCTCGTCGATGCCGCGGTCTTCGATCAGCGGTGCCACCTCGGCGACAGCCGCCTTGAAGCGGCGCGAGTAGTGGCGGTACTGCTCAAAGTCCACCG
>Ga0209181_10009899_pt1 | contig 12458 bp, 9 predicted proteins | sample MAT05_FD_187208 | JGI IMG/M metagenome (GOLD analysis project Ga0209181, IMG submission 187208) | Freshwater microbial communities from Lake Fryxell liftoff mats and glacier meltwater in Antarctica - MAT-05 (SPAdes) (version 2) | ecosystem: Environmental > Aquatic > Freshwater > Ice > Liftoff... | reverse complement strand
GCCGTAGCGATTTGATTGGCAATGGCAAACACCACCTGATTCCGACCTGGCAGCCACTCGCTGATGACGGTTACCAGAGCGCCCGCAAAAAGAACTCTTCGCCGCCTGGTGCCAAAGTGACCTCGCGCGTAGCCCAGCGATTGGCCAAAGTGGTTCAGCCAGTCAAAGGCCGCCTGCTGACCCAGCACACCGGCCTGCCGCCGCGCGATGCGGGTTCGAACGTTTCTGCCAGCAAGCCCTTGCCAAGTTTGCATAAGAAGCTACTAAACCACCCAAAAGGGCCGTTGCAAACATAAAGGTCAAACCAGAGTAGGCTATGCCCACGATGCAAAGACCTATTGATTGCCATTAGCCCAGGTGCGAGATCTGGACATTCCCCCAATATCGCTTGAGATATTCAGCCACAAGGCGGCGGTGGCAGCAATCCGGTTTGTCTTCACTGCATAACAAGCACCCATCCGACATGACTTCTTTGGATACGGATTGCTGAATCTGGCGTTTTTCCATCAAATCAAGAAATCGAGCTTCGTAAGTTGCCCAGTCACCATGAGACTCACGGTATTGAGCCAGCATCGACTTCGTTGGAGCGAGTTCTGGCAAGTGCACATACGCCATGCCACATAAATTTTTGAGGAAATAGGCCAGATCATCCCGCTTTGCAAACCCCGCAAGTTGCGAAACATTGTTCAACCGAACGTCGACGATGCGCTTGGAGCCTGACGCTCGCAAAATATCGAAAAATTGTTGAGCGGTTTTCTTGGTGAATCCAATCGAAAATAATTTCACTCGACATCTCCATTTGCGTCTTCTGCCTGCTTTTCATCTATTTCTGCTCAATGGTTATGTGCGCACCTCTGCGACAGCAGTGACATCAGCGGCGGGCGCTGAAATCTTACGCGCGTTTGCCATCACGAAGTCGGCAATCGCCTGAATGTCGTCAAGTCGTAACCAGGGGATCGGCAAATCATGTGTGGGTGTCGCGCCCTCCGCGGGGGGGCCATCAGAGGCAATGCCAATGATGCCGGGCCACTCTGGCCACAACAGGGTTCGATCGAGTTGCGATCGCCAGACTTCCAACTTGGGGAAGTCTCCGTTCTTGAAGCCTTCAATCAAGACCATGTCACAGTGCTGCAGGCGTTCAAGCAGGTAGTCCAGCGGTGGTTCGTCTTCGCCACGAAGTTCGTGCATCAGTGCCCAGCGTTCGTTCCCCAGCAGCAAAACCTCTTTGCAACCCGATACTCGTAGTCGGAAAGAGTCCTTGCCAGGCCGGTCGATCTCAATGGATTTGTGGCTGTGTTTGATGAGCGAAACCTTCAGCCCGCGGGACACCAACTCGGGTATCAGGCATTCGAGCAGCGTGGTTTTGCCCATACCTGAATGTCCGGCAATACCAAAAACAGCCTTTTCTCTTTTGCTCTTTGAAGTCAAGTCATTTGTCATTGTTTGCTCCTGATGCTCGGGGGGATAAACCCTGGGGTTTGGCCACTTGCCATGCTGCCTGCAAAGCAACGATGGACAGAGGAAGCGACTGTGCCAACTGATCAAGCCGCCGTGCCAGCGTCTGGTTCGGTTCCTTCTGTGCCAGACGCTCTACTTGCGCAGCTAGTTCAGCCAAAGCAAATAGCCCGATAGTTGACGCTGAGCTCTTGAGTCGGTGAGCCGCGTTGACCAAGCTGGTGGTTGCACCAAGCCGAAAACTGTTTTGTGCCTGCGCCAGTGCTGTCGGCGCAGTCTCGACAAACAGCTTCACAATTTTGTCGGTCATGTCCACTCCCAGTTGTTCTGAATGGCGCCGCAGCACAGCCGCATCCAACTGCAGGTCAACAGGCTGGTTGCGGGGCGAAGAGTCACCCTCCTTTGAGAGGGACTTAAAAAGCTCATGCTTTTGGCGCAAGGTGTAGTCAATGGTGGCTAGCAAACGCTCCAGTTGAAACGGCTTGCCCAAAAAGGCGTTGGCCCCGGCGTCCAGACTGGCCTGAATATCGTCCTTGGTCACCAGCGCCGAAAGCACGATGACAGGTGTGCTGGAAACACTGGGGTCTGGCCAGGCCCGGATCTGGCGAATGGTTTCTATGCCATTGATTCCATGCATGTGCAAATCCATCAGCACCAGGTCAAACGCCTTGTGTCCAAGGACCTCCAGCGCATCCTCACCGCATGCGGCAATCGTCACCGAATGACCGGCCTTGGATAGCAACCCATGGGTGACTTTCTGGTTAATTTCATTGTCTTCAACCACCAGCACGTCCAGCGCCTTAGCCTGGGAGACCAAGGCATCCACGTGGTTCTCTGTGGCCAAGTCAGACAACACCAGAGGCACCTGAAACCAGAAAGTGCTGCCGCTGCCTGAAGTGCTTTCAAAGCCTATCTCGCCACCCAAGGCGGTGACGAGCTTGCGACAGATGGCCAGGCCCAGACCGGTGCCACCAAATCGGCGGGAAACAGAGGCGTCGGCTTGCACAAAGGCTGAAAACAAGTGGCTCCGCGCTCGATTTGGAACACCAATGCCACTGTCACTGACTGAAAACTTTAGTTTGTCGTCCACCTGCTGGACCAGCACCTGAATTCGGCCATGCTCAGTAAACTTGACAGCGTTGCCCACCAGATTGAGCAGAATCTGCCGAAGTTTTCCAAAGTCGCTTTCCACACGCTTGGGCGCTGTCGCAATCATTTCTGCCCATAATTGCACGCCCTTGGCGGTGGCCATTGGCACCATCACAGTCATCACATCGTCGATCAATGTCCGAAGTTCAAAACCGGTGATCTCAATCTCAAGTGCACCTGCTTCAATCTTGGAATAGTCCAGGATATTGGCGATCAGCGATGACAGAATTTCCCCCGAAGTGGAGATGACATTGGCGTATCCGCGTTGCTGTTTGTCCAAAGCGGTGTCAAACAGCAGGGCAGTGGTGCCCACAATGCCGTTAATGGGTGTACGAATCTCGTGGCTCATGGCAGCCAGAAAGGCGGACTTCGCACGGTCCGCTTGTTTAGCCTGGTCCAGCGCTTGCTTGTAATCGCTGATGTCATTGAAAATGAGCACGGTTCCAGCGAACTTTTCGCTGACGTCCAGCATGGGCTGGGACTTCACTTCAAAGCAGCGTGGCCCGACAATGGTGGGTAGCATGTGTTCGCCGTCGTGGCCCAGCAAGGTATTCAGGTTTGCGTCAAGCAGCGGCAAATTCACCGGGCCGTAATAACCAGCGCCAGGCACCGCTGAACCGCCAAACAGCCGCGTTGCAGCCCGGTTGGCATTGTCAACCCGTCCCGCCTTGTCCAGCAGTACAACCGGGTGCATCAGGCTCTCAAAAATCGTCAGGTACTTGTTTTTGTCGTGGGTGAGCACCAGGTTTTTTTCGCGGGCGCTTATCAGCAATGCACTTTCGCTCTCGCTAGCCCATTCGCTGCAGAAGCCAATTTCAACCCGATCAAAAAACCGGTTAACAAATTCACGGTAGTGCAGCAGTTGCGCGTCGGGCAAATCTTCTATGTCCAGAAGGTCCAGATAAGACTGACGGTAATACTTCATCAAGCCAAGGAACAACCCCAACGTGATCCCCCGGGAGCGATGCAGGCGTGCTGACTGGATGCCGAAATTGGTAATCGGGTCCTGGGCATAGTCGCCCTCGGACACCAGCAGTTGGGGCGGCTCGGCATAGTGCGCGAGCGCCTCAATCAGGGGTTCCGACAGGCCGCAGATGGAGGCTCTCCAAGCCTCGGCCAGAGTTGAGGTGTAGGGCATGTAGCCATAGAGCTTGGCGTAATGGATCGTCCGATCCACCAGCCAGGTTTCCCGTTGCGAAATCAACGCACTCAGTTGCTGCATGCCACCCCCAAATCACCAGACTTTACCCCCTGCGGTGCCGACAGTCACTCAGGCAGCTGCCTTGGGTGCGACGAACACCATGGGCGTGGGTGCATCGCCCTTGAACTTCTCCACATCACCCACCGCAGTATGGCCGCAGTTACCCTGCGCGAGTTTCGAAGAGCCCATGTCAACCGTCAGCACATTGACATCACCGTAGCGGTCCAGACTGCCGGGCTTGGTGGGGTCGGAAGGGTCGTACCATCCGCCTTCACTGACACAGACCACGCCCGGACGGATCGTGTCAGTGACCTTGGCACCCGCCAAAATCTGACCGCGGCCATTGAAGACGCGCACCACATCGCCGGTTTTGATGCCGCGTTTCTTGGCATCCGCGGGGTTGATCAGGCAGGGCTCGCGTCCTGCTACAGCGTACAAATCACGCAGCACCGTACCGCAAAGCTGTGAATGCAGCCGGAACTTGGAGTGACTGGATGAAACATGCAGCGGCAGCTTGGTGGTCGGACCACCCAGGCGCTCCACCGGCTCCATCCAGGTCGGGTGAGCAGGGCAGTCGTCGTAAGCCATTTTTTCGATGTTCTTTGAATAGATCTCGATGCGCCCTGATGGCGTGCCCAGAGGGTTGAGCAGCGGGTCTTCACGGAACTTGCCATGACGCACAAATGTTTTGGCTGCGGCAGGAATCGCAAACTCCACCACCCCTGCGCCGTTCCAGAAGGCATCAAACGCCGGCATGGCAATTTTCTTGGCTTTGGCTTGTTCCAGGGCTGCGTTGTAGAAGGACTTTATCCAGTCCATTTCCGACTTGCCCTCAGTGAACTCTTTTTCCTTACCCAGGCGCTTGGCGATGCCAGCGAAGATGTCGTAATCGTTGCGCGCTTCAAAGAGGGGTTCAACCACTTTCTTCATGGCCAAGATGGCGCGCATGGAATAGTCACCCACATGCTCAATGTCATTGCGCTCATACGAGGTGGTGGCAGGCAGCACGATGTCCGCGTGGCGGGCGGTTGCGGTCCACTGGAAGTCCTGAACAATAAAGGTTTCCAGCTTCTGGAAGGCCTTCACCATCCGGTTGCGGTCCTGGTGGTGTGCAAACGGGTTGCCGCCCACCCAGTACGCCATCTTGACGTCAGGGTAATTGGCTTTCTTGCCATTGAAGTCAAACGGCTTGCCCGGATTAAGCAGCATGTCAACCACACGCGCCACCGGGATCGTTGCGGCACCGGCGGCTGTCAGCCAGGCGGCACCGGCCACCGCTTTGCCACCGTCGGTCATGCCGGGCATAACCGGGCTGTCGGCCGACGGAGAGCCGCCATTGGCATAGTGGTAGCTCAAACCAAAACCACCGCCTGGCAAGCCGATCTGACCCAGCATGCTGGCCAGCGTGACCAGCATCCAGTGCGCTTGTTCGCCATGGTGCTGGCGCTGTAGTGACCAACCGCTGGCGAGCATTGTGCGGCCCTTGGCAAATCGGCGCGCCAGTTCCTTGATGGTGGCTGCCGGAATGTCGCAAATGGCCGATGCCCACTCAGCCGTCTTGGGGGTCTTGTCGCTGTCACCCATCAGGTACGGCAGAAACTTGTCAAAGCCAGCTGTATAAGTAGCAAGGAACTTGGTGTCGTGCAGTTTTTCAACCACCAGGGTGTGGGCAATGCCCAGCATCAGCGCCACATCGGTTTGAGGCCGGGGAGCCAGCCATTCGGCACTGAAGTAGCTGCAGGTCTCGGTCTTGATCGGATCGATGCAGATCACCTTCTTGCCGGCTGCTTTGAGCGCTTTCATGCCTTCATAGCCGTCGTGGTCGGCAATCGTCCAACCGATCTGGTTGGTAATGATCGGGTTAGCCCCCCAGAAAACGACCAGGTCCGAGTCTTTGGCAACAACGGGCCAAACGGTCTGTTGTTCGTAGACTTCCAGCGTGCCAACCACATGCGGCATGATGATTTGCGACGCAGAGGTGGAGTAGTCGCCCGAGCTGTTCACAAAGCCGCCTTTGAGATTCATCATGCGGCGCAGCAGGTTTTGGCAGTTGTGCAGTTTGCCTGGGCTCTTCCAGCCGTAAGAGCCGGCAAAGGTGGCTGCCGGGCCATGGGTCTTCTCAACCCGAGCCAGCTCTTTGGCGACCAGGTCGAGCGCCTGATCCCAGGTGACGCGCACAAAATCGCCGGTGCCGCGGCTGCCGGGGTCTGATCCAGGCCCTTTTTCAAGGTAAGAGCGGCGCACCATCGGGTATTTGATACGGGTGGCAGAGTAGACCGAGTCAATCACGCCTTTGAGCTGGGCGCTGGGGAATGGGTCTTTTTCCCAAGGTGTGTAACCCACGATGCGCCCGCCTTCTACCTTGGCCCTGAACGCACCCCAGTGCGACCCCGTCAAGACAGTTCCTGAGGCGGGGGTGGCTGCGAAAGCGCCAAAGGACAACAACGACGGGCCAAGTACCCCAAGTGCACTGGCCGCTGTCGTTGCCTCAAGAAATGTTCGGCGAGAGAAACCGCTTGGGATTGTCGTTGTCTTGGTCATTACTTTCTCCTTCAGTGGGTGAACTGGTTTTTTAGATAAATACGTTTGTAAACGTCGCAGGTGAACAGAGTTTTCGGCTCAGGTAACGGTTGCGTGAATGGACTGTGAACAGGTTGTGAATATTGACTTTTCCTCTATCCGCCAGTCAGGTACGAGCGGTCTTGCTGCAGCACCACCACTAACAGTGCTGCCAGCCCGGCATGAAAGCCGAGCTCGTCTACCGCGGCCAGGCGCTGTGCAAACAGGTTCGCCCAGTTCAGGAGTTGCCCGTCCAGAAAGTCAATCTGGTCAGCGACCAACGCCGCGGCATCAATTTCAGGTTCGCGTTCGAGCGCAGCAGCATGCCGCTGGGCCAGCTCGGACATGACTTCGAGTTGAAGTGACAGATGGTCTGCAGGCTCACCCACCGCGGATGAAATCCCAAGTTGGAATTGTTGTAGCAAGCGGGCCATGTCGGCGGTGGCTTGCTGGTACATCAATCCGCGCTCGCTGGTGTAGATTGACCGGTACGGCGGCGCTGCGTCATACCCGCCCGCCCCGTCAAACAATCGGGCGTGGGCCGCTTGCAGACTGGCAGCCACCCGCTCTGGCGAACCCACATCAAGCACCTGTCGCATGGCCTTGATAGCGGTTGCGTCAGCCGTTTGCAGCGACATCAGCAAAGTGTGGGCTCGCCCATTTTGCAGTGAAATCACCTGTGTCGCGTCCGGCGGTGCAATGAAAGTCAGCGCAAACCAGTGGTAAAGCGCAGCTCGATTGCGCGAAATCGCGGCCAGTGAAGTATCAGCCATGGGGTTTGCCTCCGGTGTCTTTGGCGTTGAGTTGCAGGTACTTTTGCAGGAACCGGTACTCCTCGTCGTCCAGGGAAATGAAACGCTTCATGGCATTCAGGGTGCCGCTCCACTGGTTGGCCAGAGTGTGGTCAGTCGGGGTCAGGTTGTGGCATGTTCCACAAGAACTGCGGTACATCTCGGCGCCGTAGGCCATCAGGGCGTCACGATCGGCCACCAGCATGGATTTGTGCGTCCAGGCTTCGAGAGACACCTTGGACCAGATCAATCCGGTGTCAGGGTCTTCCACACCAGCTTCACTTTTCACCTTTTCCATCAGTTCCGGGTTGAGCGCGGCGTTGAGGATGCGCTGACCCTTAAGTGCGTAAATCACCCGTTCGGCACCTTGCTGCTGCCACCCCTCCATCCTGACCTTAACCCAGTCACCTTTGCTCTCGATCACTGTCGCTTGCGATGCCGGCAGGAGCTTGCCGTCACCCGCCGCGTCAGTGGTGGCGTTGTCGGCATCTACAAACAGCGCGCCAGTGCGCAGCGACTGGACCACGGTACCCTTGTCCACCTTTTTTCCCGCAGTCGTCGCTATCTCTTTGAGCATCCCCCGGTAGCCTTGCGCCATGTCAGGCATTTTGTGTGCAATACCCTTGTGACATGAGATGCAGGTTTCACCGTCTTTCATGCCTTTTTGCATACGCTCGGCCGCCTCTGGTTTTTGTTTGTGAAAGTCCATGGCGTCGAATGAGTGGCAGTTGCGGCATTCGCGCGAGTCAGAGGCAATCATGCTTTCCCAAACTCTCCGGGCCATCGCCAAACGGTTGGCTTCATACTTTTCGGGCGTATCAATGGTGCCCATCAGGCTGTGATAAAGCTCGTTGCTGGCGGCGATCTTGCGCAGCAGTTTGGGTCCCCATGGTCTTGGCACATGGCAATCGGGGCAGGTGGCCCGCACGCCCGATGCATTTTTGTAATGGACGGAGGTGGTGTACTCTTTGTAGGCCGTGTCACGCATTTCGTGGCAAGAGATACAAAATGCCTCGGTGTTGGTCATTTCCAGCACCGTGTGAAAGCCACCCCAGAACAAAATTCCGCCAACGCCCCCCGCAAGCAGCAGCGTGCCCACGGCAAACCGGGCATGTGGAGCCCTCAACCAGTTCCAAAATCGCTTCAACATGTCAATCTCCTGCTAGCAGTCTCTGAACACGGCGCGCGCCATGCCGCCGTTGCAGAGTCAAGCTTAAGCATCGGCTGTGAATCGGGTTCACGCATAACCTGAACACTTTGTTCAAAGATGTGACCAAGATGTAAACGGGCGCAGTTGAATCGACCAGTTGCGCTACCATCCCCACAAACTCATCCGCCGCCCATGCCTTCCCACAGCCACATTCTGATCGTTGACGATGACCCGGTTGCCAGCACCACGCTATCGGCTTACCTGGCTAAAGAGGGTTACCAGGTCAGTACCGCGCAGGACGGAGAACGCATGCGCGACATTTTTGCCAAAGGAGACGTGGACCTGATCCTGCTTGATATCGGCTTACCCGACGAGGACGGTTTTTCGCTGCTGCGCGAGATACGCCGTCAATCAGAAGTTGGCGTCATCATGGTGACCGGCAAGAGTGAGGATATTGACCGGATCGTGGCGCTGGAGATGGGCGCGGATGATTACGTGGTCAAGCCTTTCAACATGCGTGAACTGTTTGCCCGCTCCAAAAACCTGTTGCGCCGCACGGTGGCTGCGCGCATGGTGCGCAAGGATGAGCCCGTGATGCGTTTTGCGGGCTGGACCCTGAACACCTTGCGTCGCGCCTTAACCTCACCCAGCCAAGAGGATGTTCGCTTGACCCGGATTGAGTTTGAACTGCTGGATACGTTGGCCAGGAATGCCGGGCGCGTGTTGAGTCGCGACAGCTTGATTGACAGAGTGACAGGGCGTGATCGCGCGCCCAGCGATCGCACTATTGACGTCATGATTGGGCGGCTACGCCGCAAAATTGAGGTTACACCCCATGACCCACGAATCATCGTTACTGTGCACGGCGTGGGCTATGTGCTGACCATCTGATTTGTTTGATTTTTTTCGAGCAGCTATGCAAGGTTTACCAAATCCATTAGGGCTCTGTAGTGCTCAAACTGGGCATCCCAGTGAAATCTCAGAGACCCTATCTGGACCTTGAGAAGTTGTTGCGGCGCTGGGGGCGAACCTATTGGTAAGCTTGAGACAATGGTTGGATGAGACTTTTGAGCGCTTTTAATGCCAAACCTAGAGCGGGTGGGCGGTGACCGCAAACGCAACTTGATCTAAACTGCTGACGCGCTAATTGCACGCGCGAGATTCTTTAGTCGCCGACCACATCGCGCATGACGAAGCTCTGTTACATCCATCGACATCTGAGGTGGCATCGCCCAGGTTGACCCTCGAAAATTCATCTTCTGACCAGCCGATTAAGCGTAAAAACGTTGTAAATCAATCGATTATTCGATACCCTTCACGTTGTGTATGAGGATATGGGTTTTACGATGTCAGACAGGTATTTTGTCTGAGTTTAAGTACCTGTAGAGCTTGCGGCAGGTTGTATCAAAGGACTCAGAAAAAACTGCTGATGGGTTCGGGCGCTTGACCTGTGAAGATGTGCGTCGGCCTGGGCTGGTGATTTCCTGAATCAATAGTGTAAAGCGTACGGGTTTCGAACCTTCAAAATGACAGAACTCGCGCTATATCATTTACTTGGCAAACTTCCTGAGCCAAAACTCGCCCACGATTTTTACTCGCAAACCTTCTTTTTGATATCTAAATTATTTTTAGGACGGCATTAAAGGTTTTGGCAAGAGATAATGATGATTCATTAAAAGCATGGACAACCTGCAATCAGGGTCTCACAACTTCGTATTTAGAAAGAACAAGAATGTCTTCTTTGATTGAAATTCAAAACCAGATCGCCTTACTGCAAAAGCAGGCTGAAGAAATCAGGGTTGCTGAATTAGCCGCCACTGTTACAGATATTTTGACCAAAATGGATGCCTTTGGTATCACGCTGGAAGATCTGGACCGTGCCAAGGGCCGCAGTCGCAAACCAGCACCGGGTGCAGCCAAAACTGGCAGCCCGGCGCCTGTTAAGTTCCGTGGCCCCAACGGCGAAACCTGGTCTGGTCGCGGCCTGATGCCGCGCTGGTTGTCGGCACTGGTGGCACAGGGGCAATCCAGGGAATCGTTTGCGGTTTAGGCCTGATGCAATATGCGCTGTGACAGGCGCGTCGGGATGTTTTAGGGGAGTGTGATGCAGAGTAGGGTGTTGGCTTTGCCGCGCGTCGTCAAAGGGCTCGTGGTGGTGGCGCTGGATGTGGTTTTGGCGCTACTGGCCACCTGGGTGGCTTTTGCACTTCGGCTGGATGGTTTTTATTGGCCCGCTGGCGCCCAGTGGGCCGTTTTTTTGATGGCGCCGGTACTGGCGGTGCCCATCTTTATCCGCTTCGGTTTATACCGCGCGATTTTTCGCTACTCCGGGCAGGCTGCCTTGAACGCCACTGGCATGGCGGTGTTGACCTATGCGGTTCTTTTGAGCGGCCTTTTGCTTTGGATGCATTTGCCTGGCGTGCCCCGCAGCCTGGGTATTTTGCAACCGTTGGTGTTTCTGTTCATGGTGGGTGCCAGCCGGGCAGTGGCACGGTTTTGGCTGGCAGACATAGCGCGTGGTCAGGCGCGCGCCGAAGGGCGTTTGCTTATCTACGGCGCGGGCACGTCAGGGGTGCAAACGGCCGAGGCCTTGCGCCTTTCTCAGCAGTATTCCCTGGTCGGTTTTGTCGATGACGATGCCGACAAGGTAGGGCGCAGCATCAATGGCACGCGCGTTTATGCGTCTTCTGCGGTTGCTGAACTGGTGGCTGCCCACAGCGTGACCGACATTCTGCTGGCGCTGCCCAGTGCTTCCAGGGACCGGCGCAATACCATCGTTCAGGAATTGCGCCCGCTGCCAGTGCATGTGCGCTCACTGCCCGGTTTGGCAGACCTGGCCAGTGGGCGGGTCACGGTACAAGATTTTCGGGAACTCGACCTTGAAGACCTGCTGGGCCGCGCGACGGTGCCACCGGATACTGGTTTGTTGGCGCGCGATCTGGCCGGTCAGGTGGTGCTGGTCAGTGGTGCGGGTGGCAGCATTGGCAGCGAGTTGACGCGCCAAATCGTGTTGCAGCGGCCAAGCCAGTTGCTGCTGCTGGACCACAACGAGTTTGGCCTTTACGCCATTCACCAGGATTTGCAGGCCATTTGCACTGCCGCTGGTCTGGGCGTAGTGCTGGTGCCATTGCTGGGCAGTGTTACCAATCCGCAGCGCCTGCAGGCGGTGTGTGACCAGTATCGCCCTGCCACGGTCTACCACGCGGCGGCCTACAAGCACGTGCCCATGGTGGAAGACAACCCGGGCGAGGGCGTGCGCAACAATGTCTTTGGCACCTTGAACCTGGCGCAGGCCGCAGCCAATAGCGGCGCCAAGCGCTTTGTGCTGATCAGCACCGACAAGGCGGTGCGCCCCACCAACGTGATGGGCGCCACCAAGCGCATGGCGGAGCTGGTGCTGCAGGCGCTGTCCGACAAAAATTCAGACACCACGTTTTGTATGGTGCGTTTTGGCAATGTGCTGGGCTCCAGCGGCAGCGTGGTGCCATTGTTTCGCAAGCAGATTGCTGCAGGTGGCCCGGTCACGGTGACGCATGCCGAGGTCACCCGCTATTTCATGACCATCCCGGAGGCGGCCCAGCTGGTGCTGCAGGCGGGTGCCATGGGGCAGGGCGGTGATGTGTTCGTGCTGGACATGGGCGAACCGGTCAAGATCATCGACCTGGCGCGCAACATGGTGCAACTCTCTGGCTTGAAAGTGCGTGACGCCGACCACCCCGAGGGTGACATCGAAATATCTGTCATTGGTATGCGCCCCGGAGAAAAGCTGTATGAAGAGCTGCTGATTGGCGACAACCCGGCGCCCACCGAGCACCCGCGCATCATGAAAGCGCATGAAGTCCATTTGCCTTGGCCAGTGCTGGCACCTCATCTGCAGGCCCTTGAACAAGCAGCAGAAGCTGGGAATACGACCGCCATCAAGGCGGTGCTGACAAGCTGTGTCCATGGCTACACCACGCAACCGCTAGCGGAGGTTTAAGTTGGGCATGGCACCCTGGGTTGGTTGAATTACACTTTGCCTATTTAAGTAATTCAAAGGAGCGGACGATGCAGAGCACCATCACGCAACGCGGACAAACCGTCGTGCCCATGTTGATTCGGCGGCAGTTCCACTTGGGGCCAACCGACAAACTGGAGTGGCTGGTTGAGGGCG
>Ga0209181_10009896_pt1 | contig 12461 bp, 8 predicted proteins | sample MAT05_FD_187208 | JGI IMG/M metagenome (GOLD analysis project Ga0209181, IMG submission 187208) | Freshwater microbial communities from Lake Fryxell liftoff mats and glacier meltwater in Antarctica - MAT-05 (SPAdes) (version 2) | ecosystem: Environmental > Aquatic > Freshwater > Ice > Liftoff... | reverse complement strand
GTCGGCCAGCTGGCCGGCATCGGGGGACATGGAGGGAGCCGGTTGCCCGACGGCCTTGGTTGCCTCGCGCCGCACGTCGAACGTCAGCATCCTGACTCGACGAACGGCAGCTCAGAGCCGTTTGCCGCCCACCACCACCACCAACCATCAAGCCGCATCAACTCAGCGTACGGGTATCGATCCACTCCACCCGCCCGGTGCGCCGGCGGGCTTCGTTCATCATGTGCTTGGTGCCGCCGGGGCCATCGGCGCCGGCGCCGTTCCACAGGCCAATGAAGCGAAGCCGTTCGGGTCCGGACACGAGCGCTGTGTTGAGCAACCAGCGGTTGCAGCGCTCGAACAGGTTCTGCCCCTTGGGGCCCGGGCCCAGTTCGTCCGGCATGATGCGCGGCGCGTCGGCCAGGTTGGCCTTGACGGAGAACCACCGGTCGCGCCAACCGGCGCCGTTGGCGCTGGGCAGGATCGACGCCTCGATGAAAGCCGGCTCGTCCATCGGCAGCAACACCTGGCAGCGCACGCCACGGGCGGCACAGGCTTCGAGAAACAGGATGTCGCCGCCGGCCGCGGCCTGGCACAGCGCCATGTCGGTAGGGCCGGCGTCCAGTGATGCCAATGTAGCCGCGATGCGCGCCGCCGCCGCAGCCTCCATGGACAACGGAAACCGCGGCGGGTTGCGGTCGGGCGGGTCTATCCGGTGGCCCGAAAAAAGCAGCACGTGGCGGGGGTCGAACGGCGCTGCCAGCCGGGCGATCTCGCGCTCGACGATGGCCAGTGCAACCGCTGTTTCCACCGGCCGGAACCCCAGATCGCCCAGCAGCAGCAAGGTCTGGCGTGACGAGTCCAGCGCAAACCAGTCGCCCTGCGCTGCGGCCACTGCCACACGCCAGCGCTTTTGAATGGTCGTGCTGTCTTCACTGAGCAGGCTCCATTCGGCCAGCGTGGCGCGCGCCCAGTAGTCCCTTGAATCACGCGCCAGCGCCGCAGCCACCGACCAGCGCACGCCGCCGCGCAGCGCCTCGGTATCGGCCACGTTATCGACGTAGCCGGATATTTCGGCCAGATGGGCGCGCAACACCGTCAGGGTCAGGGCGTTGATGCCGGCGTAGAAATGACGGGGATCGGCCTCGAAGCCCTGGCGGTAGGGCGCGATCGCCTCGGCCAGCAGCGCGTCCTCGCCGGCGGCGGCGGCCTGCAGCACCGCAGGCTCCACCACGCTGCCGACACCGCCGCGCGGCCGCCAGCGGGCAGTCCAGGCGTCTTTTTCAACCCGACCGGCCAGCGCACGCAATTCGGCGTCTTGGGTGGCGTCGCGCACCAGCGCCTGCACGCCGGTGCGGGCCTCGGCAAAACGGTTCAGGCGCCCCAGGCAGACGGTCTGCTTCTGGCGACTGGCGATGTCTTCCGGGTCGATCAACAGCGCCTTGTTGAACTGCTCCAGCGCCAGCGCCGGCTGGCGCAGCTTGAGCAGGCAGTTGCCGGCCATGCGTCGCGCCTCCAGCGCCAGCGCTCGGGTGGGTGTCTCGTCAGCCAGCGTCAGGATGTCGCCTGGCCGGTTGCTCTGGCGCGCCACCTCCATGCGGTCTGACCAAGTGTCGTAGGCGCCGCGAAACTCGTTGTCGCCGGCCAGCAGCAGGCGCTTCCACTGAGGTTGCTCCAGGTGCGGCAGCAGTTGGTAGACCGGGCTGACCCGGCGTCGGGTCGAGGCCGCCAGCGTTTCGGTCGCCATCGCCGCCAGCGCCGCAATGGTGGCCGGCAGGCTGGCGGGATCGGGCACACCATCGGCGGTCAGCGCGTAGTGCAGCTTGCGGTCGGTGTAGACATCAAAGACCGGCAGCGGGTTGAAGCCTGGCAATACGCCGACCACCAGCACCACGCCGCGCGACCGCAAAGCGTGCCGCACGCCCAGTTCGTACCAGACGTTGGGGTTGGCCGAGGTCAGGTCGGCCAGCACCAGATCGGCCGCCAGCAACTCCTGGAACATGTCGACCCGGATATCGCCGGCGCGCTGCTCTTCATCGGCACGGAACACCTCGAAGCCGGCATGCAGCAAGGCAGGCCGCAGCAGGTCGGCTAACACACGGTCGAAGCGGATCGTGCTCTTGCCATCCGGTCCGGGCTTGGCACCGAAGGGCATGGCGATGAAGGCATGAGGTTGCATGGCGAGGAGTCCGGCGGGTGTCAAGGCGTTGATGGCGCAATGTAAGGCGGACCGGCTGCAGTGTCTCGAAACCCGGCGCCGCGGTGCACGGCGCCCCGGCGCGGCTTGGCATGGCATGTCTCGGCTTCGGGATTGGGCCCTGCGGCACAATCCGCCGCACCATGAGCCTGGTCTTCCCGCACACCTTCGTCCCATGGTTTCGTGCCGTGGCGCCCTACATCCACGCCTACCACGGCAAGACCTTCGTGGTCGGCATGGCCGGTGAGCTGGTGGCCGCCGGCAAGCTCAATGTCTTTGTCCAGGACCTGGCGATCCTGCATGCCATGGGTATCAAGCTGGTGCTGGTGCACGGTTTTCGGCCGCAGGTCGACGAGCAACTCAAGGCCAAGGGCCACAGTTCGCGCTACAGCCACGGCACCCGCATCACCGACGCCGTGACCCTGGATTGCGCGCAAGAGGCCGCCGGCCAATTGCGCTTCGAGATTGAGGCCGCGTTCTCTCAGGGTTTGCCCAATACCCCGATGGCCAACGCCACGGTGCGGGTGGTCTCGGGTAATTTCTTGACGGCACGGCCGGTCGGCATCGTCGACGGTGTCGATTTCATGCATTCCGGCCTGGTACGCCGGGTCGATTCAGCATCGATCCGGCGCGCCATCGATATCGGCGCACTGGTGCTGCTCAGTCCGTTCGGGTTTTCGCCGACCGGCGAGGCCTTCAATCTGCGCATGGAAGAAGTAGCCACCGCCACCGCCATTGCGCTGCAGGCCGACAAGCTGCTGTTCATGTCCGAGATTCCCGGCATCCTGGAAGACCGCAACAATCCCGACAGCGCGATCGACACCGAAATGGCGCTGGCCGACGCGCGCCGCCTGCTCGATTCCCTGCCCGCACCGGTGCAGCCCACCGACCTGGCGTTTTACCTGCAGCATTGCGTCAAAGCCTGCGCGGCGGGCGTCGAGCGCTCGCACATCCTGCCTTTTGCCGTTGACGGCGCGATATTGCAAGAGGTATTTACCCACGACGGTATCGGCACCATGGTGGTCGATGAAAAGCTCGAAAGCTTGCACGAAGCCACCGCCGACGATGTAGGCGGCATCCTGCAATTGATCGAACCGTTCGAGCGCGACGGCACGCTGGTACGGCGCGAGCGCAACGAGATCGAGCGCGACATCGCCAATTACACCGTGATCTCGCACGACGGCGTGATATTTGGCTGCGCTGCGCTCTACCCCTACCCGGAAGCCCGCACCGGCGAGATGGCCGCGCTGACCATATCGCCGCAGGTGCAGGGGCAAGGCGACGGCGAGCGCATCCTCAAGCGGGTCGAGCAGCGCGCCCGCGCGCAGGGGCTGGACAGCATCTTCGTGCTGACCACCCGTACCATGCACTGGTTCATCAAGCGCGGCTTTGCAGCGGTCGACCCCGACTGGCTGCCCGAGGCCCGAAAACGCAAGTACAACTGGGACCGGCGCTCGCAGGTTCTGGTCAAGAAACTGGCCTGACGGCCCACCGCAACCGATACATTCCCACCAAGGAGAATCCACATGGCCCGCACCGTGCAATGCGTCTATCTGAAAAAAGAGGCCGAAGGCCTGGATTTTGTGCCCTACCCGGGTGAGTTGGGCAAACGGATCTACCTCAATGTCAGCAAAGAGGCCTGGGCGGCCTGGCTTAAGCACCAGACCATGCTGGTCAACGAGAACCGGCTGAATCTGGCCGATCAACGGGCCCGCCAGTATCTGGCGCGCCAGATGGAGCGCTACTTCTTTGGCGAGGGTGTCGACCAACCTGCAGGTTACGTGCCGCCCGCGGCTTGACCCAGACTGCCAGAAATATTCATCTCCGGGAAACTGAGTAGGTCCGGCAATTTAAAATCTGGACTACACTCGCAGCACCATCGTTTCTCCTGGAGCCCGAATATGTCCTCACTGCAAGACCTGCTGGCGCAACGCGCTGAACTCGAAAAGAAGATCTCTGACGTCCAGCGCGAATCCCGTGCCGACGCCATTGCCAAATGCCGGGCCCTGATGGCCGAGTTTGGACTGACCGCTGCCGATATTGCAGGCAAAGTTGCCAGCGTGCGTGCTGCCGGGGTTGTCAAACCCACTGGCAAGGTCGCCGCCAAATACCGCAACGCTGCCACCGGCGACAGCTGGACCGGCCGCGGCCTGCAACCCAAGTGGCTCAAGGCCGCGCTGGCGGCGGGTGCCAAGATCGAAGAATTCACGATCTGACTGGTACCAGACGGCGTGTGATTGACACGCCCATCTCGCTGCGGCCCGGGTTTTCCCGGGCCGCAGTCCTTTCGGGACCCTGATATCCCGCCTTGCCTGCGGGATACCCGGCACCCGCCCGGCAGGCTAGCATTCGATGACCCTGTGGTGCCCATATCTGGCGCCCGATCGCCCAGACGCCCGCCCTTGACCCCGCCAGCCTCCACCGTCCTGCTCCAACGTCTACTGCCGTGGCTGCTGCGGTCCATGCTGGTCACGCTGGCCTATCTGGCGGCCGGCAAGCTGGGTCAGGCGCTGCCGGGTCCGTCACCGTTCATCAGTCCGTTCTGGCCCGCAGCCGGTCTGTCCCTGGCCGTGCTGGTGCGCTGGGGCCCGGGCCAGCTTCCAGCGATTGCGCTGGGCGCCTTGCTCGTGAATCTGCTGGCAGGTGCATCGCCGGGCTTGGCGCTGGCCATTGCGGTGGGCAACATCGGTGGCCCCTGGCTGGCGGCCCGGTGGCTGGCGCGCGCCAACTTCAACCCCAGGCTGGAACAGCGGCGTGACCTGTGGCTGCTGGTCGGTGCTGGCGCCTTGGGTGCCACCGTCATCAGTGCGGCCAATGGCACGGCCTGGCTGGCGCTGGCCGGCCGCATCAGTCCAATCGACCTGCCAGTCAATGCGATGCACTGGTGGGCTGGTGACTGCCTGGGCCTGGTCGTCGCCGGCGTGCCGCTGCTCACGTTCCGTTGGCGCAACCTGGCGCAGGCACTTCGGCCCGTCCAGCGCTGGCGCACCGTGGGCCTGTTGGCCGGCAGTGCAGGCGCCGTCGCGCTGGCGCTGTCGGCGCAGTCGGCACTGGGGCTGGCGCCGCTCGGGCTGTCGCCCGCGCTGGGCTTGCTGCTGCTGCCTCACCTGCTGCTGTGCTGGCTGGCCATGCGCGCCGGCCTGGGCCCGGCGTCAGCCGCAGTGCTGCTGTTGTCCATCACCACCCACGCCGCCACGGCCGCAGGCATCGGCCCGTTTGCCGCCATGCCGGCCGGTGGTGGCCTGCTGCTCTGGGTCTATGCCGCCAGCCTGTCCGCGCTGGTGCTGCTGACGCATGTCCAGGTGGGTGAGCTGACCCGGCTGGACGAACGCTGGCAGCTGGCACTGGAAGGCTCTGACCTGGGCGTGGCCGACTGGAACCTGCGCACCGGGCAAGGCTACACCTCAGCACGCTGGCGCGACCTGATGGACGAGCCCGACGGCGAGCACGACGCCAACCTGGACCGCTGGCTGGGCAAGGTGCATGCCGACGACCGCGACGCGGTGCACAGCGCGCTGTCGGCGCAGCGCACGCCCCCGGACACCGGCCAGCGCCGAGAGCTGCAGGTGCGGGTACGGGACGGTTGGCGCTGGTTCGAGTTGCACCTGATCGTGGCCGAGCGCGATCCCGCCGGTGCGGCGGTGCGGGTGGTGGCGTCCTTGGCCGACATCAGCGCCCGCCGCAGCGCCGAGGACCGGCAGCAGCTGTCGTCCAGCGTCTTCATGCACCTGCACGAGGGCCTGGTAGTGACCGACGCCGAGCTGCGGCTGCTGGACGCCAACCCGACCTACTGCCGCATCGTCGGCATCCCGCGCGAGGAGTTGATCGGCACCGTACCCGGCCTGCTGCGCCCGGGCGCAACGGACGGCGCGGGCCGGCCGCAGCAGGCCAGCCTGTGGGCCGCGCTGCGCAGCACCGGCAACTGGGTGGGCGAGGTGATCGAGCGGCGCCGCAACGGCGATGCCTGCGCGCTGCATGTCACCGTGTCCACCGTCAACGGACCGGACGGTGCGCTGCGTTACCACGTGCTGGTGGTCAGCGACATCACCGAGCAACGCCTGCAGCGTGAGCAACTCGAACGCCAGGCCCATTTCGACGAGCTCACCCGGCTGCCCAACCGGGCCCGCCTGACGCAACTGCTGGCCGAAGCCATGGCCGCCACCGACCGCGACGGCTACCTGCTGGCGGTCTGCTACCTCGATCTGGACCACTTCAAGTCCATCAACGAGCGCCACGGCCACGAGGCCGGTGACCGGCTGCTGGCCGAGCTGGCCAACCGGCTGCGGTCGGCGCTGCGCGCCCGCGGCACGGTCTGGTCCGACAGCGCCGCCCGGCTGGGTGGCGACGAGTTTGTGCTGCTGCTGCGTGCCGGCACGGTGGACGAGGCGCGTGCCGCCGTCGAGCGGGTGCTGCGGGTAGTGGCCCAGCCCATCGTGCTGCGCCCCGGCGCCGAGCCCGAGGTCGTGACCGCCAGCGTCGGCGCCACCGTCTACCCGCTCGATTCCAGCGATGCCGACACCCTGCTGCGCCACGCCGACCACGCGATGTACGGCGTCAAGCAATCGGGCCGCAACGGCTATTTGTTCTTCGACCCCGAGCACAGCCGCCGCACCGAAGAACGGGTGCTGGCCATCGGCCGGGTGCAAGACGCACTGGACCGCAACGAGCTGATGCTGTACTACCAGCCCAAGGTCGACCTCAAGCGCGGCGTGGTGCTGGGCGTCGAGGCGCTGTTGCGCTGGAACCACCCCGAGCACGGCGTGGTGCCGCCCGCGCAGTTCTTGCCGCTGATCGAGCACACGGGGCTGTCGGCCCGGGTCGGCGACTATGTGCTGGCGCAGGCGCTCGACCAGTTGGAGGTCTGGCAAAACCAGGGGCTGGACATCTCGGTCAGCGTCAACATCGCCGCCCGCCACCTGCAAGAGCCCGACTTCGCGCAGCGCCTGGGCGAGCTGCTGGCCCGCCACCAGCGGCCGCTGGGGCCGCGGCTGGAGCTGGAGGTGCTGGAGACCGCTGCGCTGACCGACATCGGCTTCACCTCGGCCGTGCTGGAGCGCTGCGCCCGGCTGGGCGTGCGCTGGGCGCTGGACGACTTCGGCACCGGCTACTCCACCCTGACCTACCTCAAGCGGCTGCCGGTGCAGGTGCTCAAGATCGATCGCTCGTTTGTGCAGAACATGCTGACCGACCCGCAGGACCGGGCGATCGTCGAGGGCGTGATCAGCCTGTCGGGCACCTTTGGCTGCGTGGTGGTGGCCGAAGGCGTCGAGAACGCCGCGCAGGCCCGGATGTTGATGGACATGGGCTGCGACATCGGCCAGGGCAACGGCATTGCGCTGCCGATGCCTGCGGCAGAGGTCGGCCCCTGGGTGCGCGAGTGGAAAGGCCTGTTTGCCCTTAGCGCGGCGCCCCAGGCTGCGGCGGCAGGCGGGGCTGCAACCCCGGCAACGGGCGTGCACCCTGCGGCCACGCCGCCGGCGGTGCTGCCGCCACCACCACGCAGCCAGGGTGGCGATTGACTTTCGCGGGCCCGACAGCCGGGAGCGCCGCCGGGCTTCGATAGACTCGACCGGTGCTGCCCCAAGGTTTCATCCCCGATCTGCTGTCTCGCGTCGACGTTGTCGAGGTGGTAGGCCGCCATGTCGAGCTCAAAAAAGCCGGCATCAACCACAAGGGCCTGTGCCCGTTCCACGGCGAAAAATCGCCCAGCTTCATCGTCAGCCCGTCGCGCCAGACCTACCACTGCTTCGGTTGTGGCGTGCACGGTGACGCGATCCGCTTCCTGACCGAGTACAGCGGCCTGTCCTTCATGGACGCGGTGCGCGACCTGGCCCAGCAGGTCGGCCTGAAAGTGCCCGAGCGCGAGGACAGCCCCGAAGACCGCGCCCGCGCCGAGGCTGAAAAAGCCCAGCGCGCCACCCTCAGCGACGTGCTGGCCAAGGCCGGCGAGCACTACCGCGCAGCGCTCAAGGCCAGCCCGCGGGCGGTGGCCTACCTCAAGCAACGCGGCCTGACCGGCGCGGTGGCAGCACGCTTCGGCATCGGCTATGCGCCCGAGGGCTGGCGCACGCTGGCGGGGGTGTTTCCGCGCTATGACGACCCGCTGCTGGCCGAGTCCGGCCTGGTGATCACCAGCGGTGGGGATGGCGACAAACCCGGCGAAGAGCAAAAACGCTACGACCGCTTCCGCGACCGCATCATGTTCCCGATCCGCTCGGTGCGCGGCGAGGTCATCGGCTTCGGCGGCCGGGTGCTGGACGTGGGTGAGCCCAAGTACCTCAACTCACCCGAGACGCCGGTGTTCCACAAGGGCCAGGAGCTGTACGGCCTGTTCGAGGCGCGGCAGGGGCTGCGTGCCAAGGGCTACGCGCTGGTGGTCGAGGGCTACATGGACGTGGTGGCGCTGGCCCAATGGGGCTACCCCAACGCGGTGGCCACGCTGGGCACCGCCTGCACCGCCGAGCACATGGGCAAATTGTTCCGCTTCACCGAATCGGTGGTGTTCAGCTTCGACGGCGACGCCGCCGGCCGGCGCGCCGCCGGCCGGGCGCTGGAGGCCGCCCTGCCGCACGCCAGCGACCTGCGCAGCATCCGATTCCTGTTTTTGCCCACCGAACACGACCCGGACTCCTACATCCGCGCGTTGGGGCCCGAGGCCTTCGAGCGCGCGGTGGGCCAGGCGGTGCCGCTTTCAGCCCAGCTGATCACGCAGGCCGGCGCCGACTGCGACCTGGCCACCGCCGAGGGTCGCTCGCGCATGCTGTCGCAGGCCGGTCCGCTGGTCGATCTGCTGCCCGAGGGCCTGCTGCGCGAGCAAGTGGTGCTGGCGCTGGCCAAGCTCGGCGGCATCGGCGCTGAGGCCCTGCTGGCCCATTGGGCCCGCCGCGCAGCCAGCCGGCCCCGTGCGGCGCGTGCGGCGGGCACCGCCGGTCACGCCACGGCCGATGACCGGCAGGGCGCGCCGGCCGGCCCGCGCGCCCAGGCCGGGGCGTCCTATCCCGACGACGGCACGCCGCCCGACCAGCGGCCCGGCCCCGGCGGCTGGCGCAAGACCGACAGCGGCGCCTGGCGCAAGGCGGACGGCGGCGGGCGAGGCGATAGCCACTGGCGCAAGCCCGAGCGCAACCGCTTCAACCCGATGCCGGGTCACCGTGCCACCCCGCCGCGCACCGCCTCGCTGCTGGACCGCACCGCCTGGCTGCTGGCCCGTCATGCGGCGGTCTGGCTGGAGCTGTCCGGTGAATCGCATGAGTTCCTGATCGCCCAGCCAGCGCCCTACAGCGAGTTTTTTGCCGCGCTGGAGCGGGTGCTGCACGAGCAGGGCACCATCACCATGACCGCACTGATCGACGAGATGCGCCAGCTGCCCGGCCAGGCCGACGCGGACGAGCACGACGCCCCCAGCACCCTGCGCCCGCTGCTGGACCGGCTGGCCGGCTTCCATGAGGTTGACGACGACGAGGCGCCGGCCCAACTGGTAGAAGCGGTCTTGCGCCGGCTGCGCCAGTTCGCCGTCGCGGACGAACTGGACTGGCTGATCGAGTCGGGCGAGTTGTCGGAGGTCGCCATCGCGCGCCGCAACGAGTTGGTTGCGCTGACCAAAGAACTCAAGAACCCCCAGGGCGCCAATCCCGCCGGCCGGGGCTGAACCGGACGCGGCCACGCGCCCGGACCGGGCCCGCCAGCCGGACCGTCACAAATTCACGATTAAACTGCCTGGCATGACGCGCATCGCTGAGCGCACCGTGCTGTTTGCTGACCTGCGGGGCAGCACAGCCCTCTACGAGACCCTGGGCAATGCCGAGGCCACGTCGGTAGTGACGCACACGGTCACCGCCCTGTCGCGCGCCGTCCCGGCCTGCGGCGGTGATCTGGTCAAGACATTGGGTGATGGTCTGATGGCGGTGTTCAACACACCGGCCGAAGGCTTTCTGTCCGCGCAAAAAATGCACGAGGAGCTGGAGCTGCTGGTCATCCGGGGCCGTGAGCGGGGTGCATCGGCCGGCCTGCGGGGCTTGCGTCTGCAAGTGGCACTGGCCCGCGGCGAGGTGGTGGAGATGGGCGGTGACTGCTTTGGCGACGCCGTCAACGTGGCGGCCCGCTTGATCGACCATGCCAGCGACAACGAAACCCTGATCACCGGTGAGGTGCTGTCGGGCCTGGCCGATGAGTTGCGGCCGCGCTTTCGCTCGCTCGACTGGATGCACCTGCGCGGCCGGGCCGAGCCGGTACAGGTGCATGTGATGGGCGGGCGCCGCGGCATTGACCTGCCGGCCACCCAGTTTGGCGGCGTGCCGCACACACTGGAGCCCGAGGCGGTGCGGCTGGTCTGGCTGGATGTCAACGAGGTCTTCGACGGCGAGCACATGCCGGTAGTGATGGGGCGCAGCCCGCAGGCCAACTTCCGGGTCGACGACAGCCGGGTATCGCGGTCGCATGCGCGGCTGGACTGGCACGGCGGCTCGTTCCAGCTCACCGACCTCAGCTACAACGGCACCTACGTGCGCTTTGGCGACGCGGCTGAAGTGGTCAGCCTGCGGCGCGGCCACTGCACGCTGCACGGCTCGGGCTGGATCGGTCTGGGCGGATCCCCCAGCGATCCCACCGCGCCCAGCGTGCGCTTCGAGCTGCTGTCCTTCGTCGACACGGTGCCGCACCGGCCTTGACGGCTGGCCTCAGGGCTGAAGCCACGGAATTGCCCCACCGCCGCCGGCCCAGCGCCAGCACATCGCCGACAATTGACCGCGATGAAATTCGCACCTGAACCCGCTTACCGCCACGGCAGCGGCGAACGCACCGCCGTGCTGCTGGTCAACCTGGGCACGCCCGCCGCGCCCACCGCAGCCGCGCTGCGCCGCTACCTGGCGCAGTTTCTGTGGGATCCGCGGGTGGTGGAAATCCCCCGGCCGCTGTGGTGGTTGATCCTGCACGGCGTGATCCTGCGCACCCGGCCGGCCAAATCGGCCGCCAAGTACGCGGCGATCTGGACAGCCGCCGGCTCACCGCTGCTGCACTGGACCCAGCGCCAGGCCGAATGCCTGCAAGCCGAATTGCAAGCCCGCGGCCACGCCGGGCTGATCGTGCGCCCGGCGATGCGTTACGGTAAGCCGGCGATCGACAAGACGCTGGACGCGCTGCAGGCCGAAGGTGCCACCCGCGTGCTGGTGCTGCCGATGTACCCGCAGTACGCTGCGGCCACCACCGCCAGCACCATCGACGCGGTGGCCGCCTGGGCGGCGGGCAAACGCCGTGTGCCCGAGCTGCGCTTCATCAACCACTACCACGACGATCCCGGCTACATCGCCGCGCTGGCCGCCAGCGTGCGGGCGCACTGGGCCCGCCAGCCCCGTGGTGACAAGCTGGTGATGAGCTTTCACGGCGTGCCCGCGCGCAGCCTGGCGCTGGGCGACCCCTACCACTGCGAATGCCACAAGACCGCGCGCCTGCTGGCCGAGGCGCTGGGGCTGGGCCAGGGCGACTATGTGGTCACCTTTCAAAGCCGGCTGGGCCGCGCCAAGTGGCTGGAGCCCTACACCGAGCCCACGGTGAAGAAGCTGGCCGCACAAGGCATCAAGCGCATCGACGCGATCTGCCCGGGCTTTGCCGCCGACAACCTGGAAACGCTGGAAGAGATTGCAATGGAGGCCAAAGACGCCTTCATCGGCGCCGGCGGCGAGCAGTTCAATTTCATCGACTGCCTGAACGACCGGCCCGACTGGATCAGCGCGCTGGCCGACTTGAGCCTGCGTCATCTGCAAGGCTGGCCGGGTGTGGCTTCAGGTGTGGGTGCGCCCAGCCCGGCGCCGATTGCAGCACCGACACCCGCCGAGTGCGCGGCCCAGCGCCAGCGGGCGCTGGCGCTGGGCGCGGTTGACTGATCAGCCAGCCGCCCGGCCGGTTGATCAGCCCCGGCGGCGGCGCGACAACCAGCCCAGCGCCAGCAGGCCGGCAGCCAGCATCGCCCAGGTGCCGGGCTCGGGCACCGGGTTGGCAGTGAAGCTGGCACCGGTGGCTGCGCTGAAGCTGAAGTTGCTGATGGTGTAGGCGTCGGCCGCCGCGCTGAAGCTGGCGGTGCTGAAGGCATCGGGCGCCAAGTCCGCCGTGCCGCCGCCAGCCGTGCGCAGGCGGAAGAAGTTGTCGACATCGAACAGGTTGCTGGCCTGGAATGCATTCGGGTCGGTCGTGCCCAGGAAGCGGAATTCAACGTTCAGGTGCGCCAGATCCACCGGCTGACCCGCGCTGAAAATCACATGGTCGGTGTTGAAGCCGCCGTGGCCGTCGCTCT
>Ga0209181_10009895_pt1 | contig 12461 bp, 3 predicted proteins | sample MAT05_FD_187208 | JGI IMG/M metagenome (GOLD analysis project Ga0209181, IMG submission 187208) | Freshwater microbial communities from Lake Fryxell liftoff mats and glacier meltwater in Antarctica - MAT-05 (SPAdes) (version 2) | ecosystem: Environmental > Aquatic > Freshwater > Ice > Liftoff... | reverse complement strand
GCGGATTTGGTCGCCTGCGGAATAATCACGCGTGCTTTTGATGGCGATCTCAAAGGCGGCTGAGCGGTTTCTGGAGGAGGTCGAGATTTTTTTGAGGTAGGCGGCGGGGGAATCCTGAAGGGTCTCCGTGCGGGCTAATTGAGAGATCGGGATTTGCCGGGCTTCGAGTCGTCTCCGAAATTGTTCTTCCAAGGAGGCTGCACTATCAGGGCGTCCCTCCAGCAACTCCCTGAGCATTGTGCGCAGATAATCTCTGAGGAATGGTTCCATCCCCCGGGATTTCAGGGCGGCCCCTTTGATGACCACGCGGCCATCCTCTTCCAACAATGCATAATTTTTGGCCTTGTAGCTAAACATGGCTTGGTATTTCCGACCAAAGTCCACATCGATTCCTTGCGGCAAAACTTTGGCCATTCCCTCATTAAGCTTTTCCGGGGTGGTACCGGGGGGAGGCTGAAAATACACGCCATCGGTGTCAATTTCGATGACCTTGGCCCCGGCTTGACGCAGCCAGTCCACCATCTCGCCGAGGACTTGACGGCCACGCGCCGCCACATCGCGGGCGGCATCAAAATCTGCAAAGTGTCCCTGGGCAAACCCGAGGTATCCGTAAAAAGAATTGATGAGAATTTTGAATGTGTTCTGGAGAGCATCGAGGCGGGACTTCGTCGAGGCATCAACCGCCTGGCGGGCTTCTCCTTTGGCGCGGAGGCGAAAAGTTCTTAGCTCCGCCAGAAGCCCTGAGAAAATGCCAAGGTCATCTCGCGAGGGAGTGATTTCATAAGCAAGGAGGATGGAGGGATACAGGGACGACGCATCACAATGCCAGACCTCAGGCAACACACCGGTCTCGAAGATATCGGTCAGTCCCCCTTCAAAACTTTCCGCGGGAGGAGGCAAGGGGATGGAATGACCTTGCCGCAGATATTCACGCAGGAAAAGCGAATCAATTTTTGTCGCATTTCCCCGAAGGATCACGTCTTGGTAGTTCAGTGGGAAGATTCTCGCTTGAATGAAATAACTCTGACTCAATGCCGCCGAAACGGAACGTGTTTCCCGGACGTCCTGCAAGGCATAGGTTTTGAAATCTCCCTCCTTATCCCGATACGCCTTGGCGATGGAATCACCGTCCAGAAGGACTCGGTCCGGCTCCGAAACCCCGAGATGAGCCGCCACCGCTTTGAGCCCATAACCGTCGAGTTCACGCGTTGCCACGTCATAGTGCTGCGCAAGAAGGAACGTATCCACGATATGCCGACCACGGGCGGTAAACCGCTCATATTGAATAGTGCGTTCCGCGATTTGCACCCGGGAAGCACGGGAGGAAAGCGGCACGCCGCCCCGGCCCCAACCCAGCTTCAGCTTGTGGATTTTTGCGCGAGCGGCGAGGTAGGGGAGGTCAAATTTGAAAAGGTTATGTCCCTCGATCACATCCGGGTCGCGCGACAAGATCAGCCGACTCACCTCGTCAAGGACCGCTTTTTCTGAGTTGGGATCATCGGCAGCGACCAGAAGAAATTCTTCCCAACCCGAGGAATCGCTCAAGGCGATGGCCGCAATAGCATCCCTGGAGGCATTAGGAAAATCAAACCCTTCGGTCGTATTGGTTTCGATGTCAATTTGGAGACGTCGGAGGTCTGCAAATTCCAGGCCTTTAAAAAGTGTGCGCCCGCTGGTCACGAGGTATTGGGTGGCAGGATCGTTCCAAGTGAAATAATCACGCCGGGATGCCTTCATGGCCTTTTGGATGTCCAAAAATTCGTTCCAACCTTTGGCTCGCACCAAGTGGTTTAACCCAAGGTCACCTTTCAGAGCTTTGCTGCCAGGCCCTCCACCAGAAATCCAAAGAACCGGCTCCAAGGGATGCTTTTCTATGATGATGGACCCATCCGGCTTGCGAATGAACACATCAACGTCCTCATCCCCCACCCTCTCCACGGAAACTATGCCCTCGGTCGCGTCCGCTCCGAACAACACCTCATTCTGAAAAAATTCGTTGGCCATGATCGTCAAGTGTCAACCAACGAGAGCAAAAATGCCCGGCAATAAAATGATTGGCCTCCGGGATTCCTCTCCCGCGGATCAAGGAGCAGGCATCCTTATAACAGAAGGAGGGGGAATATTTGCGCCTACCTCCATCATCTGACCCCCTGGTTTGCGGCGAAAATCGCCTTCTGCCGGGTTGATGAAAAGGGAGGCCGTGTCGGCGATCACCACACAGTCTTTGCCCATAAAGCGATCTTCGACTTTGCGCGTGTAAATATTGTTTTCAATGATTCCAGAAATGTCCAGAGCGAGGCCATCGAGAATATTGTTTTGAATGATCAATCCCTCAGGTGGGCTTGGGCTCCCGGCTTTTTGACCAAAAATCCCGGTGGCCCAGTCGAGGCTTTCATCAGTGTTCACAAAAGTGTTGTTCAGGAAATGGATATCCTTGATTGCTCTGCCCCCCGCCCTGCCACTCGTCCACATAGCTACCGACACGGAGGTTTTTCCCAGACCATCCAGGACGTTGTTCTTAAACACCAACTTTTCTGCGTTGCGGTTGATGGCTACCGTGTTGTGAACAAAATTATTTTCAAAAAGAATATCGTAGCAACCTTCATAAAAATTCAACCCGGAGGAATGCATTCCAAAATGTTTCAGGATCACATTTTGGTTAATCACTCCATGTTTCGCTTCGTAATGCCGGATGCCGGAACCGGAGTTGGTATCGAGACGGTTGCGGCTCAACCGGAAGTTACTCGATCTATTGACGTAGATGCCAACGGTCCAACCGGGGCAATGGTGGATAGTGCAGTCTTCCACGACTGCGTTTTCAACAAAGTTGAGATTGACCCCCGCCTCCGCGCTGATAAAGCGTATTTCGCAATCGGCCACTAACAAATTTGTGGTTCTGCTTTCGCTTCGCCCCTTGGTGAACACTCCGCCTTGCCCCCCGGCATAACGCTGAATGAGAAAGCCTCGAATCTCAATGTGTGAGGCTCCGCGATCCAAGACGATGGGATCCTTTAGCACGGGGTAACCGACGTTGGTTGGTGCATCATTTTCCAAGTTTTCTGGCAGCAAAAACGCCCGCGTTTTTCCATTCTCGAGCGCCTGCAAACTCCATTCTCCAGGAAGATCAATCAATTTGGGTGAATTAAACAACGCGTATTTGGCCTGTTCGTAAATCTTGGCTTCAAAATGCGGGGTAAACAATCGGTTCGTCGCCGGTTCATAGCGTTGCACCTTGGCGAAATACACATGATTGTTGCCGCCATGGACACCAATAAACATCTCATCATACCATGTGGGATCCTCCTGAACGATCCGTTCCTTATCTTGGACCGCTGTTGAGATCTTGTGTTGAATCACATTCGTTCCATCGGCGGTGAATGCCGCAATTTGCTGAAACTTTGTCCAAACCGGTGCTTTGGGATCCGAGGTTAGCAATTGGAACGTCAGCTTTTTGGCGTCAACAGGGGCCGGCAAAGCAAAGCGCTGCATTTCCGCATCCGTGGCGTCCACCGCCACCTTAAGCACTTCCTTATCGTCGGCAAAGAAGACGATGTGCTCTGGAGACGCCGTGGAAGCTGGCCGAAAAAGAGTGAACCCGATCTCCGTGATGTTAGCGGGCCCGGCCATATCCACAGAGATTTTGCCTCCGTTCAAAGGCTGGACCACGGGAGCATTTTTGCCGCCGTAGGTAATAGAGATAAGTGGGGTCGTTGCGTTCCCCTTCGTGCCTTCTTCAAAATAAACCTTGTGCGGGTAATCATTAACCAATGGGGTTGCTGAGTTATAGAAATCTCCGGGCATATCCGGAAAAAATGGATCACTGGGTTTCGGACGCTGCGCAATCGGCAGCACCTTCCGCTCTCCATCAATCAGGAAAACGCGTTGCCATGGGGCCTGATTGTTTGTGTTTTTATCCCGGTGGAGCACATAGCCACTTTGATTAAAATTGCTGGATGTATCGACGTCCAGATCCGCATAGCGAATGTCTTTCCAGAGCGGGTTGCCAAGGACTGCCTCCTGAGACTCCACTGGCTTCCAGTTGGTGATGATCCGGGCTCCATCAAGGATGGCACGGCCTTCACCGAATGTGCCACCGGAATTTCCATCCAACTTGATCGGATTTCCTTCCGAGCCGGAAGCCGTGATTTCAATCTCACCAAAGTAAGTCACTCCACCCTTGAAAAGGATCGTGTCCCCGGCAGCGAGCGCAGCGGCCTTAGGTTTATCCGTGGCCTTTTTATCGCCGGGACTATGCTTCCATGCGGTCTGTGGCGAGAGACCGTCAGCTTGATTGCTACCCCCGGAATAATCCACGTAATAAGTGGCGGCAGAGAGGTGCCCAGCCAATCCGATGAGTAGAGACAGTGTGGCTAAGCATTTTAAGGCCGTGGAGCGTCGATGGAGATAAGTAGGCATGTTGGGGACTATGTTGGGGTTCATGTTGAGTTGGAGTTGGTTGAAGTCATTCGGTGCATTGGCTGTCACCATTCAAAAAGTAATTCGCCTGTGACATGAGAAGCCGTGGCGAGTGGTCCCCAGGGAGATTCTTCAATTTTTGTCGGATGAATCTCGTCAAGAAAGTAGGGGAAGATGGGATTTCGGAGGATGCGGAGAGCTGCTTCGGTATCGGGTTCCGGGAGAAAATGCACCGTGGCATTTTCCAAGCCGCTGAGCAAGTAGCGCCGACGAACCATCGGCAGGCCGGGATGAAGCAGTCGAACACGAATGGTGCCCGCCTTCTGCCCCTCGACAAACCAACGGCATTCGCGCTGAGCGGCTGGTCCATGAGGGATCACTGTTTGACCATCCGCGATGACGTTGTGAGCTGAAACAAAAAGCGGCGCACCAAGAGGGGTGCCTAACGAGAGGCCGACATGGGGGGCAGGAAAAAAGTTTCCGGCAATCAGCGCGTTGCGATGACGGTGTAGCACCGTGAACGGGGCGCGGGCATCCTGATTTTCGCGGGTGATTTGAAACGACCAGCCAAGTGCCTTGAGGGCCTGCCGGGCAAAACGTTCGCTAGGGAAAAACTTTGCGCGGGGAAGCGGTTTCAATAGCGGCCCAAGAATCGGTTTCGGATTGGCGGGATCAAATTCGGAGGTGGTTAGGGAACCCCGCAGCCATGCCCAGCGACCGCCGGTCAAAGTCTCCCGCACCAAACCCGCCAGCCGGTTTTGGCCATTGTATTGGGCCGAAGCGGACCAAAGATTTGCTATTTGGCTCGGATCTGCGGTTTCGCGCCAAGGACCGCCAGAGAAGGTCGCGGTGTGACGAATCACAAAGGCATCGTCGCCCTCCAGTTGGAAGTCTCCTTCCAAAGGCTCTCCAATCTTCACACCAAGTGCTGCGGTGATGGCAGAATCCGGCTCCAAGGGGCCGTAAAGGAAGACATGTCCCCCCGCCTCGACATGCGCCTGCAGGGCCACCTCATGGGGAGACCCCGGACGCGGCACAGGCGACACCGGCACGACACCACCAAGCAAACGCCCGGCTTTGACGCATTTCGCAAACTCGCCCGCATCAGCCACCTGGTTGAGCGGCACGCCTTCGTTGATCAAACTCCGGGCAAACCAGTCTCCGAAAATCGGCAACTCCGGACGGGAAGGACCATCGCCCAAGACGTAGTCATGAAAATCATCAAAAGGATAAACCCATACAAGCGGTCCGGCTCCGTCAGGAATAAACTCACGAACACGCAACAATTGAGGGATCACCTCATTGGGCACCTGAGGAGGAAGGCGCCCATAGGAATCGTCCACCGAGAGAAAGGCCACATCGCAAGGAGCCTCGGCGGTGCCATCAGCTTTCAAACGGGAAATGGCTCCGGGAAGCACAAGTTCATGGGCGGAACGCTCAAAACGATCTAACCACGGACTGTTCATCCACCAGGGATCATGGATATAAAATCGAAATCGATAACCGTCACCCGGACGTTGCGCGATCCGGGCCATCCAGCCGCTCAGTTCCACGCCAATATCCTGATCAATCGAGGCCCAAGGCGAGTTCACCGGAGCATCGAGTTCAAAACCTCCCGCGTAGATTTCGCGCAAAGGCGAAGCATCCGAGGAAAGATCGGTGCCAGCCCCGAAATTCGTGCCGCGGGTGCGAATGCGATATTGCGTGGGGAGTTCGCTTCGCAGGTCCTTCCAAAACTTCAGGATTCGGGAAGCAACCCCCGGAGCTTGGCTTTGATCGAATCGCAAGCCATCAAAAACCTGGCCAACGAGCGACCATGGCTCCAATCCAAAGCCAAAACCATTTGAGAGCCATAAAAAATCCAAGCCGCAGTCCTCGAAAAATCGCCGGGATTGCCGACCCAGGAAAGTGCCAAACGGCGTGCCATCCGGGATGCCATCAGGGTATCCGGCATAAACCCTGTCGTCCGCCTCCAGGACCGCTTCACATGACACAAATTGACCACCGAAAAGCGCGCCCTTACCTAGAATTTCGCGATGCCATTCATATTTGAACTTCGATTTGGCAAACTCCGGACCGATATCAAAAATATCCCCCACCAGAATGCGTTTGCCAGTCACCTCCCCACCAATCCGTTTGAGGGCGCTCACAAGTCCGGCCAGCCAGTCATACGTCAATCGTGGCGGGTTGGGACGATAGAGGTAACCGTGCTGGTGTGTGTCCTTGCGCTCAGGATCCAGCGCTGTCACGTTCCTGCCGATGCCTTCATGGTCAGGATCCGGATTCGCCCAGAGTTCAACCGGGGGCCAATGGAGAGGGTTGGCCGTGCCGATATAACGCGCCCACTCCATTTCTTGCGACAGCTCGCCCGTGTATTCTAAAATCTCACTCCCATCTCCTAGAAGAAGCATTACCGAAACAGTTTCCGCATAGCGAAGCAGCGGCAGCCATTGCGTGAACAACTCGCGACAGACCCCATCACGGGTTGCATCCGAATCATCCCAAAATGGCTTGAGACTGAGTTCCAACTGGACATCGCGCAAGGCGTAGCCGGGAGGAACGGGCGCTTGCGGAATGGAGGATGGGAACGGCTGGGCTTCAGGTGTTAGCATAAATATTTGGTCTGAATCGCCTAGTGATTGGTTTTCGGAAGGCGAGGCTTGCCAGCTTATTGGAGATTGACCTCCAGGCGAATGAACCGTTTCGGGTGGGTCGGGCCGATGGATTGGTTGTCCCGGACGGTGATCGTACGCAACCCGGCTACGACCGTATTGCTCACCTCGGTGATGTCTTCGGTCCACCCCGAGAGGTCCCCGCCGACTTTCACAGCGTAGCCAACATTAGTCAGCGCGGGGTCGGGGATCACATAGGTTAAACTGAGGTAGTCTTGACCGCTCACTTCTAAGACTTCCGTGCTGAGTCGTCCTCCGTAACCAGCCGAGTCGGCATCAAGGCCCAAAGCGTATTTGATGGCATTAGCGATTCCATCACCCACAGCACTTGCAAGCGGAGCTCCCAATCCCGTGCCATCGGTTGGCAGGCTGTTGCCTTCCAGCCAGGTCAGATAACCAGCGTTCAGAGAGGCTCCGGTCACCACCGCAAGCAGGTCCTTCCACGTCGTGATCGAACCATCGCTGGCCAGCAGCCGCAGGGTATGGTTCCCTGCCATGGCGGCAGTCACTGTGGTGGCGGCTTCCGATGGATTCCCGAAAGTCACGCTTCCGGGCCCGCTCGCCAGCGACCATTGGAGTTGCAGCGGGCCGGGCAGTCCGTCATCACTCACGGAGGCTCCCAGCACGATAGGCTGACCTGTTTCCCCTGTCACGTCCGAGCCCAAGAGGATTTGAGGACCCACATTAGCTGGAGCGGCACGATAGAGGTCAGTGATTTCCTCTTGGTTCAGGGCGCGATTGTAAAGCCGCACTTCGTCGATCAAGCCGTTAAAGGAGCTTGAGCTTGAAACGGCCGCTGTCGTGAAGTCGCCGATCCGAAGAGGAGTTGTGTCTCTGCGGGTTATCGTCGTTGTGCTCGTAGCAAGGCCGAAAATCTCTGGCATGCCATTTAAGTAAATTTTCAAGTTCTGCGTGAGGTCACTGCCATCAAACACCATAACAACATGATACCACTCGCCAACGGCCAAGATATTGCTGCCGGAACTCGTGATTGATTTTGTGCCAATCGCAGCCGTCAAACGTCGGGCAGTACTTAGAGTCAGCGAGTAGGATGTTGTGGAGGAGCTTGTGGATGTGCGTTTGACAATGATTGGTGTGGCAAGGCCGCTGTGCGCCGTCATTTTGAGCCAGACAGAGAGGGTCATCTGACTCATTCCATCCAGAGGCTTGTCAGCGGAATCCGGGATTTCAGCTCTTTGTCCCGTGCCATTCAGATTGAGGGCTCCGCCAACTTTCCCGGAAGCAGGACTCCACGTGGGCAGCGTAACAGGTGAACCAATGCTTGCGAGGGGACCCGTCACATTGGGTGCCGGACCAACATCGGAAACAGATGTGCCCGATGTCTCATCAAAGGGAACGCGGAGCACCAACCCCTCGGCGGGGCCAAATGCGGGAGAGGTCTGTGACGGCACATTGAGTACCCGAACCTTGACATCACGATGGGAACTCAGGATTCCATCGGAGGCCGCCAAACGCAGCACATAATCCCCGGCGCTTGAGAATGTTGCGCTGGTGGAGGCTGAGTTGGCAAACCCGAAACCAACGGATCCCGCGCCGGAGATCTTGCTCCACTGGATCGCTACCAGCCCGCTCCCGGCAATCGGAGTGACAATCGTGTCAATCTGGAGAGAACTCCCCACATGGAGGGCCGCAGGCGAAATCGTTGGGGTCACGATTTCGATGTTGGGGGCATCACTGGTCTCAATAATTAGCCGGGGCCTTGCATTACCAGACGCATTGCGCGTGACAAAATGCACTTCACTCCCAAAACCGGCCAGCGTTGAGGAGAAAAACCGAAAGGTGATTTTTTGTGAAGGATTATTTTCCAAAGCCCGCAAAACGTGGTCGGTGACATCAAACTCAACCGTGCTGTAAGGGCGGGCTTCGGTAGACATACTCGCAGGTTCGATCCCGGGCTCATCGGGCGGGAAAGTGGCAATCGTCAGTGTCGATTCCTCCCAAGGCACCCCGATTCCACTAAGGGCGGCTTTGACGAGCATGTAGTTTGCAGATGGTGTCTTCTCCGAGATGGAGAGCACCAACTTTGCGCGGAGAACCGTGTTGTGGGGCTGAAGATTTGAGAGCCCGAAACGCAGTAGGGATTGCCATCGGTAGGCCGGCCCGGAGATTTTCATGCCCGTGTCGTTGCCACTGCCCTTTGTCGTGTTCAGCGAATTGGCCCATTGATTCGCCTCGGCATAAACGGTTTGCAGGTTTTCTGACTGGACGGTTAGTGCGAGCGCCTTCTCTGTTTGAACCCCGAAGTGGTCGGTGGCTCTGACAGTGAATGATGAATCTCCGGACGTGGTGGCATTGCCAGAAATCACGCCTTTCGTGGAGAGGCTCAATCCCGGGGGAAGACCCCCGGCAACAATACTCCAAACAAAAAGCGGCGTCCCTTCCGAGGCAGTGAGCTGGAAGGAATAGGGCAGGTCCCAGTTCGCATCAGGAAGCGCATTTGTGGTGATTTGCGGAGGAGAAGCGGCGTTGTCGAGATCGAGCGTTTGTGTCACCCCAAGACTGGCATTCCAAAAGGTGCCGCCGCCGGAGGTTTCCAAGCGGACAGCGCGAACCATGTAGTGCCAGAACCCGCTGAAAACGGAGGAATCGGTGTAGCTTGTTCCTGCCACAGGTTCGGTAGTGATTCGTGTGTAAGGTCCTCCCTCGGCGGCCGAGCGATAAATATGGTAGCCGACCAAACCTGCAGCTGGTGAAGCGGACCACGACAATGCCGGATTGCCCGCGCTCGTCACCACACTGAGATCCGAAGGGGGTTCAAACATGAAGATGCGCAAGCTGGGGCACCCCATGTGGTTCATGTAGAGGGGGGGATCGGTGAAACCGCCGTAGGATGGTTGCTGGCTCCCGTTGCCTTGGGAGGTCCGACCATTCATACTGGTCTTCATCATATCCCCGATATCCAAGCCCATTCCCATTCGATGGTAGAGATATTCGGTGGCGACCGTCCACGTCCAACTCAGCGCAAAGTTGTCTTCTCCAAGACGCCGCTGCATAGCATAGGCGCTTTGGCTCTCGAGGTACCAGAAACCATAGTGGCTCTGCAGACCGGTCCAAAAAACGGCTTTCCCTGCCAAACTTTGACTCGGGGTTTTCGAGCTCTTGAAGAAAAACAGAAACGGTCCGTTCATTGCCGAATATTGGGAATCAAGATCAACTTGAGAATCGTCTTCGGCATCGTCGGCCCCAACTGTAGAGCCTGCACGGTCCGAGTTCCGAATCAGCGTCACGTTTTCCATCCCCAACACGCCGGGAATGCTGCGAAAAAATGCCACAGGAACCATTTGGGTAAACCCACCAGGCTGTCCTTGGAAACGAAAGACACCTCGACGTCCCGCTTGAAAATCTGGTGCGGCGGTTTTGTAGCGGTGCAATTTGTTGAAATACATGCGGAGCGCTTCATACTCACCAGGCACGTTATTTGAGAGATCCACCCGACCGAACCCCAACTCGAGGAATTTGTTGGGACCCGTGATCTGGGACATCGTCATCGGATCAAATTTATCATCCGCTGGCAGGTTGAGTTTGCCGTCTTTGACAAAATTTGAAAGCGGGGGTTGGCTTTTGGCCAGATTGACATTCGAAGCGGTATCCGGCCAAACCCCATCCATATCCGCGTAATAGGCATCCGCGCCCCATGCTGCTTTGGTGGGGACGTGCCCATCGGGGTAAGAACCCGAGGCCCCAGAGCGCGGAACAGGAATCCGGCCAAGCAGCACCACATTTTTCAGCTCGCCTGGAAATTCATTATACAGGTCGATCAACGCATTACGAATCACAATGTGCGCGGATGGTGTGGAGGAGATGGAACCCACTGTCAGCAGAGCGCCTGAGCCAGTTGTGTTTTCGGTCATCGTGAGTGTTTGACCCGGGACAAAGCCTCCAGCGGAATGCGTGACTGCAACGGCTGTGATTTTTGAGCCCGAAGCCGACGCGCCAACGGTCAACACACCGGTCGCAGAGCGTGTCCCGTTTGACAGAATGACGGTCTGGCTTGTGGTGTAGCCCGTGCCGCCATCTCCCACAGTTACCGAAGCGATTCCCCCTGGGGCTGTGCTGTTCGAGGCGTAGCTGGCGACCCGCGGCACAACAATTTCGTGGACCACCCAGCCGTCCCCTTCCAAATCCGCTTTGTATTGTGCGTACTCCCCAGGAAGGCGTGCAAGGATATCCTCCGCCACGACAACGGCCATCCGTCCTTGCGGAAGCGTGCGATCCACCTTGATCCCGGCGAGGAGATTTCCCCGAATACTCTGACTCGGCTGCGTCGGAAGGTTTGCCCCCACCGGAATTCCAAGTCCATACTCGTAAAGTTGACCAACGGTCACATTCGTATCCGCGATCGTGGCGGGATTCTGACCGGCAACAACCGATCCCACGAGGGACCAACCATTGGAATTTGCAAACGGACCTTTTCGAAAGAGGTAAAAGGTCTTCCCCAAATCGTTCACTGTATGGTGAAAAATCCGCACATTGATCCGCGGAGGGTTTTCGGAAACCGTGGCATCCATCGGAATGGCATGATTTGTCCCCACGAAGCCCGAGCCGTTTGCGGTGGAGGGATTCCAGACCCCGGTGCCCGTGTAAACGTAGGGTTGCGCCATCAGCGAGTTAGAGAAAATACCGACAGCCACCACAGGCAAAAGAAAGAAGAGGCTGGAGGTCCTCCACTTTGGCAGGCTCATCGAACGAGGAATGCTTGTCGGTAACATAGTAGGCATGGGGGAAATGGGGGGATTGCTTTTAGTGTGATCAAACATCAAATGAATGATATAAGCGAGGAAAGTATTAACAATCACTTTCTTCAGAAATGATCTGTGCCCCACATATTCCAGGCTTACGGCGGTGTTCTCAAACCGAGATCTTGGCTTCGCAACGAGGTATAAAGCCTCATAGCGACGGGATTTTGACTGAGATCAGTTCCGCTTGAGGGCCTCGCGCAGAAAGGCTGGGCGGTTAGTGGTTACGGAGAGGGCTCCGAGTCTGAGGAATTTCCTGGCGACTTCTGGTGCGTCCACGGTCCAGCAGTGGTATTCAAATCCGGCGTCGCTGAGGGTGTTGATGTATTCCGAAGTCAGCCGGGCATCGGCCCGCGAGCTGAAGCCGTCCGCTTTGATCTCGCGGAGGGTGGCAAGAACCTCGTCCTCCGACGGCTTAAGTGGCGAAACCTTCTCAAACGACGTAAGCCAGAGCGCCTTGAACTGCGGCGCTTGTTCCTTCATCTCGCGGATCACAGGAGCGTTGAAGGAAATGATCGCGATCTGGCTGTCTTGGAGGCCGGAGACTTGGATTTCACGCAGCAATTCTGGCACGATTTCGGGGCCACATTTCACCTCAATGTATAACTTTTTCCCC
>Ga0209181_10009894_pt1 | contig 12462 bp, 7 predicted proteins | sample MAT05_FD_187208 | JGI IMG/M metagenome (GOLD analysis project Ga0209181, IMG submission 187208) | Freshwater microbial communities from Lake Fryxell liftoff mats and glacier meltwater in Antarctica - MAT-05 (SPAdes) (version 2) | ecosystem: Environmental > Aquatic > Freshwater > Ice > Liftoff... | reverse complement strand
GTGCTGGTGCTGGTGCTGGTGCCGGTGCCGGTGCCGGTGCCGGTGCTGGTGCTGGTGCTGGTGCTGGTGCTGAGCATGCACGCCCTCCGCGATGCGCTGCATCGGTGAGCGGTCAACACGCGCCGGTGCCACACCCGCCTTCGGTGCACCCGACCGCGACCCACAACGCAACGGGCTTGTCCGCGCCATCGGTCACTGCCTGCCTGCCCAGCCCCGCCGAAGGTACGGCCCGTTGTACGGCCCATCCGCACGGCCGGCCCACCCCGCCGGGATCTTGCGGCAGCAGGTGACAAAGAAAATTGAGCCCACGCAACACAGCCCGTCCGCGTGCCTCCCGGTCACGCCCGAGCCAAAAAGCAAAAAGCCCCTGATCCGTCGGGATCAGGGGCTGTGCAGCTTGTTTTCCTACCATATTTGGTAGGCGCGAATGGACTCGAACCATCGACCCCCACCATGTCAAGGTGGTGCTCTAACCAGCTGAGCTACGCGCCTGCTAAGCCCAATACTGTAGCACGAAAGAAGCCGGATATCACCGACGCCGGGCGTGACGGATGCCCGGCACGTTTGCCACTTGCCGGATGGCGGCGGCCAGCCTGTAGGCATCGGCAACCTCGACGGTGAAGGTCATGTGCGCGGTCGCACCGGACGGCCCTTTGACCGACTGGGTGTGCACGCCGGTGACATTGATCTTGTCCTTCACGAACACCTCGCTGATGTCGCGCAGCAGGCCGGGCCGGTCAGCGGCCTCGACCAGCACGTCGACCGGGTAGGCTGCGTCACGGCCGGTGGGTGCAGCACCCCAGGCCACCGCAATCACCCGCTCGGGCTGCAGGCCGGCCATCTGGCGAAAGTTGGCACAGTGGCTGCGGTGGATGGCCACGCCCTTGCCGCGGGTGACATAACCGCCGATGGCGTCGGGCGGTGCCGGCCGGCAGCAGCGCGCCAGCTGGGTCAGCAGCGACTCCACCCCGACCACCAGCACCCCGCCCTCGGTGGCGCGGGTGCGCTTGAGCACGATGCCCTCGTCCGGGGCATCGGCCGGCACTGCCGGGCGCAGCACGGTCTCGATGTTGCGCAGCGAGAACTCGTCCTTGCCGACCACCTCGAACAGCGCCTCGGCGCCCTTGAACCCCAGCTGGGCCGCCAGATCGTCGAGCTTGATCGCGGTGCGGCCCTCGCGCTGCAGCAATTTCTCTACCAGCTCGCGGCCCCGTGCGGCGGTGGTCTTCATGGCCTGGGCGTTGAACCAGGCCCGCACCTTGGCGCGGGACCGCTGGCTCTTGATGTAGCCCAGCTCGGGGTTCAGCCAGTCCAGCGACGGGCCGCCCTCCTTGGCCGCCGTCACCTCCACCGTCTGCCCGTTGGCCAGCGCGGTATTGAGCGGCACCATCGCACCGTCGACCCTGGCGCCCCGGCAGCGGTGGCCCAGGTCGGTGTGCAGGGCGTAGGCAAAGTCCACCGGCGTGGCGCCGGCAGTCAGCTCGATCACCGTGGCCTGGGGGGTAAAAACGTAGATGCGGTCCTCGAACGACGGGCCATCGGCGGCGGCCGCGCCGCCGCGGGCGCTGTCTGGCGCTGCGCCCTGCGATGAAAAATCACGCTCCCAGGCCAGCAACTGGCGCAGCACGGCCTTGCGCGCCTCGGCCACCCGCTCCTCGAACTCCCCGGCCGCCAGCACGCCGGCATAACCCTTGGTGCCCGCCTCCTTGTAGGCCCAGTGCGCGGCCACACCGTGCTCGGCATGCTCGTGCATGGTGGCGGTGCGGATCTGCACCTCCACCGGCCGGCCGTCGTCGGCCAGCACCACGGTGTGCAGGCTCTGGTAGCCGTTGGGCTTGGGCCGGGCGATGTAGTCGTCGTATTCACCCGGCACGGCACGGTAGCGCTCGTGCACACGCGCCAACGCGGCGTAGCAGGCAGGCACATCGGCCACGATCACCCTCAGCGCGCGCATGTCGAACACCCGGTCGAGTGCCAAGCCCTTGCCGGCCATCTTCTTCCAGATGCTGTAGAGGTGCTTGGGCCGGCCCTGCACCTCGGCACCCAGGCCGACCGCCGCCAGCGCGTGCTGCAGCTGGGCGCGGCCCTGTTCGACACCCGCTTCACGCTGAACCCGCTTTTCAGCCAGCGCCGCCGCCACCTGCTTGTAGGCCTCGGGCTGCAGGAAGCGGAACGCCAGATCCTCGATCTCCCACTTGATCTGCCAGATACCCAGCCGGCTGGCCAGCGGCGCAAATACCTGCTGGCTTTCTTGCGCCAGCAACGGCGGGCAGGGCCGCTTGCTGGCCGCGTGCCAGCGCAAGGTCTGCAGGCGCGATGCGAGCCGCAGCAACACCACCCGCAAATCACGCGAAAACGCCAACAGCATCTTGCGCACACGCTCGGTCTGCCGGGCGCGCTGCTCGGCCTCGACCTGCGCCTCGCGGGCGGCACGCTGGATCTGCACCAGCTTGCGGGTCAGCGACACCAGGCTGGCGTAGCTCTCGCCAAAGGCCTTGGCCACGACCTCCTCGGGCCGCTGCAAAAAGTCGCCTGCGTAGACCAGGTAGGCCGCCACCTGCATCGCTGGCGCAGCGCCGATGGCGGCCAGGATGGCTGCCACGCCGTCGGCATGGCCCAGCGCGTCCTCGCCCGAGTCGAGTTGCCGGCCGGCCAGGAGCGGCTCGGCAAAAGCGCGTGCCCGCTGCAAAGCCGCGGTGCCGGAGTCCCGGGCGCCGGCAGACGGGTCCACACCCAGGCTGCCCGGTGCCGCGTGCGTGACGGCGTCGCCGCTCAAGCCGTTTTCGGCGGCCATCACAGCGCCCAGGGCGGTGGCCGCCAATGCGCCGGGCGCGGCAAACCCGGCCGCTGGGCCACTTTGCTGGTCGGCCAGCACGACGATGGCGGCGGCCCCTTGCCGCGGCAGCCCGGGATCGGTCTTCATGGTGCGAGCAGAAACTCCCGCACCACCCGCACCTGATCGGGCTGCACCAGCGTCGGCGCATGGCCGACCCCGGCAAATTCGACCAGCCGGGCCTTGGGCCCACGCCCGGTCATGGCTTGGGCGGTGGCGGGTGACAGCAGGTCCGACCCGGCGCCGCGCAGCAGCAGGGTCGGGCAAGTGATCCGGTCGTAGCTGTGCCACAACATCGCCTCGCCAGCACGTGCCAACTCGGGCGTGATGGCGCGGAACGGCAACGCTATCGCCGGGTCGCAGCGCGGCTTGAAACCGTCGCCGTCGGGCTTGAGCTGCGGCCGGGTCAGCGCCAGCCATTGCTCGCGGCTGTGCGGGCCAAATCCGGCGCTGATGGCCAAGAGGGCATCCGCTGCCTCGTCCAGGCTGGCCCAGTGCGCCGGCTGGCCCAGGTAGGTGCCGATGCGTTGCAGCGAAGCGGGCTCTATCGTCGGCCCGACATCGTTGAGCACCAGGCGCGCCACCGGCGAGCCCGGCAGCGCCGCCAGCCCCAGGCCGATCAGCCCGCCCATCGACGTGCCCACCCAGTGCACCGTCTGGGCGTCCAGCCGCGCCAGCAGGCTGACCATGTCGGCCACATAGGCCGGGATGTTGTAGCCCATGGGGTCGGCCAGCCAGTCGCTTTGACCACGGCCGACCACGTCGGGGCAGACCACCCGGTAGACATCGCTCATCGCGGCGGCCAGGGTGTCGAAGTCCCGGCCCTGGCGCGACAGGCCGTGCACACACACCAGCACCCGCGGGTTGGCCGGGTCGCCCCACTCCCGGTAGGCCATGTGATGCAGGCCCTGGCTGTCCAGGCATTGAAGCTGCTTCAGCTGGGGTTGAGGCGCTGGGCGGGGTGAGGTGTTGTCAGTCATTCGGCAGGTCTCCTGGCCAATAATCATCGCAGCAACCAACCGGAGAAAATTGCATGCTCAAGGGAAAAACAGCGCTGGTCACCGGATCGACCAGCGGCATCGGCCTGGGCCTGGCCCTGGCGCTGGCCAAGAACGGCGCCAACGTGATGCTCAACGGCTTTGGCGAGATCGCTGCCGCCCAGGCCGAGGTGGCCGCCGCCACCACGGGCGAGGCGCGGGTGGCCTACCACGGCGCCGACATGAGCAAGCCAGCCGAGATCGAGGCCATGGTGCGGGCCTGCGAGACAGAGTTTGGCGCGGTCGACATCCTGGTCAACAACGCCGGCATCCAGCACGTGGCCAATGTCGAGGATTTCCCGGTCGACCGCTGGGACGCGATCATCGCGATCAACCTGACCAGCGCCTTCCACACCACCCGTACTGCCTTGCCGGGCATGAAGCAGCGCAACTGGGGCCGGGTGCTCAACATCGCCTCGGTGCACGGGCTGGTGGCGTCGGCGCAAAAATCGGCCTACGTGGCGGCCAAGCACGGCCTGGTCGGTTTCACCAAGTCGATCGCGCTGGAGTGCGCCACCACCGGCATCACCCACAACGCGATCTGCCCGGGCTGGGTGCTGACCCCGCTGGTGCAAAAACAGGTGGACGCGCGCGCCGCCCAGGCCGGCGTGTCGCAGGACGAAGCCAAGCGCCAGTTGCTGGGCGAAAAGCAGCCGTCGCTGCAGTTCACCACGCCCGAGCAGCTGGGCGCGCTGGCGGTGTTCCTGTGCTCGGCAGCGGCCGACAACATCCGCGGCGTGGCCTGGAACGTGGACGGCGGCTGGGTGGCGCAGTAAGCGAACCGCCCCGACCTCAGGCTCTCAGCGCGGTGACAGCTGGATGCTGCCGCCCACCGTCACGCTGACGGTGGACTTGCCGGCCTCGACCGGCTGCACCTCGTCGGCAGCGGGCGAGGCCATCGCCCGCGCCACCTTGAAGTTGCCCGGGTTGAACGGGCTGGCCGCCTCCGAGCCGCCCACCGTGACCTCGCGCAACGAGTAGCCACCAAAGCCGAACTGCTTGGCATACGACTCGGCGCGGGCCTTGAACCGGCCGATGGCGCGGGTTGAGACCTCGGACTCGGCCGCCTCGCGGGCCTCGCGCGACAACGCAAAGGCCACCCGCGCTACCGTCAGGCCAGTGCCTGCGGCCGGCGCCACGGCACCCAGCCGGCCCGCCAACTGGCTGATCGCGCCGATGTCCCGGCCCTCCAGCACCAGCTCGGCCCGGCCTTGCCAGCCGACGATGCTGTTGCCGCTGGCCACCGGCTTGGGCGAGTAGCGCGGGTAGATCGAAAACGTACCGGTGCGCACCTCCAGCTGACCGGCGCGCACGGCCTTGCGGGCTTCGACCAGCGCGGCGTCCAGGGTCTGCCGCAGCTGGGTTTGCACCGTGGCGGCGTCTGCACCGTCCCGGCTGGTCGCCAACGTGATGGTGAGCAGGTCCTGCTGCACCTCGGCGCTGGCCTCGGCGGTGAGTTGCAGCACGTTTTGGGGTGGCGGCAGCATCTGGGCCCCGGCGCCAGTGGCACCGGTGGCACCGGCCACGCCGGCCAGGGCCAACAACCAGCGGGTAGGGCCTGGGGTTTTGCGGTTCATGGTCATCCTCGGCTCAAAAGCCGGATTGTGACGGTCTGGCAGCCCCGGCCCCGCCGGCCTGCCCGGTACCACGCCGCCTGTGCAGCACCCCCATGCCAGCCGGCGCGGCGCCGGCAGTACCGCCCACCCTGCCGTCCGTCGCACCGCCTGCCGCAACAGCCGGCATATTTGTAACGGCTGGTCAAATCCGGGGTTTTGTGGGCCTTCAAGCCCTGCACAATGCCGCTGTTACATATCGGGAGAGCGCATGTCCACCGCTGCCAATGCCAGAGCCGACCGCATCGCGGTGGTCGATGACGATGCCCGTATCCGCGACCTGCTGCGGCGCTACCTGACCCAGGAAGGTTTCGAGGTGCTGCTGGCCGAGGACGGCAAGGCACTCAACCGCCTGCTGACACGCGAGAACATCGACCTGATCGTGCTGGACCTGATGCTGCCCGGCGAGGATGGCCTGTCGATCTGCCGCCGGCTGCGCGCCGCCAACGACATCACGCCGATCATCATGCTGACCGCCAAGGTCGAGGACGTGGACCGCATCGTCGGGCTGGAGGTGGGCGCCGACGACTACATGCCCAAGCCCTTCAATCCGCGCGAGTTGCTGGCCCGCATCCACGCCGTGCTGCGCCGCCGCCCGACCCAGGAGGCCCCGGGCGCGCCCAGCAAGGAGGCCCAGGTGGTCAATTTCGGGCCCTTCGAGTTCGACTTGTCGCTGCGCCGGCTGACCAAGGACGGCGAGGCGATCGCGCTGACGACCGGCGAGTTCTCGATGCTCAAGGCGCTGGTGCGCCACCCGCGCCAGCCGCTGTCGCGCGACAAGCTGGCCCAGTTGGCCCGCGGCCGGGACTTCGAGCCCTTCGACCGCAGCCTGGATGTGCAGATATCGCGCCTGCGCAAGCTGATCGAGCCCGACGCCGCCCAGCCGCGCTACATCCAGACGGTGTGGGGCGTGGGCTACGTGTTTGTGCCGGACGGCGCGGCTTGACCGGCGCGCCACTGCCTTTGGCCGGTTTGCGTCCCACGTTGTCATGACCCAGAGCAAGCTGGCCTTCAGCCTGTTCTGGCGCACCTTTGCGCTGCTGCTGCTGCTGCTGATGGGGGGCGTGTTTGCCTGGTTGCAGACGCTGCGCGAGCTGGATGTCGAACCGCGTGCGGTCACGTCCAGCGCCCAGCAACTGGTCACGGTGGTGCAACTCGGCGGCGAGGCCCTGCGCCTCGGCGACCGCGCCAACCGACCGGCCACGCTCAAGGCCCTGGCCACGCGGCAAGGCCTGGTGTTGCAGCCCAGGTCGGTGACGGACACCTGGGCCACGGTGGGCGACGACGGCTTTCTGAACCACCTGCAAGACGAGTTGCGCAGTCGGCTGGGTGGCGAGGTGTTGCTGGCGTCCGCAGTGAATGACAAACCCGCCGTCTGGCTGGGATTTGTGGTCGACCGCGAGGCCTGGTGGCTGGCCGTGCCACCGGTGCTGTTGAAGCGGCCCCCCGACACCCACTGGGAGATCTGGCTGGTGGTGTCGACAGTGATCACGCTGCTGGGCTCGGTGCTGATCGCCAGGCGCATCAACCGGCCGCTGCGCGAGCTGTCGTCCGCCGCCAGCCGGTTCCGGGGTGGCGAGCTCGACTCGCGCCTGGATGAGACCACCGTCACCAGCGAGATCCGCGAGGTCAACATGGGCTTCAACCGGATGGCGCGCGAGTTGGCCAAGGTCGAGGAGGACCGCGCGGTGATGCTGGCCGGCATCAGCCACGACCTGCGCACCCCGCTGGCCCGGCTGCGCCTGGAGACCGAGATGAGCGTGGGCGAAGAAGAAGCCCGCATCAACATGGCCAGCGACATCGACCAGCTCGACGCCATCATCGACAAGTTCATGGACTATGCCCGCCCGGGCGCCACCCACTTGAGGCCGGTGCTGTTGTCCAAGCTGATCGACAAGGAGGCGGCCAGCTTCCGCGACCCCAGCGAGATCCGCATCACCTCCCGGGTGGCGATCGACCTGGAGGTGCTGGCCGACGAAGTGGAACTGGGTCGGGTGTTTGCCAACCTGTTCGAAAATGCGCGCCGCTACGGGCGCACCACCGACACCGGCATCGCGATGGTCAGCGTGAGCTGCGTGCGCACCAGCGGCTGGGCGATCTGCACCGTGCGTGACCAGGGCCCGGGCGTGGCGCCCGAAAAACTGGGCCAGCTGACCACGCCGTTTTTCCGGGGTGACGCGGCCCGCACCGCGGCCACTGGCGCGGGTCTGGGGCTGGCGATCGTCGACAAGTCGATGCAGCGCATGGGCGGCCAGGTGGAGTTTGCCAACGCCGACGGCGGCGGCCTCGTGGCGCACCTGCGGCTGCGGCTGGCCCGCACCACACGCGGCTGATGCACGCGTCCACGCTGTACGGCTGAGCCCTCAGCCTGCTGCCAGCAGGCACACCGCGCGGGCCTCGATCGCCAGCCCTTCGCCCACCGGCCCCATCTTTTCAGCCGTCTTGGCCTTGACATTGACCTGCCCGGGCGCCAGCGACAGCAGGCTGGCGATGCGCGCCACCATCGCCGGCATGTGTGGCGCCAGTTTGGGGGCCTGCGCGATCACGGTGGCGTCCAGGTTGACGATCTGCCAGCCCGCAGCCCGCACCCGGCGTGCACATTCCGCCAGCAGCAGGCCGGAGTCCGCGCCCTGGAAGTGGGCGTCGGTGTCGGGAAAATGGCGCCCGATGTCGCCCAGGCCGGCCGCGCCGAACAGCGCGTCGGTGATCGCGTGCAACAGCGCGTCGGCGTCCGAATGGCCCAGCAGGCCGTGGCTGTGCGGGATGGTGACGCCGCCCAGCACCAGCGGCCGGCCCGGCACCAGGGCGTGCGTGTCCCAGCCCTCGCCAATGCGCAGTACCGGAAGCGATGGGTTCATGGTGGGGCCCTGGTGTTGCAGCAGGCGTTCGGCCAGCGCGAAGTCACCTGGCCAGGTGACCTTGAAGTTCTCGAAATCACCCAACACCAGCAGCGGTGCATGGCCCAGCGCCTCGACGGCACTGGCTTCGTCGGTGATGCTGATGCCGCCCTGGCTGGCCGCCTGCAGCGCCGGCTCCAGCAGGCCCAGGCGGAACATCTGCGGTGTCTGCGCCGCCCATTTGCCCGCGCGGTTGATCGTGGCGCCAACGCGCGCCGGCGCAGAGTCGGCTCGCTGCTGCTTGAGCGTGTCGGCCAGCGGCAGCGCCAGCAGGCCGCCCACCTCATCATCCGCACAGGCCGCCAGCAAGCGCGCCACCCATTCGGGGCGCAACAGGCAGCGGGCGGCGTCGTGCACCAGCACCCAGTCGTGCGCCAGCGCACCGCGGGCCCGCAACGCTTTCAAGCCGTTGGCCACGGTCTCGGCGCGGCTGGCGCCACCAACACGGGCGGTCCAGGCCCGCTCGCCGGCAAAGCCCGGCACGGCTTGCTCGAACAGGGCATCGTCAGGCGCCAGCACCACCAGCGTGGCGCTGATTTCAGGCACCTGCGCCAGGGCTGCCAGGGTGTGGTCCACCAGCGGCCGGCCGGCCACCCGCGCGTATTGCTTGGGGCCCGCGCTGCCGGCGCGGCTGCCGCTGCCGGCGCAAGGCACCAGCGCAAAAAAGCGGGGTTCGGCCCCGATCTCGGTGATGGTCATTGGCGGGGATTCTAGAATTGCCGGATTCCACGCCCCCGAGCCTGCGCTCCGGGGCGTGTTGCCGTTTTCAGCGCCGCCGCCCAAGCTCACCGGGCGCCGCAAGTTCTTGTCCGAGCCCCTGCCATGCAATTGCCCGTCATCGCCGCTGGAAAGCGCTTCACCCTGCCCCGGCCCATCGGCTCGGCCGACGCCTTGCTGCTGGCGCGGCTGGCCCAGGCCCGGCAGGCTGAAAAACGCCTGCTGGTGATCATCACCGCCGAGCCGGCCGATGCCCAGCGCCTGGCCGACGAGCTTCCATTCTTTGCGCCCGGCGTCAAGACCACGCTGTTCCCGGACTGGGAGACCCTGCCCTACGACACCTTCAGCCCGCACCAGGACCTGATCAGCGAGCGCCTGGCCACGCTGTGGCGTATCCACACGGGCGAGGCCAACGTGGTGCTGCTGCCCGCCACCACCGCGCTGACCCGGCTGGCGCCGCCCAGCTTTCTGGCCGGCACTACCTTCTTGTTCAAGCAAAAGACCCAGCTGGACGAGGCCGGGCTCAAGGCCCAGCTCACGCTGGCCGGCTACAACCATGTCAGCCAGGTGGTCTCACCCGGTGAATACGCCGTGCGCGGCGGGCTGATCGACCTGTTTCCGATGGGCTCGCTGGTGCCGTACCGGGTGGACCTGTTCGACAACGAGGTCGATTCGATCCGCACCTTCGACCCCGACACCCAGCGCAGCCTGTACCCGGTGCCCGAGGTGCGGTTGCTGCCGGGGCGCGAGTTTCCGATGGACGAGGCGGCGCGCGCCACCTTCCGCCAGCGCTGGCGCGAAAAACTCGACGGCGACCCGACCAAGAGCCGGATCTACAAGGACATCGCCCAACGCATCGCCACCGCCGGCATCGAGTACTACCTGCCGCTGTTTTTCGAGCAGACCGCGACGATCTTCGACTACCTCGGTCAGGATGACAAACGCGCCCAACTGGTGCTGCACGGCGCGGTGGACGAGGCGCTGGACCGGTTCTGGGTCGATACCCGCGAGCGCCACCGCTTCATCGCCGCCGACCCGACCCGCACCGTGCTGGCGCCCGAGGACATTTTTCAGCGCAGCGACGAGTTTTTCAGCAACGCCAACCGCCATGCGGTGCTGGTACTGCGGGGCCAAACTGCGGCAGCGGCGCCGGACGCTGCCGAGCCAACCGCATCAGCATCCGCCTCGACCGTGGCCTGGGCCCGCCCGCTGCCCGATGTCTCAGCCGACCGCACCGCCACCGAGCCGCTGGCCGCCCTGGGCCGGCACCTGGACACCACGCCTTACCGGGTGCTGATCGTGGCCGAGAGCGACGGCCGGCGCGAGAGCCTGCTGGAGATGCTGCGCGACCACAAGATCGAGCCGCCCAGCGTCAAGACGCTGGCCGAGTTCGAGGCCAGCGACGAGAAGTTCGCGATCACCGCAGCACCCCTGGCGGCGGGGTTTTTCTGGTTCGAGCCCGCAGCACCGTCTGACACCGCCACCACCGGCCCCGCCGCCGCACCCACCGGCACGGCCATCCAGTTCATCACCGAGACCGAGCTGTTTGCCAGTTCACCGCAAGGCCGGCGCCGGCGCAAGCAAGAGCAGGTCAGCAGCGTCGAGGCGCTGATCAAGGACTTGTCCGAGCTGAAGGTCGGCGACCCGGTGGTGCATGGCAACCACGGCATCGGCCGCTACGTCGGCCTGATCAGCATCGACCTGGCAAATGGCCAGGATGGGGGCGCCTCAGAGTTCCTGCATTTGCAGTACGCCGACCAGGCCACGCTTTACGTGCCGGTGGCGCAGCTGCACCTGATCAGCCGCTACACCGGCGTCAGCGCCGACGAGGCACCGCTGCACCGCCTGGGGTCGGGCCAGTGGGACAAGGCCAAACGCAAGGCGGCCGAGCAGGTGCGTGACGCTGCTGCCGAGCTGCTTAATTTGTATGCCCGCCGCGCCTCGCGCGAGGGCCATGCCCACCGCTACTCGGCGCACGACTACGAGGCATTTGCGTCCAGCTTCGGCTTCGAGGAAACACCCGACCAGCGCGCCGCGATCCATGCGGTGATCCAGGACATGGTCAGCCCGCAGCCGATGGACCGGCTGGTCTGCGGCGATGTCGGCTTTGGCAAGACCGAGGTGGCTCTGCGCGCTGCCTTCATCGCGGTGATCGGCGGCAAGCAGGTGGCCATCCTGGCGCCCACCACGCTGCTGGCCGAACAGCACTACCAGACCCTGGTGGACCGCTTTGGCAAGTGGCCGGTGCGCATCGCCGAGCTGTCGCGCTTCCGCTCGCCCAAGGAAGTGAGGGTGGCGCTGGACGGGCTGGAAGCCGGCACCGTCGACATCGTCGTCGGCACCCACAAGCTGCTCTCGCCCGATGTCAAGTACAAAAGGCTGGGCCTGCTGGTGATCGACGAGGAGCACCGCTTCGGCGTGCGCCACAAGGAGGCGATCAAGGCGATGCGCGCCGAGGTGGACGTGCTGACGCTCACCGCCACCCCCATCCCGCGCACCCTGGGCATGGCGCTGGAAGGCTTGCGAGACCTCAGCGTGATCGCCACCGCGCCGCAGCGGCGGCTGGCGATCAAGACCTTTGTGCGCAGCGAGGGCAACAGCGTGATCCGCGAGGCCGTGCTGCGTGAGTTGAAGCGCGGCGGCCAGGTCTACTTCCTGCACAACGACGTGGCCACCATCAACGCCCGGCGCGACCGGCTGGCCGAGCTGGTGCCCGAGGCCCGTATCGCCATCGCCCACGGCCAGATGCCCGAGCGTGAGCTCGAATCGGTGATGCGTGACTTCATCGCCCAACGCTACAACCTACTGCTGTGCTCGACCATCATCGAGACCGGCATCGACGTGCCCACCGCCAACACCATCGTGATGAGCCGCGCCGACAAGTTTGGCCTGGCCCAGTTGCACCAGCTGCGCGGGCGGGTCGGCCGCAGCCACCACCAGGCCTATGCCTACCTGCTGGTGCCCGACACCGAGACCCTGACCAAGCAGGCCCAACAGCGGCTGGACGCGATCCAGAGCATGGAGGAGCTGGGCTCGGGCTTTTATCTGGCGATGCACGACCTGGAGATCCGCGGTGCCGGCGAGGTGCTGGGCGAAAACCAAAGCGGCAACATGATGGAAGTCGGCTTCCAGCTGTACAACGACATGCTGGCCGAGGCGGTGCGTGCCCTCAAGGCCGGGCAAGAGCCCGACCTGCTCAGCCCCACAGGCGTGTTTGGCGGCGCCACCGAGATCAACCTGCACGCCCCTGCCCTGCTGCCCACCAGCTACTGCGGCGATGTGCATGTGCGGCTCAACCTGTACAAACGCCTGGCCACGGCTGAAAAGGCCGAGCAGCTGGACTTGCTGCTCGAAGAAGTGACTGA
>Ga0209181_10009893_pt1 | contig 12462 bp, 7 predicted proteins | sample MAT05_FD_187208 | JGI IMG/M metagenome (GOLD analysis project Ga0209181, IMG submission 187208) | Freshwater microbial communities from Lake Fryxell liftoff mats and glacier meltwater in Antarctica - MAT-05 (SPAdes) (version 2) | ecosystem: Environmental > Aquatic > Freshwater > Ice > Liftoff... | reverse complement strand
CGATCCGCTGGCCCGAGAAGCCCCGGATTCTCCTGATCGCGGCGCAGCCGCCCGGGGTCCCGCCCATCCCCCTCCGCGCCCACGTCCTCGCGCTCCGCTACGCGCTCGATCCGTGGCTCTCCACCAACGAGTCAAAGCAGTTTGCCCGGCACGTCACCGTGCTCCCGCGCGCCTCGGCGGCCGCGATCGAAGACGAGTTGGGGCGGGCGATCACCGAGGATCGCCGGCCGTATACCCACGTCCACGTGCTCGCGCACGGCGCCCTGGTCGAGACGGCGAGCGAGCAGGAGCGCTATGGCCTGGCGCTCCACCTCGACGGGAACGCCGACAAGATTGATGTCCTCACCGGAGCGCGCCTCGCGGAGGCGCTCTGGTGCCACCCGAGCCGGCTCGTGGGTGGCCAGTCGGTGACGCCGATCGTGGTGACGATCGCCAGCTGTGACAGCGGCAATCAAGGCTCGGTGCTGGTCCCCGGCGCGAGCCTCGCCCACCACCTGCACAAGGCCGGGATCCCGCTGGTGATTGGCTCTCAGTTCCCGCTCTCGGTCCGCGGATCGGTGGTGATGACGAAGCACGTCTACCGGCGCCTTCTCCACGGCGACGATCCGCGCGTCGTGGTCTGGGAGCTCCGGAAGAAGCTCTACGTCGCCTCGAAGCGACACCATGACTGGGCGTCGATCGTCGCCTATGCGGCGCTCCCCGTCGACATCGATCAACAGATCCGGATGGCGCGGCTAACGCGGGCGCGCCGGGCGCTCGACACCGCGATCGCCCGGCGCGACAACGAGACGAAGAGCCTGGTGAGCCCGCTCATCAGCGCCGCTCGCCCCTGCGAACAGGAGTGTACGAAGCGCGAGCCCGTCACGAGGCGCGAGCCTCTCGTGCAGATCAGCAACGCCGCTGCGCCCGACGGCGCCTTCATGGCCACCAGGGCCTCTTCCTCCCCCGCGAACCCGCCGCTGGGCGCTGACGTCGAAGCGTTGAAGCGGGCGATCGTTCACCTGGAGGCAGCCATGCCGGACGACGGCTCCCCGCCGGCGGATCGGGTCACCGCCCACGGCGTGCTCGCGAGCGCCAAGAGGCGCATTGCCGAGGTCGTCTGTCCCGCGACAGCGTGGAATGAGCCGCTCCCGAGCGACGCCAGGCGGCACCTTGAGGTCGCGCGGTACCATTACAAGAAGGTCTTCGATCTCGACGCCAGGCAGTCCTGGGGCGCCGTGCAGTACCTCTCGCTCGGGGCGGTGCTCGATCCGCGGGTGTTCGAGGCCGAACCCTGCGAAGCCACCTACCGCTTCGAGAACTGGTGGGGCACGGCCTACACCATGTCTCACGACGTCGTGAAGCAAGCTCCGTCGCCCAAGCTCGTGGTGTGGGCCCGCGCCGCGCTGATCGAGCTCTACGTCCTGGCGCAGCTCCTCCGCGCCGATCACTGGGCCCATCGGATCTGCGAGGAGCGCGCGCACGTGCAGATGGATGCGTTCCTCACCTTGCTCGACGACGCGCAGGGGGACGATGTCCGGTTCGACGCGTACTCGCTCCACCGACAGCTCCGCCGTTATGTCGAGTGGTGGTGCGGCAAGCCGGGGATTTGCAAGCTCCCGCGGGCGCTCACCCAGCGGCTCGCCGACAAGAGCGTGCCGCTCCGGGTGATGAGCAGCAGCGACGGGGCGTGACCGCGGCGACAGGCGCTCGCCTGGGGGACCGCGGAGCGGCGAGCGCGGACCGGGGGTAGACAGGGACCCGCAAGGCAGGGCGTGCGGCCGCCTCATCCAGAAGAATGTCCGCCTCTCGAGCTCGCTCGGCGACTCCGGCATGAGCTTCGCCGAGGACACGTGGCGGGCCTAGAGCACCGAACGGGTTGAAATGGACCGAAAAGAGCCGGATTTTAACGCAAAGGCGCAGAGACGCAGGGACGCAAAAAAGAAATCCGATTTTTTTGCGCCTTTGCGTCTCCGCGCCTTTGCGTTGAAATCTGGGCATTTCAACCTGTTCGGTGCTCTAGGTGATGACGACCTGCAATCGGTAGTCGGCCCCGGGGCTCACTCCGAGGGCGCGCAGGTCGACACGCCGGCTCCGACGATCGTCAGGTCGATCACGGCCACTGCCGGCGGCGTCTTCGTCCCCCCGGGCGTGTAGCGGTGGACGATGGAGGTGCCCTGGGATTCCGAGGTGAAGAAGTAGAAATCGCCGCCCCAGAACGCGAACGCCCAGGCGTCGATATTGCTCTGATCCAGGTTCAAGAGCACATCGTTGGTGATCGCGGCCGTGGCCTTGTCAATCTCGGCGAGGTGCGCGTTGGGCGCGGTGGGGCCAAAGCCGAAGAGGCGGGAGTCCCCCGTGCCGGTGAGCTCGGGGTTGCCGATCGGAGCGCTGACGAGCCCGATGGTGGAGAGGGTGAACGTCGTGAGATCGATGCTGCCAATCGCGCTCGACCCCCCGGCGGTGTCAGCCCCGGCGACGAACAGCGTCTCTCCTGGATCGTCCTTGTTCGAGGAGAACCCCATGCCGAACGTGAGCGGGAACCCGCCCTGCTGGCTGACGAAGCCAGTCGACTTGCAAGAGGCCGTGAGCGTGCTGACGCGGAAGAGCTCGCCGTTGGAGAAGAGCACGTGGGCGACGCCTTGCCGGTCCACCGCCATCGAGAACGGGTTCGCGCCCGAGGACGCGGGGCAGTTGATGGTGCCAATCGTGGTGACGCTGAGATCCGGCGGGTAGAAGCGCAGGAGCTCGTTCTCCGAGGAGATGAGGTAGATGTAGGTGATCCCTGCGTCGATGCAGTCGTTGGCGACGTCGGGGAAAGGATCGATGACGTCGGGCTCTTCGGGGGCGTCGAACACGTCGGCCGCGTCCTCGACGTCGGGGCCGGCGTCCACGGGATCAGGCCCGGCGTCGGCGTGTCGCTCGTCGACCCGGAGCCCGGTGCGCGCTCCGCAGGCGACGACGGTGAGGATCGAGGCGGCGAAAAGAAGGAACCACTTTCTCACGCGGCGGATGCTCGTGCGGACGCGCGCTCCGGTCAACCATCGGCCGTCGTGCGCACTCCCACCGGGGCGCGCGGCGGTGGCAATGGAAGCTGCCCCCTGGCATCACCTGTCAAATGTGCAATGTGCCGATAACCCAGGGGTAAATGGCTCCGGACGCGGTATAGAGCTGCGTTCAGTGCAAGCTCTTCTCGCTGCCGTCCGCAAAGCCTGCCTCCCTGGTCTCTGGTCGCAAGGCGTGGCGCTCGCCCGTGACGGCGCGGTGATCGGCGCCGAGCGGCGCGGGGACACCGTCACCGCCCGCGTTCGCCAGGCCGGTCGCCCCGTCGCCCCGACCGTGGTGCTCTACCCCGACGACACCGAGTGGACCTGCGATTGCGGCGGCAAGATCGATCCCTGCGCTCACGTGGCCGCGGCGGCGATCCTGCTCGCGCAGGCGCCGCCGATCGAGAGCGCGGCGTCGGTGCCGGCGCCCTCGCCCTCGATGGCGGCGGCGTCCGAGGCGCCCGCGAGCGGCCCGGCCCACGTTCGCTATCGGCTGGAGCGCGCCTCGGGGGCGCTCGCGCTCAAGCGGACCGTGGTCCACGAAGGCGGCCGCGAAGAGCCGCTCCGCTCCTCGCTCGCCGCGGCCCGCGCCAAGATCGCCGCCCTCGCGCCGACGCACGAGGATCTCAGCGTCGATCGCTACGTCGGCGCCAAGCAGTACGGGTACTTTCCGCCCGATCGCCTGGTGGAGATCTTCGGCGCCCTCGCCGGGGCGCGCGACGTGCTTCTTGACGGGAAGTCGATCAAGACCTCGGGCGAGACCATCGCGCCGCGCGGCTTGATCGAGGACGCCGAGGCCGGCGGGGTGACGCTGACGATCGCCGGCGATCCGCGCGTGGAAGAGATCGTGGTCGCGGGCGTGGTCCGCCTCGGCGACACGCTCCACGCGATCCGCGAGGTCGATCTCACCGGCCCGCGGCTGGAGAAGCTGCCCTTTCGCCGCGGCTTCGCGCGCGGCGATCTCGGCCGCCTGGTGACCGAGGTGCTGCCCGGCCTCGAGAAGCGGATCACCGTCGAGACGCGCACGCGTCGGCTGCCGAAGGGGCAGGGGCGCGCTCGCCCGCGCATCGTGCTGACGCTGGAGCAGAAGGGTCACACGCTCTCGGTGGTACCGGCGCTGGTGTACGGCGATCCGGTGGAGGCCAAGCTCGTCGATGGGCGCCTCGTCCACATCGGCGGTCGCGTGCCGACGCGCGACGAGTCGGCCGAGCGCGGGCTGCTCCAGAAGCTCCGCGACGAGCTCCACCTCGTCCCCGGCCGCCGCGTCGACTTCGACGGGGCCGACGCGATCCGCTTCGCGCAGCGCCTCGACGCGTGGGACGGCGGCGGTGAGTCGCGGCGCGAGCTCTTCGGCAAGCTGCCGCTCGTGCCGCGCTTCGTGATCCAGGATCGGACCTTCGACGTGGTCTTCGAGGTCGACGACGGCAGCGATCCCGATCCCGGCGGCCCGCCGCCGAAGCGCGCCGACGCCGCCGCGGTGATCCGCGCTTACCAGGACGGCCTGCCGCTCGTCCCGCTCGAGGGCGGAGGCTGGGCGCCGCTGCCGCACGACTGGCTCTCGCGTTATGGCGATCGCGTCGCCGATCTACTCGCCGCGCGGCGCGATGAGGACAAAGAGGTGCCGACGGCGGCCCTCCCGGCGCTGGCCGATCTCTGCGACGCGCTCCAGTACCCGCGCCCCGCGGCGTTCGAGAAGCTCGCGCCGCTGATCGAGGGCTTCGAATCGCTGCCCGAGGCGCCGCTGCCGGCCGATCTCACGGCCGAGCTGCGCCCCTACCAGCGCCGCGGGGTGAGCTGGCTCGTCTTCCTGCGCGAGGCCGGGCTCGGCGCCGTGCTCGCCGACGACATGGGCCTCGGGAAGACGCTGCAGACCCTCTGCGCGGTCGCGGGGCGGACCCTCGTCGTCTGCCCGCGCAGCGTGGTCCACAACTGGGCCGACGAGATCCGGCGCTTCCGCCCGGCGCTGCGATCGGCGATCTACCACGGGCCGCGGCGTGCTCTCGATCGCACCGCCGACGTGACGCTGACGACCTACGCGGTGCTGCGCCTCGACGCCGAGATCCTCGCCAAAGAGGCCTGGGACACCGTGGTGCTCGACGAGGCGCAGGCGATCAAGAACCCCGACAGCCAGGTCGCGCGCGCGGCCTACGATCTCCGCGCCGGCCTCCGCGTCGCGCTCAGCGGCACGCCGGTGGAGAACCGCCTCGACGAGCTCTGGAGCCTGCTCCATTTCACGAACCGCGGCGTGCTCGGCGGCCTGCGCACGTTCCAGGAGCGCTGGTCGCGCCCGATCGACGCGGGCGTGCCCGGCGTCGCCGCGGGGCTGCGCGCCAAGATTCGCCCGTTCGTCCTGCGCCGCCTCAAGAAAGACGTCGTGCCCGAGCTGCCGCCCCGCGCGGACGCGGTGCTCTATTGCGAGCTCGAAGAGAGCGAGCGCAACGTCTACGAGGCGGTGCGCGCCGCGGCGCGGAAGGACGTCGTCGCTCGCCTCGCCGAAGGATCGAGCGTGCTCGCGGCGCTCGAGGCGCTGCTCCGTCTGCGCCAGGCCGCGTGTCACCCGGCGTTGATCCCCGGCCAGACGGCGCTGACGTCGTCGAAGGTCGAGCGGCTGATCGAGACGCTGGAGAGCGCCGCGGCCGACGGGCACAAAGCGCTGGTGTTCTCGCAGTGGACGTCGCTGCTCGATCTGATCGAGCCGCACCTGAAAGAGGTCGGGATCGCCTTCACGCGCCTTGACGGATCGACGCGCGATCGCGGCGCGGTGGTGGCCGATTTCCAGCGCGAGGCCGGCCCGCCGGTGATGCTGATCTCGCTCAAGGCCGGCGGCACGGGGCTGAACCTGACCGCCGCCGATCACGTCTTCCTGCTCGATCCGTGGTGGAACCCGGCCGTGGAAGATCAGGCCGAGGGCCGCGCCCACCGCATCGGGCAAGAGCGCCCGGTGATGGTCTACCGCCTCGTCGCCAAGGACACGGTGGAAGAGGGGATCCTCGCGCTCCAGCAGCGCAAGCGGAACCTGGCCGAGGCGGCGCTGGGCGAGGCCGATCAAGCCGGGGGGATCACCCGCGAGGATCTGCTCGCGCTGTTGCAGTAGCCTCGGCGCTGATGGGAGTCGCTCGGGTACGTCCTCGCTCGCTGCTGGTCGGGCTCGCCGCGCGCGCCGCGCTCGTGCTGGGGTGCGGCGGGGAAGAGGCCGCGCGCCCGCAGGTGATCGCGACGCCGGCCCAGAGCGCGTCTTCGACAGCGGCGGTAGCGGCGCCGCGATCCTCGGCGGATCTGGTCCCGCCGACGGTCGCGTCCGAGGCCCCGGATCCCGACGCGCTCCGCTTCTTCCTCGATCATCTGGGCGCGCCCGCGGTGCCGCCGTCGAGCGGGGCGCCCTCCCGCGTGGCTGCGCTCGCGCTCGCCAGCACCGCGCTCGGTGAGACCGCGGGGCTGACGTCGCTGGGGCCCGCGGTGTTCGCGACGCTGACGTCCGGGCAGCGGTTGACGATCCCGGTGACGTTGCCGCCCGGCCGCTGCGCGACGTTCCTCGCGCAGGGCGGCCTCGGGGTGATCGAGATCGATCTGTTCCTCACGACGCCGGCGGAGGGGAAGCTCCCGGGCTTCCTCGCGGCCGAGCTCGCGCCCGGACCGATCGCCGTGATCGGCGGTCGGCGCGGCTGCCTCTCGGCGCCGACGGGCGCCCCGAGCGCGCTCGAGCTCCACGCGGTGCTCCGCCGCGGCGCGGGCGCTGTCCTCGTGCAGATCTACGCGCGCGACGCGAATCCTTAGAAAGCGCGCAACCCGGGGCGCGCTCGCGTCGATGTTCCGGCATGGGATCACTCGTCATCACGCCCGCGGATCCGGGCTACCCCGAGGTCCTCGCCGGGCTCGCGCCGGGCGGGACGCCGCCGTCGCTCTACCTGCGGGGCGCGCTGCCGAGCGCCCGCGGTGTCGCCGTCGTCGGCACGCGGCGCCCCACCGAAGAGGCGGTCGCGTTCACCCGCGCGCTGGTGCGCGATCTCGCGGCCGAGGGGCTCGCGATCTGGTCCGGCGGCGCCCTGGGGATCGACGCCGCGGCGCACGAGGCGGCGCTCCTCGCCGGCGCGCCCACGGTGGTGGTGATGGGCGGCGGCCTCGGGCGTCCCTACCCGAAGGAGCACGCGGCGCTGTTCGATCGCGTCCTCGAAGGCGGCGGCGCGCTGCTCGCCCGGGTGCCTGACGCTGCGCCGCCGCTGCCGGCGGGGTTCCTCCTGCGCAACGAGCTGCTCGCCGCCCTCTGCGCCGTGACGGTGGTGATCCAGGCGGGCTTCCAGAGCGGGGCGAGGAGCACGGCGGCCGCGGCGCGGCGGCTCGGGCGCCCCCTCTGCGTCGTCCCGCACACCCCGTGGGATGAGGTGGGACGAGGCTGCGCGCTGGAGCTCGCGCTCGGCGCCCGCTCGATCAGCACCGCCGCCGAGGTGATCGCCGCGATGAATGGAGCGCCCCCGCCGCGCCCCGCTCCAGCGAAGCGCCGACCCCGACCTGCGGCGCCGCCGCTCCCGTTTAGCCAAAAAAACATAAGGATATCGAGCGGTTCGCCGAGAGGCTTGCCAGACTCGTCGGAAGGACCCATTCTCCCCGGCCCCGATGTCGTCCCGCCTCCGCTCAGGCTCGAAGGCCCAGAGCAGGCCGTTTTCGCTGCGCTGGATGGCACAGCGCGCCACCTGGACGAGCTCTGCGAACGATCAGGAGAGCCGCCCTGGGTGGTCACGGCGGCACTCTTGATGTTGACATTGCAGACGGTAGTAGTAGAGGGGCCCGCCGGGTTCTTCCGACAGGCAGGCCGGCCTTGAAGCTCGGCCCCACGATGGGAAATCCCATTTTTTCGGCCCTTTTGGGGCCGTTTCTGTTTTAAGTAGCCGGATATTGCTCTCCAAAAAAGCTGATTCAAAGGCCCCCGCTCGCGGGCCAAGAAGGTCGTGATGGCCAAGACGCTCGTTATCGTTGAGTCGCCGGCCAAGGCGAAGACCATCAAGAAGTACCTCGGCGCGGGCTACGACGTCCTCGCCTCGAAGGGACACCTCAAGGACCTCCCCAAGGGTCCCAAGGCCGTCGATTTCGCCAATGACTTCACGGAGACGTACGCCGTGATCGAGGGCAAGGAGAAGATCCTCGAGGAGCTCAAGGCCGCGGCCAAGAAGGTCGACGCCGTGATGCTGGCGACCGACCCCGATCGCGAAGGCGAGGCGATCGCGTTCCACATCCAGCAGGAGATCCAGAGCCCGTCGCTCAAGATCAACCGCGTCGAGTTCCACGAGATCACGAAGAAGGGCATCGACCACGGCGTCCAGAACCCGCGCGAGCTCGACGAGAACCTCTACGACGCCCAGCGCGCTCGCCGGGTCCTCGATCGCATCGTCGGCTACGACGTCTCGGCGCTGGTCTGGTCCAAGCTCGCCTTCGGCCTCTCCGCCGGCCGCGTGCAGTCCGTGGCGCTCCGCCTCGTCGTCGACCGCGAGCGGGAGATCGACGCCTTCGTCCCCGAAGAGTACTGGAACGTCGGCGTGGGCCTGCGGACGCAGGGTGGCGCGCCGATCTTCACCAAGCTCGCCTCGGCCGACGCGCAGCGCCTCGAGGTCACCAACGGTGAGCAGGCCGGCCGCGTGCGGGCCGACCTCCAGAGCGGCGCGTACCGGGTCGCCAAGGTCGTGCGCAAGGAGCAGAAGCGCAACCCGCCGGCGCCGTACACCACGTCGAAGCTCCAGCAGGACGCGACGAGCTACCTCCACTTCGGCACCAAGCGGACGATGCAGATCGCCCAGGCGCTGTACGAAGGCATCGATCTCAAGCGCGACGGCGGCCCCGTCGGCCTGATCACCTACATGCGTACCGACTCGACCCGCGTCAGCAACGACGCGATCGCCGAGGCGCGGGCCGAGATCGAGAAGCGCTACGGCAAGCAGTTCGTCCCGGCGCAGCCCAACATCTACAAGTCGAAGAAGGGCGCGCAGGACGCCCACGAAGCGATCCGCCCGACCAGCGTGGAGATCCACCCGGACGCGATCAAGAAGCACCTCAAGGACGAGCAGTACAAGCTCTACAAGCTCGTCTGGAACCGCTTCGTCGCCTCGCAGATGGAGCCCGCGGTCTACGACCGGACCACGGTCGACGTCGAGGTCAAGCCGGCCACCGAGTCGCCGCTCCACGCGACGTACGGCGTGCGCGCCACGGGGCGGATCCTCAAGTCCTCGGGCTGGCTCGAGGTCACTGAAGGCCAGCGCGAGTTCGCCGGCGAGGAAGAAGGCGGCGAGGCGGGCACGGCCGACGCGGTGGCGATCGCCGCGGCGGCAGGCGGCGCTGTCGTCGCTGCGGAGGGCGAGAAGGCCGTCGTCAAGGCGCCCGTGGAAGAAGAGGCCGACGCGCTCTTGCCCGATCTGAGCGAGGGCGACGTGCTCCAGCTCTCCACCACGCCCGGCGTGATGACCGAGCAGAAGTTCACCCAGCCGCCCTCGCGCTTCAACGAAGGATCGCTGGTGCGCGAGCTGGAGAAGCGCGGCATCGGCCGGCCCTCCACCTACGCGGAGATCATCGGCAAGGTGCAGCAGCGCGCCTACGCCGAGAAGCTCTCGAGCGGCGGGTTCCAGCCGACGATGCTCGGCAAATTCGTCGTCGACGGCCTGATCAAATCGGACCTCGACTTCATGGATCCGAACTTCACCGCCCAGATGGAGGAGGAGCTCGACGAGGTCGGCGCCGGCACCCTCAAGCGCGTCGCGCTGCTGAAGCGCTTCTACAAGCGCTTCCGCGAGCAGCTCGACAAGTCGAAGAAGCTCGCGTCGTGGAAGCCCGCGTCGATCCCCACCGACATCGTCTGCGAAGAGTGCGGCGTCGGGAAGATGATCAAGAAGTGGGGGAAGAACGGCTGGTTCCTCTCCTGCGAGCGCTACCCGGAGTGCAAGGGCACCAAGGATCTGGCGGCCGACGGCGCCCCCTCGCCCGTGCGCGAGACGGACATCATGTGCGACAAGTGCGGCAAGCCGATGGTGATCAAGACGGGCCGCTTCGGCGAGTTCCTGTCCTGCACCGGCTACCCGACCTGCAAGAACGCGCGCCCGGTTCCGCTCGGCGTCGCGTGCCCCAAGTGCGGGGGCGACATCATCGAGATCCGGCCGCGCAAGCGGGGCGGGCGCACCTTCTACGGCTGCTCGAACTACAACGCCGAGCAGAAGTGCGACTTCAAGCTCTGGCAGCGCCCGGTGCCCGAGGCCTGCCCGCAGTGCGACGCGAAGTTCCTGATGAAGGCCGGCGGCAAGAAGCCGATGCTGGTCTGCGCCACCAAGGACTGCGGCTACAAGCGCGAGCTCCCCGAAGAAGGCGATGAGGAGCTGGCGGGCGAGGGGACGACCGACGGCGCGGGCGCGGCGAACGGCGCGAGCGCTCCGGTCGTCGCGGCGCCGAAGATCATCGCGACGCCGAAGGTCATCGTCGCGCCGAAGCCGGTGCCGGTGACCAAGGCCGAGGCGCCGAAGGCGACCGCGCCGAAGCCGAAGGCCGCGGCGAAGAAGGTGGCCGCGAAGAAGGCCGCGACCACGGCGCCGGCCAAGGCCGGTCCTCCCAAGACCGCGAGCTAGCGCATGAGCGAGGTCGTGGTGGTCGGCGGCGGCCTCGCCGGGTGCGAGGCCGCGTGGCAGCTCGCGGAGCGCGGCATCTCGGTGCGGCTCGTCGAGATGAAGCCGCACAAACGCACCCCGGCGCAGACGAGTGATCACTTCGCCGAGCTCGTCTGCTCCAACTCGCTGCGCGGGGCGGCCTTCGGGAACGCGGTCGGCCTGCTCAAGGAAGAGCTGCGCCGCTCGGGATCGATCGTGCTTCGCAACGCCGACGCCACCGCGGTCCCGGCGGGCGGCGCGCTCGCCGTCGATCGTGAGCGCTTCGGCGCGGCGATGACGTCGGCGATGGAGACGCACCCGCGCATCCGCGTCGAGCACCGCGAGGTGACGGCGATCCCCGACGAGCGCCCGGTGATCCTCGCGACCGGGCCGCTGACGTCGGACGGCCTCGCGGCGGACCTCGTGCGGCTGATCGGATCGGAGCACCTGGCCTACTACGATGCGATCTCCCCGATCGTCGCGGCCGACTCGATCGACTGGGACAAGGTCTGGAAGCAATCGCGCTACGGCAAGGGCGTGGTCGCCCCCGGAGCCGCGCCGGCGCTCGAGGCGCCGCTCGCCGCGTCGAGCGCGCCCGGCGACGAGGCCGCGCCCGCGGGCGACGAGTCGACCGAAGGCGGCGACGAGGCCTACGTCAACTGCCCGTTCGATGCGATCCACTACGAGGCCTTCGTCAAGGCCCTGGTGGAGTCCGAGAAGGTCCCGGCGCGCGACTTCGAGCAGGTGCGCTACTTCGAAGGCTGCCTGCCCTGCGAGGTCATGGCCGAGCGCGGGCGCGACACGCTCTCGTTCGGGCCGATGAAGCCCGTCGGCCTCACCGATCCGCGCACCGGGCGGCGCCCGCACGCGGTGATCCAGCTCCGCCAGGAAGACGAGGCGGCGACGGCGTACAACCTCGTCGGCTTCCAGACGCGGATGAAATACGCCGATCAGCTCCGCGTCTTTCGCATGGTCCCGGGGCTGGAAGAGGCCGAGCTCCTCCGCATGGGTTCGGTCCACCGCAACACGTTCGTCAACGCGCCCGAGCTCCTCGGGCCGACGATGGAGCTCCTGAGCGCGCCGGGGGTGTACCTCGCCGGGCAGGTGTCCGGCGTCGAGGGCTACGTCGAGAGCGCCGCGGGCGGCTTCCTCTGCGCGCTCCTGCTCGCGCAGAAGCTCCGCGGCGAGGCGGTCGTGCCGCCGCCCGCGACCACGGCGCTCGGCGGGATCCTCACGCACCTCGCGCGCAAGCAGCCGCGCTACCAGCCGTCGAACATCACCTGGGCGCACATTCCCCCGCTGGAAGGGCAGGGGAAGCGCCTCAAGAAGCGGCCGCGCTACGACGCGATGGCCGAGCGCGCGCTCCGCGACCACGACGCCTGGCGGGCGCTCGTGGGGCTCGGCGCATAGCGCGCCAGGGCCTCCTCGACCGCGCGCCCGACGTGGCTCGCGGCGTCGTCGCGGCGCACGCAGAGGACGCCGAGGTGATCGAGCTGACGACAGCGCGCCTCGTCGAGCGGGCCGCTCACCAGGACCGCGGGAACGCCGAGATCCGCCGCGTCGAGGATCACCTGAAAGCCACCCTGGGGGTTGGCCATTAACCCCTCGGGCAGCCGCAGGCTGACCACGACGAGATCCGGCCGCTCGTCCAGGAGCAGCCGGACCGCGTCGCGCCCACAGCTGGCCTCCAGCACCGTCACCGGCCCGCAGCGCGCGGCGAGCTGCGCGGACCACGCGCTCCGGATCGCCTCGTCGAACTCGGCGACGAGCACGCGCAGGGCCTGCACTTGAATGTCCAATTGCGAATCATGCGCCATGGGAGT
>Ga0209181_10009891_pt1 | contig 12464 bp, 14 predicted proteins | sample MAT05_FD_187208 | JGI IMG/M metagenome (GOLD analysis project Ga0209181, IMG submission 187208) | Freshwater microbial communities from Lake Fryxell liftoff mats and glacier meltwater in Antarctica - MAT-05 (SPAdes) (version 2) | ecosystem: Environmental > Aquatic > Freshwater > Ice > Liftoff... | reverse complement strand
ACTTGTTCCTCAAAAAAAATAGCCGTTTTGTTTTTGCTGTCGTAGGTAGATAATCGCACCACCATTAACTGTGCGATTTGTTCATCCTGGCTTAATGTTTTAAACACACTGTCCACCCAGGTATTGGCTTTTAAATCGAGGGAGAGCAATTGATTTTGGGCATTTAGTTTTGTAAAAGAAAAAACGACAGCACAACAGCAGCATAGATAAACTTTCATCATCATATCAAAAAAATTGTATTTGCAAAATAGGAAGATTTGCACAGTTAATGGGTTACAAAAAATATTTTTAACTTTATGCCATGTCAATTGCAGCAAAATACCGGCCTTACTATACCTACGACGATTACTGCCAGTGGAAGGGAAGATGGGAGTTGATTGAGGGGATGCCTTATGCGATGAGCCCGGGGCCAGGTCCTGTTCATCAACGGGCATTAACACTGCTAAGTGTCGAATTTTTACGTGCGTTTGGAAAATATAAAACCTGCAAAGTGTACCCTTCAATCGATTGGAAAATAACAGAAGATACGGTGGTTGGGCCGGATTTGATTGTCTGCGATAACATAGCACCAGAAAAAGCATTCCTGGATTTTACGCCTGCATTGATAGCTGAAATAATATCACCTGCTACCGCCTCCAAAGACCGGGGGCGAGAAAATGGAGCTGTATCAGCAGCAGCAGGTAAAATATTACCTCATCGTTGATCCGGAATTTAAAAAAGTAGAAATATACGAATGGATAATTGGCCGCTATGAACTGGTTGCTATTAACCCGGAAACCTTCCTTTTTACACTTACATCCGCCGATTGTACTGCCGAAATTAATTTTTTGGATATCTGGGAGTAAACGGCATTTTTACAGTTGTACTTTGATTCATTGGACGGAGTAATGGATTTCCATATTTATTTTTAACTTTATGCCATGTCAATAGCAGCAAAATACCGGCCTTATTACACTTATGAAGATTACTGCCAGTGGGAAGGCCGTTGGGAGTTAATAGAAGGGATGCCTTATGCGATGTGTCCTTCACCTGTACCGCCACACCAAAGAGTAAGTACGGTCTTGTCAAGGCGATTTGAAGCATTGGAAAAATGTAAAAATTGTACTGTGTACCAGCCATTAGACTGGAAGATAACAGAAGATACGATAGTACAACCCGACTTATTGGTCGTTTGTGATGAGATCAAAAAAAAATACCTCGATTTTCCCCCGGTATTGGTGGTAGAAATATTGTCTCCCTCCACTGCCTCCAAGGACCGCGGCGAGAAAATGGAACTGTATCAACAGCAGCAGGTAAAATATTACCTCATCGTTGATCCGCATTTTAAAAAGGTTGAAATATACGAATACATTAACGGTCAATATGAACCGGTTTCTGTTGACCCGGAAACCTACCCGTTTGTCCTGCACAGTGATTGTACTGTTGAAGTAAACCTGTTGGATATTTGGGAATAAATCCCGAAGTTGAAAATGATGGGAAGTTATTGTACTACGTGTAATGGTGTTTTCTGTTGTTAGCCCGGTTGTGATTTGCTTTCAAACTTTTTTACCTTAGTTCTTTCATAACTTTAAATAAAATTATAGTTTTCCCCATTGCACCCGTGGGTATTTGAAATTCATGGGCCGATAACGGAATGAACTGAGTACCAGGATTTATTTGAACAGGCGGCGATAGAATGAGAGAATAAATATTTGAATCAAACAAAGCTAAAACCTAATTGTGACAACAATAACAACAATCCAGATGTATGAAATTATTTCAGAGAAACTTGGAAAAGAAGCAGCCGAATCATTAACCAGCTTTTTAGAGCAGAAAGTAGATGAAAAACTTCAACAGAAAATAACGGTATTGGCTACAAAAGTAGATTTGGCAGAAGTAAAAGTTGACCTAATAAAATGGACAGTAGCCATGTGGGTTACAACGATACTTTTAATTATTGGGCTTTATATTAAAAAATGAAACAAAATGGAAAAAAGAAACAGTGTTAGCAATGGTTAATCAGCTTCCTTCAAAATTTGAATTAGAGGACCTTATTGAAAAACTGATATTGATAGAAACGATTGAGGCTGTAGATAAGCGGATTGATAAAGGAGAATTTTATACCCAGGAGCAAATGGAAGAAAGGGTAAAAAAATCATAGCCGTTTATGGTCAAAAAGAGCAGACCAGGATTTGCAAGAAATCCACCGCTATATTTCGGAAGATTCAATACGGTACGCCAACAGGGAGGGTGCAAAAATTATACAACGAACAAGGCAACTTGAAAACTTTCCCAAATCTGGCAGGGTAGTACCTGAATTGAATGACGAATTAACCCGTGAATTAATTGAAGGAAACTACAAGATCATCTATCGCATTAAACCTGATTTTATCAGGGTTTTGCATATTCGACATACAAAGCGGCTAATTACCAAATCAGATTTATAAAGATGGAATTTATCAAGCCATTAAACCAATAACCGTTCTTTCACAACTTCGGGCAAGATTATTTAAAAAGAAAGGCCCGTTGTAATTTTCTTTCAAGATTTTAATTACCTTAGAATTTTAACAACACTTACAAGATGGCAAACGAAAAGGTAATTCAAAACCAGCAGCAGATGAACATAAAGGAGCTGGCGATGCTGAAAATAAAGCAGCAGGTGTACAAGGCGAGGAAGGCAAAGTTTCTGGAAAGAATAAAGATGCTGGGCAAAGTGCCCAAAATATAACTGCCCCACAAAAAGCAGTACATAATGCGCAAAAAGAACTGGATGCTTTAGAAGAAAGTTGCAAAGAATAATGCAGTGCAGGCCGATATATTTGGCAATGCTGCCGTATAAAAAAAAATACCCATCGTCCCGGAAGATATTAAAAAAGAGCTGGATACTCCAAAGGAAAATTTAAAAGAAAAGCAAACAGCACTTGAAACTACCCAAAACAGAAAGGTAAAAGACGAGCGGAAGGGGTGCCTGAATTGCCGGAACAGGCAGGTTTTACCCAACCGGATAGCGGCAACCCATCATCAATGCACCAGAGCCGGACGCCCTATGCGTTAAAATGCATAAAATGGAGCGGCCTAAACCTTCCCTGGTCGAAATACAAGGAGGGCAAAGGAAACGAATATACCTGTAAATAATGCTCCAAAAAACAGCAATTAAATTATGCTAATGGGGTTGGGCGAGGAAGTGAGGCGGACGGCTTAATGACGGCATTGGTTGATAGAACACCAAAAAATGGCGATTGGAGAATCGCACGTTTGGAGAACTTTGAAGGTAGTTTACCCGCCGTCTTGAAATATATAAATGAATTAGAAAAGACAGAAGTCGTAAATAAAAATCAATACAATGCAGACAAAGCCAAAACCGTATCCGATAATAGAAGAAACTTTAACCCATGAGGACGATCCACAGTTACCGTACTGAAAGATAATACGCAATTTCAAAAAACTCAAAAAGATAAAAAAAGTAGTGAAAAAGCTAACGGCGACGTAAAGCCCGAATTCTCCGTAAAAACAGCCGTGGACGCATTTGAGTCTTTCTTCTAAAAAATTAATTGCCATATTGACAACCGAAAAAGTTGCATTTACTAGTTGAATCTTAGTAACGTATATAAATGTTGTTCGGTTTTATCTATCACCCGTAAAAAAATACGAATCCTCTCCATTTCCTCCTTGCTGAAATCATCTTTATAAAATGTCTCAACAAAAGCAGCTTTTAATGTTGCCGGATCGTTTGTTCCCAATTGTTTCTTTAATAAAGTCATGGTTTGTTCATAACAGAAATCTACTATTTGCGCAGTTAGCTTTAGTTTCTCTTCATTGGTTTTGGCCTGAATGATCTCTACCTGCTTTTTGCGTACACTTAACGGTGTGTCGTTTTTAAAATTATACGTATTATTCATGTTGAAATAGATTTAAATGCCTCAAGCTATTAGAAATATGATACCCCGTTCAAAGCTAATTCAATCTACCCCAGGTAAATAGAAAATACATTTTTGGCAGAAATCTTTATTCCAGACAGACAGTTTGAATTTTTAAAAGCGAATTCAGATTAAGTCCATTTGACAACGCTATCCTCGCAATGAGTATTCCCCCAAACTAAATCTTTCCCCCATTACTCCATAACCCCTCAATCCTCCGTAATTTTACCAAAAAAAACCGAGTTATTTTGCCTGATATCATTCAATTATTACCCGATCATATCGCCAATCAAATTGCCGCCGGCGAAGTGATTCAACGGCCGGCCAGTGCCGTAAAGGAATTGCTGGAAAATGCCGTGGATGCCGGCGCTAACCAAATAAAATTGGTCGTAAACGATGCCGGCAAGGCTTTGGTGCAGGTGATTGATAACGGCAAGGGCATGAGCGAAACTGATGCCCGTATGAGCTTTGAGCGGCATGCCACATCCAAGATCAGGAATATCGAAGATCTTTTTCATATTAAAACAATGGGCTTCAGGGGCGAAGCGCTGGCAAGTATCGCTGCCGTGGCCCAGGTAGAATTAAAATCAAAAAAGGAGGAGGAAACCACTGGCACTTATATCGAAATAGATAATAGCCTGGTGAAAAAACAAGAACCCATTGCTATGGAGCAGGGCACCAGCATTGCCATGAAGAACCTGTTTTTTAATGTACCTGCCCGCAGGAATTTTTTAAAAAGCAATCCGTCCGAATTGAGGCATATTGTGGATGAGTTCATCCGGGTGTCGATGGCGTTTCCGGATATTTTCTTTTCGCTCACCAGTAATGGCCAGCAGGTATTTCACCTGGAGCGGGGCACTTTAAAACAACGCATTGTTCAGTTATTGGGCAATAGCTACAATGCAAAACTGGTCAGCGTGCAGGAGCATTCCGATTACATGAATATTTACGGCTTTGTAGGCAAGCCGGAAACAGCTAAAAAAACACGGGGCGATCAATATTTTTTTGTGAACAACCGGTTTATAAAAAGCGCTTATCTCAACCATGCAGTAATGGGTGCTTTTGATTCAATGATTTCTAAGGACAGCTTCCCGATGTACACCTTGTTCATTGATTTGGACCCGGCTCAACTGGATATCAATGTGCATCCAACCAAACAGGAAATAAAGTTTGAAGATGAAAGGATTGTATATGCATTTGTGCAAAGTGCGGTAAAGCATGCACTGGCACAGTTCAGCATTTCGCCTACATTGGATTTTGAACTGGATTCAACCATTCAGCAACTGGATGCGGTAAGCAAACCATTTACAGACGAAAGAAAATCATCGGTTGCATCCTCCCCGCTCTACAACACATTTACCCAAAAAAACCAGGCGCATTTTATTGAAAACAAAAGTGAGTTAAAGCACTGGAGGGATTTATATGAACCGGTTTCAAAAGAACAACCAGGGCCAACGGATGATCTGTTACCGGTAACAACCGCTGGCACGGCCACCATTGATCCGATTCCGCTTTACACGGGAAAGCGTCAGCAAATACAGGATGACACCCCGTTACAGCAAATGCATTCCACATATATCATCGTGCAAAATGATGCTGGGTTTATTGTTATCCACCAACAGAATGCGCATGAGCGAATTTTGTACGAGCGGTTTATGAAAGCAGTAGCAGGTAAGCCATTGGCGATACAACAAAGCCTTTTTCCACAGACGATGGAATTAGCTGCCACCGATACCGTACTATTAAACGAACTGTTACCCGACCTGCATTACCTGGGATACCATATAGAACCTTTTGGCAACAATACCTTTGTAATACAGGGCACGCCTTCGGATGTGGACCAGGGCAATGAAAAAACCGCCATCGAAAAAATGTTGGAACAATACAAACATTTTAGCAACGATTTAAAATATAGCAAGCGGGAAAAACTATTGCGTTCCTTATCCTGGCAACAGGCCATTAAGGCGGGCAAAGTATTGTCACAAAAAGAAATGAAATCGCTGGTGCAGGATTTGTTTATTTGTACAATGCCCAATATTACACCCAATGGCAAACCTACCTACACGGCATTCAAGAAAAATGAACTGGACAGGATGTTTGGCAGGTGATCAGTATTTTTCCCTGATAGCGGATAGGAATTTTTCAACCGCCCGTCGAACAGGCGTGGCACCGGTTTGGTAATGATTGGCCAATACAGAAAAAATAAGCAGCTTATTCTTTTTGGTGATGATAAAACCACTTAATGCACAGTGGTTACTAAGTGTGCCAGTTTTGGCAAAAATAAATCCTGCGTCTTTTTTGTAATAAGCCGTTATGGTGCCCTCGCCGCCGGTTGGCAAAATATTTTTTAACCGTTCCAGCCCAAATTCATTTTTCATTTTACTAAGAATGTAAACGAATGATTGAGGTGTAAATAAATTGTAACGGCTAAGCCCGCTGCCATCCACCCATTTGGGCTTTTGCGGAATATCTTTCAGATCGGTATTTAAAATTGTGTCAATCATTTTTCCATCGTTCATATAACCCAGCAGTTCGTTGCTTGCCATCATCAATGTTTGCTCGGCATAAAAATTATCGCTGCGGTGCATCATGGGTTTAAAAAGCGAATCGGATGGTTGAGACCGAAAAAGGTTTTTCAATTTCCGGTTATTATCAGGGGCTGGTATAACGGGCTTATGCAAAGTATCCCGCAACATGGCTATAATGCCGGTTATATTGGGGGTAATTGGAACGTATAGAAGTTGGTTGGTTCCGGCAGTAATTCCGATTATATTACTGTCCCATTTCTTCTCAATGTCAAAACCATTTAGCAGGTTTGTATTGGGTGCGATATGGTACTGAAAACTACCGGGACTAAAGTTCACATCATTGCCATTTTTTTTAATGGTGATTAAATTTCCGTAAACAGGGAAATTGCTTCTCTGCGTAAGATAAGATTCTTTATAATCGTCCCATGCCCAACCCCGGCCCAGAAAATCATCCGTAAATTTTGCATTTGTAAAGGTGATCCATTTATAATTGCTTAGGAATTGATAAACAGGTTGCGAAAACTCAGGGTGAAGAAAAGTGGGGTCGCCGGTTGGTTGTATCAACAGGTTTGAATCGCTGCCCAATTCGTAGCGGAGGCCGGGTAGGCTGTCTCCCAAATATTTTAACCCGGCGTACAACGAAAACAATTTGGTGTTGGAGGCGGGTACAAAATATTTGGTTGCGTCATAATTGTACCAATATTTACCGGTAGCTGGTTCATAAATGCTGATGCCGATATGCCCGGTGCTGATGGCCGAATCTTTTAGCAGAAGACTGTTGGCTTGTTTGGAAATTTGTTTGTTAATGGAACAGGAGGTGAATAGGGAAAGTAAGGGAATAAGTGAAAAATTTATTTTAAAAAGATGTTTTAAAAAAGGATATTTTTTCATTTGGAAAAATTTAAGACAGCCTGTTATTTGTTGATGATCTAAGGTACATGCAAAAATGTTATTAGTCCATATTGTTACAATGGTACAACTATCCGGTAAACCCGTCCGAATGCACACCCAGTTGAATGAATGTTTCCGGCAGGGTTACCCGAAAGTAATCTTTGTGCAAGGAATAACATTATAGATCCTTGGTTGAATCCCCGGCAATTGCGATTTGTATAAAAGTTTTACAATTAAAAACGCTTCGCAGTTTTTGGCCTTTCATTAATGATAGATTAATACATTATAGCGTGATCCAAGCCCTGGCTCCGTTAAAGGCATCGTGTTTATAGAAAAGAGCCTTATAGTTATTTGGGCTCCGCAGGAGCCACGTAACTTAAAACCCATGGGAATGAACATAGCTTGGCCCGAAAGACTATTTTCCGAAAAATAACTTAGCCTAAATATAATGCCTTTTTGCAATACCGAATACTGTTTCCTCCAGCAGGCTGAAGATGCCCACAGGTATGGCGATGAAAGGATTGCGACGCAAGGATGATGCTATGAAATGCAATGCCGGTATTAAAAAAAATTGGCTTCAAATGAATTTCAATTTTAGTATGAACCGCATCAAGGCAGCTAACATGCAGCGGTTACCGGTTTAGAAATAAACGTTTCTCCTTTCTGTAAAGCAAGGTATAGCTGATGGTAAAAATCGTCCATATAAACAGCGATATGCCACGTATGAAAATTTCAAAATCATCATTTTCCTTCCAGGCAAGGATAAAAGATAGTGTTGCCAGCGCCATTAAGACGAGACCGGATATGGCTGAAAATAGATAACCTTTTATTTTTGAGAATTTAAACAGGCCCATTTTTCTTTAATTTTAATTTCGTGCATAAACAGGGATGATGGCGAATCATTCAACGTTGGCTTTAGCGCAAGTGTACACTGGTGCTTTTTGATACTGATTAAAAGTAATTGAAAATCAGGCAGGGACTGCTTTCTCATCCTGAAACAAAAACTTACCCCCTTTCCTGCTCCCTCAGCCATCGTTCCGGTATTTCATTTCTGCCTGCCATTACATAGTCGTGGTAACTACAGGGAATAAATTTTTTGTTGGGCAGTTGCATCCACCATCGGCCGGTTCTCCTGCTTTGTAAAAACACCGTATCCACTTCCGAAAGAGCGGTATGAAATTCGTTGAAAAGCGAACGTTCATCCAGCGAAGCTTCCTGTTTGCTGCGGCTTTTACCATCAATAAAATACCATAGCATCTGGGCAATTTGTTTGGCGGTTAATTCATTTACATCTGCAGAAGGCTGGTAGCCATAAATACCAAAAGTACTCAACTGGCTACTCAAGCCTGCATAGCGGGAAAGGGTACACGCTTCTTCACCGCTGAAGCCATTGGGGCTGTTGTCGTTGGCAGGTGCATCACTGTATTTAATGGCGCTGATGTCAAAACTTAACAGGGAGGTATTGCGAATGACCGGTTCCATTTCTTCCATGCTTTCCTTTGCCACACCTACCCGGTAGCAATCAAAGCGAAGCTTATCCATTGTTTCCAACATGCGTGGATGCACATAGTAACTCTGAAACCCAATGTGGTTGTAATGCCTTACCATATTGGGTTCGCTGGTAAGCATTTCCAGTAAAAAATTTTCACTTCGGATAGAACTTTCACCCCGCAGGTCAATAGCGGCATCTATGCAGGTAGCTTCTATAGATTTGGCCAATTCGCTGTATGCATAATATTGGGCAAGGGTACAATCATGGGTACCACCCAGCAGTACCACCGTTTTATTCATTCTTAATAACTCTGTCAATACAGTTTTGATGGCCGCATAACTATCGTTTAAGGAAGCACCCGTTTTTATATTTCCAAAGTCGGCGATCTTTATATCAAAGTGCCAGTAATGCAATTGATACAATTGTTTGCGAATGGCATTGGCTGCTTCAAATCCATTGTTAAAAATTCCTCCGCCCCTGGTTTCACCAACACCTACCAGCACAATATCTGCGGCTGATACATCGGGTATTTCACTGTCGTATCCAACGATATGTTTGGCTATTTGTCCGTCATTGTATCCGCTGTCTTCATTCAGCGCATGAATATCAATGGGGAGTAAAAAATCATGCAGGTCGTACATCCGTATCTAAATTAAGGGGCAAACTTAAGGAAGAATGTTCATAGTTGAAAGTTGATGGTTGAAAGTTGATGGTTGGTGGTTGATGGTTGAAGGTTTGTAGTTGATTGCGGTTGGTTGGGATGGTTAATGGATAGTTACATTTCATAAACAGGTTACCGATATCTTACCTTTTCAGACCTGGCAATTAGCAGTTATCTTTAAATTGCATTTAGTCAGCAATGTTATAAAAGAATGCAGACGGTTTCATATAATGGTCTACCAACGATCAACATTCAACCATCACCCTTATGCCACATTTCCTTATTTTTGCAGCATGGAACAGTTGTTACAAAAAATAGAAGCGTTCAAAGCGGAGATCAGCAATTTTATAGCTACAAAAACAGATGAGACAGAAGCGTTTCGTATCAAATACCTTGGCACCAAGGGACTGGTAAAGGAGGTAATGGGCGAAATGAAAAATGTGGCAGCAGACAGGAAAAAGGAATTTGGCCAATTATTGAATGAATTTAAACTATTTGCAGAAGCAAAATACGAAGAGCTTAAAGCATCCACACATAATGAAACGAACACCGGGGATTCCTCCTCCATTGATTTATCATTGCCTGGTGATCCTATGGTCGTTGGTTCCCGTCACCCGATCAGTTTGGTTCGAAACCAGATTGTATCGATCTTTCAGCGTTTGGGTTTTGCCGTAGCGGAGGGGCCTGAGATAGAAGATGACTGGCATAATTTTACCGCACTGAATATGCCGGAGAATCACACTGCCCGTGATATGCAGGATACTTTTTATATCAGTCAGAACCCCGACTGGATATTGCGAACGCATACATCCAGTGTGCAGGTAAGGGAAATGGAGAAGGGTAAATTGCCCATTCGTATTATATGCCCTGGCAGGGTTTACCGCAATGAAACCATCAGCGCAAGGGCGCATTGCTTTTTTCACCAGGTAGAGGGATTGTATATTGCAGAAAATGTATCCTTCGCCGATCTGAAGCAGACCCTGTATTTTTTTGTACAGGAAATGTTTGGTAAAGATTTTAAAGTTCGTTTTCGTCCGAGTTATTTTCCATTTACAGAACCAAGTGCCGAAATGGATATCAGTTGCCTGATATGCGGTGGCAGCGGTTGCAATGTATGCAAACAAACCGGCTGGGTGGAGATATTAGGTTGTGGTATGGTGCATCCCAACCTGCTGGAAAACTGTGGCATAGACAGTAACAAATACACCGGCTTTGCCTTTGGTATGGGTGTAGAAAGAATTACCATGCTGAAATACCAGATTAAAGACCTTCGGCTGTTTAGCGAAAATGATGTGCGCTTTTTGAAACAGTTTACTGCTGCGGTTTAATTTTTTCATATATTTTCTCTCAGTCTCATTATTGATAGTCGTCACCCAATGTGTTTGTCTTCCAATGACCAATTTTTTCGTCCTGCAAAATTGTATCCTTTCACAGTAATTCATTAGCACATTCTCAAACTAGCTAATTATCAAATTGCCTGCGTAGAACAATTTCCCCACATTAATTTTTTAACTGATTTGGTTAAATGATGAAGAAGGCTGTTGCTGCTGGTGATTGTGCATTGGCATTATAATTGAAATCTGCATTTGCTATAATAGTTGAACAACCTATACACTAATAATTAAACACACCACAAATGAAACTTTTGAACTATGGCATTGGCTTATTGATAACAGTGAGTTTATTAACTGCCTGCTCCGCTTCCAAACAGGGAAGAACAATGAAAAAAACCATCGACGGGGAATGGGTATTACAAACCATCAACACCGAAAGCATCAACACAAAATTTGCAGCAAAGGTATTTAATGAAGCAGATCTCAATTGCTTTGTTGGAAGTAGCTGGAAATTTGTGTCGAATAACAGCACAGGATCCTATAGCCTGGTAGGCGGTACAAAAGGCTGTGCAACGCTGCAAAGAAATATACGCTGGTCCATCTACGAACCAAAAGATGCACCCAAGGAATTTCAATTTAAAAGATTAGACGACCAAAAAAATGCCATGGATGATAACAATGGTTTCCGTTTAAGTGTAACCATGTTGGATGATAATACCATGCAATTGAAATCGGCGATTACTTTTGAAGGAAAGCCGGGAAATTTAGTATACAATTTTGTAAAAAAGTAACAGTAAAAATAATAAACTCATGAAACAGATTTTTGGAAAAACAATGGTGGTAATTGCAAGTGCGATTATTATCTGTTCAGGTTGTGAAACCACAAGAAAGGCAAATAGTGCACAGAAAGGTGCGGTAATTGGAACAACCAGTGGCGCAGTGCTAGGAGGTATCATTGGAAATAACGTGGGCAACAAAAACAATACCGCCCTGGGAGCAATTATTGGAGCAGCGATTGGTGGTGTGGCAGGTGGCTTGATAGGTAATAATATGGATAAGCAGGCCGAGGCAATTAAGGAAGAAATACCCGGCGCAGAAGTAACCAGGGTAGGTGAAGGGATCAATGTTACTTTTAATGAAAAAAACCCGGATGGTTCAAAAGCAGGTGTTTATTTTGCTACTGAAAAATTCAATATTACTCCCAATTCAAAACTGGCACTGGATAAATTGGTGAAAGTGTTTAATAATTTTCCTGAAACCAATATATTAATTGAAGGGCATACCGATGATGGAGGCTCAGAAGCATACAACGAAACGCTGTCGCAAAGAAGGGCCGATGCAGTTGGTAGCTATTTAAAATCAGCAGGTATCGCTTCATCCAGGTTAACGATTAAATGGTATGGTGAAGCACAACCAAAAGTGGATAATACAAGTGATGCAGGGAAGGCTGAAAACAGGCGGGTTGAATTTGCCATTACCGCCAATGATAAAATGAAAGAAGCAGCAGCAAAGGAAGCGGCAAACCAATAAAATTTCTGATGTCTGATTTGTTGATTTCTGATAAGGGGATGTCTGATGACTGATTTGTTGATGTCTGATATCGCGATGTCTGATATATTGATGTCTGATTTGTTGATGTCTGATTTATTGAATTTCTGATTT
>Ga0209181_10009890_pt1 | contig 12465 bp, 10 predicted proteins | sample MAT05_FD_187208 | JGI IMG/M metagenome (GOLD analysis project Ga0209181, IMG submission 187208) | Freshwater microbial communities from Lake Fryxell liftoff mats and glacier meltwater in Antarctica - MAT-05 (SPAdes) (version 2) | ecosystem: Environmental > Aquatic > Freshwater > Ice > Liftoff... | reverse complement strand
TGTCTCGGTGGCGGTGGCGGCCTGGCCGGCCAGCGGGGCGATGGAAAGGCCGACCAGCACGGCGGCGGGCAGCAGGCTGCGAAGGGTGGCGTGGATCATGGCGGTGGTCCTTGAGGTGGGCAGACCAGCGCAATGTGCCTGTGCTGGACAAACTCCGCCATCGGCAGGCGACGCGTTGCGCGCCGGTGCGACGAAGTGCCGCGCCGCGGGCGCCGCCGGTCAGGCGCCTTTCTTCGGCGGCTTTGCGGCTGGGCGCGACTCGGCCGCCGGGCGCGACTCGGCGGCCGTGCGCTCGTCGTCGCCGGGGGCCGAGGCGGCCTCGGCCGGCACGGGCACGGCTTCGATGTTGTTTTCGCGCATGTAGTCGTTCATCTCGCGCCAGCCGGCAAACACCGCGGCCTTGTCGGCGCGTTTGTTCAGCGTGTAGCACTGCTCGATGGCGCGCGCTGCGTGCCGGCAGGCGCCGCCGACGGCACGGCCCTCGGCGTCCTTGCGCGCGGCCACGGCACTGGCCGGCTCCAGGCCCAGCGCGTCGCAGCCGGCCAGCCACAAGGGCGCGGCAATCAACAAGGCAAGACGGGATCGGCGCATGGTGGGCGGTCGTGGCGGCACTGCCCTGGTTATCGGCCGCGCCGGCACGCGCTTGAGTGCCCGGCGCTCAGGCCATGGATTGGGGATGGCGCTGCAGAAAGTCGCGCGCCGCCACCCGGCGCCCGCCCGGGGCCTGCACTTCCAGCAACTCGAGCGCGCCCTGGCCGCAGGCGATGAGCAGGCGCCCGTCGCCCGTCGGGATGCGCTGCCCCGGCGTGCTGTGGGTGGGCTGCACGTGCGCGGCCTGCACCTGGGCGCGCCAGACCTTCACCGTCTGGCCCGCCCACTCGAAGCTGCAGCCGGGGAAGGGGTCGAAGGCACGGACCCGGCGCTCGATCTGTTCGGCCGGCGCCTGCCAGTCGATCGGCGCCTCGGCCTTGTCGATCTTGTGGGCGTAGGTCACGCCCTCGGCGGGCTGGGGCTGCGGGTCCAGGCGGCCCTGGGCCAGGGCGCGCAGCCCCCGCACCACCAGCAGGGCGCCCAGCGCGGCAAGCCGGTCGTGCAACACGGCGCTGGTGTCGTCGGCGCCGATGGGCGTGGCCTCGGCCGACAGCATGTCCCCGGTGTCCAGGCCGGCGTCCATCTGCATCAGGGTGATGCCGGTCTGGCTGTCGCCGGCCTCGATGGCACGCTGGATGGGCGCCGCGCCGCGCCAGCGCGGCAGCAGCGAGCCGTGGATGTTCAGGCAGCCCAGGCGCGGCAACTGCAGCGCCCACGGCGGCAGGATCAGGCCATAGGCGGCCACCACCATCACGTCGGGCGCCGCCTGGCGCAAGGCGTCGGCCGCCGCGGCGGCATCGTCCGGGTACTTGCCTTCCCGCCGCAGGCTGCGCGGCTGGGCCAGCGCCAGGCCGTGCGCCAGGGCGAACTGCTTCACGGCCGACGCCTGCAGGCGCAGCCCGCGGCCCGCCGGCCGGTCGGGCTGGGTCAGCACCAGGGGCACCACAAAGCCGGCGTCGTGGATGGCCTGCAGGGCCGCGCGTGCGAACTCCGGCGTGCCGGCGAAAGCGACCTTCAACGCCGCGCGCTCGATGTCAGCGCCGCCCGGCCGCCCGAAGGCGCTGACGCGTCCCTCGGGGGCCGCGAGCACAGCGACCTGGGGGCCGACCTACCCACCGCGCTGCTCGTCGCGCGTCTTCTTGATCATCTTGGTGCGGATGCGGTCGCGCTTGAGGCTGCTGAGGTATTCGACGAAAACCTTGCCCATCAGGTGGTCCATCTCGTGCTGCACGCACACCGCGGCCAGGCCTTCGGCGTCGAACTCGAAGGCTTGGCCCTCGCGGTTCAAAGCCCGCACGCGCACGCGGGCCGGGCGCTCGACCTGGTCGTAGATCGTGGGCACCGACAAACAGCCTTCCTCGGCCAGGGCCAGCTCTTCGCTGGCCGACACGATCTCCGGGTTGATCAACACCCGCGGGGTGTCGTGGCCTTCGGACGTGTCCATCACCAGCACGCGCTCGTGCACATCGACCTGCGTGGCCGCCAGGCCGACGCCGTCGGCGTCGTACATGGTGTGCAACAGGTCGTCGACCAGCCGGCGGATGCGTTCGTCGACCTGTTGCACCGGGCGGGCCACGGTGTGCAGGCGGGGGTCAGGGTAGCGAAGGATGGTGAGCAGGGCCATGGGGCGGGGTCGGGGTACGAAAAACGAGGCGTGGCGGGAAGTGGCCGGAAGTGGCCATCAGTAGCGGGACCTGGCGAAACAGCTCGCTACAGCTGTGGACAGGCCGCAACGCGGGCGGCCGTGAAGGCCTGCACGACACGGCCTTCGGGGCGCCGGTTTCGTTGCAGCATCAAGGGTTTAGGGGCAGAATCTGTGAAACCATATGAGCATTGTCGCGGCGCGCGCAGTCACTTTGTCCGCTTGTGGCCGGCGCCCCCGGCACCGCACAGAACGCGTTATTTTGGCACCGCGCGGTGCCCGACCTGTCCGCCCGGAGACCGCAGCGTCATGACCCCAAGCGCACGCCCTGGCCACGCCACCCCGTTGTCGGCCACCGCCCTGCAGGGCTTGGCCGCCACCGCACTGGCTCTGGCTGCATGGGCCAGCCCGGCCCTGGCCCAGTCCAACCTGCCCATCACAACGCAGCAGCGGGCCACGGCCCAGCAAGTGGCCCAGGCCGGCGTGCCCTTGTCCGAGCTGGCGCCGAATGCGCCCGATTCGCACACCGTGCAGCGCGGCGACACCTTGTGGGGCATCTCCGGCCTGTTCCTGAAGTCACCCTGGCGCTGGCCCGAGCTGTGGGGCATGAACCTGGACCAGATCCGCAACCCCCACCTCATCTACCCCGGCCAGATGCTGGTGCTCGAAAAGGTCGACGGCCGCGCCCGGCTGCGCATGGGCCGGGCCGGCAGCGGGGTGCCCGAGAACACCGTGAAGCTGTCGCCGCGGGTGCGCAGCGAGTTGCTGGACAACGGCGCCATCGCGTCCATCCCGCTCAACCTGATCGGGCCCTTCCTGACCGAGGCGGTGGTCTTCGACACCAATGAACTGGCCGCCGCACCGCGCATCGTGGCCACGCAGGAGGGCCGCGTGATGGCCTCACGCGGCGAAACGGCCTATGTTCGCGGCGACCTGGGCGGTGCGCGAGACTTCCGTCTGTTCCGGGAACTGAAGCCCCTGCTCGACCCGGTCACCCGGGAAGTGCTGGGCTACGAGGGCCGCTACGTCGGCACCGCCGAGCGCGTGCGCGACGGCGCCGAGGCTCGCGGCGACGGCGTCGCCGTCGTGCCCGCCACCTTCACCGTCACCAACGCCAAGATCGAGGCCATCGTCGGCGACCGCCTCTCGCCCGTGCCGCAGCAAGACCTGGTGGCCTACGTGCCGCGTGCGCCCGACGCGCCGGTCGAGGGCCGCATCGTGTCGATCTATGGCGACGGCCTGCGCGCCGGGCAGAACCAGGTCGTGGCGCTGAACCGCGGCAAGCGCGACGGCATGGAACGGGGCCACGTGCTGGCGCTGTGGCGCGCTGGCGCGAATGCCGTCGACACGACAGACGCCCAGCGCACGCCGATGCGGCTGCCCGACGAGCGGCACGGGCTGCTGTTCGTGTTCCGCGTCTTCGACCGGGTGTCCTACGCGCTCATCTTCAGCGTGCGCGACCCGGTGCGCGCCGGCGACCGCTTCACCCAACCCTAGGCGGCACTTGCGCGGGGACGACGAATTCGCGGCCTGGTTCAGGCTGCTGGAAACGCCGGGCCTGGGTCGCGCAGCGGCCCGCCGCTTGCTGGCGGCCTGCGGTTCACCCGAAGGCGTGTGGCGCGCTCCGCGCGACACGCTCAGGCAGCTCATCGGCCCGGCACTGGTCGACGCCCTGTTTCAAGCCACGCCTGAGCTCACGCAGCGCCTGGACCAGGCCCAGCGCTGGCGCCACGGCGGCAGCGACCGCCACGTGCTGGTGCTGGGCGACGCCGACTACCCCGCCGCCCTGCTGCAGACCGCCGACCCGCCGCTGCTGCTGTACGTGCAGGGCCAGCTCGACCGGCTCGCCGCGCGCAGCCTGGCCATCGTGGGCAGCCGCCACCCCAGCCCCCAGGGCACGCAGAACGCGCACGCCTTCGCCGCCCACTTCAGCCAGCAGGGCTGGGTGGTGGTGTCGGGCCTGGCCCAGGGCATCGACGGCGCCGCCCACGAGGGCGCTTTGGAAGGGGCCGCCGGCACGGTGGCCGTGCTGGGCACGGGGGTGGACCTGATCTACCCGCGCGCGCACCAGGTGCTGGCCGAGCGCATTGCCGCGCAGGGCGCGCTGGTCAGCGAGTTCCCGCCCGGCACACCCGCGCTGCCGCTGCACTTCCCGCTGCGCAACCGCATCATCGCCGGGCTGACCCAGGGCACGCTGGTGGTCGAGGCGGCGCTGAAGTCGGGCTCGCTCATCACCGCCCGCCTGGCCAATGAAGCCGGGCGCGAGGTGTTTGCCGTGCCCGGGTCCATCCACGCGCCGCAGTCCAAGGGCTGCCACGCGCTGATCAAGCAGGGTGCGAAGCTGGTCGAGTGCGCCCAGGACGTGCTGGACGAGCTCGGCGGCACGCGCCCGCTGCCGCTGTCGGCCCCGGTGGGCGACACGCGCGAGACCGACCCCCTGCTGGCAGCGCTGGGCCACGACCCGACGACGCTGGACGCGCTCCAGGCCCGCACCGGCATGGCCACCTCGGTGCTGACGGCGCGGCTGCTGGAACTCGAGTTCGAAGGCCGCCTCAGCCGCCTGCCGGGGGGCCTGTACCAGCGTTGCGCACAGGCCTGAAGACCCGGCTTTCTCTGCCGACCGCCGCCACGGAACGCTGCGGTATAGTGGTTTGATGTTCGATGTGCTCGTCTATCTCTACGAGAATTACTGGCGGCCGGACGCCTGCCCGGAACCGCAGCAGCTGCGGCGAAAACTCTCGGCCGTGGGCTTCGAGAGCGAAGAGATCCAGGATGCTCTGCGCTGGCTGGACGGCCTGGCCAGCAATGCCGACAGCGTCACCGCCCACCAGGGGCCGGGCAGCATCCGCCTGTACACCGAAGGCGAACGAGAGGTGCTGGGCGACGACTCGATCGGCTTCATCACCTTCCTCGAATCGGCCGGCGTGCTGCCCCCGCCCATGCGCGAAATGGTCATCGACCGGGCCACCGCCGTGGGCGACGGCCCCATCGACCTCGACGACCTGAAGATCATCGTGTTGATGGTGTTCTGGAGCCTGGGCGAAGAGCCCGACGCCCTGGTGCTGGATGAACTTTTCGTCGATCCCGAGGACCGACTGATCCATTGACGCCCACCCCCGGAGCGGCTGCGCCGCTCCCCCTCAAGGGGGCAACGCCAGCGGCCTGGCGAAGCCAGTTACGCGGAGTTTGCCTGGGTTCTGCTGTCGCGTCAGTTCAAGAGCCGAGACGCATCCACGTCCAGCTTGGCCAGCGCGCTGCGCGTCGCGCGCACCGTCAGGGCTTCATCCTGGGCTGGCAGCATGTGCCCGGCTTGCAGGTAGGAGGCCAGGCGGTGCTGCTGGAACAGCACGCAGCGGCCCTGCGGCGTGACGAACAGCGAGAGCTGGTTGCGCATGCCATGCCAGGCCAGCTGCACCGCTTCGTTGTGGCCATTGCGGTCCAGCATGTACCAGCTGCCCACCTGCAGTTCGCGCGCCCAGGCCACCATCGCCGGGGTGGGCATGGAGCCGCCGTCGAGCACCACTTCGAGCTCCGAGCTCTGGTGGCCCGACAGGTCCAGCACCATGGACTCGTCGATGTCCACGTCCCGCGCCTCGGGCAGCAGTTCTTCCAGCGTCTCCAGGCGCTCCATCAGTTCGCGCAGGCGTTCGTCGGGGATCACGGCGGCCTTGGCCGTGAAGGCGGCCGCGAGCGAGTTGTTGAGCTGCTGGATGTGTTCGTCCTGCTTGCCCGCGTCCATGCCGGCGGCGACCATGCCCTCGCGCAGCGACTTCAGCAGCAGCGGCAGGCGGCGGATCACCTCGGCCCGCTCGTCCCGCGTGACCTTGGCGCTTGCCGACCAGATGAGGTCGGCCGCCGCCCGCTTCATGACCCGCGTGTGCTCGCCCTGCGCGCCATAGCGCACGGCCGCCGTGGCCAGCACGTCGGCCCAGACATGGAACAGGAACTGGCGCACGCCTTCCTGCACCGGCACCTCGTTGAGCATGCGGCGCAGCTCGATGGTGTACTGGATGGCCATGGTCTCGCGCTGCTCGACCTGCTGCGCCAGCGACACGCCCTTGCGCGTGGCTTCGTTCTCGTTGCTGAAGTAGTTCTCCAGAAACTTCTCGAATTCGGTCAGCACCGTCTGGAAGACCCGCCGACCGGTGTCGGGGTAGGCCTCGACGACCTGCACGATGCGCTTGATCTCGCGCTCCAGCGCCTCGCCGGTGCTGCTGGTGCCCTGGCCGGCGCTGTCGAATCCCATCACGCAGGCGCCCATGCGGTCGATCAGGCGGCGCGCAGGGTGGTCGATGGTGGCGAAGAAGTCGGGCTCGCCCACCGCCACGCGCAGCACCGGCATCTGCAACCGTGCGAACCACACGCGCACCGAAGCCGGGATGCGGTCTTCGGTGAGGATGCTCTGGAACAGCAGGGCCACGATCTCGATCGTGGCGCGCTCTTCCGGGCTGGCTGCCGCCTTCTTGAGGGCCTGCTTGCGATGCTGCAGCTCGTCGAGCAACACCGGCGCGGTGACGGGCGGCTGCCCCGGCCCCAGGTCAGACCCGAGGCCCTGGCGGATGCCCCTCTCGGCAACTTCGATGGCCCGCGCCAGGGCCGGTGAAATGGCCCGGCCGACGGGCTGCGGCAGCGGCGGCGACTGGGTCGAGTGCGCGAACGACGGCACGTGGCGACCGATCAGGCGGTTCAGGCGGCCGAGCACGGCCTCGGACTGCTCGCGGGTGCGCGCCAGGGGCGCCGATCGCGTCATCAGCCGGGTCTCTTCCCCCACGTTGGAGCGGCTGCGGTCGGTGCCCCCGCCCAGCCCGCCGTTGCCGGTGCTCGAGAACGAGGGGGGCTCGCCAGCGTCGTCGCCCGGGCCCATGATGTAGGCCGACGCAGGCGGCGCGCCACCGAAGGCCGTGCCCTCGTCGCGGCGGGCAAAGCTCGCCTGTCCGGTGCTCGCATGACCGAGGTTCGCCTGCCCGGCGTGCGCCTGCCCACCACCCGCCTGCCAGCCCAGCGGCGCCGTGGGGTGGGTGCGCGATCGGCGGATGAAGGGCCGCAGGTCGACCTCAGCCAGCACATGCTGCGCCACCAGCCAGCGGTTGGTCTCGTGGTAGGCCTCGGTCACCAGGGCGGCGAATTCCTCGTGCAGCACGGGTTGCAGCTCGCGCCAGCCTCCCAGGGTCAGCCCGGCGCCACGCCAGGCTTCGAAGACGATGCCGGCCAGCACGTGCGCACGCAGCATGTCCTGCGGGTCCAGCTCCGCGCGCCCTGCCAGGTGCGACATGCGTGAACGCAGGTCGGAGAACTCCCACGACGCCCGGTCCATGATGGCCAGTGCCAGCCGCGAGGTGACGATCTCGAGTTCGATGGTGTCGTCGGACACCAGGGTCATGGCGTTGCCCGCGGACGCGGACAGCGATGCCAGCGACACCAGGTCGGACGGCCGGGCCGAAGTGGTGGGGCTGAGCAAGACCTGGCGCAGCCCGCTGACGATGCCTCGGTGCCAAGCCTGGGCGCCCGTCATCAGCCCCTGCATCAGGTCGCGGCGGCGCTGGGCCACCAGGTGTTCGGCGGGCTTGTCCAGCAGGTCGCGCGCGCTGTCCAGGCCGGCCTGGACCACGGCCGCCAGGCCCTTCACCAGTTCTTCGGTGTACAGGCGCCGCGCCTGGCTGGCTTGCGATTCAGGCGAGGCGCGGGTGGCCATTTCAGGTGCGTCGGAGTGGTCGGGAAGAGTCTCGACTCACTCTACACCACTACACCACCGCCCCGGCGTTGGGGTCGTTCGGATCGATGTCCTTGGCCCCGGACTTGACGAGGTCCTCGCGCTTGACGCCCAGCCACATCACGATGCCGGCGGCGACGAAGATCGACGAATAGATGCCGAACAGGATGCCGATGGTCAGCGCCACGGCAAAGTAGTGCAGCGTGGGGCCGCCGAAGATCAGCATCGACAGCACCATGATCTGCGTCGAGCCGTGGGTGATGACGGTGCGGCTGATGGTGCTGGTGATGGCGTGGTCGATGACCTGGAGGGTGTTGAGCTTGCGGAACTTGCGGAAGGTCTCGCGGATGCGGTCGAAGATGACCACCGACTCGTTCACCGAATAGCCCAGCACGGCCAGGATGGCGGCCAGCACGGCCAGCGAGAACTCCCACTGGAAGAACGCGAAGAAGCCCAGGATGATGATCACGTCGTGCAGGTTGGCCACGATGCCTGCCACCGAGAACTTCCACTCGAAGCGCATCGCCAAGTACAGCATGATGCCCAGGATGGTGAAGCCCAGCGCAATGGCGCCGTCGCGCGCCAGTTCGGCCCCCACGGACGGCCCGACGAACTCGGTGCGCTGCAACTTGATGGGCTCGGCGCCGCCTTGCGCCGTGCAGGCCGGCCGGCTGACCGCTTCGCCCTGGGGCGTGACGTACTGGCGTGTGCTGACCGTGCCCGCCTCGGCCTTGCACAGTTCCACGAAGACGTTGCTCGCCACCTCGGTCTGCTTGATGTCGGTGCGTGTGGGCAGCCGGATCAGCACGTCACGCGAGGTGCCGAACTTCTGCACCTGCACTTCGCCAAAGCCCATGGCCTCGACCGTGGCGCGGGTCTTGTTGATGTCGGCGGTCTGCGTGTACTCCACCTCCATCACGGTGCCACCCGTGAACTCGATGGACAGGTACAGGCCGCGGGTGGCGATGAAGAACACCGCCGCAGCGAAGGTCAGGAAGGAGACCACGTTCAGCACCAGCGCATGGCGCATGAACGGGATGTCTTTTTTGATCCGGAAGAGTTCCATGGTGCTGTCTCCGGTTCAGGCCTGGACGTCGGCGGCAGGTTTGTCGGGCGCGCCGTCCGGGCGCCAGATCTGCCCTATGGACACCGCCTTCAGGCGCTTCTGCCGGCCGTACCACAGGTTGACCAGCCCGCGCGAGAAGACCACCGACGAGAACATCGAGGTCACGATGCCCAGACAGTGGACCACCGCAAATCCACGCACCGGTCCCGAGCCGAAAGCCAGCAGGGCCACACCCGCAATCAGCGTGGTGACGTTGGAGTCGAAAATGGTGCCCCAGGCCTTTTCATAGCCGGTCTGGATGGCCACCTGCGGGCTGGCGCCGCCCCGCAATTCCTCGCGCACGCGCTCGTTGATCAACACATTCGAATCGATGGCCATGCCCAGCGTGAGCGCGACGGCCGCGATGCCCGGCAGCGTCAGCGTGGCCTGCAGCATGGACAGCATCGCCACCAGCAGCAGCAGATTGAAGGCCAGCGCCAGCGAACTGAACACGCCGAACAGCATGTAGTACACGCACATGAACACGGCGATGGCCGCGAAGCCGTAGATCACGCTGTTGAAGCCCTTGGCGATGTTCTCGGCGCCCAGGCTGGGGCCGATGGTGCGCTCTTCGATGATCTCCATCGGCGCGGCCAGTGAACCGGCACGCAGCAGCAGCGACTGGTCGTTGGCTTCGGTCGTCGTCATGCGGCCGGAAATCTGCACCCGCCCGCCGCCGATCTCGCTGCGGATGACGGGTGCGGTGACGACTTCGCCCTTGCCCTTCTCGAACAGCACGATGGCCATGCGCTTGCCGATGTTGTCGCGCGTCACGTCCTTGAAGATGCGCGAGCCCTTGGCGTCCAGCGACAGGTTGACGGTGGGCTCCTGCGTCTGGCTGTCGAAGCCGGGCTGCGCGTCGGTGAGGTTTTCGCCCGTCAGGATGACCTGGCGGAACAGGATCAGCGGCGCGCCGCCGCGCTCGACGAAGCGTTCGCTGCCGAAGGGCACGGGGGCCGCGCCGCGCTCGGCCTCGCGCGCCTCGGCGGTTTCGTTGACCATGCGGATTTCCAGCGTGGCGGTGCGGCCGATGATGTCCTTGGCCTTGGCCGTGTCCTGCACGCCGGGCAGCTGCACGACCACGCGGTCCAGGCCCTGCTGCTGGATCACCGGCTCGGCCACGCCGAGTTCGTTGACGCGGTTGTGCAGCGTGGTGATGTTCTGCTTGACAGCCTGCTCCTGCACGCGCCGGCCGGCCTCGGGCTTGAGCGTGCCGGTCATGCGCACCTCGGCGCCGTCGGCCACCTGCACCCATTGCAGATCGGGCAGCTGTTCGCTCAGCACGGCCAGGGCCTGCTGGGCGGTGGCGGCATCGCGGAAGCGCACGTCCACCGAGTTGCCGTCGCGCGTGACGCCGGCGTGGCGGATGTTCTTGTCGCGCAGCAGCAGCCGGATGTCGCCGGTCAGCGACTCGGCGCGCTTGGTCAGCGCCGACTTCATGTCCACCTGCATCAGGAAGTGCACGCCGCCGCGCAAGTCCAGCCCCAGATACATGGGCAGGGCGCGGAAACGGGCCATCCACTCGGGCGAACGCGACAACAGATTCAGCGCCACGATGTAGTGCGGATCGGCCGGGTCGGGGTTCAGCGCCCTGGAGATGGCGTCCTTGGCCTTGAGCTGGGTGTCGGTGTCGCGGAAGCGCGCGCGCACCGAGTTGCCTTCGAACTGCACGAAGTCGGCGGCAATCGTGGCTTCGGTCAACGCCTGCTGGACCTTTGTCGCGGCACTGGCGTCGAGCTTGAGCGTGGCCTTGCCGCTGGAGACCTGCACCGCCGGCGATTCGCCATACAGATTGGGCACGGTGTACAGCAGGCCCACCAGCAGGGCCATGCCCAGCAGCGCGTACTTCCACAGGGGGTAGCGATTCATGGATCTTTCCTTGGGGCGGCCTTGGCGCCACCCCGGCTGCAAGAGCCGGTTACTTGAACGTGCCCTTGGGCAGGACCTGGACCACCGCGCCGCGCTGCACCTGCAACTCGACGCCGCTGGCGACTTCGACGTTCAGGTACGAATCCCCCAGCTTGGCCACCCGGCCCAGCAGACCACCGGCGATGACCACCTCGTCGCCCTTGGCGATGGCCTCGATCATGGCCTTGTGTTCTTTCTGCTTCTTCATCTGCGGCCGGATCATGATGAAGTACAGCACCACGAACATCAGCACCAGCGGCAGCAGGCTGAGCAGGGTCGATTGGGTGCTGCTTCCGGCGGCGGCAGGGGCGGCTTGGGCAAAGGCTTGGGAGATGAACACGTCAAGCAGTCCTAAAAGTGACAAGCCCGGGATTTCCAGGCGAAGCCTGTGATTCTAGGCGGCTGGCAAGGCCCCGGGACGGATGCGCCTGTCTTTGGGCATTCACGACCAAGGCCCAAGCCTTGGGGCGCGGTCAGGTCTTGTGCGCGCCCGCGTGTCGCTGTGGCTGCATGGCGGCCCCCGGCCCAAGCCGGCGGACTTTACGGGCCGACAGCCAGACCAGTACCAGCAGCAGCCAGAGGAAACGTGGTTCGTCGATGAGCGTATTGAGCGTCCCCACCACGAGGAAAGCGATCGCCGCCCACAGCGCCGCCGGCGCCGCCGCGGCGCGGTACCAGACCAGGCGCAGCCCACGGCCCAGCCCCAGGGCCAGCACCATCCCCCACGCCAGGACCCCCAGCGCGCCCTGCTCGAGCCAGACCGCCAGCGGCAGGTTGTGCACGTGCCACGGGGGGTCGACGTCGGTCGCGAAGAACCAGCGGTCCAGCCCGGCGGCGAAGTCGCCGTTGACCAGCCACTCGTTGCCCTGGCTGTCGCGCAGGCTCAGGCGCGTGACCTCGATAGCGGCCCCACTGGGGGGCGTTGAGATCGACAGCTTGACGGCTGGCCCGCCCGGACGAACACCCGGCCGCAGCGGCGGCGGGTCCAGCACGCCCTGCGCCCCACGCCAGTCACCCGAGGCCGCCGTAGAAGGCACAAGGGTCGCCTGCGAGCACCCCACCGAGGTCAGCATCGACTTGTAACAAAGGCTCACGGCCAGCGCCTGATCCGGCTGCGCCGACCGCAAGTCGGCCATCAGGCGCATCGGGCCCGACGGTGCCGCGGGCAGCACCTGCTCGATATACAGCGTCGCGCCGGGCGCCAGCCGCAAGAACCGCCGTTCGGCCACGCCCTGTGCGCCGCCTTCACGCCCCAGCGCATAAGCGGCCGCGCGCACAGGCTCCTGGCTGCGCCAGTAATGCAGCCAAGGAAATCGGCCCAGGCCTTCGCCAAAGAGCATCGCGACCGCGCTGCGCTCAGTGCGCATCTGCATCGCGTCTTCCCAGTGGGCCTGGCGCACGGCCAGGTCCTCGGCACTGCGCTCCAGTCGTTCGCGCGCATAGCCACCGCCCACCGGCAGCGCCAGCACCGCCAGCGCACCCAAAAGGGCTGTGCCGGTGAGCGCGATC
>Ga0209181_10009887_pt1 | contig 12467 bp, 9 predicted proteins | sample MAT05_FD_187208 | JGI IMG/M metagenome (GOLD analysis project Ga0209181, IMG submission 187208) | Freshwater microbial communities from Lake Fryxell liftoff mats and glacier meltwater in Antarctica - MAT-05 (SPAdes) (version 2) | ecosystem: Environmental > Aquatic > Freshwater > Ice > Liftoff... | reverse complement strand
CTTTCAAGTGTGAATACCGTTACAACGGTTGCCACACCTGGTTCAAGTGCTACTTACCGGCTAACAGCAACAGTAGATTACGGCACCTGTGTTTTAAGTGTAGCCGATGATGTACGAATCACCATGCAGCCACCGGTAGTTGCATTTGCGGGCAATGATACCGTGGCCATTTCGGGAGTTCCACACCAGATGAGGGCAATGGGTGGTGTCAATTATTTATGGTCGCCTGCATCGGTGTTGAACAATTCTACCATTGCCAATCCGCTTGCCACCTTGCGACAAGATACCCGGTTTACGGTATTGGTGACAGACATTGCAGGTTGTAAAGCAAGTGCAACCGTTTTGGTAAAAGTGTACAATGGGATCACCTATTATCTACCCAATGCGTTTTCACCCAACGGCGATGGATTGAATGAAGTGTTTCGTCCAATTCCGGCGGGTATTGTATCAACCGAATATTTCCGGATCTTCAGCCGGTATGGCCAGTTGATTTTTGAAACGGCCCAACCATTAAAAGGCTGGGATGGATCTTATAAAGGCATCAAACAACCCGTTGGAAATTATATATGGAGCATCAAGGGAATGGGCCGTGATGGAAAAGTTATAGAGATGAAAGGGAATGTGGTGTTGGTGAGGTAGGGGAAGCGCAGGTTTGAAGTTTTTTGAATCGGCAGATCAATAAAAAAATAATTGATTTCATATTCGAAATAACTACATTTAACTTTATTCCCTTCTATAAAAAATCGTTCATCCTTTTTCAATAATTTACAATGAAAAATACTTTACAATTAGTGCAAAAAATAGCATTACTCACTACCTTACTCTTCCTTTTTAAAATGCCCTGCGGCCTTGCACAAAATTTCAATTTTACAAATTGGAATAAAGATAGCAATGCTGTATTAACGGTAAGTGCTTTCAGGTCGGTAACCGTGGATAAAAGGGGTATAGTTTGGGTAGGGTCAGACCTGGGTGGTTTGTATAATTTCAAGGGAAATGTCTGGAAAAAAATCAATACTTATCCCGATGTAACATTCAGGCACATGGTGCCTTCCAATATGGCGGCAGACAGTAACGTTTGGGCCACTTCTATCGGAAAAACTGCTGTTCAGGCGATTACAGGCGGCGCTTATCTTATCAATACAAAAACGGAAACGGTAACCCAATACGGATCTGGAATTGCAGGAGGCCTGAGTGCCAGGTTTGCGAATTCGCTTGCACTTAGCAGTACGGGCTCAATCTACGTAGCATTGGCGCAATCCCTTACGGGTAGCACCACCAACCAGGGAGGTATATTTTTTAGTAATACAGTTAATCCGCCACTCCCGTCCTCTACGTCATTCTCAAGGGCAATTCAGGATGTTGGTGAAATTAATTATTACGCTGCTGGTAACAGGGGCGATGAATTATGGTTCGGGCGAGGAGCCAGTTGTGTAAATGGTGTTTGCCAGGCGCCTTATATTGCAGTACTAAATAGTAAAGGGGACAAACTACCATCGATAACCGCTGCCATTTCCGGTCTTCCGTTTACCAATAGCAACACGGTTTTTACCAGGGCCATTTTTACAGATACCATTACTGGAAATACTTTTGTGGGGCTTAATAGCGGCGGGATAGGAGTATGCAAAAATGATGGAACCTGGAAGATGCTCACCAGTGCCAACAGTCCGTTTCCTGCAGGTGCCGCTGTTAACTTCAATGCTATTGAAAATGTATTTGGTGAAATATGGGTGGGTACTTCGTTTGGGGTTTTTGTTTATAATGGAACGGGGTCATTGGATAGCACGGGGTCATTTAAGATACTCACTACAGCGAATGGTTTGCCAGCAACCAGCATTACAGATATGGCGGTAGATACCGCCCGGTCGGATATTTGGATAACCAGCCCTGTTGGGGTAAGTCGTGCTCCATACACATCTCCTTTCATAAAAGGAATTGTGTACAACGTATTTTGCAACAGACCGGAAAGTGCTCTTGACAGTTTGAAATTGTACGAAGCACTGCAAAAAAAGCCCATTACGACTGGAGTAAAAGTGAAGCTATTTGAAAACGGAATCCTAAAAGACTCTAGTGAAACAAATGCCGATGGCGTATTTGAATTAAAAAATGCAGAAGATGGCAAAATATATTCCGTGGAGATAAGATTCAAAAAGGATGGCAACGAAATATTATATAAGTATGCCGGTATAAAAAATCATACGCTGATGGGGGCAATATTAATACCCGATAGCCTGATAAGAGAAATAAAAGCATTCAAGCCTAAAATGGTTAACAGATGTTTTAAAGTAAAAATGCCTTTTTTAATTACATCAAGTACCTGCAGGGAGGGATTTTATGTGGCAGAATATGACCAATCCTTTGAGCCATTTTATAACGTAAATGGCATACAAATGCAACATAAAAAACAGGTAGAAAACCTGGCTGATTTTTACGTTGCTTTGGCAACTGTGTATAGTTTGGGTGGCACCAGCACCGAGTTAATGGGCGAATCTTTATCCAATGCATTTGATGCCATTCAATCGATTGGCGCTTTTTTAAAATTTGGTAATGCAATAAAAACGGATGCCGTTGTGTTGGGAGAGGCAAAAAAGAAAATACTTTTTACCACATTGAAGTTAATGAAGGAAGGGTATTTCTGGGGTTTAAAAAAGGTGTCTTCAACGCTTGCGGCCTATCCGGAAGCGAAGGATGCCAAAGAAATAATAGACAACGCCATTTCTTTTATCAGTGATATGGATGATTTAGGCCTAAGTGTACTGGAAAGTGGCCCCAAAGATGCCGGCATAGATTTTTTAATTGATGTTGTAAAAAAGGAAATGGCCTTACAAATATCCTCTACCTATTACAAATCATACTGTGTTAACCGACATAAAAATTTTATTAAAAATGCAGCACCTTCCAGCAAAAATGCCCTTTCCAGTTTCACCTTCGATCAAACCTTTAATCGCCTCTACAGCACTTCTGCCAACTCCCTCGTAAAATATGCGCAGGATACGTTTACCGTAAGAAAGGGTAAGATTGAAACGCTTGGTACCATTGCGAACGTAGCTGCTTACACGGCAAGCGTAGGTGATGCAGCTACGGCACTTGCTTTAATACCTGGTGGACAGTTGGCCGGCGCTATTGCCAAAGGTGTAGCAACTGCGGCAAAAGTAGTAAGAACCAGTGCCCTCACTTTTGCAATGCTCGAAGGTGCATTGGGTTGTGTGCAGGTATCTGCTATTTCCAATAAAATTTTATCAACTACCGGTTTTACAAATTTAAAACCAGCAAGAAATTACAACAGGGGTATTAACCCACCATCACAGCTTTCACCTGCCAGCCTGCTGGCACAAAAGAATAACTACAATCTGAAACTGACAGAACTCAAAGCCATCTACAACAGAGCTACCTATGATTCCGCTATTTATTATGCCAAATACAATGAATTTGCAACGGCGGATTCTCTGTATACAATTGAAATGACGAAGGCTTTGAATGCTTTATGGGCTTCTGCCGACAGTGCCTTGATCAATGTGCCATCTTTTGCCGGTAAATTGGAAAGGGTAGTGGATTCATTTGTAACCCAGCAGTACAGCACAAGGCAAACGTTCTTTTATCAAAACCTGGGCTATATTTTTGATACAGATAAATCAGGTTATGTTCCAGAGTTAAATACACTGGCAGACGAAATAATAAAATGGAATGACTCTGCCGTTAACGGTTTAAATTACCTGGTAGATGATATCAATCTAAACGGAATTGCTGCACCTGCCTACCTGGTGCAGGATGGATATATTTTGAATCATAGCCACCAGCCTGGCAGTAGCGGGAGCTTTACATACACCTTTAAAAATTATGGTACAACGGCCATCAATAATGTTAGTTTTAAATTGAGTCCTCCATCCAAAGGTTATCAATTTACCAGTGCTGATTCCATTTTTGCAGGTACTATTTTAGCAGGAGCTTCAAGGCAAATCACTTTTTCTTTTACCGCTCCTTTAACCGACAGTCTTTGCCGTTATACCATTGATGTAAAAGCCAGTAATGGTAGCTTTATAGATGTTACCGGGTCTTTATATGTGAATGACCCTACAAGAAATTACAGCGTAAAAAATGGCAACTGGAGCGACTTAAATACCTGGAGCACCAAAACTGTTCCTAATAGCGCTTCTAAAGTAATGGTAAGCCATACGGTAACTGTAGATGTGGATGCAACTTGCAAGTCGGTTAATTCTATAAACCCCGGATCTATCCTGGTCAACACCGGTAAACGGTTGAATATATTACAATAGAAAATGAAGTATTTTGATACGCCCTTATAACAAAACATAAGGCGAACGTTGATAACAAACCGTTACAAAAAAGCTATAAAGAATGAAATATATTCTTTGTAGCTTTTTTCATTTCATTTGCCCCCGCTTGTCTCCGGCCCTTCCCGAAATAATCGGGATGTTCCCAGCGGAGAGTTTTACCACCCGGATGCTTTTTTAGTGGTTTCTCTTCTCGGGTTTATTTGGACTTCTTTCATCTCTTGACAAACTAATATTACAATATATGCGTACACAAAAACCTTCCTATTCAGCACGCCGTTGTTGTGTCTCCCGACCAACAACCAAGCAGCCCTTAGCACCCAGCCACTTTCCGAAATAATTGGGATATTCCTAAAGCGTAGATCAACGATCCAATTGCTTTTTTTACGGTATTCTATTGCGGGGATTGTTAGTGTTTCTTTCATCCTTCAAGAGACTTATATCACAATACTGGCCACTGATTTTTTTGAGATTGTTTGGATATTGTTCAATAACGATTCGCACTAAACGAGTCCCGAAGTTATCGCATTGGCGTCAAGTTTATTTTTTAATCAAATAGCTATAACATATATGTGGAAAAGGTTTCAAGGAGTTTTACTATTGGTATTTTTACGCCAGCGGCGTAACCTGTTTGTAGAAAATTTTAACATAAACCGCATTCGCCCAGCGGGGCAACCTTGCGTTTTTCTGCATTACCCACATTATCAGCCTGCGCCGCTGGCGCAGGCTTTGCATTGATGAATTGCCAAAGCTTCAAACAGGTTAGGCCGCTGGCGTAAATACTGTTGCACTAATTTTCAGTATTAATTTGATGTGGTAAATAATGAGGGGTAATATCCTTAGCTTGACGCTGATGCGAAATTATCGGGTTGTGCCATACAACGCAACCGCAGTATAATTTGTATTTCTCTGGCATAAAAAAAGACGGCCTTTGTTCACAGGGATTTTTACGGCATATACTATCATTTAATAAAATGTTCCCATAAACCCCGACTTATAAAGTTGCGTTGGTTTTGTTGCACCCGTCATCAGTTCATTTTACTTAGTTAATATCAGGCGCTTAAATAGGTGCCGCCATTTGGGCTGGTAAGAGGCCATTCGAAAGTGGCATTTACGTCATTCAATGTTTTGATGTTACCGATGTATCTGGGCTCAGTGGTGTCAATTAAAATCTGTGAATCAGGAAGTAATTTATAAGTGCCCTTTATGAAGTCATGACCATTTTCATGTACACTAATGTTGTAGGAGGAATCAAATAAATAAAAATCATCTGTAGTGCCATAATAAACACCCGGTATGGGAATCCATCCCCACGGAAAAGTATAATTAATACTACTACCTGAATCTTTAATTATTTTCCATTTTGTTGATAAAATTCTTAAAGTATCCTTGCCCGTAGGGATCATTGCAAATGAAGATGGATCATCTTTCTTACAACTGTAAATTGATGCGAATAGGCAGACAATTAATAAATATTTTTTTATATTTTTCATTTGGTAAATTGGTCCTGGTTTTCACCGGGATAAGGTGTCGGAAAAAAGGTTTGTATATTGGTTGCGGCTGCTGTGCACGAATATAATGTAATGAGACTAAAAAGGTAAAAAATGGAAATTGGAAAATTGGTTGCGTCTACTTCGCAGAAGGGTATTGTCGGACTTGATTTCCTTTAAAATGTTTGAAAGAAATGCCAATGGATACAACCGTTACAATGCTAACTATGAAAATCACAACGCACCAAATCGGGTTGCATTGGTGCGTTGCGATGGCCCGGTAACAGACCTAATTATTTTGATTGATCAATGTGGTAGTTTATCCTTGAAGTAGCCATATAAAAAAGTGCCTGCATTGGCAAAGATGAAAACGATGATCATGGCAAAAAAGCCGTAGCCAATATTTACTACAATGGGGCCCGGACAGGCACCGCTTAAAGCCCAGCCCAGTCCAAAAATGACACCTCCGGCCAGGTAGCACACAACACCTTTTTCCTTTGGTTGAAACTGAATTGGATTGCCATGAAAGTCCCTGATATTATATCTTTTGATCAATGCCACACCAATTGCGCCCAGTACTACAGCGGTACCAATAATACCATACATATGAAAGGCCTGGAAACGAAACATCTCCTGTATCCTGAACCAGGAGATGGCTTCCGATTTCGCCATCACTATGCCAAAGGCAATACCGAGCAATAAAAATTTTATCCATTTCATTGTTTAAAAGATTAAGGGGAGAATTAAAAAGGTCATGATTAAACCGCCTACAAAAAAGCCGACTACTGCGACCAGTGAAGGCCATTGTAAATTGGATAAACCGCTGATGGCATGTCCGGAAGTGCAGCCTGCTGCATAGCGGGTACCAAAGCCAATCAGCAATCCACTTATTGCTAATATCAGGAAGCCTTTTACGGAGAACAGTGCCTCCCAACTAAACAATTCATCGGGTTGTAAAGAGGTTGGGGCTCTAATGCCCAGCTTGCTCAAATCTGCTACTGTGGCTGGCGAAATCTGCACGGCGGCTCCTGGTGCAGATAGAAATTGGTGGGCGATAAAGCCTCCAATAATGGCCCCGACTAAAAATACCAGATTCCAACTTTTGCTTCGCCAGTTGAAATCAAAAAATGGCACTTTTTTACCGAGGCCCACGGCCGCACAAATGGTTCGCATGTTAGAGGAAAAGCCAAAGGACTGTCCAAAGTACACCAGACAAAGCATGATGGCGGCGATCATGGTTCCTGAAAACCACCAGCTCCATGTTTGTGTTAAAAATTCTCGCATTGCAAATTGTTATAAATTGTTTTAAATGAAACGAATGAGTTTGATTAATGATTGGCCGGTTTTTAGGCGGCACTCCGTGAAAGATACGTCCTTTCATTTAAGTGCAAATACAAACAAGGTGCAAATGGATTTGTTAATGCAAATGGTCAAGTTTTTTTATATTCTGATTGGATGTTAATGGTACTTGTATTTGTCTGGGGTTAGGTTAAGGGTGAGCGATGAGTGATTGAGTGATGGATAATGAATAATGAATGATGAATGATGAATGATGAGTGATGAATGATGAGTGATGAATGATGAGTGATGAATGATGAATGATGAATGAATGAATAATGAATAATGAATAATGAATGATGAGTGATGAATAATGAATGACGAATGGTGAATGGTGAATGGTCAATATTTCACCATTCACCATTCACCATTCACAAATGCTTTTTTATGCACTCGTTTGCACAAATAAATAGCTTACCCAAACATAAGTCCATCGTCATTGATGCTACCTTTATCTAAAAGAACGGTCTACATTTTACATATTTGTATTTAAAAATTACATCGGTTTTATGCCGGACTTTTTATAAAAATATAATGGAACATGTTTGCTATTTCAAATCAGCACCAACCGATTCATACAAGCACTCATGCATTGTGCAAACCTTAATTAATATTTAGTAATTCATTAAAAAAATAAACATGTCACTATCGTTATTTGATTTAACAGGAAAAACAGCATTGGTAACAGGTGCCACACATGGTTTGGGAATGTCGATGGCAACCGGCCTCGCAAAAGCAGGTGCACAAATCGTAATCAACGATTTGATACAGGAACGTTTGGATGATGCAATCGCCACTTATGCTGCAGATGGCATTACTGCAAAAGGCTATTTATTTGATGTGACAAATGAAGCGGCCGTAATGAAGCACATCGGATTGATTGAATCGGAAGTTGGGCCAATTGATGTATTGGTAAACAATGCCGGTATCATCAAGCGTACACCCGTATTGGATATGGAATTGGCAGATTGGGAACTGGTGTTGAAAGTAGATTTGACCGGACCATTTATCATGTCGAAGCATGTAGGCAAATCGATGGTAAAACGTGGCAGTGGTAAAATCATCAACATGTGTAGCATGATGAGTGAAGTGGGCCGGGAAACTGTAAGCGCTTATGCAGCAGCGAAAGGCGGTTTAAAAATGCTAACGAAAAATCTGGCAACCGAATGGGCCAAACACAACATACAGGTTAACGGTATTGGACCTGGTTATTTTGCAACCAGTCAAACTGCACCGATCCGGGTCGATGGTCATCCTTTCAACGAATTTATCATCCGTCGTACACCAGCAGAACGTTGGGGAAATGCTGATGATTTGCAGGGTGCAGTGATCTTCCTTTCATCCAAAGCCTCCGATTTTGTAAACGGACATATCCTATATGTTGATGGTGGAATTTTGGCATCGTTGGGAAAAGCGGCGAACGAATAGGGATGATGAGTGATGAGTGATGAGTGATGAGGGATGAGTGAAGAATGATGAGGAATGAGGGATGAGTGAAGAATGAAAAATGAGAAATGAAAAAAAATGAGGAATGAAAAATGAAGAATGAAAATGAAGAATGAAAAATGAGAAATGAAGAATGAAAAATGAGAAATGAAAAAAAAATGAGGAATGAAAAATGAAGAATGAAAATGAAGAATGAAAAATGAGAAATGAAGAATGAAAAATGAAAAATGAAAAATGAGGAATGAAAAATGAAGAATAAAAATGAGAAATGAAAAATGAAAAATGAGAAATGAAAAAGGAAGAATGAAAAATGAAAAATGAAAAATGAGAAATGAAAAATGAAAAATGAGAAATGGGAAATGGGAAATAATTGATAATCAAATGACTGGATAGGCAAGATGTGATTGATAAGAACTATAGTGGATTTCAATACTGCAGATGCTGTTAAGTTAAGTGGGAAATGCCACCCATCAGGCATTTGGTAAATGATCATCGGTCCTTCAACTTTCACCATAGACCATTCACCATTCACCATTGCCCCTTCACCCTCGACACCTTTCACCAATCACCAAAATAATAAATAATGGAAATAAGATTTCAAAATAGTCCGAAGGAAACTGCGGCGATGGATACGGACGAGTTACGGGCGAATTTTATTTGTGAAACGCTGATGCAGGATGATACCATCAAATTAGTTTATTCGCATTACGACCGCATGATCATAGGCGGAGCAAAGCCGGTGAATACCACCCTTGTGTTGGAAAATGAAGAAGAACTAAAAGCCGCTTATTTCCTGGAAAGAAGGGAAATGGGTGTGATTAATATTGGCGGTGCCGGCAAGGTATTGGCAGCAGGCGCCTCCTACGAACTCGACAAACTGGATTGTGTTTACCTTGGTAAAGAAACGCAGGACGTTAGTTTTCAATCAGCAGATGCATCCAATCCGGCTATGTTTTATTTATTGTCTGCTCCTGCTCATCATGCGTATCCAACAGTAAAAATGAGCAAAGCAGAAGCGTTGCCTGTTGAAATGGGTTCGGTTGAAACCTCCAACCAGCGAACCATCTACAAATACATTCACCTGGATGGAATTAAAAGTTGCCAGTTGGTAATGGGCTTAACCGTTTTAGAAAGTGGCAGTGTCTGGAATTCTGTACCACCGCATACGCATACCCGCCGGATGGAAGTCTATTATTATTTTGACGTACCTGCACTGCAATCCGTATTCCATTTTATGGGCGAGCCGCTGCAAACACGTCATGTAGTGTTAACCAACCACCAGGCGGTTATATCTGCACCATGGAGTGTGCATTTTGGATCGGGTACATCCAATTATGGATTTATCTGGGGAATGGCAGGGGAGAACCAGGCCTTCCCGGATATGGATCCTGCACCAGTGTACACGTTGAAGTAAAATTGGTGAATGGTGAATGGTGATTGGTGAATCAATGTCCTTTAGTTAGAGTATTTTATGTTCCGTTAGCAACAATATATGGGTAGAAAACATAGATTGATTGTCAAGGGCGTTCCGTAGAAACGCTATGTGCAACTCGGTCCGCACAACGTTCCTAACGGAACGTAAACGGATGCGACATGCGCTCTGTAGCTACACACCTATTGCCCGATGGGGCAGGGCTACTATCTTAACTAAACGCATTGAATGGTGACTGGTCAATAATTCGCTATTTGCAACCCATAGCAAGGTGGGCATGAACCGAGCCATCGTTTTTTAAATAATACAGCACAATACTTTTTATAGGAAAAGGGCCTGGCATTTGCCGGGCTTTTTTATTTCGATCGAACCAGTGGTAGCAAAAAGAATTGCTTAGCTGGATTGGCTACCGGTTCCCTTCGTTCCCCCAGGGACGTTGTTTGGGTTGAAAAAGCTAATGTGGCGGTCTGTTCCATAGGAACGGTATGTAAATTAGATCAAGACATATCTATAGAAATACACGTTGAATAAAAGCATACCTATGGAATGAAAACAACTTTCATTGTCTTGCTACTTATTTAGCTTCGTTACCAAACGAAGTGGCTTATTTTTTTTAACCGAAGAATCCCGGATAATCAACTCCGTTGGCAAAATTCTTTTTTCAAAACTGGTGGCTGGCCTTTTACTTTCAATTAATTTAATCAATAATTCGGCGGCCGTTTTGCCTATCTCAAACGCAGGTTGGCAAATGGTGGTGAGGGAGGGATTAAACAATTCAGGAGAACTAAAATTACAAAACCCGGCAATGGCCATTTGATCGGGAATGCGAATTTTCTTTTTGTGCAAAAAGGCAAAAGCCCCAATGGTAATCCGGTCGGATGCAGTAAACAATGCATCCGGTGGCTCTTTTAGATCCAGCAGTTTTTGCACAGATGTTTCTATTTCCTCAATCATCATTCCGCCATGCCGACAATACTGTATGTAATCTTCCCTGGCAGGAATTCCAAATTCGGCCAGCGCTTTAAAGTAGCCTTCATTTCTTTCATGGGTAATGGACATATCTTCTGCACTGGTGATTTGTGCAATTTTTCTAAAGCCACCTTCCAGCAGGTGTTTGGTAAGGTTATAGGAAGCGCCAATATTATCTGCCACCACCTGGTGGGTATCAATGCAATCGCTCACCCGGTCAAAGAAAACGATGGGCACGCCATTGGCATGAATCTGCTGTAGCTTGCTCATATCCTTTGTTTCGGTAGATAAGGATACGATCAATCCATCTACCGACCGCCAGATCAGATGTTCCAGATTTCTGGCTTCTCTTTCTGCCGATTCATGACTTTGCGTAATGATGATATGGTAACCGCTGTTGTAGGCAATGGATTCGACGCCGCTGATTACTTCTGCAAAAAAATTATTTGGAACAGAGCATAGTAACAGTCCAATGCTTTTACTTTTATTACTCTTCAGGCTTTGCGCCACCAGGTTGGGATGGTAATTGTGTTTTTCGGCATAGGCTTTTACAATCCGTCTGGTTGCCTCACTAATTTGGTAACTGTCACGCAGTGCCCTTGAAACAGTGGAGGAAGAAAAATTCAATGCCTTTGCAATATCCGATATCGTTATTGGTTCATTTTTCATTTGATGGCATTCCTATTATTTTTGCTAGTTTGGAATCGATAAAATTAAGCATTTCAGTGAGATATCAGGAGCTTCAATTTAAGATGCACTCAGTTGAACAGGACTGCCTTTGATAGAAGTTACAGGTAATGTCTTGTTTAAAATTATTTGGGCATAAATGTAATGGTAGTCCCGCCTTTACCCATAATTATTTTGCTGGCAAGATTTATAAATAGTCCATGGGCAACAATGCCCACAATATTGTTTAATTCAACACTAAGTGCTGCAGGATTGTCAATCAACCCAAAGTCTGCATCAACGATATAGTTGCCATCATCTGTAATAAAAGGCTTGCCGGCAACCATCCTTACTACACCGGAGCCATAAAGATTTTTAATTTGCAGCAACACATAATTGCAGGCCATGGGCAGCACGGCGATGGGTAATTTAAATTTCCCCAACACCGCCACCTTTTTTGATGAGTCGGCGATGATGACGGTTGTTTTGGAAAGGGATGCAACTATTTTTTCTCTTAATAAAGCACCACCACCGCCTTTGATGAGTGCCAGATCTGTCGTGAATTCATCGGTGCCATCAATGGTAATGTCAATTGAATCCACCGACTCTATATCAATCAGTGGAATATTGAGTGAGATGGCCAGTTCTGCCGTTTGAACGGATGTAGCTACCACTTTTATTGTTAAGCCGTTTTTTACAAGTTCCCCAATTGCGGTAATGGCATATTTTGCCGTGGATCCGGTTCCAAGCCCAACTATTTGATGATTTTCAAATAGTTTAACGGCTTCGTTTGCAGCCAATTGTTTCTCAGTTTCTAAATCAATAATCATAGAAGCG
>Ga0209181_10009883_pt1 | contig 12469 bp, 10 predicted proteins | sample MAT05_FD_187208 | JGI IMG/M metagenome (GOLD analysis project Ga0209181, IMG submission 187208) | Freshwater microbial communities from Lake Fryxell liftoff mats and glacier meltwater in Antarctica - MAT-05 (SPAdes) (version 2) | ecosystem: Environmental > Aquatic > Freshwater > Ice > Liftoff... | reverse complement strand
CCGATAACCCGGTAATAAATGCGCCAAACCTCCGGCTTCCCTTCCTCCCATTGCGTTCGGCTGACCAGTGAGGGAAAAAGGGCCAGCCCCAGGTTTGCCAATTTGTCCAGTCATCAGGTGCAGGTTAATAATCGTTCTGACCTTAGCCGTCCCTTCTGACGATTGATTCACACCCATTGACCACAAAGATAGTACTCTTTGTGATTCACCCCAATAGCGAGCTGCTGTTTCTAAATCTTCAATGCTGATTCCACATTGACGAGCTACTACTTCCGGGGGATAGTGGCGAATTACTTCAGCATAAGCAGGAAAGTTGTTGGTGCAGTCGTCCATGAACATGGTATCAATGTAGTTCCAGCGCATCAACAAGTGGGCGATGCCGTTTAACAAATCGATATCTGTACCGGGACGAATAGCTAAATGCAAATCAGCAGCTTCTGCGGTTGGTGTGCGCCGGGGGTCTACCACAATCATTTTGACTTTGCGGTTCTTTTTGTGATATTTTTCCAGTCGGTTGAAAACGATGGGGTGACATTCGGCTGTATTAGTGCCAATTAAAAATGCACAGTCAGTTAACTCCAAGTCATCGTAACAGCAGGGCGGGCCATCTGCGCCAAAGCTTTGAATGTAGCCAGCCACCGCGCTAGACATACATAAGCGAGAGTTGGCATCAAAATTATTTGTACCCAGACAGCCTTTCATGAGCTTCTGGGCTATGTAGTAGTCCTCAGTTTGAAACTGACCGGAACCGTACATACATAAGGCTTCTGGCCCTTGTGTAAAGCGGACTGTTTGAATGCGCTGCGTGATGATATTAAAAGCTTCATCCCAACTAACGCGGCGAAACTCTTGATCTAAGGAGTCTCGCACCATTGGGTAATGTAATCTATTTTTATCTAAAGATTCTGCGATCGTTGCACCTTTGACGCAAACCATTCCCTGACTAGATGGATGAGCTTTATCACCGCGCACTCGCCAAGTTGGATTTCCTTGGCTATCTCGATTAGTTGCTTTGTTATGTTGGGCTGGGGGTGAAACTTCTAGTCCACAGCCCACACCACAGTAAGGACAAAGAGTTTTGGTAAATTCAGTCATAGCAATTTGCTTTGAGTGGGAAGTGTGGGAGATGGGAGAAGAGGACAAGGGGCAGGGGGCAGGGAGCAGGGGAGGCAGGGGAGGCAGGAGAAGAAGCAAGGGAGCAGGGGAGAAGAGTTTTCTCCACTGCCTCTTCGTTGCCTTGTCTATCTTGTTTCTTCTCCAGGCTCAATGCTCAATGAATACTTTTCTTCGCCAGTGAAAACAGTGAAGTTTTTTTCTGCTGTCAGTTCTGGTTCATCACCCTCATGGTGTTCTGCAAATGAGCCTTTAGGTTCTTTAAGCAAGAAGGCACAAAGGAAAGTAACAATTAACGCAGTAACACCGAGAGTCTGAAAAAAGATTTGATTACCAATGTCACCCGGTGGTAAAAAACTATATAAAGTCAGGTAAGCTACGGCTCCTACGTTGCCATAAGCACCAACATTGCCAGCAATCTGACCAGTAATCTGCCGCTTCACCAAAGGCACAATTGCAAAAGTAGAACCTTCTCCAGCTTGGACAAAAAATGAACAAGCCATAGTCAACATAATTGCTATAGGCAACCACCAATTACTACTGACACCGCTCATCATTAAATAAGCAATACCCATGCCACCAGTCAGTATGGTCATTGTCCATTTGCGGCTACCTACTGTATCAGATACCCAACCACCGCCGGGACGTGCAAATAAGTTCATGAATGCGTAACTAGCAGCAATCATCCCTGCTAGCACTTTGCTGAGAGTGAAAGTTGACTCAAAAAATGCCGGTAGCATGGAAACAACTGCTAATTCTGAACCAAAGTTGACGAAGTAAGTTAGTTCTAGTACTGCCACCTGAGAAAATTCATAGCGGTCTTTAGGGGCATATTGTTTTTTACCGGTCATCAAGTCTTGATTTACGTCCCAGCACTTATAGGCTTGGAAGAGGTACAGACCAATTAACAGTAGGTAGACAATAACTAACTGGGTTGGAGAGAGTAAACCAATTTGAGAGATGCGCCAAGCTAACACTGCTAAGATGCCAACTAAGGGAATATTAGTCAACATCAGCAGCCAAAAACTTTTCTTGCTGGTAACTTCTATGCCACCGTGACGAGAGGGACGCTGATAAACTTTGCCAGAGGGAATATCTTGAACGTTGAAGAAATAGATTACTCCATAGATAGCGGCTATTATCCCAGTTAAAGCGATCGCTAGCCGCCAGTTAATTTGACCAGCAGCAAAAAAAGCTGTTGCCGCCGCTACTGAAGGGAGGGTAAAAGCCGCAGCTGCTGAACCAAAATTCCCCCAGCCACCATAAATCCCCTCTGCAATACCAATTTCTTTCGGAGGAAACCATTCAGCAACCATCCGAATACCAATTACAAAACCAGCACCTACTATACTTAATGCCAACCGACTCATTACCAACTGGCTGAAGTTCTGAGCTAATGCAAAAGCCAGACAGGGAATGGCAGCATACATCAGCAAGATTGAATAAGTAATTCGTGGCCCATATTTGTCTAGAACCATACCGATGATGATGCGGGCTGGCACAGTCAGGGCTACGTTACAAATAGCGATGGTTCTAACTTGTCCTTCACTTAAGCTAAATGCTTCTTTGATGGCTGTTTGAAACGGGGCGAAGTTAAACCAGACCACAAATGATAGAAAGAAAGCGAACCAAGTCAGATGCAAGATGCGGTAGCGATCGCTAAATGAAAATAAGTTTTTAAGCATTCCAATCTTTCTAATTGAATAAAATACGGTGAAGAGGTAGGAGAAGATGAGCCTTTAAGGTCAAAGCTTAAGCCTTTAAGGTCGAAGCTTAAGCCTTTAAGGTCGAAGCTTAAGCCTTTAAGCTTGAAGGTTAAGCCTTGAAGTTTGAAGTATGAGTTTTACCCAATGCTGAATACCCCCGATAAGTACTAGCAGTTACCAACTAGTAAGGCTTCTTGCTTGAGTTTCGCCCCAAAGTTTTTAATGAGTAAGTCTTGCAATACTGGCTGCAAGTCTTCGCATGGTATGCCTTTGGTGACACAAGTTCCTAAATGAGCGTCTTTGCCGACTTTGCCACCCATATATATGTCAACGCCTTCCAAGGTTTTGCCATTTTTGCGAGTTTTAGTTCCCATCAAGCCGATGTCTGCAACTTGCGGCTGTCCGCATGAGTTAGGGCAACCTGTCCAGTGAATTCGGACTGGATTAATGAAGGTTAAGTCTTCTTCTAAGGCTTTAATCATTGCCAGGGCGCGGTTTTTGGTTTCGATGAGGGCAAAGTTGCAAAATTGTGCGCCTGTGCAGGATACTAGCGATCGCGTCAGCAAACCTGGATCAATAGAAAACCTTTCTAGTAAAGGCTCTGTTAAAAATGTTGCTAAACGCAAGTCAGAAATGTTGGGGATAACGATGTTTTGCTCAACTGTGAAGCGGATTTCGCCACTGCCGTAAACTTCCGCCAGACGGGCAATTTCAAACATATCTTCGGCATACAGCCGCCCGACTGGAATGTTCAAGCCTGCGTAATTTAATCCTGGTTGCTTTTGTTTATATACCCCGATATGGTCGCGTTTGTCCCAGTCGATTTCGTCTTTTGCTGCTGCGGGTAATAATGATTTACCCAAACGGCTTTCTACTTCTGCGCGAAACTTTTCTAGACCCCATTCATCAATTAGCCACATCAAGCGCGATTTTTGCCGATTAGCACGCGGGCCATGATCACGAAAGACTTCTAAAACCGCTCTACATACAGCTACCACATCTTCTGGAGCCACCCAAGCATTTAGAGGAATCGCCGCTTCACAACGTTTAGCTGAGAAAAAGCCACCCACAAGGATGTTGAAGCCAAATATTGGGGATTGGGAAAATTCTTCCCCTGTCCCCTCTTGAAATGCTGGAACAAAAGCCAAATCGTTAATTTCAGCGTGAACTGAATTGTCTCTCCCACCTGCGATCGCAATATTAAACTTCCGTGGTAAGTTGCTAAACTCTGGGTTTCCTTCGCCTTTGTTGGTGAGCATATCTTGAATTTGCTGTACCAACTCTCGTGTATCGTACAACTCATCCGCATCCAACCCCGCTACAGGATCGCCTGTAATGTTGCGGACGTTATCCATCCCTGACTGGATAGTGGTTAAACCACTGCGTGAAATCTATTAAAGATATCTGGTAAATCTTCAATTCTGATCCCCCGTAATTGGATATTCTGTCTCGTAGTAATATCAGCGCAACCATCATCACCGTAACGCTGCACTACTTGGGCTAAAACACGCATCTGACTGCTGCTGAGAATACCGTTGGGCATCCGCAACCGCATCATAAACTTACCTGGAGTGACTGGGCGAAAAAACACACCCACCCACTTAAGCCGATGATCCCGATCGATTTCGTCCATTGCTTCCCAGCCCAAGGCGGCAAATTTCTCTATCTCATCCCTGATGGCGAGTCCATCTTTTTGAGCTTTGAATTTCTCGAACTTATTGAGGCTGGTAGTCGTAGTTGTTGTGTCTGTCATGAGGCTGACTCTCGTGAGAATTTGTGATGGTAGTTGCCCAATATCAATCAACCCGTAGTTCCATTAGGTGATGTATCTACGAGGATTAGGGAATAAAAACTTAATATTTGCTTACGGTTGATTATTTTTACTTAAGAGCATTCAAAGCGAAACTCCAAATCCGTGATTAGTTAAGGAAAACTTGTTGCAATTTACATCTTGGAAATTTGTCAAGCAGGTTTAGATAATGTTCATGTAACAATTTCGATACCTATAACTTAAAGGCATATTTCTGTTAAAATCGTATAAATAGCTACGGTTTTTTAGTAAGATTGCTGAAAACGGATAAAAAATATGCATTTTTTGCATCAAAGCTAACTAATTACCCACGCAGACGGCTTAATGAAGAGTATTTGAAATGATCAAAGGGATTTTGGATTGTCATAAATCAATTCTGAATCCAAAATTGAGTGGCAGATGTTAGCTAAAACTTAGATATTATTTCAGCAGCTATGAAACGTCGTGATTTTATTAATTGGGTAGGTTTGGGTTTGATAGCGAGTTCTCTACCTGTAGCGATGCCTGCGGCGGGCTACACCTACGCAGCCTGTTCTTCTCAAACAACTCCAGTATCTAAGAATTGGGAAACAGTAGGCACTTCGGCAGAATTAGATAAAACTGGTCAATTGCTGGCTAAAAACTCACCTGCTGGGCCTGTGTTGGTAGTCGGTACATCTAAGGCTGCAAATCTGACTGCTGTTAACCCTACCTGTACTCACGCAGGTTGCACAGTAGAATGGAAAGCTGAGACAAAAAAATTCGTCTGTCCTTGTCATGATTCGGAATTTGGCATTGATGGTAAAGTGCAAAAAGGCCCAGCGACAGAAGTGCTTAAAACTTACGCCGTCAAAATTGAGGGTAATTCAGTTCTAGTCAAGCCAAGTTAAAACAATTCGCAATGACGCTCGATGACTCGCTACCGCTGCGCTAACGCAATTCGCAATGACGCTCTCTTACGAGACGCTAAAAGCGAACGATGACTCGCTACCGCTGCGCTAACGCAATTCGCAATTACGTTTTGTAACGGGGATTTAACCCCGACACAAAACGTGCTGCCCTTCTTAGGCAGGGGACTTAAACCCCCAAAGTTTGTTAAACAATAGAATTCAGGGTATCGTGAGTAATATCAACCAGCTTTTAGTGCAAGCCCAGACAGCACATGACACGGCTGATTGGTCATCACTAATTCAATATTTACAACAATTAATTTTAGGGACAGACTCGGAACATCCAGAAATAGTTAAAAATCGAGAATATCTTCTGAAATTAACACTTTCAACCTTAGAGATGGGGGATTTTCAGCAACGCTGGGAAATGACCAAGGTGTTGACTCACTTGGGAAATATTGCCATCCCACCACTCATTGAGATATTAGAAGATGAAGATGCAGAAGAAGAATTACGCTGGTATGCAGCACGGGCTTTAGGCGAATTTCAGCACCCAGAAGCGATCGCACCCTTGGTTGACTTATTGAAAACCGATGAGGATGAAGAACTTAAAGCGATCGCAGCTACAGCACTAGCGCAAATAGGTAGTGTTGCGATTACTTCACTAACTGAACTTCTAGCAGATGAAGATACAAGGCTTTTAGCAGTGCGATCGCTTTCCTGCATTCCCCAAACAGAAACCATCACACCACTGTTGAGTGTAGTGCAAGATTCACAAGCAACAATCCGCACTGCTGCAATTGAAGCCCTCAGCAGTTTTCATGACGAACGTGTGCCACCAGTATTGTTAAACGCTTTAAATGATATAGCCGCCACAGTTAGGCGTGCAGCAATACTTGGTTTAGGTTTTCGCCCCGACTTACGCGAAGCATTAGATTTGGTGACGAGACTGCAACCCAAGCTTTACGACTTTAATATTGATGTTTGTTGTGCAGCCGCAGTTTCCCTTTCTCGGATGGGTTGTGATGACGCTGCAAAACATTTATTTGATTTGCTGATTTCACCCCAGACACCGAAAACGCTGCAATTAGAAACCATCCGCGCTTTAAGTTGGCTGGGGACACTATCCAGTTTGGAATATTTGCAAACAGCATTTAATCAAAGCACTTCAGAGACACTTTGGCAAGAAATTGTTACAGTTTTGGGGCGAGTCCAAAAGTCGCAAACTACACAAGCCGCAGAAATTTTACTGCAAATACTGCGATGCCTTCGGCGAGCTTCGCTAACGCAGCATCCAGCCACAGAAATTGTTAGTGTCAAAAGTGCGATCGCCTTGTCTTTAGGACAGTTAGGCAAAATACAAGCTATTGCACCATTGATTTCACTGCTAGCTGATTCTAATGCATCCGTGAGACTACATGCGATCGCGGCATTAAAAAATTTGGATAGGGAAGCCGCATATCAACAATTGCAGCAATTAGCAAAAAATACCGCACTCACACCAGATTTGCGACAAGGAATAGCGATCGCTTTGGCTGAGTGGTAATTTTTATTAAACAACGATGGGGAGGTAACAAGAGTGATTTGTATCAGCAATTGTGTCAAACCCAGATTTCACAAGAACAACACCGAACGGCACGGAAGCCACTTGGCTTCAGACAGTGGAGGAAGTGCCAACGGCGAATTTATTCGCCGTGGATATTTGCCCAAATGAGTAACCATCTTTTTTGTGTATAGATTTGCAGTATTTATGTGAGATTCCTTGAACTTTTTCTTTATTGGTCGTGATATTGAAACTGCCCGTCGCTCTAGTTGCTATTCGACCAATATAAGTACCAACTTTCTTCCCAGTTTTTACAACTGCTCTTACAATATCTCCAGTTTGAAAACCAAAATGCATTTGCTTGTTGGTTCTATGTCTTGTAGGAAAGCCGAATTTATCAGTCCCACACATCTGACGAGTGCCATGCCCTGTTGCCTTGATTAATAGCGGTTTGGTTATCAATACTTTCAAACTATCAATATCCGCGACACAAGCGGCATCGATCCAATGAGCTTTAGGTAATTGAAGTCGAGTTCTATTGAATTTTGTTTTGCCTCCTGACCCAGTAACTACTGGCAATCCTGTTGCTTTCAGTCGGTTGAATAATGCCCATCTGGTAGAGTTAACAGCAGCAGCATCTTTCAAAGGTTTTTTAGCTTGACTCAAAATCTTTTTTAAAACTTCCGGCTTTTTAGCCAAGAAAAGTTTAATATCCTGAGTGCCTTTTTTCTTGTTACATGAGTCACAAGCGAGGCATAAATTTGATATTTTGTTACTTCCCCCCTTAGCATGAGGTTGAATGTGTTCAACTTGTAAAGGGATATTTGCAGAACCACAATAAGAACATTTTCTATCCCATTTTTCTAGCAAGTATTCGCGCACTTCATAGCCAGCTAGTTGACCTTGCATATACTCGATTCCCGATATTTCCGGGTTCTCTATTTGCTGTAAATCAAACCGAACTAATTCTTGCGATATCCCAGCTATGGGAGTAAATCGGATTAATTTATTAGCCCATGTTGATGTTGTCTCAACTCTGTGCTGTAGGCTTGGAGCTAGCCAACCTTTAGGACGGATACGATTTAAAAACCTAGCTTGACGATAACGAGTATGACGGCTTCTTCTCCCTCTACGAATACCTTTTCTTGACTCTAAAGAGGCTTTGATTGCTTGCCCTCTATGAGAGAGTTCAGCCGCAAAAATTACCATTACCTCTTGAGTTAACGCGATTCCAGTTGTCTTAGAACCGGGGTCAATTTTGAGTTGAATTGGTCGTGTTGACTCGTTAGACTCTGCTTTTAAAATCAATGTGAACGGGTATTGTCTCCAAACAGCAGCTTGTCCAGATTTGAGTAATTGACGTGCCATTCCAGGGTGAACGGGGTTACATGGTTTCTTGTTTGTATCGATGATAAAAACGTAATTAGACATAGTTGAAAAACTCCGTAAAACGGGTAATGTTAGCTTCGATCTTGTTATCTGAGCTTTTTAAATTTGCAACACTGTCTCAGTGACCTTAAGACTGTTTAATTGCAAATGACAGAGCAGGGAACTAGCTACGCATTCCAGGGTGTCATGACTCGAATAAAGGCTACCTATTGCTAGGTGATCTGGTCAATACGGCTTGCTTGATTTCTCTTGCAAGCCCCGTGTCTTTAGACCGGGGTTACTGACAGTTATAAATATAGCTCAAGATATTTTTCAAATAACTCTGTAGCTCTTACTGTATAACAATTTTACTACAAACAGCCTCTGACAAATATTATCCCCATAATCAGCGATTTCTGGCTTTTTGAGTTACAATATGGCATTTAGCTAGTAGTTTTTTTATGGCTGACACTTATTACTTTATTAAAGACTTGATTAATGATTTGGAAAGAGGAAGAATCAAGATTCCATCTTTTCAAAGAGGTTTTGTTTGGGAACCAAATCGCGTTGCCTATTTTATAGACAGTATTTATAAGGGTTTCCCTTTTGGCTCTGTATTACTTTGGAGAACTAGAAATCCTCTACGAACTGAAAGAAATCTTGGCCCTTACAGGCTTCCTGAGAATGATCCAGAGTACCCTATAGATTACGTTCTTGACGGGCAGCAAAGAATAACCTCTATTTTTGGGATATTTCAAAACTCTCTTATTGCTGAAGAGGAGGAAGGAACTGATTGGACAAATTTGTTCTTTGAACTTAATAGTAAAGAATCAGTTCCATTTAAGCACCTAGATGATTTTACAAATTATGACAGCCAGAAGTTTTTTCCGCTAAAATATGTTTTTAATTCTCCTATATATAGACAACTAACTAGAAATTTAGATGAAAATTTAGCACAGCAAATAGACAACTTAGTTGAGAAATTTACAAAATCTCGAATACCGGTGGAACGTTTTGAAAGCGAGGAAAGAAAATACGTTGCAACTGTTTTTGAGAGGATAAATCGACAAGGTGTTGAATTAGATACTTTTCAGCTTTTATCTGTATGGAACTGGAGTGAAGATTTTGATCTCCAGGAAAAGTTTAAGGAACTTACTGAAGAGTTACAACCATTTGGCTTTAAGGAAATCGGTTCAGATTTACTTCTAAAGTGTTCTTCTGCGGTAGTAATGAATCGTGCTGACCCAGAGAATTTTATGGAGCTTCCCGGTAGTGCAGTAAGAGAAAAGTTTGATGAAATCAGGATAGGTATATTTAGAGCTATAGACTTTCTAAAAACTGATTTAAATGTTTTCTCTCTCAAGCTTCTACCAATGGAGAATATCTTAACTGTTCTCACGGCATTTTTCGCTTCTTCACAAAAACAACCTCCCCCTATTCCTCAAGATCAATATGAAGTTATCAAAAGGTGGTTTTGGCGTGCATGTTTTTCTCAGAGATATGCAAGAGGAGGAGCTAAAAGTACTGATCAAGATTTGCTAGAAATTCAGAAACTTAAGGCTGGTAAAGCTCATAATCTCGGTGATTTTGACGTATCGTTAGACACTGATTTTTTCACAAAAAATGTCTTCAGAATGTCTTCAGTGGCAACTAATACTTTCATTCTCCTTCTAGGACAGGCTAAACCCTTAAACTTTATTCAGGGTACAAATATATCTTTACAGGATGTTTTATCTCAAGGCAATCGAAAAGAGTTTCATCATATCTTTCCTAAAGCCCATCTACAAAGATTAGAAAAATATAAGGATGAACAAATCAATTGTCTGGCCAACTTCTCAGTGCTTTCCAGAACCGATAACAACAAAATTAAAGATCAATCACCTAGTAAGTATCGTTCTGAAATGCCTACTGATGATCAGATTCTTGATCAAATATTGGCAACGCATTTTTGCCCAATTAATGTGTTTACAGACGATTATGAAAGCTTTTTAACTTCAAGGGCTGAATTGCTTCTAAAAAAAGCAAAAGAACTGTCACAGGTTATTTAGTATGCTAGACCGTTCCAGTGAAGTTAAGTAGACGGCAAGAGCATTTGACATGGAATTTGAATGGAACCCAGACAAAGTGGCGTTAAACCTTGAGAAACATGGTATTTCCTTTCTGGAAGCCGCAACCGTGTTTAACGACCCGCTATCTGTGACCTTTCCCGATCCTGACCATTCTATTGGGGAAAGTCGTTACATTATCATTGGTGTATCTAGGTTTGGACAACTCTTAGTCGTTGCACACACCGATCGAGGAGAAAAAGTACGAATTATCAGCGCTCGAAAAGCCACCCGTCAGGAGAAAAGGTTTTATGAAGAAAGAAATTGAGAATGAAATGGAAGACGAATTACGTTCTGAGTACGATTTTGCTCAGATGGAGGGAGGCATCAGAGGCAAGTATATTGAGGGGTATCGTCAGGGAACGAATTTAGTACTTTTAGATCCCGATGTTGCCCAAGCTTTTCCTAATGATAAAACGGTGAATGACGCATTGAGGTTGTTAATTCAGGTTGCCCAACGCCAGCAGCCTAACACTGCGGTGCAGCAGACAGACTAGAAATAATCAACATAATTCGTAATTAGTAAATGCAAGTATGACGCGATCGCAGCCTTATCTGCAAGTTGCACAGCTATCTGCTTGAAGTTGGGCAGAAACTTGTGTTACTGACACTTGATAATCCATCGCATAATGTGATGGCTTGAAAATCTTATCTAAAAATTCATATATTTCAGCAGAAAATAGTCAAGTCTTTTTTGGCGATATTTTCCGAAAAAATCCGTGCAAAGCGGATAATTGATGACAAAGACGGTAAAAACTGATTTAGACAAATGTAAATCAGATAAAAAATACTGTAACAAACTATACTAAATTGCTGATAAAAAACCGTTAACTTAATGAAACTGATAAATGTAATTCAGGCTACATAAAAATGCGCCTAGAGCAGTTGCAAGCCTTTCTAGCGATCGCACAAACCGGCAGCTTTCAACAAGCAGCGCGAACATCTGGTGTTACCCAATCAACGATTAGTCGCCAAATCCAGGCATTAGAAGCAGATTTGGGTGTAGAACTGTTTCACAGAAATAGTCATGCAAAATTAACGCTGGGAGGTGAATGTTTACTACCCCGTGCCCGCAAAATTTGCCAAGAATGGCAGACAGCTACAGAAGAATTAGCTGATTTAATCGCCGGAAAGCAACCAGAACTTTGCATTGCCGCGATTCATTCAATATGCGGATCTTACTTACCCCCAGTGTTGCAAAAATTTTGCTATGATTATCCAAATGTGCAATTGCGGGTGACTTCATTGGGAAGCGATCGCGCCCTGAAAGTCCTCAAAGATGGATTGGTGGATTTAGCAATTGTGATGAATAATCGCTTTTTAACCACTGGTAGAGAAATGGTGGTAGAAGTACTTTATGATGAACCCATAGAAGTTTTAACCGCAGCCAATCATCCCCTAGCTCAATATGAATTCGTCTCTTGGTCGGAGCTAATTCGTTATCCCCAAGTGGTTTTTAAAGATGGTTATGGGATGCAGCGTCTAATACAAGATAGATTTGAGCGAATGGAAGCTACACTCCAGGCAGCTTTAGAGGTAAATACCCTAGATGCTTTCCGGGGAGTGGTACGCCAAGGAGAACTAATAGCTTTGCTACCTCAATCAGCATTAGTTGAAGCTCGTCTTGACCCTACCCTGGCGATTCGTTCCTTAGCCAGTAATACTACTAGTGGTTTAGCAGATGGTTCCAGTTTGACTCGTCGGGTGGTTATGGTAACAACTCAAGATCGGCTCCAAATTCCCCCCATCAAGCACTTTTGGCAACTTGTGCGCGAAAATATCCGCTTACAAATTAATCAGCAGCGATCGGTTTCTTAAGCGTCATTAGCGCTCTTTTATTACTCTGAAAAAATCAAATATTTGTAGGTTGGGTTGAACAACGTGAAACCCAACAAAAATAAGGATTATTGGCGTTGGGTTTCGTTCCTCAACCCAACCTACCCCTAGATTTATAG
>Ga0209181_10009880_pt1 | contig 12474 bp, 9 predicted proteins | sample MAT05_FD_187208 | JGI IMG/M metagenome (GOLD analysis project Ga0209181, IMG submission 187208) | Freshwater microbial communities from Lake Fryxell liftoff mats and glacier meltwater in Antarctica - MAT-05 (SPAdes) (version 2) | ecosystem: Environmental > Aquatic > Freshwater > Ice > Liftoff... | reverse complement strand
GGGCAGAGGCGATGAACCCGAAATTCCTGCTCCCGAAATTCTCTGCAAAATTCTCACCGATTTAGGCCCCGTCTACATCAAGCTAGGGCAGTTACTCAGTACCCGCCCCGACCTGCTGCCCGCCTCGTACATTGAGGCATTGAGCAATCTGCAATCTAACGTACCGCCTGTGATCTGGGCAGACATTGAAGTCGAAATTCGGCGAGAGTTACAGCAGCCCTTGGAGGAAACATTTGAGCAGATGAATGAAGTGGCGATCGCTGCTGGCTCCATTGCCCAAGTCCACCGTGCCACCCTCAAAAATGGTCAACCCGTCGCTGTCAAAGTTCAACGCCCCGGCATTGATATTACTGTAGACCGCGACATTTCCATGTTCAAGCAAATTGCCGCTCTCCTCTCCACGACCCAATTTGGCAAACGCTACAACATCGTCTCCCTCGCCGAAGAATTCAGCACCTCTCTGCAAAACGAACTCGACTTCACTCTCGAAGCCACTTATACAGATCAACTCCGCCACAATCTTGGACAAGGCAAGTGGTTTGATCCGGCTCAAATCGTTGTGCCCCATGTCTACCCCGAACTCTCCAGCAAGAAAATTCTGGTTTTGGAATGGCTAGAAGGCAAACCTTTTCTGCAAGCCAACCTGGAAGGCAAAAACTATGGCGGCGATATTAAAGCCGAACGCCGCGCCTTCACCACGCTAATCTTCCGCGCCTTCCTTCAGCAGTACCTCGCCGACGGCTTCTTCCACGCCGATCCTCATCCTGGCAATCTGTTCTACCTCGAAGATGGACGAGTCGGCATCTTAGACTGCGGCATGATGGGTGTGCTAGACTCGCGCACCCAATCTCTCATGGTGGAACTGGTACTGGCTATCATTGATGCTGACCCAGAACGCTGCGCCCAAATTACGCTGCAACTAGCAAAGCCCATGGATATGAGCCAGCCTATTAACCTGCTCAGTCTCCAAACCGACTACGATCGCCTGCTCCGTCGCTATCTCAATGTCAGCCTGAATAACCTGAACGTTGGTGAAGCCTTTGGAGCCATCTTAGAAGCCGCCCGTCTCAACAATCTTAAGCTTCCTGGAAACATCGGGCTATTAACTAAATCCATGGTCAACCTGGAAGGAGCCGGACGCGAGTTTGATCCATCTGTGAACATTGTCGAAGAAATTACGCCGCTGATGTCTGACCTGTTTCAGCGACAGCTCATTGGCAAAGACCCGGCGCGATCGCTCCTCAGAACTGTTTTAGAGTTCAAAGAATTATCCTTAGAATCGCCTCGACAAATCGGCTTCTTGCTCAATCGCCTCAGCTCCGAAACTCTGCGGATTAACCTCAACATCCAAGACTTTAACGCCATGCGCCGCACTATGGATGATGCCGCAAATCGGCGATCGTTTAGTACGGTTGTGGGTTCACTGATTATTGGGGCAGCCATTTTATCGACGGGGCAGCAAACGCCGCAGGTGCATTTAGTCGGCAATATTTTCTTTGGTGCAGCGAGTTTGTTAGGGCTATGGTTGATTTTTACAATCTTGCGATCGGGGAGGTTGAAGTAGGTCGGTATGATGGTAGTTGTGCGGAAATTTTTATGGTGATCTATTCAAATCAGCATAATATACAGAAAACTCCTTATCATCCCTCTAATGTGGCTGGATAGGCAAAGATTTCTGGCGATCCTCCCAAATTAGGTGGATCTGAGGACAGTTTCTTCATGATACGCCGATCGGGGTGGATCTTACGATCGCCATTCAGCTCAAGCATTATGCCTACCGTACCGAAGAAACTGCCCCCTTCAATCACCCTCTACTTGTGTCGAATAAACTCATAAATATCGCTATAAGTCTCTGCTGACTGCTTCCAAGAATAATCGCAAGTCATCCCTTGGATTGCTAATGCCTCAAATCGATCGGGCGCAAACTTCCATAAGTCGATCGCCCGCTCTATTGCCGACTCTACCCCCCGAAAATCAGTCTGATAAAACACAAACCCATTCCGTTCTTCCACCGGATGATGAGGATCATAATCCCAATCAAACACCGTACTGACTAGCCCCCCTACACCCCGCACAATTGGCACCGTGCCGTACCGCATCCCAATCATTTGCGTTAGTCCACAGGGTTCGTAATTACTTGGAACAATAATCATATCTGCCCCAGCGTAGATTAGGTGAGATAGCTCCTCGTCAAAACCCAACTCTAAATGGCAGTCAAAATTGTCGTTCAAGTACTGTTTCTCGTGCCAAAAAACATCATTAATACTGGCTTCAGTCGCTGAGCCGAGTAAAACAAACTGTGCGCCTTTCTGAAGCGCGTAATAGATCGCATGATGAAGCAGGTGTACGCCCTTTTGTTCATCTAAACGACCAATAAAAGCAACGATCGGTTTATCAGATTCTTGCAACAGAAGGCGATCGCGCAAAGCCTTTTTATTCTTCGCCTTGCCCTCAATATTTTTAGCGCTATAGGAATCAGAAATGTAATGGTCATCCTCCGGATTCCAGACCGTGTAATCAATCCCGTTTAACACCCCAATAAACTTATTTTGGTGTAACTCCAGGGTATGCCCCAATCCATAGCCAATCTCTGTAAACCTTGCTTCCCAGGCATGGTGCGGCGAAACCGTAGTCACATAGTTGGAATATACAATGCCAGCCTTCATGAAATTGATCGCAACCGGATTGAAATTATCCTGAAGACGGCTGTAATCAAAATAATATTCCGCATTATTTAATCCTGTCGCTGCCAGCATCTCAGCACCCGCTATGCCCTGATGCTTAAAGTTGTGAATGGTGTAACAAACCCGCTGATACGGCATCCCATGATGCTGATAAACTTCGTACAGCAAAACTGGAATTAACCCGGTCTGCCAATCGTGGCAATGAATCACATCAGGTTTTTTACCACTTTGTTGCAAAAACTCTAACGCCGCCTTGCTAAAAAACGCAAAACGCATGTTGTCGTCCGAGTCGCCGTAAACCTTGCCCCGGTAGAAAAAGCCATCCTGAGAATGGGGTTCAACAAAAAAGCAAAGCAGCCCGTGCACCCAGCCGCAATACACTGTGCAATGAATCGCCCCATCATACCAAGGCACCCATAAGTCCTGATACGCAGTATGAATGCCCCAAATGTGGTCGTACCGCATACAGTCGTACATGGGCAGGACGAGTTCTACGGTGTTGCCGCGAGCCTCTAGCTCACGACTTAAGCCATAAACCACATCCCCCAAACCGCCAGCTTTGATGACCGGGGCACATTCCGAGGCGATCTGCACAATATACATAGTTACCCTTGCCGTAACAAAAATTAATTTCTTAACATCCTAGTTCAACCCAGAAATAGCATCCTTGGTATAGCTAGGAACCGTTTTAAGTTATAACGCATCCTGTCTCATCACTTCCAAACTTTCCCCTGTCCTTCAACGTCCCCCACTGCGGTAGACTGGCTAAGTGCCAGCCAAGGCTTATTTACCTTTCGCAGTGTTTCTAAACATTGATTTAAAAATGGTCGCAAGTCCTCCTCGTCCCATCCGGATCGGCTCTCGTAAAAGTCAGCTCGCCCTAGTCCAAACCCATTGGGTGCAAGCCGAATTGCAGAAACATTTTGGCGATCGCAAGTTTGAAGTCCACACCATGAGTACGCAGGGCGACAAAATCCTCGACGTGCCCCTCGCCAAAATTGGTGACAAAGGTCTCTTCACAAAAGAACTTGAGAACGGAATGCTTCAAGGCGATACAGATTTCGCCGTCCATTCCCTCAAAGATTTGCCTACTAACCTGCCCGCAGGTCTGATGCTGGGCTGCATTACTGAGCGGGAAGATCCGGCTGATGGTTTAGTGGTTCATGCTAAGCACAAAGATAAACAGCTTGATACCTTGCCAGAAGGGGCGATCGTTGGCACCTCCTCCCTACGGCGACTGGCACAATTGCGCCATCACTACCCCCACTTCACCTTCAAAGACATTCGGGGCAACCTCAACACCCGCCTTCAGAAGCTCGACTCTGGCGAATTCGACGCCATCATTCTGGCAGTTGCCGGACTTCAGCGCCTCGACATGGCAGACCGGGTTCATCAAATTATCTCTCCTGAAATCTCCCTCCACGCCGTTGGGCAAGGCGCACTAGGCATCGAATGCCGCAGCGATGACGAAGAAGTCCTACAGATTCTTAAAGCGCTAGAACACAAGCCCACCGCCCAACGCTGCTATGCCGAACGCGCCTTCCTGCGTGAGCTAGAAGGCGGCTGCCAGGTGCCGATTGGGGTTAACACCGTTATTAATGGCGAATCTCTCACCCTGACTGGATTAGTCTCCAGCGTTGATGGACAAAAAATGGTGAAAGATACGGTTACTGGACTCGCTGCCGAAGCCGAAGCCCTAGGCATTCAACTTGCGCGCACCTTACGGCAACAAGGCGCAACCGAGATCCTTGAAGCCATCTTCCTTGAAGTTCAACGAGGAGCCTAGTCCCATCGCCCACCCCGAAATACGCCGATATTTTGTCGCGGGTTTACTGTAGATTGAAACTTAGCGAGCGGCAGCTCTATTAGTTTTATCTATCGCGGGAACAGAGGTATTAGTATGCGGATTCTGTTTGTTGCAGCAGAAGCAGCTCCCATTGCCAAGGTTGGGGGCATGGGAGATGTGGTGGGAGCGCTACCCAAAGTCTTGCGCGCAATGGGGCATGATGTGCGCGTCTTCATGCCCTACTATGGCTTTGTCGATGACAAAGTTAAGGTGCCTAAAACGCCAATTTGGGAAGGCAATGCCATGTTCCAAAGCTTCAGCGTTTACGAAACGAAGCTCGGTTCAGAGGTGCCTCTCTATCTTTTCAAACATCCTGCCTTCGCTCCCCGTCACGTCTATTCAGGGGAAGGCGAAGATTGGCGGTTCACCTTGTTTGCCAATGGTGCAACAGAATTTTGTTGGAACTACTGGAAGCCTGATATTGTTCATTGCCATGACTGGCACACGGGCATGATTCCTGTCTGGATGCAGGAAGATCCCAGCATTGCCACCGTTTTCACTATTCATAACCTGGCATACCAAGGGCCTTGGAGCTGGCGCTTACAGCAAATCACCTGGTGCCCCTGGTACATGCAAGGACACAACACCCTGGCGGCGGCGGTGCAGTCTGCCAACATGGTTACAACTGTATCGCCCACCTACGCCCAGCAAATTCAAACCCCTGCCTATGGTGAGCAGATGGAAGGCTTGCTGTCATTTATTAACGGCAAACTAACCGGAATTTTGAACGGCATCGATCGCGATCTCTACAACCCTGCCACCGATCGCAGCATCACGCCATTTACCGCCGACACCCTCGACCAACGCGTCGCCAACAAGATTGCGCTGCAAGAGGAACTAGGGCTAGAGGTCAACTCCAAAGCCTTCCTCGTAGGCATGGTTTCCCGCTTAGTCGAGCAGAAAGGGCTGGATTTAATTATTCAAATGATGGATCGCTTTATCGCCTACACCGATGCTCAGTTTATTGTGCTGGGAACGGGCGATCGCTATTACGAAACCCAACTCTGGCAAATTGCCTCTCGCTATCCCGGTCGCGTTTCCTCTTATCTGTTGCACAACGACACCCTGGCTCGTCGAATTTACGCTGGCTCCGATGCATTCCTGATGCCCTCTCGGTTCGAGCCATGCGGCATCAGCCAACTCCTTGCCCTTCGCTACGGCTGTGTTCCCATCGTTCGGCGCACAGGCGGCTTAGTCGATACCGTCCAGCATTTCGTGCCCTCAGAGCACACTGGCACAGGCTACTGCTTCGATCGCTACGAACCCCTTGATCTCTATACCTGCATGGTGAGAGCCTGGGAAGCCTTCCAGTTCAAAGATGCTTGGCGAGAGCTTCAGCAACGGGGAATGGCACAGGACTTTGGCTGGGATAAATCAGCACTTGAATACGTCAAAATGTATCAACGGGTGTTGGGGCTACCCCAAGACGAACCTCACGCAGAACCCGAAGAACCCAAAAAGCAACCAGAATTAGTCTAAGTAAAATTCCTTTACTGTCCTGGGGGCACTCCATAGAGTGCCCCTATTTATTTCTTTATAGAAAAGCAATGAGTTTATAACTTAAGAGTTATGGATGTTTCCTTAGACAGGATGGGAATATTAGACCCAAGTAAGTACAGACTCCCGTATGCATTCTGCGCCAAAGCTTAACTCTAGATTTAATCTCTTGTCCTTGGCTGCAACGCATCATCCAAGATTCACCTTTGTCAGAGGCTTATCTCTTCACCCGCACAGCAACCCGCTTGCTGCCATACTCCCACGACTAGGCTGCACAGGTGCAATCCCATGGCAAATCAGGAACATCTAACGTTGCTTGAGCGAGGGATATCTGGCTGGAATGACTGGCGAAAGCAACACGCAGATGTCACACCTGATCTGAGTCAGGCTACGTTTACCAATACGAATCTTCGAGAGGCAGTGCTAAATAACGCTGACCTGCAAGAAGTTTTCCTCAACAATGCCGATTTTTGCATGGCAGATCTCAGTCGTGCCAACCTCAGACATGCCCACTTGAAAGAGGCAATCTTTTATACTGCCAACCTTGAAAAAGCAGATTTCACCTTAGCTAACATGGTGGGGGCAGACCTCCGAGAGGCAAACCTGAAGTTCGCTACCCTCCAAGGCTCAAATCTTTATGCTGCTTCCTTAAGCATGGCAAACCTACGAAATACCAATTTTCGTGAAGCGATTCTCAAAGAAGCTAATCTCAGCTATGCCAACTTAAGCTATGCCGATTGCTGTCTGGCTGACCTGCGAGGCGCTAATCTAACGCAAGCAGACCTGAGACATGCCAAACTTTACACTGCTAATTTGAGCAATGCTAACCTGTATGCCGCCGACTTAACTCAGGCGGATTTGCGAGAAGCAACTTTTACGCAAGCTAACCTTAAAGAAGCCGATTTGCGAGAGGCAGACTTGAGCGTGGCGGTGCTGAATCTTGCCGTTTTTGTGGGGGCAACGCTCTACAACGCCAATCTCAATAGGGCAAATCTCAGCATGGCGAATCTCAGCATGGCAAATTTGAGTCATGCCAACTTAAGGCGGGCGATCCTGTTCAGGGCAAATTTAATCGGCAGTAATTTCCATAGTGCCGATCTAACCCGCGCTATTTTGCATGAGGCAGATTTGCGAGAAGCCACCTTGCGAGAAGCCAATCTTTCGGGAGCAAACTTAATAAAAGCCAATCTCAGTATGGCAAATCTGGCTGGGGCAAATTTATCAAGAGCCGACCTCAGCCAAGCCAATTTGCGGCAGGCAAATCTTTGGGAAGCCAATTTGGAAGGGGCTTGCTTAAAAGGTGCAACAATGCCTGATGGCGAAATTTATGAAATGAATTAGGGGCTGCAAGGTGGCTGAGACCTTATTGACTACTCGTATCTCTGCTGTTCTGTGGTTCTTTAAAACTTCAGTTTTCTGATGGCAAAGAAGGGCGATCGCTCTCCCTATGGCAACGTCCAGCTCTTGCCTTTCCGTCTCCAGTAAATATGCTGGAGTTCTAGATTAGCTGTTTCTAAACTTCAGCAATGATCGCCATAGCCCAAAGTAGATTTGGATGGTTTTATGGGATCACTGAGTAACAAATATAACGAGCGGAAAGATTATGACACTGTACTTTACTGGGGCAACTTTGGTTTTTGGTATCTTGCTCAATGCATTCCTCAAGGACAGTTCTACCCCTAAGTCAGATGTTACCTCTTGGCTCGTTGTTTTAATTGGCACCTTGGTCTGGCCCTTGGTCTGGCCCTCTATGATTCTGAAACAACTTCCCAAACGTGGCGCTTTGAAACTGAAGTACACGAACTGATAGATTCCTCTTTTTAGCTCCAATCGTTTTTCTAAGGACATAGCCGCGCTGTGTCCTTTTTAGTGGCTGTATTCCCTTTGAGCTAAAGGGCGATCGCTTTTTCTAGATGTTCTTCTGGATCATGGGATGGGTCTGCCATTAACTCGTGCATCTGAATAGGAATATCTGTATCAGTAATAATTGCTCCTAAGAACTGAACTGTCTCAGACTCAACAAACTGTTGTGCCGTTTCTATCAGCAGACCTTCTTCGGTTTGTCCGGGTCGCGTGACCAGTACCATCCCATCGGTATAAGGCTCTAGCAGCAAAGCGTCATTACAACGGCTGAGGGGAGGTGCGTCTAAAATAATCAAATCAAATCGCCCGCGTCCGTCTTCCAGTAAACAACGCATTTCGCTGGATTCTAAAACGGCGGCTGCCTGGTGCTGAGATCCGGCACTTGGAACGATGTAGAGGTTTTCGATACCCGGAACGAGACGGATGCATTCGTTGAGGTTGCCATAGTAACGGAGCGGTTCAACCAGGCTATCGGGGTCGGGGGTGATGCCAAATGCGGCAACGCGGGAGGGCGATCGCAAGTCGGCTTCAATTAATAGTGTCCGCTTACCTGCCCTCGCCGAGGCGATCGCCAAATTGTAAGCGGCTGTTGTTTTGCCTTCCTCACCGATAATACTAGTCAGCATTATCATCTTCAGTATCTTGCCGTCCGGCGATCGCCGCAAATTACTCCGCAGCCGTTCAAATGGCTCCAGGTAAGGTGAACCCGCTTCGTCAATGATGGGTAAAACAGGTTCCTTCTCCCAAGGCAAATAGGGCAATAGTCCTAAAATCGGCACATCTTGCTGACGTAAAATATTTTGCAAATCTTCTAGCGTGTAGACTTTGGCATCGATCGCATCAAGCAGCAGCACTAAACCTCCCCCAATAAACACGCCCATGACGCTACCTACAATCAGAATCACCAAGCTACTGGTTCCTGGCTTCGCCTCTGCTACGGTTTCGGGGTCTTGAACCAGCACCAAACTGCCCACTGTTTCCTGTTGGGCAAGCGTCACATCTGCTAGTTTTGCCTGAACTTGATCGTAAAAAGCTTGTTTTAATATCACCTGCTGCTCAAGCCGCTTCTGCCCCAACTGCTTGTTAGGAATGTTGGAATAGTCCTGCTTCAACGCCTGTTCAGTTTTCAGCAAATTGCTAAACTGCTGTTGCAGCGTCTCCGATTGGGTTTGCAAGCTTACTAGCGTGCTCGCAAGCTGCTGCCGGGCAGGATCTAGGCTACTGGCTTGAAGAATTTGGCTACTTGCCGCTAAAGGAGCTGCTAAATGCCCGCCGCCTAAAACTTCTGCGACCCGCGACTGAAGCAATTGCTCGAAAGACGCTAGCTGATTCCCTAAATCAACCATGGATGGATGATCGGGGCGCAAAGTTTTGGACAGTAATCCTATCTGCGATTGCGCTTGATAAATCCTGGCGCGTAAGTCGGCAATGATCGGATCGGCGCTTAGGGCGGAAGCGGCATAGGCTTGGTCAGGGGTCAGCCCTAAACGAGCTTGTAAACTGCGAATTTGGGCTTCGACTCCTGCCAAATTGAAGCGAACTTCTCGTTGCTGCTGTTGGTTGCTGGTAATTGCACCGACTAAACTGCCGCTCTCTGCTGCCTGAATTACCGCACCTTGTAGCCGGACATACGCCTCTAAATTGCTCTCGGCAGTCTGTAGCTCTTTTGTGACTTTAGGGAGAATAAGCTTGAGGTTTTGAATAATATCGTTGAGCTGCTGTCGGTTGAATTCACGGCTTTGTAAAACCATGGATTCCATCAGGGCGATCGCCACTGCCTTGGACTTTTTTTCTTTGCTGTCTTTGTAAGTTACAGCAATTCGTAAGGCACCACCCGCCGCCGCAGATTCTTCTTTGGGCGGTTCGCCGCCGCTGCCACCTGTAATTAAAACGATCGCCTTTTCCTTAATTTCTTTGGGCTTAACTTTAATATTTTGCGGTACAAGACGATCAGCAGTTGTTCCCAAAACAAAGGACGATAGCAGCATCTCCTTGGTCATGGATTGTCCTTCTTTTTTAAGGACTGCACCTGTGGCAGAAAACGTATCCGGCGGAGCACTGTACGTTAAGATACCCTGAGTTATGTAAGTGTTTTCGGGCGCTGTTTGAAGAAATACGGTAATGCCTGAAAGCCCAATAACCACAGCGCAACCCGCAACGCCAGCCCATTTGTGGCGATCGAGAGCGAGAAGATAGCGTTTGATCAAGGGGGAAGCCATAGGACAAATAATGCGTAAAAGAACAAAAAAGATATAGAGCGATCGGTAGGGGTAAGCCCCCGTGCTTACCCTCCTCTCCCAACCGTCATCGTCGAGACCCAGAAGAAGAACCCGTGGGTTGAAACAGGTTAGTGGCGCTGCTGGTCAAAGAATCGAAGAATAAAAGAAATCCTAAAACATCTCGAAAAGGCTGAGTAAAAGTATTGAATGTGTTGGTAATACGAGCGATTAAATTACGCCCAATCACAATGACATCGTTCTGCTCCAATGGTGGGTTTTGAGACATATCGCCCATCATTGCCTTTTTGCCATTTAGCTCAACTGCGATCGCTTTACCTTGATGCACATCAAACCGAACGAGGGCAATTTCACGAAGATTAGCGCTACTGAGATCAGGAGAAATGATGGTTAAAGCGTCTAAGAAAGTGCTGCCGTTAGGAAGGTGAACGCTGCCAATGGTTCCCCCACTGGGTGTAGCACGGTTAAACACCCGAACATTAATTTGCTGCTGGGCAAGGGTAGAGCGGGCGATCAGATTGCGATCGTATTCTGCATCCGTCGCTGCTGTGAGCGTAGGAATAATGATTGTATCGCCGTCTACCAAACGGATATTAGGGATGGACTGGGAGTCTCGCAAGGGCGAAAATAGGTCAATGTCCTGTTCTAAAAGAGAACCATCTGCTAAAGTGCGACGAATTCTCACCGATCGCAAATCAGCCAATCCTGTTGTGCCTCCGGCTGTTAACAGGGCAGTAGCAAGTTGAGGTGCTTGTAGCGGATAAAAACCGGGTTTCACAACTTCTCCGGCGATCGTGACTTGAACCGGGCGTTGTGCAATTAAAATAACATCCACTTGAGGGTTAACTATGTAGTGATCTAATTTGGTGCGGATCTGTTCACGCGCTTGTTCTATGGTTAATCCTTGAAACGATAATGCCCCTGTTAACGGCACAATCATGTTGCCCTGCTGATCAAGGGTTCCTTGAAAAGATAAGTCGGGGAAGCGCAGAACATTGACGTACACCGAGTCACCGGGGCCTAGGCGATAAATTTCAAAGTTTTCCTTTGATAGCAGCGAGTCAACGTTGAGATTAGACGGATTGGAGTGAGGTAAGCTTTGTTGGAGCAAGCGTTGTCTGGCTGCATTGAGAAGTTGAAACGGGGTAGATTCCTGCTCTCCGGCAGGAAGGGGTTGCCCCAGGGCGCTATCCGCAAAGAATGCCCAAGCCATTGCCCCAGGCAGGGTGAAGCAAGCCGCGTAAAGCCCCATTAGGGAAAAAGTTGCAATGGAGTGGAGAGATTGGCGCATGGGAGATCGGAAGACTTATAAGGCTCTGGTGAGCGTGGATTGGACAAGTTTGCCAAGGGCTTCGGCTTGGGGTTTATGGGTGTTAATGTCACCTAATGGCGGGATGGGGATAAGAATGCTAACGGCGACCCAGGCGGTTCGACGGCGATCGCGCAGTTGCGAGAACTGATCTGTCCAAAACCATGATCCTGGTGCAGAGCTGCCGCCTGTTTTCCAGCCATACCATTGCAAAACGGCGTAGGTCTGTTTTTCATGCCAACCCCGTAAAAATCGGGCTTCAATCTCAATCGGTTGACCTGTATTAGAAACAGCGTTGGGAACGGCAAACTTGAGAGACTGAATCGAATCGGCTGTCCATCGCTGTGCACCGTCGATGTCTACCCAGTCCACTTGAGGCATGTCTCTTTGCCAGGTTTGGGGACGCAACATGAGAAGGGTTGCGTCTTGAAGGGTGGCGGTTTTGGCTGCGGCTTCTGGAACGATCGCCTGTACAGACCACTTATGTCCGCCAATTTCTAACCTGTCTTGCTCCAACGTATGCCAGCCGGGAAGCGCTAATCCTGTGGTTTGAATGGCTTTGAGCGCCTCAACGTTTTCGAGTCGTGAGACTCTTTTCCATGCCCAGTTGCCTGTAAAATAGTTGGGAATGGTGATGAAGGTGGCGATCGCCAACACAAATAAAACGATCAGCAACTTGGAAAGGGGCGATCGGGAAGAGTCTTGAGGAGAAGAAATCATGGCTGGGCTGGAGTGACTAGGGTGGAGTGAAAGGACTAGGCTTGATCTACTTCTAAATCATCAAGATCTTCAAAATCATCTAGCTCATCATTTGCAGTGATTCGCTCTACACCTCTCAGCAGAGGAATTAGCAGAATCAGTAGACATGTGGAATAAAGATCGCCGCCCCAACCGTCATGCAACCATTCAAACGCCTGCTCTTGTCCAGTTCCATGGAAGAAGCTCAAGAGAGTGTTGCGGATAAGATTGGCAGCTATGCTCAGGGTGATAATGCCTGGGAAAAACAGTAAAAGGCGATCGCGCGAGATCTGGATACCT
>Ga0209181_10009878_pt1 | contig 12475 bp, 7 predicted proteins | sample MAT05_FD_187208 | JGI IMG/M metagenome (GOLD analysis project Ga0209181, IMG submission 187208) | Freshwater microbial communities from Lake Fryxell liftoff mats and glacier meltwater in Antarctica - MAT-05 (SPAdes) (version 2) | ecosystem: Environmental > Aquatic > Freshwater > Ice > Liftoff... | reverse complement strand
AGGAACTGTGGCCTTGGAGGGTGCTCAAAGCCTTGCCACTTTCCAAGTCCCAGATTTTTGCCGTGTTGTCGGAAGCGCCGGTGGCGAGCCTTTTGCCATCGGGGGAAAAGGCCACGCTCAAGACGGAGGAACTGTGGCCTTGGAGGGTGCTCAAAGCCTTGCCACTTTCCAAGTCCCAGATTTTTGCCGTGTTGTCTTCAGCGCCGGTGGCGAGCCTTTTGCCATCGGGGGAAAAGGCCACGCTCCTGACGGAGGAACTGTGGCCTTCGAGGTTCGCTACGCGGGGGGGGGGGGGGGGGGGGGGGTCGGGATTGTCGTAATAGTAAAGGGCATCTATGAGGGCTTGCACTACATTGGGGTTGTCGGCCTCCACATATCGGTGGGCGAACTCCGCGAGGCGGAAGGCGGTGTTTCGGTCGCGGTCGCGGAGGGCGGTGGTGCTTTTGTAGGCGAGGTCATTGGCGTAGGCGCGGAGGGCTTGGTGCTCGGCGCTGGCGGTGGCAGCGCGGGCGGCTTCGGCTTCGCGGTTGGCTTTCGCGGTAGCCTGCAGGGCATTTATTTTTTGGGTTTCGGCTTCCTTGTACTTGCCGGCTATCTCGCGGGTGAAGGCGATGAACTGCGCATCCACCTCCGCGCCCTTTCCGGGGCAGTGCTCGCGGGCCGCCGTGAGTTGCTTCAGGGCTTTGTCAAAATCGCCCTTGCCCCAGTAGGAGCGGGCATTTTGTAGGAGTGCCTCGTATTGCGGGCAGGGCTGTGCTCCGGCAGTGGCGGCCAGGAGTTGCAGGGAAATGAGCAAGCAGAGGATCGGGCGCATGGGCTATCGTTTTTTCAATTTTGCAATCTCTTGCAGGTTCGCGGTCTGCAGCCGGGCGATGGAGTCGGTCTTAGCCGCAGTCTGTTGAATGAGGTAGGCATTCTCCGCCGCTTCGTACACCTGCTTTTTTCGCTCCAAATCTTTCATTTCCAAGAGGAGGCGCTGTTGTTTTTCTTCGAGCGCGGTGATGAGTTGAGCATCGGCTTTGGCTTTTGCCTCGGTGGCCTCTTGTTGTTTTTGCCAGGCAAAAAAGCCCGCCAACATGGCCAGCACCGCCACCGCTCCGGCGAGTATGGAGAACACGCGCGCGCGCTTGCGGCCTTGCACCGCTTCGCGAGTCAATCGCTGGGCCTCCTCCAAGCGTCGCTTGTCCTCCACAGCCTGTAGCCGCAGCCGCTCGGCTTCGGCGGCGCGCTCGGCTTCTTCTATTTTCTTGAACCGCTCCAGCACAGGCTTCACCAGGGTGTCGTGGCTGATCTCGTAGTACAGCTCGCCTTTGCGGGCCTCGCGCTTGAGCAGGCGCTCGTCGTGCAGGAGCTCAAGCGCGGCCTGCGACACGCCGTACTCGTCGCGCATGGCCGAGGCCTCCATCATGATGCGCCGTCCGTTGCGGATGAGGCCGCGGGCCAGCAGTTTTTCCACCGCTTCGCGCTCGGCAGGTGCCACCTTTTCGATGACCTGGTTGTAAAAATCTTCGATGATCCGCCGGATGCCTTCAGCGTTGCCATAAAAATCAGGCGTGATCTGAAAACCCGCCGGGCGTTGCTGGCGGATGATGTTGTCTTCTAAGTGGCGGCAGACCAATTGCAACTGAAAACTGGCGATTTCGCCGTGTTTTGCCGCCGAGTGACCGGGTGTAGTCCGAGTGATGGGCTGACTTGGAGTCAGGCCATCAATCGCGTTTGGCGTGGCTTTAGTGATGGGCTGACTTGGAGTCAGGCCATCAATCGCGTTTGGCGTGGCTTTAGTGATGGGCTGACTTGGAGTCAGGCCATCACTGGATTCCCCCGAGCGGCTCAGGGCTTCCAAAATGCCTTCCAGTGCGGGAGCGCTGTACCCAAATGCCGGAGAAGCGTAGTCGCCGGGCATGGCCGAGGGCAGGGTGATGGCATCACTGGCCCCGGCGCCGTCGAGCAGGCGCAGTTGAAAGCGGCAGCGCAGGATGGCGGGAATGTCCGCCGAGAGTTCATCGAGCAGGTAGAGAAAATCGGAGCGCAGGCTGAATACAAACTTCGCCTGCGGGGCTTTGGCCGCCTCGGGTGAGAGTCCCGCAGGCGGTCGGCGGTTGGCGATGGAGGCAAATTGCTCGATAAAAGCGGCTCGCTGTTCGGGCCGGTAGAGCGTGAACAGTTCTTCAAACTGGTCGAACACAAATACGGGCTTGTACACTTCGCCGAGGTCCACATACCAGAACTTGCTGAAATACTCCCACAAACTGCGGTCTTCGGGCATATCAGCGGGCAGGTAACCGCCTTCCTTGAGTTGCTGGCAGACCTGTACTTCGGGCGGAGTACCCGTGCTGTTCAGGCGAATAAAAACAGATTTGTACTGCTGTTCTTCCAGGTCGGGGCAAACCCCTGCCTGCAAGAGCGAGGTTTTGCCGCAACCCGATTCCCCGAAGAGCACCACGAGGTCGTTCAGCACGATGAGGCGGAAGAGTTCTTGTTTTTCGGTGTCGCGGCCAAAAAACAGGTGGCGGTCGTCGCCCGTGAAAGAGCGCGGGCCCGGGTAGCGGTGCATCATCATCGGGCGAGTTTTTTTCGGTCAAAAATTTTTTTACACCAGCCGCGCAGTTGCTCCACGGTGTCCGAAAGGGCCGTGTCGGGGTTGTCCTGCCGGTCGAGCGCCTGTCGGTTGCGCGGCAGTATGGTGGTCAGTTGGTCGAGCGGTGTCCCTTCCCAGCTGCAACTGCGCATGAGCAGGGGAATGACGACGGCTTGTTTGGTATCGTGTCGTTGCAGCGCAGCGCTCAGTTGGCGGTTGAAAATGTCGTCGGAACCAAAGAAGTTGGCTGTGATCAGCAGCAGGATGATGTCAGCGGCTTCGAGGCGGCTGCTGATTTCGGTGTCCTTTTCAGCGCCGGGCAGCATCTGGCTTTCGTCCCAGGTTTCGATGAACTCGGTTTTTTTGAGCGGGTTGAGTTGCGTATCCAGCGAGGCTTTGACGGCTTCGTCTTCGGGGGCGTACATCAGGAAAACGTTCAGTTTGTTCGATTTGGGGGCAGTGGCTACGGCGGGTTGCCGGAGGGCCTTGCCGAAATCGGTCAAAAACTGCTCGGCGGGGGTCTCTACAAACGCCACGTCGAAGTTGTTTTTGTAAAAAAACGCGGTCAGTTCCTCGATGTTCTTCGGGTTTTGCAGGGCGTATGTTTCTTTTTGACGCTGGTAGCGTCCGATGAGGTGCATGATGAGCCGCAGGCTCCATTCATTGAAATCAAAGCCGAGGATGACGAAAGTTTTGTCGAATTGCTGCGCCGTGTTTTTGTCTTTGACCGAGGTGAAATGAATGGCCACGCTGTTCGGAATGCTGGCGGTGTTTTCCTGCTGCAGCACGGCATCTATAAAAGCCAGTTGGTCGCGTTCGGTCACGATCATTGAATCGGACTGCTCCGCCGAGCCGAAGAGCTGATAGACCAGCGGCGCGTCGGCGCGTATCTCGTTTTCCCCGATTTTGATGCTGTTGTTGTGCGTGGGGTTGGCGTAGTGGTAATAAAAACACTTGGCGTCGAACTTGTTTTCGTCGTCCAAAGCCTGCGCGAGGTAGGGGGCCGGGCTGGCTTCGAGGATGAAGTGAAAAGGCATTTTTGCCAACTGGCTATACAGCGGGAAATCGGCAAAAGAGTGCTGCTCATAAAACTGTACAATGCGTTCGTTCAGCGCGCTGCGGGCATTTTCCCTTGAATAAGTGGCCTTTTTTGAGACTTCCTGCACAAAAATGGCATCTTCCAGCATCTTGGCGATGTATGGGAGGCGGATACTGCCAGCCAGTTGCACTCCTGGATTGCGCTGCTTAAGTTGAGCGGTCAGGAATTCGATCAAGAGGGTTTGGAGCGACACGCGCTGGCCGTTGCGCTCCAAAGTAGCCGCTTCGGGCCCCAGCAGGAGAATACAATCGCGGTTTTGCAGTGCGCGGACGAGGTTGGGCCAGGGAATAGCAGGGGGAATGTCGGTCATTCGATTGTTGTCAGATGTAAAATGTGGAGCAATACTACAAGATTTTTGCATTTGATTGTAGGGTTTACCCATCATGACATCCGGCAGCTGAAGCAGCGGGTACTTTGGTTATGCCATTTTCGGCAAATTTGCTCTGCCTCCGCCCATTCAAAACCTTGTATTTTTGGCCTTCCCGAAAATTTAAACCAAGAACCAACAACTGAGAACCAACAACTGAGAACGAACAACTAAGAACGAATAACTAATAACCACACCATGTTCCAGCGCCCGTCCCGCCAGCCCTTTTCCCCCCTCAGCATCGCCCTGTTGGCCGCTGTGATCTTTGGTTTTATCTTTTTTCTGCTGAAAAGTATGCAGCCTCCGGCGCTCCCTATCGCTGCTCCCAAACAGGAGGAAGGCGAAAAAGGGGGCAGCGGAATGTGGCCGCAGGAACACTTTTTTGCGGCACGCGACTATCCGGATTTTGTTCCCAACCTGGATGTGTATGCCTCGGCTTTAGCGGAAGCCCAATCGCAAAGTGTCCAGCGCGGCGGCAATGGCCTCTCCGCTCTCTGGACGGTGCAAGGACCCGCCAACATCGGAGCCCGCATCAACACGATCAAAGTGCACCCGATCAACCCCAACATCATCTACATCGGATACTCGGAAGGCGGCGTGTGGAAAACCACCAATGGCGGCGCGACGTGGAAACCCATTTTTGATAACCAAACAATGCTCTCTATCGGCGACATCGAACTTGACCCGCAAAACCCCAACATCGTGTACGTGGGCACCGGCGACCCGAATATCAGCGGATATCCGTTCATCGGCAACGGCCTCTGGAAAAGCACGGATGGCGGCGCGACGTGGAAAAGCCTGGGACTTGAAAAGCAGCGGATCATCAGCAAAGTTATCGTCCATCCGACCAACTCCAATATCATTTACGCCGCCACGATGGGTATTCCGTTCGAGGCGAACAATGACCGGGGATTGTACAAAAGCACCGACGGCGGCCTGAGCTGGCAGCAGGTGCTGTTTATTTCAGATCAGGCGGGTGTGATCGAGTTGGTCATGTCGCCCACCGACCCGAATGTGCTGTACGCCGCTTCCTGGGACCGCCTCCGCAACTACTATTTTAGTCTGGTGAGCGGCCCGAACGCCCGCATCTGGAAAACTACGAATGGCGGTACATCCTGGGCAAAACTGGGCGGCGGTTTACCGGAAGACTCAAAAAGTCGCCCCGGACTGACGATTGACCGCCAGGATGCCAACCACCTGGTAGCGACTTACGCCGACACCACACTGGCTTTCCATGCGGCGTATGAAACCTTCAACGGCGGCCAAACCTGGGCAGAAATACAGGGCAATGGCCTCGATCAGGACCTTCAAAGCAATTTTGCCTGGTATTTCGGCAAGGTGTTTATCAATTCATTCAATTCGCAGGATATCTGGATTTTGGGCGTGAACACCTACCGCTCTCAGGACGGTGGCAAAAACTGGGGCATGGAAGTCGGTTGGAACACCGATACGCACGTAGATCACCACGATCTGACTTTCCTGGGCGCCACCTCGTTCCTGATTGCCACTGATGGCGGTTTATATCGTTCCACGGACAATGGCTTGAGTTGGGAAAAAATAGAGAACATCCCCACGACGCAGCACTATCGCGTGGCTTTCAATCCCCATCAACCGGACTTTTATTACGGCGGTGCGCAGGACAACGGCACGAACTTCGGCAACAGTATGGATCCGGAAGACTGGATTCACTTGTTCGGTGGCGACGGGTTTCAGGCGGTCTTTCATCCCACGAACCCTGATATTTTTTACTGCGAATACCAGAACGGTGGCATTGTAGGATACAATCCTGGCGGCGGCTTTTTCGATGATGCAACCACGGGCATTGACCCGGGCGACCGCAAACATTGGGACTTGCAATACATCCTCAGCCCGAACAACCCGGATGTGATGTACGCGGGCACCCAGCGCATTTATCGCAGCAACAGCCATCCACCAGCCTGGTATCCCGTGAGTGAGGACCTCACCGACGGTATCTCACAAGGCAGGCGCAACCACGAAATCTCAACGCTCGATGAAAGCCCGCTTCTGACTGACCTGCTCTACGTCGGCACGACCGATGCAAATGTCTGGCGCGGCAACACGTCCAGCCAGGACTGGGTCAATATCTCCGCAGGGCTGCCCGATCGTTATGTCTCTTCGGTCAAGGCTTCGCCGAATACACCCAGCCGCGTATTCGTGACCCAAACGGGCTATAAAGCCAACGATTTCAGCGGCCATATCCACCGCTCTGATAACAAGGGCGCCACCTGGGTCAGCATCTCTGGCAACCTCCCCAACTTCGCGGTGAACGACCTGGTGGTGATGCCCGGCCATCAGGACTCTGTGCTGTTTGCAGCCACCGACGGCGGTGTATACGCCACGCTCGACGGCGGAAAAAACTGGGAGCGGGTAGGAACCGGTATGCCTTTGGTTCCGGTCTATGACATCCTCATCAATCCCGCGCAGCGGACGCTGGTGGCGGGTACTTTCGCCCGGAGTATCATGAGTTTTCCGCTTGATTCGCTGAAAACCGGCGGCAATGTGTCTACGTTCACACCGGATGGTTATGTACCGCGTTTCGCCGCCAACCCAACCTTAGCCACTGATCACGTGCGCTTTACGGTGGACTATCTTTCCTCCACGCAAACGGCTGAAATTACGGTGACGGACCTGGCAGGACGACAGCTGTGGCAGGAGCGATTCCGGGGTGGACAGCGCCACGAAGCACAGGTGGACACACAGAGTTTTCCCGCAGGGGCTTATGTTGCGTTCGTGCGGACGGACGGAAAGGTGTGGGGGCAAAAAAAGTTTGTGGTGACGAGGTAGGGATGGGACGCGGATGACGCGGATGCTGTGCAACCTCGCAAAGCACGGAGCGGCATAGATTTCTCGCAAAGGCGCAAAGGCGGTAACTATCCAGCCGCTTTGAAATGCTTTTTGTCATACGACCTCGGAGAGGTCAGAGGTTTGTAGAAAGGTAGCATTTCAATGTTTTCCTGACCTCGGACAGGTCGAAGGTTTGCAGAAAATAGCGTTGAAACAAACGTTCGACCTCTCCGAGGTCGGGAATTAATGTCAACCCGATGCATTTCTACAAACCTTTGACCTCTCCGAGGTCCGAAATCATACGTATTTAGGGGCGGCTGGATAGTTACCAAAGGCGCAAAGCACGGAGCGGCAAAAAGAATCCTAAAGGCATAAATTGTTATTTTTACTACCACTAACCTCCAGGAAAAACTCCCCTTTACACCTTTGCGAGAAACTTTGTCTCACAGTTTCCCCAGCGTCCTCGTCACAAACCCCGTCAACGCTTCGCCGCGCAGCATCCCATGCTGGAGCAGCGCAAGTTGAAGGAGGTATTTCGAGAAGTCGGACTGCTCGGCAGCATCGCTGATCTTCAGCAATTTTTGCACGATGAGCGGGTGGTTGGAATTCACGACCACATTGTAGGAATCGGGAAAATCGCCCATGCCACCCATCCCGTGCATAGCCTGCATTTCTTTCATGCGGCGCATAAACTCCGGCTTGGTGATCAGTACCGGCTGGTCATCGGGTGAAAGTGCTGCGAGTTGCACGGATGCGCCGGGCTGGTCGGCAGCAGCGGTCTGAAACAGCGCTTTTACATCGTTTTGCTCCTGTTCGGACAGGATGGATTCGCGTTTATCATCCTTCTGCACGAGGTTATCGGTGGTCTCAGAATCTACGCGGACGAATACAAACCCGAGTTCGGAGCGGTATTCGATGTGCTGCATCCAGTGGTTGTCGAGCACGGTGTCGAGTCGCAGCACGTCGTAGCCGCGATTTTCGGCGGCCTTGATGGGCGTGTGGTGGCCTTCGGGGTCGTTGGTGTAAATGGCTACTATTTTGCCGTGCTTGTCAGTCTGGTTGGCTTGCACTTTTTCCTTGTACTCGGTGAGCAGTGCAAATTCGCCTTTGGTGTTTTCCACCAGCGTAAAATTGGCGGCGCGGTCCTCGAATTTTTTGTCCGAAATCACGCCGTATTTCACAAAAACGCCCAGATCGCGCCATTTCTGCTCGAAAGCGGGGCGGTCGTTTTTGAACAGTTCCAGCAGTTTGTCGGCCACCTTTCGGGTGATGTACTCGCTGATCTTTTTCACGTTGCCATCGGCCTGGAGGTAGGAACGCGACACGTTGAGCGGGATGTCGGGCGAGTCAATCACGCCGTGCAGCAGCAGGAGCCATTCCGGCACGATGTCGCGCACGTCGTCGGTGACGAACACCTGGTTGGAGTAGAGGTGGATTTTGTTGCGGGCCACCTCCATCGAATTGCCCAGTTTTGGGAAATAAAGGACGCCGGTCAGGTTGAACGGGTAGTCAATGTTCAAGTGAATCCAAAACATCGGTTCCGGTGCCATCGGGTACAACTGCCGGTAAAATGCCTGATAGTCGCCGTCTTTCAGGTCAGACGGCTGTTTTTTCCAGATGGGATGGGTGTCGTTGATGATGTTCGGAACCTCTATGGCTGTTTCACCTGCTTCGGTAGCAGCCTCGGTTGCGTCTTCCACGGATGGGTCAACGGGCTCGGTGACAGGAGTCGGGATGTACTCCGTTCTGGTGCCGAACTGGATCGGGATCGGCAGGAACCGGCAGTATTTTTCGAGCAGTCCCTCCAGTTTGTGCTTGTCGAGGAAGTCTTTGTTGTCCTCAGAGATGTGTAAAATAATATCGGTGCCGTGCGCTTCTTTTTCTACTTCTTCCAGGGTGTATGCTGGGTCGCCCGCACAAGTCCAGCGGACTGCTTGTGCGCCTTCCTGCCAGGATTTGGTGACTACCTCTACTTTTTCGGCGACCATGAATGCCGAATAGAAACCCAGTCCGAAGTGGCCGATGATACCGCTGTCCTTGTATTTTTCCAGGAACTCGGTGGCGCTGCTGAATGCGATCTGGTTGAGGTATTTGAGCACCTCTTCTTCGGTCATGCCAATGCCCCGGTCGCGAATAATGATTTGTTTTTCTTCCTCATTCAGGATGATCTCGATGCGGGTGTCACCGATTTCGTGCTTCACCTCGCCGCGCAGGGCCAATACCTGCAATTTTGTCGTGGCATCTACGGCATTCGACACGAGTTCCCGGAGGAAAATCTCGTGGTCGGAATAGAGGAATTTTTTGATAATGGGGAAAATGTTCTCGGTCTGGACGGAAATGGTACCGGTTTGCATATTTTGAGTGGAATTATAAGTGTGATTGATGTGAGGGGCTGCCCGCTCTTTTCAAAGGCTGTGCCATGCGATGCGACGGCTGACAAATTGTCGCTTTGTATCGCCCATTTTATCGCCGTGGTGTTTGGCGGACCCGAAATGTACAGCATCGCCGTGTTGGATTCCCAGGAAACGACGCTGGAGATGGGCGTTGATCAACCCATGCCCAAATGGGGCTGGGGCGTGCCGGGCGGGCCGTTCCAAAATTAGTAAAAATTGATAGCCAGTTTCTTCGAGAAAACAAAATAACTATTTGACTAATTTGTACAAAAACTATCCTCCTAACAAGTCGTATCCGGCCCCATTGTTGCAGACTTTTGAATGTTGGAAATACAACCCCGGGTTGGCAAAACTTCTGACTCCACCGCTCATGAAACACTTTTTCACCTGTTTATCTGCTTTTCTATTTTTTACCCAAATTACGCTCGCTCAGGATACTGTGCGCTTTACCGGCTGTGTGCGGTATTGGAAAACGTTGCAGCCGATTAATGGCACTACCATCCGCGCAGCGGTGAGCGATGTGGGCGAATACAGCACACCGACCGGTTTCGGCAAAAATTGTACGGAACTGGCAGTGCCGGTGGCCGGGCTGCCGACAGATGCAATGGTTTCCGTATATGCCAGCAAAGAGGGGAGCGGCTCGGTGGTGAGTCCGCTCAATGGGGTATCGGTGGGTGATATGATTAAAATCTCCTGCCATATATTGGGACTTCAACCATTCCCTTCGCCATTTGCTTATTTGGCAGCAGATATTAATCGAAGTGGTTCCATTACTACGTTTGACATTACAGAGATGAGAAAATTGATTTTAGGCACTTACTCTAAATTGCCTAACAATGCGGTTTGGCAGTTTCTACCTGAATATTACAAATTTGCCGAACCGTCTAATCCTTTTATCGGCACCTTCGGACAACCAGGTTCTCTTAGTTTAAATGAGTTCAAAGCGTACAACGGCGACACAATCGGTGTGTTCGGTATCAAAGTCGGCGACATAGATGGCGATATAAACCTTAACAGCACTTATACTGGCTCCCCTCAACCTGCTGACACGCTCATCCTGACGGTACCAAACATGGAAATACCAGCCAATACCATTGTAGAAGTGCCGGTGTTCTTACAAGCTGGCGCTCCCATCAGCGGTTTACAGGTAGAATTCACCTCCGGCCCCCAAATAAAAATTGTTGGGTTTTCCAAAGGGCAAGAATTTGTAACTTCCGAATTTTTCAACTTGCTGGATACCGCCAGTCTCTACGAACGAGCGCGGTTGGTGCTGGTGAGAAACAATTTTATGGTTTTTCCTACTTCGTCTGGCAAATCACTTTTTCACATTCAAGTAGTTTCCCAGCAAGCAGTTGTTTTGAACAGTAATCATCTGCGCCTAAATGATAACAGTATTCCAGCCTTGGGCTTCGGCCCTTGCCACAGCGATGGCAAACCCTACAAACTCCTCCTCCATTTCTCCACCACCGTCGCCACCCAAAGCCCCAGCGAAACAACCCTGTTCGCCCGGCCTTCTGCGCCCAACCCGTTCACCGACAAGACGTTGATTCAACTCGAACTGCCGGAGACCATGCCCGTCTTGCTCGAAGTCTTCGATCTCGGTGGTCGCCTCACTTGGTCGCAGGAACAAATCCTGGGCGCTGGTCAACAGCAATTGGAAATCCCCGCCGAGGCCGTCGCACCGGGCAGCATGGCCCTGTATCGCATTCGTGCCGGGTCAGGTATCGCTACCGGAAAAGTAGTGCGGGGAAGCGAGAAGTGAAAAATGACATCAAGAATTGGGAACAGAAGTAACTTGGTGCTCCCTCCTCCCTCCTCCCTCCTCACTCCTCCCTTAAAAATGCGCTGCCTCCTCTTAGACGACGAGCACCTTGCACTCACGCTGCTCGAAAAATTCATCGGCGACACCCCCGGCCTCACGGTCGTGGACAAGTGCCGCAGTCCCGTGCGCGCCATCGAGATCCTGCAAAGTGAGCCAGTGGATTTGTTGTTTCTGGACATCCAGATGCCTATTCTGAGTGGGATCAACCTGTTGAAAGCCGTATCGCGCAAGCCCGTCACCATTTTTACGACCGCTTACCCTCAACACGCCGCCGCCGCCTTCGACCTTGATGCAGCCGATTACCTGTTGAAACCGTACTCCTTCGAGCGGTTCACGCAGGCGGTCAATAAGGCCAAAGCGATGCTGGAATCGAGCCAAAAAGGAGCGGGTAGTGCAACGGGCCAATTAACCGTAAAGGCCGACCGCCGCTGGGTGAAAATCCCTTTCGGGGAAATTTGTTACATCGAAGGGTGGAAAGAATACGTCAAAATTTTCACCGACCACGAAAAAGTAGTCACCCTCGAAAGCCTCAACAACCTGGAAGCCACATTGCCCGCACAACATTTTTTGCGGGTGCACAAGTCATTCATCGTCGCCAAAGACCGGGTACAACAAATGGACGGCGACGAACTCGTGTTGATTGGCCATGCCCGTGTACCGGTGGCCCGGGCGCGGAAGCGGGAAGTAATGGAAGCACTGTTCGGGGGAGGGAGTGTTTGAACACGGAGGCATAGAGAAAAAAAACACTCTGTGCCTCCGTGCCTCTGTGTTCCAACAAAAGTCAGGAACGTTGAGACAGGATTTTCTGCTCGATGTTTGTCGTCGAATAACCCGTTACAAACGGCAGGCTCAGCACCTGTCCACCCTGCGCCAGCACAAAATCGGAGCCGACAATCTGTTCGGGCTTCCAGTCGCCCCCTTTCACCAGAATATCCGGCCGGACGAGGTGGATCAACTCCAGCGGAGTGTCGTCTTCAAAGATCACCACCATATCCACCCCTTCGAGCGCGGCGAGGAGGTGGGTGCGGGTCAGTTCGTCGTTGATCGGACGGGTCGGACCTTTGAGCCGCCGGACGGATGACGCACTGTTTAGTCCCACTACGAGCCGGTCGGCCAGATCGCGGGCATCGGCCAGGTAGTGCAGGTGACCGTAATGCAGCAGGTCGAAACAACCATTGGTGAACACAACTTTTTCTCCTGCTGCCCGCCAGGCGGCGAGGGTGGCGGGGAGTTGGTCCCAGGTCTGGATTTTATGGGCGATTTGCTGGAAAGTGGGCATTTTTTTGAAGGGTAATTTTCTGTGAAGTAATTTTCTGTGAAGTAATTTTCTGTGAAGTAATTTTCTGTGAAGTAATTTTCTGTGAAGTAATTTTCTGTGAAGTAATTTTTTGTGAAGTAATTTTCTGTGAAG
>Ga0209181_10009877_pt1 | contig 12477 bp, 9 predicted proteins | sample MAT05_FD_187208 | JGI IMG/M metagenome (GOLD analysis project Ga0209181, IMG submission 187208) | Freshwater microbial communities from Lake Fryxell liftoff mats and glacier meltwater in Antarctica - MAT-05 (SPAdes) (version 2) | ecosystem: Environmental > Aquatic > Freshwater > Ice > Liftoff... | reverse complement strand
CAAGAATCTCGTCGTGTTGCGGCCCCGCGTAGCCTTGCGGACGGAAATGCGTGTGGTTCGACACGAGCCAGATGTTGCCCTTCGCGTCCACGTCCACGCCGACCGGTGTGACGAGAGCGGGATGCTCCGCGAGCAGCGTGAGCTTCACGCCCGGCTGCAGTGTCTCGATTTCCGGCGGTAGATCAGCGGGAACGTTCGGCGCTTTCGGGGGGTCGGCTGCAAGCGGGGCGAGGCAGAGAAATGGCAGTGTGAGGGAGGCGAGGAGCGTGCGTCGGAGCATGGGGAAGATGTTGTGGCGAGTGGTTCAGCTCTCAGCGGGAGTTTCATTTCTCCGCCAGAAAAACTTCATGGCGAACACGCCAAGCCACGGCGCGAGCCCGGCGATGACGAGGCCCGTGTCGTAGCGCCTCGCCGGATCGGCGGTGCTGTCAGCGAGTTTGCCGAAGGCGCTGTGCATCGGAGAGGTGACGGCCCACACCCACATGCTGAGCAGGCCGGTGAGGCGGCCGACGTATTTGTCCGAGAGCTCCTGCACGAAGCTGTAGTAGCAGGGGAACAGTGCGAGCGCACCGGCACCGATGAGCAGCAGCACCGCGAGCAGCAACGGGCCTTTGCCGAGCGACGGGATGAAAATGCTGAGCGAGGTGAGCACGCAAGCGCCCGCATACACTGCGCGGCGGGCGGCGTGCGGTGTCGTCCCGCGGCGGCGGACGAGCCACAGCGAGATTCCACCGGCGAGGAAGCAGCCGATGTCAGTGGCGATGAAGTAGAGCGAGTTGAAATCCAGAGCCGCTCTTTCCTCGTAGCCGCGGCTGGTTTGCAGGAACTTCATGAGCCATACGCGATTGATGTGCCACACGGACTGGATGCCGGTGACGAGCAATGCGACGGCCCAGAATTTCCCGCTGCGCAGGATTCTCCACAGGTCGGGCGCACCGGCGTTCACCGTGGCGGCGGGGGCCTGATCCAGATCGCGGGGGCGGAGGCAGGCGAACCAAAGCGCAACCCACAGCAACCCCGCCGCGCCGACCGCGACGAATGCGCTGCGCCACGAGCCGGGCGCATCCGTCATCATGAGCTTCATGATCTGCGGCGTGATGACTGCGCCGATGGATGCTCCGCTTTGCAGGATGCTGTTGCCCATCGTGCGGTCCTTTTCATTGAGCAGCGCAAAGGTGGTCTTCAGTGCGCAAGGCCAGTGGCCAGCCTCGAAAAAGCCGAGCGCAGTGCGGCAGGCGAGCAGTTCCCAATAGCCATGCGTCCAGCCGGACACGATGCCCATGAGCGACCAGGCAGCGAGGATTGCCGGATAGAGCAGATAAATGCGCCAGCGATCTGCCAGAAAGCCGAACACGAGTGAACCCGCGGCGAAGGCCCAGCCGAATGCGAGTTCGAGATTGCCGTATTGTGCGTCGTCGAGACCGAGTTCCAGCGTCACGCGCACGGAGGCATTCGCGAGCGTGACGCGATCCATGTAGTTGATCGTGGTCGCAAGAAGGAGCAGGCCGGTGACCCACCATTTCCAGGCGGAGGAGCGTGCGGTACCGGCGGCGGGATCGCTCATCCGTTCCAGCTCTTTCCATCCCACGCGGTCATGCGCGCGATGAGGGAAACCGCGCCGCATGTGAATGTCTGAAACAGCGCCTCGCCTTTCTCCGCGCTGGCTTCGCGCGGATCGCCGACGTGGCCGTGCTCGCTGCGATCGGACATCGTCCATCCGCGCGAACCGGGCTCAAAGGAGCTGCCGAATTCCTGTGGCGGCACGCTGCGGTGATTCTTCACGAGGTCTGGTGCGAGCCGGAGCACCATCGAGGTTTCCCATTCGCAGGCGTGGCCCATTTGCTTCTGCCGGAGATCGGCGTGTGCCTTGTGCGCCTCGGCGTCGAGATCCCAGTAGGTGCAGAAGAGGAGCAGGAGATCCTTCCGTTCGCGATGACGCTGGCGCACTTCGAAGACGGCCTGCTTTCCTGGCACGTCGTTCCCGCCGTGGCCATTCAGGATGAGCAGCCGCCTGAAGCCATGCGCGATGAAATTTTCCAGCAAGCCGCAGAGCAAATCGAGATACACGCGCGGTTCCGCGGACAGCGTGCCGGGAAAATCCATGTGATGATGGGAGTTTCCGAGCCACTGCAGCGGAGCGAACAACGCGCGCGCGCCCAGTGTGGATTCCGCGCGCTTCGCGATTTCACCCATCAGCATCGAGTCCGTGAAGACCGGCATGTGCCGTCCGTGCTGTTCGAGCGCGGCGACGGGGAAGATGACGGGTGTGTCGCGACTCAGCGCGGCGACGTCGGGCCAGGTGAGTTCGGCGAGATTCATGAGCTAGAGCACCCAAGTGAATGTTGCTGACGTTGCGACTGACGACAGGCTGCTCCGATTCTGGGTTTCAAGTTCAGATCCGCGCAGCGGCTCCGCCAAGTCAGCGCACGCCTCGAAATTCGCAACGCGCCTGCGGCGGCCTGAACTCAGAACTCGGAACTTGGAACTTGGAACTCTGAAAGGCGGCATCATTTTCAAAAGCACTTCAATAAGTGGCGCGTCCGCCGGAGAGATCGAAGGTTGCGCCAGTCGAGAACGAGCAGTCTTCCGAGCAGAGCCACGCGACGAGGGCGGCGGCCTCCTCGGTTTTTCCGAAGCGGCCCATCGGGATCTTGGAGAGCATGTAGTCGATGTGCGTCCGCGCCATCTGCTTGAGAATGTCGGTCGCGATCACGGCGGGGGTGACGCAGTTCACGAGAACGTTGCTCGTCGCAAGTTCCTTGCCGAGGGATTTCGTGAGCGCGATGACGCCGGCCTTCGAGGCGCTGTAGTGCGCGGCGTTCGGGTTGCCTTCCTTGCCCGCGATGGACGCGATGTTGACGATGCGACCGTAGCCGTTGCGCAGCAGGTGCGGGATGACCGCGCGGCAGCAGTGGAACGGGCCGTTCAAATTGATGTCGAGCACGCGGCGCCATTCCTTCGGGTCGGTCTCCCACGTCTTCGCGTTGGCGCCTGCGATGCCCGCGTTGTTCACGAGGATGTCGAGTTTGCCAAGCGCGTGCGCGGTGGATGCGGCGGCGGCCTCGGCGGATTCCGCGCTCGTCACGTCCACGATTGCGGTATGCACCTTGCCGAGCGGCTTCAGCTTTTCCGTGGCCTCTGCGAGTGCTGTGGCGTCCACGTCCCAAAGCGAAACGCTGGCTCCGGATTCCAGCAGCCGTGAGGCGATCGCGAGGCCGATGCCGCGCGCGCCTCCGGTGACGATGGCGTTGCGTTGTGCGAGATCGATTTTGTTCATGAGGAGAAGCGTGCGTGGATTCGTCTAAGCCGGGACGATGCGGATGAAAAGCAAACGAGTGAAGCACGAAGGACATGGGGAGCGCGGGCGCCCCCGCCCGCAGTCCGAGGCGCCTCGCCTCGGACATCCGGCGTCACGGAGGACGTGTGAAACGAAAGGGACGATCCTTCTGCGTCCGATGCCAGCGGCGAGGGCGCCGCTGGCTGCGGGCGGGGCGCCCGCGCTCCCCGTTTCCTCCGCGTCATCGCGTGGTCCGCTGTTTCCTTCGCGTCCTTTGCAAGGGGCATCATCGTGCGGTTCGGCATCCGCTATGCGGTGATGTCCTTCACGACGTGGCCTTCGACATCGGTGAGGCGGAAATCGCGGCCGGCGTAGCGATGCGTCAGCTTCTCGTGGTTGATTCCCAGCAGGTGCAGGATCGTCGCGTGGAGATCATGGATGTGGACCTTGTCCTCCTGCGCGAAGTAGCCGTAGGCGTCCGTCGCACCGTAAGCGATGCCCGGCTTCACGCCGCCGCCGGCCATCCACATCGTGAAACCGTGCGGATTGTGATCGCGTCCGTCGCTGCCCTGCGCGGTCGGGGTGCGGCCGAATTCGCCGCCCCACAGCACGAGCGTGTCATCGAGCAGGCCGCGCGATTTCAGATCCTGCAGGAAGCCGGCGATCGGCTTGTCCACTTCGGCGGCGTTCTTGGTGTGGCCTTTGAAGAGATTGCCGTGCTGGTCCCATTGCACCTCGCCGTCGCTGTGCGTGACCTGCACGAAGCGCACGCCGCGCTCGATGAAGCGCCGCGCCATGAGGCACTGACGGCCGAAGTTTTCCGTCACGGGCTGGTCCATGCCGTAGAGTTTTTTCGTGGCGTCACTTTCGCTGCTTACGTCCTGTACCTCGGGCATCGTGCTCTGCATGCGGTAGGCGAGTTCGAAGGAATTGATGCGTCCCTCGAGCGCGAGATCGGGGCCGCTGAGTTCGAGGTGTTCGCGGTTCACCTTTGCGAGAAAATCGAGCTGCTTGCGCTGCGTCGCGCCGTTGATCAGTTCATTGCGGATGTGCCGCACGAGCGCCTTGTCCGATGGGATGCTCGCATTCCCGATCGGCGTGCCCTGGCAATATGCGGGGAGAAAAGCCGCGCCCCAGTTGTTCACGCCGCCGTGCGCGAGCGTGGGGCAGATGGTGATGAAGCCGGGCAGGTTTTCATTCTCCGTGCCGAGGCCATAGAGCACCCACGAGCCCATGCTGGGGCGCACCTGCGTGTCGCTGCCGGTGTGCAATTTCAGCAGCGCGCCGCCGTGCGCGGGGTTTGTGCCGTGCAGAGAGCGCACGATGCAAAGGTCGTCCACGTGCTGTGCGACATTGGGAAAAAGCTCACTCACCGGCAGCCCGCTCTGCCCGTATTGCTGGAAGCTCCACGGCGACTTGAGCAGCTTGCCCGTCTCGGCAAATTGCACGCGCGGCTGTTTGAATGGATACGGCTTGCCGTGGTCGCGCGTGAGCAGCGGCTTCGGGTCGAATGTGTCCACGTGGCTCGGCCCGCCTTTCATCAGGAGAAAGACGACCCGTTTCGCCCGCGCGGGAAACTGCGGCTGTTTCGGTGCGAGCGGATTCACGACCGCGGCCTGCGCCAGTTCGCGTCCGAGCATCGCCTGCAGCGCGAGGAAGCCGAAGCCAGCGGCGCTGCGCTGAAGCATTGAGCGGCGGGTGAACAGTGATGCGCACGCCTCTCGCGATTCTGTTCCCAGTGCGGACTTGGGCAGCTCAGTTGGGTTCATCGCAGGTAGATGAATTCGTTCGCTGCGAAGAGCGTCTGGCACAGCAGCGCCCAGGCGCGCTCGGGTTTCTCGGTCGTGGAAAAATCGTGGAGCAGCGCGAGTGCGTCCGCCTTTTCATGCTCCGTCGGCGGGCGGCTGTAGATCAGCGTGTAGGCCTGCTCCATGCGCTGCGAGTCATCGGGCAGCGGGGCGAGCTTCGCGGCGAGGCGCGTGCCGCATTCCATCACGACCGGTGCGTTCATCATGATGAGCGCCTGCGGTGCGATCACGGTGCTGTTGCGGCTGCCCGTCGGCATCGTCGGGTCCGGGTAGTCGAACTGCTCGAGCATGTCGTAGAGATGGTTGCGGATGATCGGCAGGTAGAGCGCGCGCCGCGGGCTCTCGTAGGTCGTCGCGTCCTTGCTCGTGTGGTTGAAGACAAACTCGCGGTTGCGCAACGGGATCGTCTTTCCGCCAATCTCAGTGCTCAGCCAGCCGCTCGTGAAGAGCATCGCATCGCGGATTTCCTCCGCCTCCAGCCGCTGGATGTTCGCGCGCCACAGCAGGCGGTTTTCCGGATCGACGATGCGCGGATCACTTTTATCGGGCCCGGAAAAGACGACGCTGCTCGCCTGCTGATACGCCGCCGATTTCATGATCAGCCGGTGTAAGTCTTTGATGGACCAGCCGCTCTCGATGAAAGTGCGCGCCAGCCAGTCGAGCATCTCGGGATGCGACGGCTTGCCGCCGAGCGTGCCGAAGTTGTCCGTGCTCGCCACGATGCCCGCGCCGAAGTGCCAGCGCCAAATTCGGTTCACAATCACGCGTGCCGTGAGCGGGTGTTCGCTGCTGGCCATCCAGCGCGCAAGTTCCAAGCGTCCGCTGTGTTTGGCCGGCAGGATTGGCTTGGTGAAGCTCGTGCGCATCACCTCGGGAAAGCCGCGCTCCACGGGTTTTCCGAGCGTGAGGTAGCTGCCGCGGATGTGGACGGGCAGTGTCTGCACGATTTTGTCGTCCGCCACGCTCATGAGTGCGGGCAGGTCGGGCTGCTTTGCGGTGAATTCCTCCACGTCCTTCGTCGTAGCAGCGATCTTCGCGAGCGTCGCCGCGTCGAGCAAATCGGCATCCTTCGCAGGAAGTGCGAGGAAGCCCTTCGCGTCTGCGAGCGCATCGTAGGCAGGGCCTTTCTTCGCGACAAGCGCTTCGGCAAAGATCGGCTCGTAGTGCCTCCGCACACCTTCCGCGTCCTTCTTCAGCGCGAGATCACGCCATGCGACGAAGACCGGATTGTCAGGATGCGCATCCAAATACATGCGGCATGTGAGAACGGTGGCCGGATCGAGCGTTGATTGCGCAGCTTGCTGATCTGCCGACTTGGCGATGGCCGCTTCCTTCGCCCTCTCGCCACCTCGCTCCCTCGCCTTGTCAGTCTGCGCATCCGCCAGCGTTGCATTCGCAGGCAGCAGCGCTGCAGCCGCGAGATACTGCGCGGCATGCCGCTGCCGTCCCGCTTTCACCTCGCTCCTCGCCTTCGCCGTGAACGCGGCGACCTCCGCCTTCATTGCCTTCAGGTCCGCGTCGAATTTCTTTTTCTCATCGAGCTGCTGCGGCGTGGCGAGCGAGTGCTCGTAGGCAAATTTGATCGCCCCCTTCTTCTCCGGGGCGATGCTGCGCGTGCTGCGGAAAATCGCGGCCATCGCGTAGTAGTCCTCCTGTGTGATGGGATCGAACTTGTGATCGTGGCAGCGCACGCAGCCGAGCGTCATGCCCATGAAGGCCTTCCCGATCGTGTCAATCTGCTCGTCGATGATGTCCATTTCGAGCTTCTGCAGGTCCGGCTCCGCGAGCACGCGTGCGCCGAGCGCGAGGAAGCCGGTTGCGGCGAGGGCGTCCTCGCTGCGCGGGAGCAGGTCGCCGGCGACCTGCTCGGTGAGGAACTGGTCGAACGGCTTGTCGTCGTTGAACGCGCGCACCACGTAGTCGCGGTAGCGCCACGCGTTGCCGAACGCGATGTTCTCATCCATCCCGTTCGAGTCCGCGTAGCGCGCGACATCGAGCCAGTGCCGGCCCCAGCGCTCGCCGTAGTGCGGCGAGGAAAGTAGGCGCTCGATCACTTTGTCGAAAGCCTCGGGCGACGTGTCGGCGAGAAAGGCATCCACCTCCTGCGGCGTTGGCGGCAGTCCGATGAGATCGAAAGTCGCGCGGCGGATCAGCGTGCGTTTGTCCGCAGGCGGCGCGGGTGTGAGTCCATTCCCGATCAGCTTCGCGCGGATGAAAGCGTCTATGGGATGAGTGATTAGTGCGGAGTGTTTAGTGCTTAGTTTTGCAGTCTTCGTCGCAGCGTCCTGATACGGAGACTCAGCACTAATCACTAAACACTTCACCTCCGGCACCGCGACTCGCGCAAGCGGTGCGAAGCTCCAGAACTTCCGGCCCTCAGCGACATCAATCACCCGGCCGCGTTTCGCAACCGTGGCCGCCGTGCGCGGATCGGGTGCGCCCATTTTCACCCAGTCCTCGAGCGCCTTCACCTCGGCTTCGGCGAGCCGCTTCTTCGGCGGCATCTGCATGTCGTGATTCGTGTAGCGCACTGCCTCGATGAGCAGGCTCTTCCCGGGATCACCGGCGGTGAGGGCGGGGCCAGTGTCGCCGCCTTTGAGCACGGCTTCGCGGGTGTCGAGCGAGAGCCCGCCCTTTTGCTTCTTCTCCGCGCTGTGGCATTCGTAGCAGCGCTCCACGAGAATCGGACGGATCCGCTTTTCAAAAAAGTCGAACTGCGCGTCTGTCGGCGGCACAGCCGCGAGCGCGCTGCCGGTGAAGCAGGCGAGCAAAGCGGATGTTCTCGTGAAGCGGCGGAGCATTCAAAGACACAACCCCGCAGCCTGGCGCACCGTGGGGAGAAAGCGCGGAGGAGCGCCGCGCGCATGGAGCGCCGTCCGTCCTCGGCGGCCACGACATCGAACGGCGAAGCCGCACTCTGCTTCGGGCGCAAAAAATTGTGTGGCGCTGCGCGCGTGCGGACGTGGCCGGCGGGACGCGCGGCGCTCCATGGAACTCCGCAAATTTCGATTGGACCGCCCCCGCGCGCGTCCTACTCTCCGCGCGTCACTTTCACCTCCAACCGAAAACACACGAAAGGAAACGCACTATGGGCCTCATGGACTTCATCAAGGGACAGGTTCTCGAAATCATCGAATGGACCGACGACTCGCGCGACACGCTCAGCTACCGATGGCCCGACGAGGACAAGGAAATCAAGAACGGCGCGCAGCTCATCGTGCGGGAGTCGCAGACGGTGCAGTTCATGTATCTCGGGCAGTTCGCCGACACATTCGTGCCGGGAAAGCACTCGCTGAAGACGGACAACATCCCGGTGCTCAGCCGCATCGCGGGGTGGAAGTACGGGTTCAATTCGCCGTTCAAGGCGGACGTCTATTACCTCAACACGCGCCTCTTCACCGGCAACAAGTGGGGCACGAGCAACCCAATCATGATGCGCGACAACGATTTTGGAATCGTCCGCATCCGCGCGTTCGGCACGTTCGATTTCCACATCGTGGACCCGAAGGTGTTCCTCAAGGAAGTCGCGGGCAGCGACCATCATTTCCGGCTCGATGAATTCGGCGACACCATGCGTTCGCGCATCGTGTCCCTTTTCAGCGAAGCGATCGCGAAGGCGAAAATCCCCGTGCTCGACGTGGCCGCGCGTTACAGCGAGGTGGGCGATGCAATCCTGCCGATGCTGAATGCGGCGACGATCGCGAAGTACGGCATCGAGTTCTCCAGCTTCATCCTGGAGAATGTGAGCGTGCCGCCGGAAGTCGAGGCGGCGATCGACAGGCGCAGCTCGATGGCGGCGGTCGGCAATCTGAATGACTACGTGAAATTCCAAATGGCCGAGGGCATGGCAAAAGGCGGCGGCGCAGGCGCGGGCGGAGCGGCGGCGGAAATGGCGATGGGCTTCGCGATGGCCAACCAGATGATGAATCAGCCCGGCGGAATCGCTGGCAGCCAGGCCACGCCGGGAAGCTCCGGACCGCCGCCGGCGGGTGCGCCGGTTGGAGCGCCGCCATCGGTTCCCGGAGCTGCCGCGCCGGATCTTTTCACTCCCGCACAGGTCGCGCAGCGGCTCGGCGTGGCGGAGGCCGATGTGGTGGCTTCGCTCGAAGCCGGCGACATCAAGGGCAAGAAAATCGGCACCGCCTGGCGCGTGACGAAGACTGCGCTCGATGAATTCCTCTCCAAGTAATCGCACCATGAAAATCCTCCTCTCCTCCGCTGCCACGCTCGTCCTCGCGCACACAGCCCTCGCCGAAGTGAAAGTCACCGTCGGCGAAATCAGCGACAAACGCACGAACGGGAAATTTTTTGCCGGGCTCGAACTGAAGCTCAACCTCAGCGGCCCCGAACTCGCCCAGGCCAAGGGCATCCGCACCGCCGTGAAGTCGGCGACGGACGACACCGGCAAGGCGCTGCCGGAGAAGGAGGACAAGTTTTCCTCCGGCGGCTTCGAGGAATTGCAGAAGGCGTTCAGCAGCGGATTCAGCAGCGATAAGAAGGCGGATGAATTCGAGGTGAAGCTCGAATTTGGCAATCCGCCGCGCGCGGCAAAGGCCATCAAGGCGCTCAGCGGGACCATCGAATTGCTCATCCCACAGAAGGATCCCGCCGCTGTGATCACCGCGAGTTTCGCGAAGGATGCCGGCAAACTGCTCGACAACGCCGCGCTGAAAGCAGCGGGCGTCGAACTCACGTTGAAAGCGCCGGGCGGCAAGGCGAAGGACACGGGCGGCTTCGGCGGCGGCGGCGAGAATGACCTCGGCTACGACATCAAGGATCCGCAGGGCAAGGTGGCCTCGGTCGAGTTCTACGATGCCAAGGGCGGCAAGCTCGAATCCAATGGACGCATGTCCAGCGGCTTCGGTGGTGCGAGGAGCGTCTCGTACAGCTTCAGCGCAAAGCCCCCGGGTGACGCGATCGCGAAGTTCTACGTGGTCACGGAGAAATCCGTCGTCCGGGTGCCGCTGGAATTGAAGGACGTGGTGCTGCCGTAGCGCGGACGGCTTTTCCATCCTGTGGCCATCGCAGCGAAATCCCGGAGGCAAGCAGTACCGCCGGCACCATTCGATCCGGACGCCGTCGCCTGCGCGGACGGCGAGCAGCCTGCGCGGCTTGCATTCCGGGATGATGCGAGCGGCATTTTTCTCTACGAGGCGGATTGCCTGGCGCTGCTCGATCGGATTCTCGCGCGACATCCGGATGGGGTCTTCGACGCCATCTTCGCGGACCCGCCGTACTTTCTGAGCAACGGCGGGATCACCTGCCAAAACGGGCGCATGGTGAAGGTGGACAAGGGCGGCTGGGACAAATCGCGCGGCGCGGAGATGAATCACGATTTCAACCGCGGGTGGCTGCAGCGCTGCCAGCGGGTGTTGAAGCCGAATGGCACGATCTGGATCACCGGCACGCAGCACGTCATTTTCAGCGTCGGCTTCGCGCTGCAGCAGCTCGGGTTCAAGATTCTCAACGACATCACGTGGGAGAAGCCGAATCCTCCGCCGAATCTTTCCTGCCGGTTCTTCACGCACTCGACGGAGACGGTGCTGTGGGCGGCGCGCGATGAGAAGAGCAGGCACACCTTTCACTACGCTGCCATGCGCGAGACGAATCACGGCAAGCAGATGAAGTCCGTCTGGCGATTCACCGCTCCGGGGAAGGCCGAGAAACTCCAGGGCCGCCACCCGACGCAGAAGCCGCTCGCGCTGGTCGAGCGATGTCTGCTCGCCTCCACGAACCCCGGCGACCTCGTGCTCGATCCGTTCCTCGGCAGCGGGACCACTGCCGCAGCCTGCGCGCGCCTCGAACGCCGCTGCGTAGGCGTCGATTGCGATCCCGCATATCTGGAGACCGCGGGCAAGCGGGTCGCGGACGAGATGGGCAACAGCAGCTTTCGGTTTCCCCGGCAATGAGCGAGATCCAGGCGCGCCAGGAATACAACTGCCCGAGCTGTGGTGCGGAGGCGAATTGGAACCCTGCCAAGCAGGCGCTGGTCTGCCCGTATTGCGGGACAGTCTCGCCGGCGGAAATCAACGCGACCGGGGACATCCACGAGCACGATCTCGCCGCGGCGATCCGCGCGTACAAGCCCGACGCGCGCGGGCTGGCGGCGGAGAAGAAGGCGGTGAAGTGCCAGAGCTGCCAGGCCATCACGATGTTCGACCCGAATCGCGCGGCGCAGCGGTGCGACTTCTGCGGCTCGGCGGCGATCATTCCGGTGGACCAGCACACGCGCGCCATCCGCCCGGACTGCCTGTTGGAACTCAAGCTTGCGGAGTCACAGGTGCGCGATGCCATCCGGCAATGGTACGGAGACCGGTGGTTCGCGCCGAACAAGCTCGGCAAACGGGCGCTGACCGACACAGTCCACGGCATCTACGTGCCGTACTGGACGTTCGATGCGCAGGTCGCCGCGGACTGGACGGCGACATCGGGCGACTACTACTACGAGACGGAGTCCTACACCGATTCGCAGGGCCGGCGGCAGACGCGGCAGGTGCAGAAAGTGCGCTGGTATCCCACGAACGGACACGTCGATCATTTCTTCGACGACGAACTCGTGCCCGCGACGAAGGGCGTGGATGCGGACCTGCTCCGCCGCATCGAGCCATTCCCGACGACGAGCAATCTGAAGCCGTATGATCCCGCGTTCGTCAGCGGCTGGGTGGTCGAGCAATATCAGATCGATCTCGTCGCCGCGGCGCAGCACTCGCGGCAGGTGATGGAGGAAAAGACCCGGCAGCTCTGCGCGCAGGCGGTGCCTGGCGACACGCATCGCGATCTGGGAGTGGAGGCCGATTTTTCCCGGCAGACCTTCAAGCACATCCTCGTCCCCGTGTGGCTGCTGGCCTACACGTATGGGAAGCAGAATTACCAGGTGGTGATCAACGGCTACACCGGGGCGATCGCTGGCCGGTATCCGAAGAGCTGGATCAAGATCGCGCTGCTCGTGCTGGCGATCCTCGGGGTGATCGCGGCGATTGTCCTTTTGCAAAACAAACGGTGATCGGGCGGGCTGCTGGACGTCCAGCGGTCAGAGCAGTTCCCGGAGATCGATTGCCTTCCTTGGACGTTGGATGTCGAGCGTTGGGCGGTGGATGTTTTTCCGCCGCCCGATCCCGTCCCGAAATCAAACAGCCCGGCCACCTCGTCGGCAGCCGGGCTGTTGTGAAATGCTGCGTTGGTCCGCTACTTCGCCGCAGCGAAGTTCGCTTCGGCCTGCGCCCAGTTCACCACGCTCCACCACGCCTTCACGTAGTCGGGGCGGCGGTTTTGGTAGTTCAGGTAATAGGCGTGCTCCCACACATCGAGGCCGAGGACCGCGGTGCCTTCGCAGCCGGCGATGGCCTTGCCCATGAGCGGATTGTCCTGGTTCGGCGTCGAGACGATTTCGAG
>Ga0209181_10009874_pt1 | contig 12479 bp, 13 predicted proteins | sample MAT05_FD_187208 | JGI IMG/M metagenome (GOLD analysis project Ga0209181, IMG submission 187208) | Freshwater microbial communities from Lake Fryxell liftoff mats and glacier meltwater in Antarctica - MAT-05 (SPAdes) (version 2) | ecosystem: Environmental > Aquatic > Freshwater > Ice > Liftoff... | reverse complement strand
GCCCCGCTCCACAGCCGCCACGCCGACCTGCTCATGCGCGCCTACCCGGTCGTGTCCGGGCGGAAGGCCCTCACCACCAAGCAGCAGCTGGCGTACTTGAAGCGGGTGCTCGGCCTCTACCCGATGAGCGGGGCGGCGTGGACCGAACTCGCCGCCCTCCACCGCGACGGCAAGCTGGCCGACCCGGCCGAGGCGTTCGAGCTGGTGAACAAGGCGGTCGTCGCGTTCGCCAAGTTCCCCGACTTCTCGTGGACGGTCGTGGACGCCCTGCTCACCCCGGTCAAGGACAAGGGGAGCCGGACGCGGACGTTCGAGCGGCTGGTGCTGGCCTACGAGACCCTCGGCCGGCCCGACCTGGCGTGCGAGGCGCGGCTGAAACTGGTCGAGTACCAGGCCGAGGCGAAGGACCACCGGAAGGCGTTCGACGGGCTGGCCAACACGGTCCGCAAGTTCCCGGCCGAGGGGCGCTACGTCCCGCGGATGATGACGCGGTTGCAGGAGGTGACGACCGAGATTAAGGGCGGGCCGGACCTGCTCGCCAAGTTCTACCTCGAAATCCTCCCCCGCGTCCCCGCCCGGCGGGGCGACGAGGTGAGCAAGTACTGCGTCGCCATGCACGAGCAGGCGGCCGCGTACCTCAAGGAGAACGGCAAGGCGAAGGAGGCGGGGCTGGTCGAGCAGAGCGCCGCCCGCCTCAAGGCGGGCAAGACGCCGTGACGTGTGCGGTACGGGCCAAGCCCGCCCTTTGCAACGGGTGCGGCTCGAATGACGATCAGGCCGCGACGCGGAACGGGCCGACGACCGCACCGGGGGCGGTGCTCGGGGTGAGGCTGGCGAGTTCCCGCCGGGCCTGCCGCAGTACCATGCTCACCGGCGAGTCGAGGCCGAGCTTCATAATTAGCGTGGCGAGTTGGTCGGCCGCCCAGCGGGCCTCGGACACGTCGATGGTCGGGGCGGCGGGAATGAAGACGGACGGGTTGGACACGATCATGACCCGGAACCTCCTTGTTCGGGTGGGTGACGCCGGGTCTTTTCAACGTAGACGACTCGCTCCGCGAGTCGTCTTTTCGGGGCGAGCGCGAACCCGGCCGAAACATCCGCTCGCGGGGCGAGCGGACCACTTTGGAAGACTCGGGGAACGACGCGGCATTATGAGCCGCACGCGAAGTCGGGTGCAAGAGCAATCTCACGCCGGCCGCTCGCCGGCCTTGCCGCCGACGACCTGCGGGGTGTGGCCCATCTTGCGGAGCTCGTCCAGCACCGCGTCGATCCGCCCCGGGCGGACGAGCAGCACCCGGTCCGACAGTCGCCCCGCCACCTCCAGGGCGAGCTTCTTCCGGGCGAGCAATTCCTCGGCGAGGACGGCGTCCTCGGTCAGCACCAGGCAGACCCGGCGGTGCAGTTTGGCGGACAGGCGGGTGGTGGGTTGGGTGAACATCGCGGCCCACGGGTTTCGGATGGGAACGCCCGACGCGGCACCCCCGGCCGGCTATTGTACGGCGTCGCGCGCCCGCCCGGGCGGGGCGTCGGCCGGCGTCCCCATCGGGAAGTGCCGCTTGAGGCGGAGGCACGGCCGCTCGATCAGCACCCACGAAACTTTGGCGAGGACCAGACAGGTGCCGATCACGAACCCGTAGTAGGCGACGTACAGCGGGCCGCAGAAGCCGACGGAGCGGGCGACCGGGACCAGGGCGTCGGTCGCGGTGTCGGACCGGAACAGCAGGAACCCCAGGACGATGACCGGGTAGTGGACGAGGTAGATCGCGTAGCTGTGCGCCCCGAGTACCCGCAGCGGCCGGAGCCGCAGTCCCCGCCACCCGGCCGGCTGGGCGGCGAGGATCAGACAGAGGGCGGCGGCGAAGACCGCCGCGAAGCAGGTGTACCCGACGGCCGCCATCGCCCGGCCGTGGCAGAACGGGCCGAAGTTCCGCACCCACACCCAGGCGACCGCCGCCAAGCCCAGCCCCAGGACGAGCCGCGCCCGCCGCGCGAGCACCGGCCACGGGGTGCCGGACTCGGCGGCCAGGGCGACCAGGGCACCGAGGCACAGGGCGTCCACCCGGCAGGGGGTGAGGGCGTACGACAGCCAGTGGTCGGCGTGGGCCGCGACCAGCGCCACCCGGCTGCCGACCGCCACCACGACCCCGGCCGCGCAGATTCGCGCCAGCCACCGCCGCGAGGTATTCGCCACGACCAGCGGCCACGCCAGGTAGAACTGCTCCTCGATCGCCAGCGACCAGCAGACGGTCAGCCCGGCCGCGTCGAACGGCGTCCCGACCGCCCGGGCGTAGCACTGCCAGAAGTTGCCGACATACAGGGCGTGGGCCAGCGCCTCGGCCGGGTTCAGGGCGAGCCAGGGGGCCGGGAGGTACGCCAGGGCGACGCGGCCGAGCAAGACCGCGTAGTAGAGCGGCATGATCCGCAGCGCCCGCCGGGCGTAGAAGCTCGTGTAGTACCCGGGCCGCCCCTTCGCCCGGAGCAGGATGCCGGTGATGAGGAAGCCCGAGAGGACGAAGAACAGGTCCACCCCGCACCAGCCGACGTGGAGGGCCAGGTACAGCCAGCCGTCCACCCGGGCGACCGGGTAACCCTTGCCCATCAGGGTGACGAGCGTGACGGTCGAATGGACCGCGATCACGAGCAGGATCGCCAGCCCGCGTAGGCCGTCCAGGTCGGGGATGCGGGCGTCCGGGCGTCCGGGTCCGCCCCCGTGCGGGGGCCGGCCGGGCGCGCGGCCGCACCCGTGCGGGGGGCGGGCCGGCCGGCGAGGAGCCGGACGACCGGGAGTCGTAGGAATCGGTTCGGCATTCCGTCGCCTCGGCTGCGGGCGGTCGCGCCCTACCCCGCCGGCGGCCGCCCCGCCAGCACGTCCTGCTCGTCCAGAATCTCGTAGGCGTACCCCTGCTCGGTCAGGAACATCTGGCGGTGGTGGGCGAAGTCGAGCTCGCGGGTGTCGCGCGTCACCAGGGTGTAGAAGTGGGCGTCGCCCTCGCCGCTCGACTTCGGCCGGAGGATGCGGCCGAGCCGCTGGGCCTCCTCCTGCCGCGACCCGAACGTCCCCGACACCTGGACGAGCACGTTCGCGTCCGGCAGGTCGATGGCGAAGTTGCCGACCTTCGACAGCACCAGGTGGCGGACCTCGCCGGCCCGGAACTTGTCGTACAACTCCTCCCGCTCCGAACTCGGCGTCGCCCCGGTGATGATCGGCAGGCCGAGCCGGTCGCTCAGCCGGCGGAGCTGGGTCAGGTACTGGCCGATCACGATCACCCGCTGGTCGTGGTAGCGGTCGAGGAGCTCGGCCACCACCTCGTCCTTGGCCTCGTTCTCGCTCGCGATCCGGTACTTGGCCCGGTGGTCGGCGACGGCGTAGGCCATGCGCGTCGGGTCGTCCGGCAGGGCGACGCGGACCTCGGTGCAGCTCGCCGACGCGATCCACCCCTTGACCTCGAGTTCGCGCCACGGCACGTCGTACTTCTTCGGGCCGATGAGGGAGAACACGTCGCCCTCGCGGCCGTCCTCGCGGATGAGCGTGGCCGTCAGCCCGAGCCGGCGGCGGGCCTGGATCGTGGCCGTCACCCGGAACACCGGGGCCGGGAGCAGGTGGACTTCGTCGTAGATGATGAGGCCCCAGTCGCGCTGCTCGAAGATGCCGAAGTGGGGGAAGTCCTCGGTCTTGTCCGGCCGGTAGGTGACGATCTGGTAGGTCGCTACCGTCACCGGGCCGATCTCCTTCATCTCCCCGGTGTACTCCTTCACCTCGGCCGGCGTCAGCGTCGTCTTGTCGAGGATTTCGCGCTTCCACTGCTTCACGGCCGTGATGCTCGTGGTCAGCACCAGCGTCGCCTTCTGGACCAGGGCCATCGCGCAGATGCCGACGATCGTCTTGCCCGCCCCGCACGGCAGGACGATCACCCCGGACCCGCCGCGCACGTCGCCGCCGGCGTGGAACACGTCGGCCGACTCGCGCTGGTAGTCGCGGACGACGAACGGCAGCCCGGTCGTGGCGACCTCGCGCAGCGCCAGCGTCAGGTCGGTCCCGGCCGTGTACCCGGCCAGGTCTTCGGCCGGGTAGCCGACCGTAATCAGCGCCTGCTTGAGCACCCCGCGGAAGGCCGGGCTGATGGCGAAGCTGTAGTCGTCGAGCTTCTCGCCGAGGTAGTCCTTCACCTTCTTCTGGCGCGACAGCTCGACCAGCAGCGGCTTGTCGGCGCACACCAGTTTGAGGGTGTCGGCGTCCACCCGCTCCAGCCGCACCCGGCCGTACCGCGACACGGCCTCGGCGATGTCGGTCGGGAGGTTCGGCGGGATCGGGAACTTGGTGTACTTCTGGAGGACGGCGACCATCTGGGCGGCGCTGAACCCGGCGGCGGCGGCGTTCCACAGCGAGAGGTTCGACACCCGGTAGGTGTGGATGTGTTCGGGACTCTTCTCCAGCTCCGCGAACGGGGCCAGGGCGTCGCGGGCCTCCGCGTACCGGGGGTTGTCCACCTCGACCAGGATCGAGCGGTCGGACTGGACGATGAACGGGTTCGACGGGTCGAACGCGTAGGCCGGCGGGGGCGGCGGGGCGGCGGTCTGCGGCGGCATGGGCACCGGCGGTCGGTGGTCAGATCGGACCCGGCGGGCGGCCGGTCGGCAATGAACCCACCCATGCTACCGGGACGTTCCGGAACGGGGCAAGGTGAAGTGCGGAAACGTTTCCCGCGAGCGTCTTGCGCCGGCCCGCAACCCGGCGGCGTCGTTCGGGCCTCACCCGAGCAACTTGTGAAAGCCCTCTTGCTCGAAGTGCCGGTCGGTCGTCAGCGCGTCCCAGACGCCCCGGTCCCGCATCAGGACGAAGCTCACCGCGTCGCACAGCGAGTACGCCTTGTCCGGCCGGGCCGTGAGCAAGTCCATCGCCCGGCCGTGGAGGGCCGCGTCCACCCATGCCGTCTCGATGCCGGGTCGGTCGCCAGGTCCGCCACGAACGCCAGGGCGGCCGGGCGGGGCACCCGCCGGGCGTGGGCCAGCGCGACGAACTCGGCGAGCACGTGGCCGTGCGTCAACCGGCGGCCGGCCGCCCGGTACGCCGCGCACGCGTCGGCGTGCTGCGGCTCGGCGCGGTGGAGCAGGCAAAGCAGGCCGGATGTGTCCAGCAACATCACCCGCCCCCGCCGTCGTACTCCCGCGCCAAGTCGTCGTCGATCGTGTCGTTGTCCGCCCCGGTGGCGCGTCCGAGATCGACCGACCCGAAGTGCCGCTCCGCCCGCCCCGCGGCCCCGCCCGCGCCCGGCTCGCGGAACTGCTGCTCCAGTGCGGCCGTCGCCACCTCCGCCGGCGACGCGGCGGCGGCGGCGGCGAGGCGCTCCAGGCCGGCGAACGCGCCGTCGCTCAACTCCACAGTCAGCGTGCGACTCATGGGCACACCTCCGACCCCATTCCAGCACCGATGCCGGGCGGGGTCAAGTGTCTCGGGCGCGCACCGACGGTCAGAGTCGGCCAGCCCAACGCCCCGGGGTCAATCGGCCTCGGGGTTCGCGGCCGCGCCGGCCTTCAACTTCTCGCCGTCGGCCGGGCGGTGGGCGTGGAACTGGGCGTGGATGCGGTCCCAGTTTATGAACAGTCGTCCGCCGGTCGCCTCGTACTGCTTCTGGAACGTCAGGAGGAGTTGCAGCGCGGCGTGATCGACGAAGCGCAGGCGGTCGAGGTGGACGTGCAGGTTCCGCCCGGGCGGGACCGCTTGCAGGGCGTCGGCCAGCACCGGCAGGCGGACGAACGTCGCCGCCCCGTCGAGTTGCAGGTGGGTGTGGTCGGCGTCGTCGTGCCGCGTCACCCGGATGTGGGAGAAGGCCCAGAGCAGCTTGGCCGCCGACAGGACGATGCCGAGGACGACGCCGGCGAGCAGGTCGTCGGCCACGATCGTGGCGGCGGTGGCGAGGAAAATGAGCGCCTCGGACCGGCCCTCCCGCCACAACTTAATGACGCCCGGCAGGTTCATCAGCTTCCAGCCGGTGTACACCAGCACCGCGGCCAGGGCCGACGCCGGGATGCGCGACAGCACCCCCGGCAGGAGGGCGACGAACAGCAGCAGCCAGCACCCGTGCAGGATGCTCGACAGGCGCGTCTTCGCCCCGGCCTCGACGTTCGCCGAACTGCGGACGATGACGCCGGTCATGGGCAGGGCACCGAGTACCCCGCACGTCACGTTCCCGACCCCCTGGGCGATCAGCTCGCGGTCGTACTGCGTCCGCGGGCCGCGGTGCATGGTGTCCACCGCGGTCGCGCACAGCAGCGACTCGGCGCTGGCGATCAGGGCGAACGTGAATGCGGCCTTCCAGATGACGGCGAGGCCGAACACGTCCCACCCGGGGAAGGCGACCGGCCGGAACGCCTCCCACACGTTCGCCCGGATCACGACCCGCTCGACCCCCAGCCCGCCGGCCTCGGCCACGCCGACCGCCAGCACGACCGCGACGACCGCCGCCGGGACCAGCCGCACCCGCCGCGGGGCGACCGACTTCCACAGGGCGAGGACGAAGATGGTGAGGACGCCGATGAACGCCGCCGCCTGGTGGTTCGCTTTCGCGTCGGGCGGCGGGGAAATGCCCTTCCAGATCGCCGCGGGGATGGTGAGGAGGCCGTCGAGGATCTTCTTCGGGGCGTCGTCGTCCACCATGTCGTGGAACTGCTTGGCGATGATCGTCACGCCGATGCCGGCGAGCATCCCCTCGACCACGGCCGGCGACACCGCCCGGAACCACTGCCCGATCCGGCACACCCCGGCGACGATCTGGACGGCCCCGGCGAGGGCGATGGCGACCCCGAGCAGGACGACGGCATCGGCCCCCGTCTTCCCGAGGGTGCCGGCCTCGTCGAGGAACTGGATGACGAGGACGATCAGCCCGGCGGCCGGGCCGGACACCTGGAGGGGGCTGCCGGCGAGGAACCCGACGAGCATCCCGCCGACGACGCCGGTGACGATCCCGGTCATCGGCGGCAGCCCGCACGCCTGGGCGATGCCGATGCACAACGGCAGCGCGACCATGAACGTCACGAGCGACGCGAGCAGGTCGGCGGCCCACGCCCGCCGCGGGGGGGCGGCGGGTTGCGGTTCGGCGGTCGGCACCACGTTCCTCCTGCGACGGTGTCAGACGGCGGTCGTGCGGCCGGCGGGGGCGTGGAGTGGGGGCAACTCCCCGAACGCCCGCCGGTGCGCCGGGGTGATCGCCCCCCCAGCGGACGCCCGGTCGAGCGGCAGGAACTGCCCGGCTGCCGGGTCGTAGGCGAACACCTGCCCGGTCTCCATCTTGTAGACCCAGGCGTGGAGGCGGAGTTCCCCGGCCGCCAGCCCGGCCGCCACGACCGGGTGCGTCCGCAGGTGTTCGACCTGCACCAGTACGTTTTCCTGCACCGTCACCGCCCACCGGGCCTCGGCCGACAGGTGCTGGTAGCAGGTACACACGATCTCGCCGGCGGCGTCGGCGTTCCCGAGCCACTGCCGGACGCGCGGCATGTTCGCCGTCGCCTCGGGGTCGAGGACGGCCTGCATCGCCCCGCAACAGGTGTGCCCGCAGACGACCACGTTGCGGATGTCCAGCCCTTTGATCGCGTACTCGATCGTCGCCGCCTCCCCGGACGGTGCCCCGGGCGTGTACGGCGGGACGATGTTCCCGGCGTTCCGGAGGACGAACAAATCGCCCGGGTCGGTCTGGCAGATCAAGTCCGGGACCATCCGCGAGTCGGAGCAGGTGACGAACAGCGCCCGCGGCCGCTGGCCGTTCACTAAGTGGCGGAAGAAGTCGCGGCGGGGGGCGAAAACGTCGTTTTGGAAGCGGTGGATTCCCGCGATAAGCTTTTCCATGTCGCAACCTCCCCAGTGCGTGCCGATTCGGGTGAACTCGGCCGGGGCGGGACGGGCCGCGCCGGGTCGAGGTGCCGGAAGGGGTGCGGGGTCGCGGGGTGTTCGCGGCGGGGTATGGAGACACCCCGGCCGGGAACGGACGCGACGACGCGAAGCGATGGGGAGTTAACAGCGGTAGTGCGAGCCGAGGCCGTTGCGGAACGGGTCGGCGGCGGTCGGACGGGACAGGGCCGAGCGGTCGGGCCGGGCGGCGGAGCGCTCGACCGGGATCAAGTAGCAGAACGGGTGTGACTTGTGAAACGGCCGTTCGGCCCGGGGGTCGGCGGCTCGCGCCTCGGACTCCTCGCGCTCGCTCTCGTCTTCCTCGTTGACCGGGGCGGTCGGGAGCGGGGCGGACGCGGGAACCGCGAGGACGCCGGCCACCGCCCGCACGCCGGGGAACGGCAACAGGCACACCACGACCATCACGAGTCGCAGTGCGAGGCCGGTCCAGTGGGTAGCGGGGAACCAGATCATCGGGGGTCGGAGCCCTCAGTCGCGGCACGGACGGAAGCATTCTAGCCCGCGATACCCGCCCCGGGCAAGGGAATCAAGCCGGGCGTGGGTCGGGCCTCCTCGACGACGCCCCCGATTCCAGTTAAACTCCCGAGACGGACCCACCCAACCGAGGCGTGCCGGACGATGTGGCCGCCCGACGATGAACTGCTCGCCGCCTGGCGGCTCCTGGTCGCCGACCCCGACACGGCCGGCGCGTTCTGCGCCCTCGTCCTCCCGCCGCTCGAAGCCGACTTGACCCGCTCTTCACCGACCCGCGACCCGGCCGACATCTCGACCGCCGCCGACGACGCGGTCCTCGCGTTCCTCCGCCGGCCGGCCGCCTTCGACCCGCTGCGCTGCCCGCTCCCCGCGTTCCTCCGGTTCGTCGCCGGCCGCGACCTCATCAACCTCCGCGACCGTGAACAGCGCCACCACCGCGGGCGGATTCCGTGGGCCGGCGTCGAACTCACTCACCCGGCCGGGAATGAATGGGAGGAGGGCAAGCGCCTCGCCGACCACCCGAACGTGCGGGCGGCGGTCGCGGCGCTGGCCGACGCCGACCGCCGGGTGTACGCCCTCATGTGCGAGGGGGCGCGCGACACCGCCGTTTTCGCGGCCGAACTCGGTCTCGCCGACCGGCCGGCCGACGAGCAGACCGAAGCGGTGAAGCGGACCAAGGACCGGATCAAGGCCCGGCTCAAGCGGGCCGCGGGGGAGCCATGAACGCATCCACCTTGAGGCTGGCGTACCGGGCGGGCGCGGACCCGTTCTTCCTGGCGTTCGCCCTGGCCGAGTACGCCGCGGCCGAGGGGCTCGACGACCCGCAACTGGCGGCCGCGCTCGGCACCACGGCGGACCTGCTAGCACACGCCCGGTTGTGCCAGTCGCCGCGTACCGACCCGGACGGGTTCCAGGCCGACGTGGACCGGATCGCGGCGAAGTTCGCACTCGACCGGGACGTTCTCGCGGTCGTCGCCCGGCACGGGCAGGTGGTGGCCGCGATGCGGGCCGACCCGCCCCCGGCCCCCGCCCCGGAAACCAACGGGTCGGTACTCGCCGCCCGCGACCGGCCGCCGTCGTGAGCGCCCCCGTCTGGGTGGACGAGCTGGCGGCCCGGTTCTGGGCGGCCGCCGGCCCGCCGCCGCCCTTCCCGCGCGACCTCGCCGTCCCCGCCACTCTCGGCCTGCCGGTCCGCGTGAAGCGACTCCCCGGCCTGAGCCTCGCCGCCGTCCGCGATTGGCTGGCCGCGAGCGGCGTCGCCTGCCCGACCGCCGAACCGGACCGTGCGTTGCGGGCCTGCCTGTTCACGCGGGTCGGGTACGGCTTCGTCTTCCTCGACGCCGCCGACCCGGCCGACGAGCAGCGATTCTCCCTCGCCCACGAAGTCGCCCACTTCCTCCGCGACTACGACGCCCCCCGCCGGGCGGTCGTCGCCCGGCTCGGCCCCGCGGCGCTCGACGTACTCGACGGCAAGCGCCCGCCGACCGCCGCCGAGCGCGTCCACGCCGTGCTGCGGGAAGTCCCGGTCGCGGCGCACGTCCACCTCCTGCGGCGGGACGACGCCGGGCGGCCGGGGTCGCCGGCCGAGCGCGAGGCCGAGGCCGCCGCCGACCGGCTGGCGTTCGAGCTGCTCGCCCCGGCCGAGTTGTTCGCCGCTTTTACAAACCGAGAGGCCGTCGAACAACGCCTGCGCACGGCGTTCGGACTTCCCGACCTTCCGGCGGCCACCTACGCCCGCGTCTTGTGGCCCGATCTCGACCCGACCGATTCGTTCTTGGAGCGGTTGAGGAAATCTCGGTAAACTTGCGTCGAACTCTACTGTGGCGACCGGAACACTCGTCGAGGAGGAAGCGATGGCGGACGCGACCGTACCCCCGCCCGTCGAACTGCCCGCGTCGCGGCCGACGCACGGGATCACGTCGGACGCCTTCCGCGAGTGCTTCGGCGAGGCCCTCCCCGCGACGCTCGACCTGGGGACGTGGCGGCCGGGCGTCGATCTGGTGAAGGAGTACGCCCGGATCGACGCCGAGGTCGCGCGGGCGGTCGAGTTCGAGGGCGAGCAGGTCGGGCGGGTGCGCGAGCACGTCTTCCCGAAGCTGGGCTTCGCGCCGGGTGCCCCGCCCGAGGCCGGGGTGTACAAGGTGACGCCCGAGGAGGTGAAGGCGACCCACGCCGGGCTGCTGTTCAACGGCGGGGTGGCGTGCTGCGACGGCACCCACCAGCAGCACGACTCGCTCGCCCTGACGATCCACCAGATCGGCGTCTGCCTCGTGAGCTACGCCGGGAACCAGGGGGCCTGGAGTACGCGCCTGTTCCGCCGCGACCTGCGCGAGTCGCACGGCGACCCGGTCGAGGAGACGCTGCGTCTGCTGGAGGCGCGGGGCCGGCGGGCCGGGCTGAACCAGCCCGACCGCCGCGACGGGCTGAGCGAACTCGCCCAGCGGGCGGTGATGAGCTACGCCGAGGCCGCCGTCCTGACCGACCGGACCGACGCCCGGTGGCGGATGGGGCACGGCAGCCCGGCCCCGTACCAGCTGCTCGCCGGGGCCGGGAACCCGGACATGAGCATCGCGTCGATCCGCCTGCTCCGGCGGCTGATCGACGGCCACCGCCGGTTCGTGTACGTGACGAGCGAGCCGGGCGACCGCGTGTACCTGACCGTCGGGCAGGCGCTGCCGCTGCTGCACTTCGCCGTCATCGGCACGCTCGCCGAGCGCATCGCGCCGTTCGTGGAGGGCATCCACTTCAGCGGCGCGCCGACCGTGGACGCCCGGTGGGAGGGCGTCACGCGGCGGCCGGAGGAGTGGGTGGTGCGGTTCCGGGACGAGGTGGCGAGCCAGGTGCTGGTCGGCGTGTACCGGGCGTCGTGGCTGGCCCCGCCGCAGGTGTTCTACGCCCACCGCGACCACTTCGAGACGGCCGCCCGGATCGCCATCGCCGACAGCGTGCTGCTGGCCGACCGCGGCTTCCCGCTGCTGATCGACTTGGCCGACCGGGCGTGCAAGGCGGTGTACGGCGGCGGCAGCCTGACCGAGATGGCGGACGCGGCCTACGCCAAGCACGCCCCGCCGTTCCGCTACCAGAGCGAGCGCGCCAACCGCCCGGGGTGAGGCAAGAGGGATTCACCGCGGAGAACGCAGAGGACGCAGAGAAGAGATGAGAGAGTAATAGCAGGAACGTCTTTGACTGATTCGCTTGCTCCGTTTCTATCTCCGCGTTCTCCGCGCCCTCCGCGGTGATCCGGTTTTATCGGGGAGACACCATGATCGACGCGATTGCCAACGGGGCCGGGGGGGCGAAGTTGGACGACGAGATCGCGGCGGCCGGGGGGCCGGTCGCACCCGACCCGCGCGACGCCGGGGCCGTCGGGCGGACCATGTTCGACCTGCCCGGCAGCACCGACCTCACCCTCACCGTGCTGCTCCCGAACGACCACCTGCACGCCGCCCCGGCGCAGTCGCTCGTCCGCATCCTCAGCAAGCGCGACGGCCGCACCTACCTCGGCGTCGTCACCGCCGGGCCGTTCGCCGAACCCGACGGGTTGAAGGGCGACTCGCCGCTCCTCAAGGCCGTCGCCACCCACGGCGGGGGCTACCTGCCGCCGTTCCACGGGCGGGTGCAGGTCGCCCTGCTCGGGGAGGAGGCCGGCGACGGGACGCTCACCCCGCCGCGACTGCGGCCGGTGCCGAACAGCCCGGTGTTCGTGCTGGGCGACGCCGAGGCCGCGACGGTGTTGAAGTGCGGCGGCGACGTGCGGCTCGGGCTGGCCGTCGGCCACGAGGATGTCGCCGTCGGCGTGCCGTCGGGGGCGAAGGCGGTGTTCCCGCGGCACACGGCGATCCTGGGCACGACCGGCGGCGGGAAGTCGAACACGGTCGCCGGGCTGGTGAAGCGGGCGACCGACGCGGGCATGGCGGTGGTGCTGCTCGACGTGGAGGGGGAGTACGTCCACCTGCACGAGCCGGCCGATGTCGCCGGGATGCGCACGGCGCTCGCCGCCCGCGGGCTGGCCCCGGCCGGGGTGCCGGCCGAGCGCATGAGCCTGTACCACCTCGTCGGCCGCGACACGGCGAACCGCGGGCACCCGAACCTCAAGCCGTTC
>Ga0209181_10009872_pt1 | contig 12481 bp, 4 predicted proteins | sample MAT05_FD_187208 | JGI IMG/M metagenome (GOLD analysis project Ga0209181, IMG submission 187208) | Freshwater microbial communities from Lake Fryxell liftoff mats and glacier meltwater in Antarctica - MAT-05 (SPAdes) (version 2) | ecosystem: Environmental > Aquatic > Freshwater > Ice > Liftoff... | reverse complement strand
GATCCGCTATCACCGTTACCGCTAACGCGTTATTGCAGCCATTTACCGGATCCACCGCCAAAAGGATATAAGTATTCGGTTGAGCCACAGCTACACTGGAGCCTATGCCAATAATCATCGTGTCTTGCCCCACAACGGTAGCCCATTCAAATAGAATCCCTGAGATCGGCGAACCACCTGAAATCGTAACTGAGCCAAGGGCGCAGCTGAGGGTCGCTGGCGGGTTGATGAAGAGTGGCGGGTAAATTTGGTTTTCCCCGATCGTGATACTCGCTGTATCGGCACAGAACGTGAGGGTATCCAAAATGATAAATTGGTACATGCCTGGATTGTCAATCTGCAACACGGTGCCGCCTGGGTAAGTCGTGCCATTTCCGTCTATCCAAATCGTGTTTGCATTGTCCGAGCCTTTCACCTCGCCCGCGAGGATAATTTCGTCAATCACGCAGTCAAGCACATCGTCAGGGCTGGCCAATATTTGGGCTACGGGATCATTTCGAATGTCGAGTACAGTCGCTATTGTGGTGTCTGAACAGCCGTTCGCATTGATAACCAATCTGTAGTTGCCGGCATCGTCTGCATTGATGTTGGCTTGGTTGTTAGAGCCGACAATATTGCCATTCAAAGTAGACCACTGGAAGGTAGCATTTGGCAAACTTGAATTGCCCAAAATACTTACCTCGAAAGTGATGCAGGTAATGGGAGCAGGCAAAGCCGCACTCGCTACAGGTTTTTCATAAAATACAATGGGGGTTCCGGTAGAAATGACGGTGCAAAAATGGGCCAGGTTGACATTTCCTGTGCCATCGTTATTGCCTGCTACTGCTGAAACATAATAGGTGGTGCCATAGTCCATGGTCGCCTGATTGAAGCAGAATTTTGGCTGGCTACTTCGTGCTATTTCATTGACAATCAAGGTGCCTGTTCCTTCATGTAGAATAAATTGCAAGACATCGTTAAGGTCAAGTATTTGCCCCAGCGCATTGTAATTTGCCGTAATGCAATCGTCGCCACAAAGTGAAATTTGTGTATCCCCCATGGTGCCGAGTGCGGTTTCGCAAGTTGCGAGCAGGATGTTAAATCCGCAATTAGACGTACATCCATTCGCGTCGGTAACCGTTACATTATACGCGCCTACAGCCAAGTTATTGAGCGGGAAACTACCTGCTGCTACGCCGTTTTGACTTCCCCCCGGACTCCACAAAACCGTGTAAGGGGCTACACCACCACCAATCTGTACCTGTGCCGAGCCATCATTAAAACCGGGTTGACTCACAGAATTAACTGCTGAACATGCCACCACTACGGCTGCCGAGGGCTGACTAATATTAAAGCTTGCAGTGGTCGTACAACCCACAGCATCCGTCACCGTAACGGCATAGTTACCTGCAGTCAAACTGCCTGGATCTTCCACGTTGCCGATAGTCGACGGATTCCAACTGAAGTCAAAAGGTTGTGTACCACCGTTTAGCAGGAGGTTGATTGCACCCGTATTGTCGCCAAAGCACAACACATCAAGATCGGTTCCACCTGCCGTTACCGCCACGGTATTGTTGCCCACATTGTAAGTTCCTGATGCGGTACAAGCACCACCACCGTTCACCACCACAGTGTAGGCGCCAGCGGTAAGATTATCCAGATTTTGGGTAACCGCGCCGTTGGACCAAAGAATCGAATACATTAAAGTACTGGGCGAAATCCCTAAGTTGATGCTGCCATTTGGCCCTACACAAGCCGTATTGGGCTGTGGGATGCCAGAGAGGGTGGGGGTGACCAGACCTTCTGGTACCACAAAATTATCTGAGATAACACAGCCATTTGCCCCTGTAATGGTAACCGCGTAGTTCCCTGAAGGAATGTTATCCAAATCCTCTGTGGTTGCCGTATTTGACCAAACAAAAACATAGGGCGCTACACCTGAATTGATATTTAGGTTGATACCTCCACTGCTTTGGCCACAAAGTGCTTGAGTAATGCCCTCCGCAATGCCAGGCGCTCCCGCATCGTCATTGACTACAAATGTAGCCGTATTGGTACAGGTGCCCCCTGCGCTAACGGTTACCGCATAAGATCCTGCTGGAATACCGTTCAAATCCTGCGTGACCAGCCCGTTTGACCAGGTATAAATGTACCCTGGCCCGCCGCTGGGTATGGCTGGATTAATGTCCAGGTCAATGCTGCCATTGAGTACAATGCAGGAGCTGTTGGGTACTCCAGTGCCGGACAATGAAAAGCTGAGATCATTTTCCGGCACAATTGCCGTGATGGTTTCGCTGCAATTATTTGCGCCGGTCACGGTGACGGTGTAGGTGCCGCCGCCAATATTGGTCAAATCTTCGGAGGTTTGACCGCTGATCCAAGTGTAAGTAAAGGGTGCAAGTCCGCCCAAAATCGAAATATTCACGTCGCCATCAGATAGGTTACAAAGTTCAGCGGCAACATTTTGATTAAGGGTCGGATAAGTCCGTTCATCCAACACGAAATAAGTGGCAGAAGCGATGCAACTGCCTGATTCTGTTACTTGAACGGTGTAGATTCCAGCTGGAAGGCTGGACAAGTCTTCGGTTGTTTCGCCACCTGACCAAAGGAACGTGTAAAGTCCGGCAGGGGTGACCGTAAGGTTTACTACACCATTAATTGCTGCGCAGTTGTTGTAAGGGGAGGCTGCTCCTGAAAGACTGAAGGTGGTGGCATTATTGGCCACATTCAAGGTAGTATCAGCGGTACAGCCATTTGCATCGGTAACCGTAACTGAGTAGTTTCCAGGGAAAATATTGCCCAAATCTTCAGCCGTAGCGGCATTAGACCAAGCCCAATTGTAAGGCGTGGTACCTCCTGTGATAAACAGGTCAATGCTACCATTGTTTTGGCTACATATCGCCGCTACAACGGTTACCGCTATTTGAGGGTCAATGGTGTTGTTGTCGATCAAAAATGTTGCTTCTGAACTACATCCTACACCTGCGCTGACCGTTACGCTGTAAATACCAGGAGCAATTCCAGCCAAATCTTGGGAGGTAACTGCATTAGACCAGAGACAGACATAATTGTTGCCTGTTGGGGAAATACTTAGATCCAAACCGCCATTGGGTGCATCGCAGGAGGTATTCGCTGCTGGAATCCCTGAAAGGTTTAGTGCTATGATGCTATTTATCACAGTTGCAGAAGCAGTAGCTGAACAGTTGAAATCGTCCGTAACAGTTACCGTATAAGTACCTGGTGCTACGTTAGAAAGGTTTTGCGGATTGCTGTTGCCGGGTATGTTCGACCAGTTGTAGTTATAAGGGGGTGATGCGCCACTTACACTGATGGTCACTGCGCCGTCCGTTTGTCCGCAGGTAGCAGCGGCAGGCGAAATAGAAATAGTGGGTGGAACAGCAAGATCCAGTACTTCAAAGTAAGTGTTGGCTTTGCAGCTGCCATAAGTGACGGTGAGCGAGTAGGTTCCTACGCCTAGGTTGGTCAGATTTTGCGGATTGATTGCTCCTGGAATATGCCCCCAGTCATACGTATAATTGACCATCGGTTCCACGCCAATGTCAATAAAGCCATTGTTGGACGTGCAAGAATAATCGTCAAAGACTACCCCCATAACTTCAATTGAAATTACGTCATTGTCAACTGCTGCAAAAAACACCTCAGTACAGCCTACTGCGGTGGTTACGGTGACGACATAATTGCCAGCAGGAAGGTTCGAGAGGTCTTGGGCATTGGCGGTGCCTGGAATATGTCCCCAATCATAAGTGTATGGAGAAACACCTAAATCCACACTCAAATCCACCGCTCCGTTATTGAAACTGCATACCGCAGGTGTTATTTCAGCTGTAATAAAGGGGAGTTCTGAAATGTCTTCAATCGTAAAAGTGGCACTTGCTGTACAGGTGCCGCCCTTGCTCACCGTGACCGTGTAGTCGCCGGGGGCCAGGCCGGTCAAGTTTGGGGACACACTGCCTGTCGACCACAAAATAGTGGCCGAAAGCGGCGTTATGATTAGGTTTATGATGCCATTATTTAAAATACAGGAGGTTTTTCCAGTCACGTTTGCATCAATGGAAATTGGAATGTCGTCGTCTGGTAGATCCACAGCCTCTACTGCAGAACAGCCGTTTGCACCAGTAACCGTTACGAGGTATTGGCCTCCTGATATTTGTCCTAGATCTTGCGTGGTTTGTCCACTTGACCAGGCATAGGTGTACGGCAACACGCCCCCGAACACGTTGAGGTTGATAGAACCGTTCGCAAGCCCACAATTTGCCGATAGAAAGCTGCTGGTTAGCGTAGGTTCAATTGGGTTGAAAGGCACTTCAAAGGAAGCTACCTCAGTGCAAGAACCACCAGCACTAACGGTGACGGAGTAATCACCCTGCGGAACATTATTCAGGTCTTGTGTAGTTGCGCCATTCGACCAAGTGTAAGTATAGGTTCCGGCAGGCGCCACGCTTAAGTTTATTACCCCCGTAGTACTGGAGTTGCAAGCGGTATTGGGCTGAATAGTCGCGGTTAAGGTAATGGGTGGATTGGCATTGTCCACAACAATATCAGCCTGACTCGTGCATCCATTTGGCGAAGTAACTGTGATGCTGTAGTTGCCCGCGAGGAGATTATTCAGGTTTTGCGTCGTGGCTCCATTAGACCAAAGGAAGGTATAAGGCAAAGTTCCGCCCGTCACCGATATGTTGATTGATCCATTTGAAAAATCGCAAGAACTTGGAATAACACTCGGGACAATACTGGGCTGATTTGGGTTGCCTGGTACATCAAATGTAACAGCTTGGGTACAGGAACCACCTGCGCTCACGGTTATGGTGTAACTTCCGGGAGAGAGTCCATTGATATCTTGGGTAGTTTCTCCGGTCGACCAGGTATAAGTGTAAGTGCCTGCTGGTGCAACGCTTACGTCGAGACTACCATTTGGCGTGGCATTGCAAACGGTGTTTGGCAAGGCTATGGCAGTGATGTTGAGGAATGGATTATTATTGGTCACCTCAACATTCAGCGTATTGGTACAGCCGTTAGCGCCGGTTACGGTGAGCGCATAAGATCCCGCAGGAATATTGGCGAGGTCTTCGGTGGTTAGGCCATTAGTCCAGAGGAAGGTGTACGGTGCAACGCCGCCTGACACACTGACATTAATACTGCCATTGGAGAAATCGCAACTGGTTTGAACAGTAGTTGCAGTTGGGTTAGGGAGGTTGGGGTTGTCTGGTACATTATAGGTCGCCTCGGCAGTGCATGTGCCACCTGCGCTCACTGTAACGGTGTAGTCGCCAGGTATGAGTCCGGCTTGATCCTGGGTGGTAGGGCCATTTGACCAGGTATAGGTATACGTCCCGGCTGGAGTTGCCGTCAAATCGATGCTTCCGTTCCCGCCGTTACAGGTGGTATTGGCGAGTACAGCAGCCGATAGATTGATGGGTGGATTGTTGTTGGTGATATCCGCGCTGACACTCTCCGAACAACCATTTGCACCAGTCACGGTCAAGGTATAGTTGCCCGCAAGCACATTTGAAAGATTTTGGGTGGTCGCACCATTAGACCAAAGATAGGTGTATGGCATAACGCCGCCCGTTATAACGGTACTGATACTGCCATTGAGCAGGTCACAGGTGCTATTGGTAGGCGTAAGTGTGATTTTTGGTTTGTCAGGGTTGTCAGCGATGGTATAAGTGCCCGTGGCAGAGCAAGTTACGCCTTGTGTGACGGTGACGGTATAGTCTCCAGGTATTAGGTTGGCAAGATCTTGTGTCGTTTGACCGCTTGACCAATTATAGTTGTACATCCCTGCAGGTGAAACACTTAGGTCAATAGCGCCATTGCCGTTGATGCAAGTGGTGTTGCCTGTGGTCAATGCGGTGATCATCGGGTTCACAATGTCGTCAGACACCCTAACTTCATGGACTACAGTGCAACCATTGTTGTCTGTAATCGTAACCATATAGTTTCCAGGTGGTATCATGTTTAGATCTTGAACGGTTTGCCCACTAGACCAAATATATTGGTACGGCGCATTACCACCTGAAATAGATAGGTTTGTTGAGCCGTTGTTTTGACCACAAATGGCGGATACCTCGGTAGAAGTAGGGGTGAGCGTCACTTGTGTTATCGTGACTGAGCCAGACACTGTGCCAGCGCAATCAGGGTCAGAATCCGTGCTTTTTACACTAACCAGGGTGTACGTTCCCGCTTGAGTGGCAAGGATAATATAAGGCGAAGTGCTGGTAGTTATTGCGGGCTGTGGCACGCCATTGATGGCATACACTAATTCCCAATCAGGGTCTCCTGTTAGATTTACGGTCAGGTTAGCAGAGCCTCCAGAGCCGGCACAAAAAACGCCGGTTCCCGCAATTGTGGCAGTAGGCTTGGCGAGTACATCTACCGTGATACAAGATAGGAGCGGGTTGGAATAGCACTGATTTGATGTTCTTACGCACAAGGTTGCCATGCCACTATACCCGCCAGACCAGTTCACTGAGATGTCGTCATCATTTCCGACAATAGTACCCGCGCTGGCAGGGGAGAGGGTCCAGGTATAGGTGGTTGCACCGTTGACCTCCGGCAAGGAGTAATCACCACTAGTACCCTGACAAATCGGACTTGGGCCGGTTACGGGGCCAGGGTCGTCAGGTGCAAAGCCTACAGTAGAACCTTCTATGACGTTTACTGTGTAATCACACACATTGCCTGCGCAACCATCCAGTACAATCCAGTACACTTCTCCGACCACAAACTCGGTGGATGAAAGGACGAATGGATCTTCCGTGCAGGAACACTGCTCCGCCAATGAGTTAGCATTGCACCAGGCATTGCTGGGATTATTGGGCGGACAGTTGTCAAAAATAGCCCCTTGTAGTCCCTGTTGGCCTCCCGACGAACAATTTGAGGGTACAATTTCAATACTAATCGTAGTCGTGCCCGCAAAGAAGCCAAACCACTCATCATTATTCAACGTCCATCCAGGGCAGCAAGGGAAAGACCGCGACATGTTGTTGTTGTTGATCGTGGAGCAATAGCCATCCAAATTTTCACAAATAATAGGGTTTCCGCAGTTGCTGCCAGGTTCTGGAAATCCTGGTGGAGGGCAGATTTGACTAAAAAGGATGGTTGGAAAATTAAAGCAAAACAGGGCAAGCAGAAGGTAGAGACACCGCATGGGCAAAGGTCTGGTTAGGTCAAGAAAAGCCGTTCGCAAAATATGTATTTGGCGATTGTAATCGGCTCTCAGAAGATACGGCAAAGGATTTGGTTAAGATGCGCCGCAGTAATAGCTTGTCTTCAATAAATTTTTAAGGAATCTGCTAAGGAACAAGCAAATATTTGCCAATCCTTACGAAGGCGTAAATATAGGTATAAATGTTAAAAAACAAGATTCTTTTTGGCAAAAAAAGCGGTTCGCCACTTAAAAATAAGAGGCTTGATATTTTAGGGATTTCTGAGGCTTTTTTTAGGGTGTTCTTATTTAAGCATTTATTTTTGCCCATCATTAAAAAAAGAAAGAAGTTTGGCCATGAAAAAAATACTCTCCTTGCTTACCGCAATTTTGCTGTTTGCCTGCTCAGCCCCTAAAGATGCCACAAAAACTGCTGAGCGAGCCGCCCCTTTCCTCTGGCAAAACGCCAACATATATTTCCTGCTCACGGATCGGTTTCAAAACGGGGACAAATCCAATGATGTAAACTTTGGCCGAACTGCCCCAGCGGCCACCCTGCGCGGCTTTCTGGGCGGTGATATCAAAGGAATTACGCAAAAAATCGAGGATGGATACTTTGATCGATTGGGTATCTCGGCCATTTGGTTCACCCCGGTAGTAGAACAAATCCATGCCCATGTGGACGAAGGCACAGGCAATACTTACGGTTTTCATGGGTACTGGGCCAAAGACTGGACCGCACTCGACCCCAATTTCGGCACGGAAAAAGACCTCAGCCAACTCGTCGAAACAGCCCATGCACATGGCATCCGAATCGTACTCGATGGGGTGATCAACCACACTGGACCTGCTACCGAGCAAGATCCGTTTTGGAAAGGTTGGGCGCGCACAGGCCCGCGTTGCACCTATAAAAGTTACGAAACGACCACCGCTTGTGCGCTGGTAGACAACCTGCCTGATATTTTCACCGAAAGCAATGCCGCAGTAGACTTGCCCCCGTTTTTAATAGAAAAATGGCGAAAAGAAGGGCGGTTGGCAAAAGAAACTGCCGAACTTGAGGCATTCTTCAAACGCACAGGCTATCCCCGCGCACCGCGTTTTTATATCATTAAATGGCTTACCGACTATATCCGAAAATATGGCGTAGATGGCTATCGCTGCGACACAGCCAAGCACATTGAAGAAAGTGTGTGGGGCGAATTTCGAAAAGAAGCCGACCTCGCTTTCCGCGATTGGAAAAAGGCAAACCCTTCCAAGGTGCTAGATAATAGAGACTTTTACGTAGTCGGCGAAGTGTACAATTACTACATCTCCGGCGGCAAATTCTTTGACTTTGGTGATAAAAAAGTAGATTTTTTCGCCAATGGCTTTGATGCATTGATCAATTTTGACTTGAAAACTGACGCGCAAAAAACCTCCTACGAGGCTATCTTTTCAAAATACGACAATTTGCTCCACACCGAACTCAAAGGGAAAAGTGTGCTAAACTATCTGACCTCACACGATGATGGGGCCCCTTTCGATAAGGCTCGTCAAAAGCCACTGGAGGCAGGTACGAAACTACTCCTTTGCCCCGGCGCGGCTCAGGTGTATTATGGCGACGAGACTTCCCGTTTACTTGAAATTCCAGGTGCCACAGGAGATGCCACACTCCGCTCTTTTATGAATTGGAACGAGCTCGAGGTCAATACGGAGCGTAGCGGATTCAAAACCCAGGAGGTGTTGGCCCACTGGCAAAAACTGGGGCGCTTCCGCAAAGCGCATCCCGCAGTGGGTGCTGGAAGACACCAGATGCTGACCACTGCGCCGTATACCTTCAAAAGAGTGTACGTCGCAGGGAAATATTCGGATGCTGTAGTGGTCGGGTTAGACTTGCCAAAAGGCAAAAAAACGCTTGAAGTTGGCGGCGTTTTTTCGGATGGGACGATGGTCACAGATTACTATTCGGGGCAAAAACTGAGCGTGATTGCGGGGAAAGTAATCGTGGATTCCGAGTCGGGAATTGTGCTGCTGGGGCGGTAGAAAGGTTCTGATAACGCCAGTCGACGAGCAGAAGCCCAAAAACGCCTCGACTATTTGATCAAAATGACTAGACAAGGGAAGCTGTACGGAACCAGGCCGTTCTGAAGAATGGCGTAAAAGAATGTGGGGTATCACCTGCAAATCCTACTTCTACCATCACATCAAAAATCAAAAATCATGAAATCGGATATCGGAAATTATGTAACCGTACTATACGAGGATAGGACAATTCTAAAATTAAGCTCCCTTACCCCACAGGTTTCACCCGCCCGGCCAGCCAAACACTTACCAGAATCAAGGCGATAGAAAAATAGCCCACCCAGTTGTAATGCAACAAATGGCCATCAGGGCTTTTCAAAACGATAACTCCCCCAAGCATAGCCGCAAATCCGGTTGCAAGTTGTTGCACGGATCCATTGATGCTCATAAAGCCCCCGCGTTGTTGTGGGTTTACGACACTTGAAATAAGTGCCTGAGTAGGAATCATACGGCCATTTACCACGATAAAAAACAGGCCAGAAATGGTCAATACCGCCCACAAGGGCATAGGCCAAAGGTTAGTGATAAACCAAACAGGCACAAGTGAAGACAGGGCAAAAAATACAAAAACAGGATATTTTCCAAGCCTGTCCGCAAGTTTTCCAACCAAAGGTGCACTGAAAATAGTGAGCAACCCCCCCACCAGGTAGATGAGGAATAGCTCGTCTTGTTGGAAGCCTACATTGCCCACAAGGGAAGGCGCAATGAATGGAATAATGATAAAATGCCCCATCATCAGCACGATCGATAGCGAGAGTGCGCGCATCTGATTGGGGGTCTGAAAAATGTCGGTCAAAACCTGAAATGGCTTGTGCGAGGGAAGTTTCTCTCGTATATGCTTGTCCATCGCCGGAACCCAGAAGATAATCAGCGCCAGCACTATAATGCCTACAAATCCAATGGCCAGAAATGGTACGTGCCAGCTGTATTTCGCAGCCAGCCACAACCCGGTAGGCACTCCCGCCACAGATGCAGCAGAAAAAGCAGTCATCAACACACCCATGGCAGACGCCCGGCGGTTGTATTCAAAAGTGTCTGCTACGATGGCCATGACCTGGGCGCCAATCATACCGCCAAACAAGCCCGCCAACACACGGGCCGCAACCAGTAAGACATAATTTGGGGCAAATGCGCAAGAAAAAGTACCCAATAAAAAACCTACATAAGCGAATAAGAGCACTTTCTTGCGATCAAAACGATCCACAAAAAATGCGGCGGCAAAACTTGAAACGCCAGCTGTAATGCCATAGGCCGAAACAGCTAGACTGAATTGTTGTGGGCTGATTTTCAAAAGATCCATCAACTGCGGACCCAAGGGCATCATGATCATAAAATCCATGATGTGGGTAAAGTTGACAGCAGCAAGGGCAAAAAGTAATAGGCGTTCTTTAGCATTCATAGGATGCCCAAACAACAAAATGTAAGGCCAGGTTCACAGTTCTAAATAATGGGCGATTTGCGTTTATTTACTTGCAAAATCCGATTCATTATTTAATCACAAAATCCCCATAGGTAAGCCGCGCTTTGACCAGCCCCTTCGCGCCTTCATTGCCCAGATAACCTTTCATGGTTTCCCGCTGGCCAGAGTCACTTCGGCTTTTCACCGTGGCTGCATTGGGTACATGGGCTTCTGCGTAGTTTACCTCCGCGTCGAAGCGGTAGACGGCGCCGCGTTCCACGGCAACCGTAACTCCGGTGTACTTGCCTACCACGTTCACATTAGAGAAATTGCGACTCAAGGCGTCAATGTCCAGTGTTCCGTAGCACATATCAGCATCCATGCCATCGCGGACGCTGGCGAAACCCATATCAGAATATTGGGCCGTAATGAATGCGGAGCGTACACTGTTGCTGCGCAGGTTGGCATATTTGGTTTGCAAGCGGAGTTCTTCCACGTTGCCCAGATTGAAATCGTCGTATTTTGAAGTGATGCGCAGGTTGTTGGCCTTGTCAATCTTGGTTTCTGAATACTTGGTGTCTAACTGGATATCGTTGGCTTCGGTCACATTGAGCTCACTGTAACTGGATTGCCCGTAAAGGTTGTTTACGCGCGCCAGCCAAGCTTTGCCGTAACCAAGATTCAGGTCAGCATCATTGCTGATGGCCTCTGTACGGAGTTCGCCATATTTAATGTCCGCGATGAGTTTACCTTTCAAAGCAGCTACCCAGGCATTGCCGTATTTGTTTTTTAGATCTAACTGATTGGAAATGGGCATCCAGACTTCATAGTTTATCTTGAAGTCATCGCCGCAGGTTTTCGAGGGCCACCAGTTGCCAACGCCGTAGTTCATGCCTTCTGCAATCATCGTCTCGGCTTTTACATAGCCCCAGGCATTGGTAAAATTCACGTTGATGTTTTTGAAGGTCTCCTCTGCATTCCGCTGATTTTTAGCACTCACTACGATTGTTACGTCAATTTTGACCGAGTTGTTTTGCCAGGTTTTCACGTTTACCGAGCCATACTTGTTGTATAACGCAGTAGTGCCATCAGCTGATGTGCCAAATTCGCGATTGATGGTTTTGCTGAATTCTTGCATTGGGCCACTCGCCAAAGCAGCGAAGGTTTGCCCCAAAAAGAAGCACAAAACCAACGATACTCTGGTGCTGGCCATGCTTGTGGATTTAAATATTTTTGATTCCATTGCTTTGTTTACTGTTGTCGCCACCGTTGTTTGAATCCTCCAAACGTTCCAAAACCCGTTGAAGAATGGCTGTTTTGGCCTTATAATTATTGATCATTGCCCTTACTACTTGCTCACGGTTGCCGGGCGGAACATCTGCCAATTCGAGCCGCAGTTGTTCCATGATTTCATCTAATTGTTCCAAATCTTCGCTTACTTCAGCAGCCTGACTACCCGTAAAGGTCGCCAGCTTTTCCTGTTTTACGGAAATGCCGCGCTGGTAAAATTGTTCCAGCTCCTTGTACTCACCGGATATGTCGCTCATCGCCATTTTATTAGCAAGGTCTCCCTGTCGTTCGTACCAGATGCCACCGCCAATACCAACCACCAAAAGTGCCAAAGATGCTGCAATACGCATAATCGAGCGCTGCCACCCGATGTGAACCTTGATTGCTTTTGGCTTAGGCAGGCTTCCTGCGATGTTTTCCCAGGCTTGCCCATTCGGCAATTCACGGTCAAAGGAATCCCTGTTCTGGCGAATAAACGACTCAAGGCCAAGGTTTTCGGTAGCATTATCCAGGTCGTTTTCAATCTTCGCCCACACTATATTGGAAGGTTCGGCAGTGTCCAAAAGCGCTCGATTGCACATCAG
>Ga0209181_10009871_pt1 | contig 12482 bp, 10 predicted proteins | sample MAT05_FD_187208 | JGI IMG/M metagenome (GOLD analysis project Ga0209181, IMG submission 187208) | Freshwater microbial communities from Lake Fryxell liftoff mats and glacier meltwater in Antarctica - MAT-05 (SPAdes) (version 2) | ecosystem: Environmental > Aquatic > Freshwater > Ice > Liftoff... | reverse complement strand
GCCGTGTCCAACGCAGCTTGCGCGCGTTTTACGACCGTGGAATCAATTTGAGGTTTTCGTGGCATGCCACATTGTGGCATATTTAGGCTCATCTTGAAAGCAAATTAGAATTAGTCAGTTTCACTTCGCACCATTTAACTATAGGTCTATTCCTTATTTTCCGAGACTCCGAGTGGCGCAAGGGCGGAAGCCTATAGTGCCAGACGAGACGCTCGTCAGCCCGCCTGCCTCGCTACTCGAAGCGTTGCGGGTAGGCCCACCGCTGGGACGGACTGTGCTCCGTGCTCTCTCCTTCGGCACACTACGCTTATCTCACCACTTCCATTCACTCCCCCTTTGCCGTCAAACTCACTTTTTCCCCTCGCCACTCCCGGAAACTGCATCTAGAACCGCCCGTCCTTATGGATAGCACCGATCGAGTGCTTCGTGTGGGATTGCCTTCGGGCAGCTTGCAGGAGCCAACATTTGCACTTTTCGCCAAAGCAGGGTTCAACATCACGAACGCAAGCCGGAGTTATAAACCGGGCGTGGATGATCCCGAACTGGTTATTCGTCTCCTGCGCGCACAGGAGATCAGCCGCTATGTGGAGCATGGATTTCTGGATTGCGGGCTTACCGGCCGCGACTGGGTGGAGAACAACGGCAGCGATGTCGCAATGCTCGGGGAGTTTGTATTCAGCAAGACCAGCGCGAAACCCACACGCTGGGTGATTGCGGTGCCGGAGGATTCAAAGATCAATTCGGTGAAGGATTTGCAGGGGAAGGTGATTGCCACCGAAGCCGTGGAGATGACTCGCCGCTATCTTGCCAAACATGGAGTGACAGCCGAGGTGGAATTCTCATGGGGGGCAACGGAGGTGAAAGTGCCCGATCTGGTGGACGCTATTGTAGATGTGACCGAAACCGGCTCGTCGCTCCGCGCAAACAATCTGCGGATTCTGGAAACGATCATGGAAAGTGTGCCGCAATTTATCGCGAACAAAAACGCGTTTTCGGATCAGTGGAAGCGTGAAAAAATGGAGCGTATTGTATTGCTGCTGCAAGGCGCGATCAATGCCCGCAATATGGTGGGCCTGAAGATGAATCTGCCCGAAGCCAGTCTCGAACCCCTGCTTAAGGCGCTGCCTGCGTTGCGCAATCCGACGGTGGCGCACCTCACGATTCCTGCGTGGGTGGCGGTGGAGACGATTATCGACGAACGGATTGTGCGCGAAATCATCCCGCAGCTCAAAGCGCTAGGAGCCGAAGGCATCATCGAGTACCCGCTCAACAAGGTCGTCTATTAGGACACTGTTAAAATACTAAGTCGCAATTATTCAGAACTGGTCCACGAAAGGCACCAAAGGCACGAAAAGGGTTGTCCTCCAAACACGCTTAGCGATTCTAACCCTGCAGCTACTGACTCAGATCGTGCCCGCGCTCCGTAGTCCTTGAACGGCTCTCTGTCTGCGCTGTCATGTGCTGGTGTGCAGCAGCTCAACTCAACTTACTGTTGCGAGCCCAAGTGCGTTTTATGACAAGCTTCCATTTTCTGCCTTCTAAACGCGCTTTCACGCTTCAAGAGGTCACTTTGATGATTGGGATCGTGGGTGTGATTTGCGGAATGGCTATCTTCAAAATGAGTCGCTCTCGGTCAGTCCGATCACACGCCCAGTAAGATACATTCTGCGGACCAGCAAGGATAAGCTATCGCACACACTCTACTCCTGCGGCCCTGACCGGAAGGCGGACACGGAAGACGATATTCGATTTCGGGGAAAACGAATCAAAGACGGTGACAACGGAGTAATTTGGGCGTCTCGCCCAAAGGATCTTTAGCAGCAGTAGATCGGTCAGCTCAGTCGGATCGGACAGATTGTAGAAAGCCCGGAAGCATACGCTTCTTTGTTCCGCTCCTTCTCACCTGACTCACCTTTAATCACACACTCGCTGAGGAACTTCCTTAATTTCCCAGCTGCCGCACCGGCACGCCGCTGCTAGCCAAGTGTCGTTTCACGTCGGCGACGGTATATTCGCCAAAATGGAAAATGCTCGCAGCCAGAACGGCGTCGGCTTTGCCTTCATCGAGAACGGCCGTGAGATGTTCGAGCTTTCCGGCGCCTCCGCTGGCGACAACCGGCACGCCGACTGACTCACTCACGCGTCGGGTAATCACCAGATCATACCCCGCCTTGGTACCGTCGGCATCAATCGAGTTCAGGACGATTTCGCCCGCACCGAGCGCAACGGCTTCTTTCGCCCATTCGATGGCATCGCGTCCGGTCGGTTTGCGTCCGCCTTGGGCAAAAACTTCCCAGCGATCGGACGCGACTTTTTTGCAATCGATCGAGACGACAATACACTGGCTCCCAAATTTCTGCGCGCCGATCGTGATCAGCTCGGGTGTGGCGAGTGCGCTGGAATTAATACTCACCTTGTCCGCTCCCGCATTAAGCATCGCGCTCATATCCTCCACCGCACGGATTCCGCCACCAACTGTCAGCGGCATGAAACAACACGCAGCCGTGCGTTCGATCACATCCACCATCGTGGCACGACCGTGTGCGCTTGCCGTGATGTCGAAGAAAACCATCTCGTCGGCTCCCTGATCATTATAGCGCTGCGCCAGTTCCACCGGATCACCCACATTCCGCAAGCCGCCTTCCTCGGCCCTGCCAAACTGCACCCCACGGGTGACTTTACCGTCGTGGACATCGAGACAAGGAATGACGCGTTTGGTGAGCATGAATAAGGGCCTGATTATTCAGGAGGGAGTCCACGAAATACACAAAAAACACAAAATGAATACTGGCAACACCATTGTTGAACCGCAGATTTCGCAGATAACGCGGATGGGAACACAGGAGATAATTCGATCACGAGTGTTGTTTCGCTATCTGTTACCAATGTCTTCATCCGCGCTATCTGCGAAATCCGCGGTTCTTTTTTCCTACTTTAAAAAGCTCCGGTTTGTTTGCGGGGTTTGAATCATTTTTTCTTACGTTTGGTTTTGGAAAATAGTTCCTCCACTTGCTCCACCGCCTTGCTCTTGTGTTCTTTGGTCACATGCATCGCCACAGTCGCAGCGGCGGCGGAAATCGCGCCGAGGTCATCGGTAAAACCAATCGCCGGGAGGATATCCGGAATCGCATCCAACGGCAGGACGAAATAGGCGAGCGCACCGCCGATGACAGTTTTCGCCCACTTGGGCGTCTTTTCGTCCTTGAATGTATTATAGAGCGTGAAGCCGACGGTGAGTGTCTTTTCCCCTGCGTTGCGAGCCGAGCGCTTTACCGCACCCCAAAACGAGCGGTCGGAAAACCGGGCGGATTTAGGCGGGAGATTGTCGGACTTTTTGGAATCGCGTGTGGACATGATGGCGAAGAATACACAGAAAGAGAAAATCCTCCACTGGCACCACGAGTGATGTCGTGTAAAATTTAAACGAGGCAAATATGAATACTCCACAACCGCCCAAGACCATCCGCTTTCTCGCCGATGAATTTCACAGCGAGAGCTGGTCGGTGTCCACGGAACGCGCCCGGGAGATTTCGCCGGAAGACCCGCTGAACTCATCATATCAAAAGGCAGGAGACGCCCTTGCAGCCCGGGATTTTACAGTGGCGCGCAATATCAGCCAGCCGCTTACGCAACCCCTGCTTGCCACCGCCGACGTGCTCGCGCTGGTTCACCCATGCGATCCACACTGGGAGCGTACTACTTCTGCGAATCCACCCGCGTTGAGCGATGAGGAAGTGGCGGATATATTAAAATGGGTGAATGCCGGCGGCGGATTGCTGATCATCACGGAGTATGAGCACGACAAGTATGGCGATAATTTGAACAAGCTGCTCGACCCGCTGGGGCTGAAAATCGAAAATGGCAAAGTGTCCGATCGCACAGCGTGCGTTGCCGGAAACACAGAATGGATTCTCGCCGAACCAGCTCCAAACTCGCCATTGGGCCATCTTGCAAAACAGGCGTGCTTTTATCGCACGGGATGGTGTGTCGCAGAAAACGGTGCCGAAACGGGATGGCGCGCATCCGCAAATGCACATCCCGCTCACGCTGGAGTGATTGGGATCAGTCACTACGGAGAAGGACGTGTGGCTGTAGTAACGGACTCGGTAATCTTTGGCGACGAGCGCATCGGTGAATATGACAACTTGCAAGTCTGGCTGAACCTTACGCACTGGCTCGCGGCTCCATCTTACCGCCGCTCTGGCGCAGCAAAGACCGTCGCGGACGTGACGGAAAATGCCGTCGTCTCCACGCCATGGCTCAAGCTCAAACTGAGCGTGAACACGCTGCGCACGCTTCAGCGGCCCGACGGAAGCGCCGCTCCAGAATGCCATGATACGATCAGCTCCCTGCTGGACGAAATCCTCCACTCGCTCAGTCTGCTGGCTCCTCATTTTCCGCATCAATCGGCTTACTTTACCGCATTGGCGGATGATCTTCAAAAGTGGAGAGTGTTCGATTTTGGAAAGCCGGATTTCACGGCAGCGCTCGAAGTGTTCCGCCCGGATCTACATCGCATCAACGGGATTCTCCATCTGGTGTTATTCCCGATGTATACGCCAAACGCCTCGCTCGACACCCGTTTCGAGACGATGCTCGTACGCACGCCGTGGCCGGACTGGCTGGATCATCTTGAGCGCACCGCCTATGAAAACCCGAAGTTTGTGCCGGGGCAGCTGGTGGATTTTACCGACGGCTACGCGAGCGAATGCGCCGTGCTCTTTCCGGAAACCGTCTCGCTAGCCGGGAGACCGTCGAATCATTTCGGAGTCATCTTCTGCGACCGTGAATCTGAGCGCCTGCAAGCGTGTGCGCTCCGGTCCGCTACGGCAACGGGGATGACGCTTTTTCCCGAACTGGAATGTCTTTTGAATTCGCGCTCTCGGCTCGAGGAAACCTGCGCCTTGTGGGATCTGATTCACGACCAGTCGCATAGTCGCGGCGAGCTGCCTTTCGATCCGTTTATCATACGGCAACGCTCGCCTTTCTGGATGTACGGCATTGAGGAATTGCGGGTGGATGTGCAGGCGTTTTGCGAGGCGGAGCGGTTGGCAAGAGAGGGCTTCCCGTTTGCACGCAATGTCTGCTACGCAATCATTCTGGATCGCATTTTCCGCTTCCCTCTCACCGGAACGCGCGTGCGGAATTACGATGCGCTGGGTGGTCAGCTGCTGTTCGCTTATCTCCACCAGAAGGATGCGATTTTATGGCGCGATAATCATCTGTCCATCCAGTGGGATTTGCTGCCCGCAGTGATGCTGGAGTTCCGCGCCGAATTGCATGCGCTTTATAAAGCAGGTGCCGATTGCTCCAAACTCGCTTTCTGGCTTTCCGCCCACGATTTTGTCGCCCGTTTTGTCCGCCAAAATGTCGCCTCCCACTGGAAAGCCGAAGCCATCACCGATGAAAACGATCCCAAACAATGGATTATCCTTATCCATGACGATGAATTCCCTCTTGGTAATTTCCACCTTAATCTTCAGCGCAGACTGAAGACGGTTTAATTCTCTGTCTTCACCGGCTCCACGTCCACGGTGATTCCAAAGAGCTTCCACTTCGTTGTCTCGTAAACGTATTCGAGTTTGAACTTCATGAGGTGCGGCTTGGGCGGGAAGGTTCCGATAAACACATGGGCGTCAAATGTGCCTTTGATCGCTAACACCCCGTTCGCACTCAGACGTGGCGGCTCATCTAGAATCATTTTAGCTCCCTGGATTTTTGAAAAATCTACCTGCGCTTCCAGGAATCCCTTGAAGCTCAAATTCAACGCAGCGAGCGTGAGACGATTGCTTCGGTTCTTCCAGTCACGCTGACGGGCGTCGTCGTCTTGTCCTCGTGTTTTCCAGCGGTCGGATGTGCTGGCAAAAAACGTCCTGAAATCCTTTCTCCGAATGGCGTCATTAAAAAGCAGCAGCGTCTCCTCCGTCATCCGCTGCAGCTCCCGTTCCGAGGGAACCTCCACTGCAACTGGCTCAGTAAAACCCCGCCGCACCGCTATCTTTGTATCGTCCGTTCTTGGGCGCACCGTAAAAATTTCCTCCGCCACCTCCTTGGGTTTCGACGGTACCAATACCATTTCATGGACATGCCACCCGCCGTTCTCGTGGTGCACCCTGGCGGTGACTTGCATTTTATCCTTTTGATATGGCTGCAAATTCACTGTGTAAACTGCGACATCCTTCTGGGTTTCCGCGTTCTTGATTTCCAAGGAGTCGAGCTTGTTGAATCCCAGATCATAAACCCTGGCAACAAAGTAGCGCTCAGACTTTTCCATTTGAAATCCAATGGTTGTCTCCTTGTACGCTTGGTTGATTTTATCCTGCTGGCAGTAATCGAAAAACCGGCGCAAGACGGCCTCGGGCGACTCTTTTTTCCCGCAGCCACCCATACACGCCATCCATAGGACGACGATGCAGCCAGTCAGAAACCGCACTGTACGAAATGTGAAACCACTCTTTTGAATTTGGGCAGCTTTTGGGGAGGCTGTTGTCATATCCTTTAAAAAGCTGGCTACCGGCTCCACTCCAGCATGCGGCGAATCGGAAGCTCTGCGCGCGCGCGGAGCGTCTCAGGAACGATGATCTCCGGCTGCAAATCATGCAGACAGTCGCGCAGCTTTTCGAGCGTGTTCATTTTCATATAGCGGCAATCGGCACACGCACAATGATCGGTCGGCCCTGGAATAAATGTCTTTTCCGGGATCTCACGGCGCAACCGGTGGAGCATCCCGCTTTCGGTCACAATCACAAATGCGTTTGCCGGACTGGCTTTGCAATAAGTGATCATCTTCTCGGTAGAGCACACTTCGTCTGACAGCAGCCGCACAGCGGTGGTGCATTCCGGATGCGCCACTACCGGCGCGTCGGGATACTCCGCCCTAATCCGTTCGATCGAATTGCGGGTAAACTCGACATGCACATAACAATTCCCCTTCCACACCTCCATCGGCCGCCCCGTTTTCTCCATCACCCAAGCTCCGAGATTTTGATCGGGGACAAAAAGGATGTTTCGGTCGGCTGGAACGCGCTCGACGATCTTGATCGCATTGCCACTCGTGCAGATGACATCGCTCAGCGCTTTCACACCTGCCGAGCAATTAATGTAGGCAACGACGTAGTAGTTTTTGTCCGCATGTTCCCTAAGATAAGCGTCGAGTTTTTCCGGAGGACAAGAGTCGCTGAGCGAACACCCGGCGTTCATATCTGGCAACACCACCGTCTTCCTAGGATTCACGATTTTTGCCGTCTCGGCCATGAAATGAACCCCGCAAAAAGCGATCACGTCCGCATCAGTCTCCGCCGCCTTGTAACTGAGCCCTAGCGAATCGCCTACAAAGTCCGCCAAATCCTGAATGTCTTTGGACTGATAGTTGTGCGCGAGAATGACCGCGTTTCGTTCGCGCTTTAAATTCAGAATTTCCTCCGTGAGATCAAGTCCTGCAACAGGCATGGCACACTAAAGCGTTTCGCATCGGTAAGGTCAACGGCTGGATGCTTCGGTAAGTAAGTAAGATAGGGTGTGATTAAAACTGGGGGCGGTTGACGCGCGAGCGGCGGCGAAGCCGCCCAATGGTGCGCATGCTTCCAGCTTGCGCCTGCCCGCAATACTACGCCTAGCGTTGCAGGCGGGCATTCCACGGAAATCATCAGCATTTGTTTCCAATTGGCAGCGATGCGCGGCGCAAGCTGGAAGCTTACGCTACATTGCTTCGCTCCTCTGGCTTCGCCAACACCTCCCTCAACCGCACCCACTTTTAATCACACCCGGTAAGACAGGATGTGATTAAAGCTAGGCGAGGCTGGTGAAACACAGCAGAGGAGCACAGGCTTGCAACCATCACTGCCAGCACCAATTCAAAATTCAGAGCTACCCAAGACTCGCGTCGATCGCGTTGATCAGCTCTTTCATATTATCGAGTGTTTCGTCGCCCATGTTGGAAATGCGGAAGGTCTTGCCTTTGAGCTTGCCGTAGCCGCCATCGAGAATGAACCCGTGTTTTTCCTTCATCACCTTGAGCATCTCGGGGACATCCACGTTGCGATTGTTCGCCACGCAGGTGAGTGATTTAGAGCGGAAACCTTCGGGCGCGAAAAACTCAAAACCCTTCGCATTCACCCAGTCGTGCACGAATGCATTGTTCGCGGCGTGACGGGCGTGGCGGGCGGCGACGCCTTCAGTGAAAATATCCTCCAGCTTGGATTGCAGCGCGTAGATGTGGCTGATGCTTGGCGTGGAAGGTGTCATATCCTCCGCCTGGTTTTTTGCGAATTCGACGAAGTCGAAATAGTAACCGCGTCCTTTTACGTTCGCCGCGCGATCCATCGCCTTTTTACTCGCGCTGAAAAGTGCAAGGCCGGGTGGCATTGCGAGCGCCTTTTGCGAGCCGGTGAGCAGGACGTCAATGCCGAGTTCGTCCATCGGAAGCGGCACCACACTGAACGACGACACGCTATCAACAATCAGGCACACGTCTGGAAATTCCTTCATGACTGCGGAGATTTCCTTGATGTCGCTCATCACGCCGGTGGACGTTTCGTTATGAATCAGGGTTACGGCATCGAACCCGCCTGCCTGGAGCGCAGTGCGAAGCTGTTCGCCGCGGATGGGCTGGCCCCATTCCACCTGCAACGCGACTGCTTCCTTGTCGCACTTTTTGGAGACATCGAACCATTTGTCAGAAAACGCGCCGCACATACAATTCAACACCTTGCCGCTGCCCACGAGATTGCGGACGCTGCCTTCCATCACACCCCATGCCGAGGAGGTGCTGAGAAAGACCGGCTGTTTAGTGTCGAACAACTCCTGCAGCTGAGGTTGGATTCCCCCGTATAGTTTTTTGAAATCATTACTGCGATGCCCCATCATGGGTTTGCAGAAGGCGGCGAATGTTTTTTCAGAAACCTGAACCGGACCGGGAATAAAAAGCTTGGGCATATGCGATGTAAGGGCGGTGAGTTAAAAGGCCTGGGGCACGTTACGCAAAATTAAAATTACGGGAGAGAGGGCGATGCGGGTGTGATTGGAAGTGGTGAGAAAATAGGAGAATGGATTTTTGGTATGAGCTGAAACCCGGAGGGTTTATGGGACCGCAGCCGGGGGGGCACCCCCGGGAAAAGGCAAAAGAGGCATGTACGCCGGAGGTGTGCTGGACGGGTTTTGTCCACCACCCCTGCCGGGGTGAAAGTCTTTATCCATCTTTAGCCCCGGGCCCTACCCGGGGCTATTGGTCCGTCAAACCCTCCGGGTTTTCTTTCACGCTGCATCTACTCTTTTCTCACCACTTCCAATCACACTCGGGCGGTGCAAAGTTTGGAATGTTTACATTTCCCCGCGAACATTTAACCCTCACGTCGCCATGCCAACCGATAATCCCAGCATCGACGAAATCCATGACGCTCGTCGCAAATCCATCGAAGAGACCATTCATACGGTCAGCGTTGAGGAATTGAGAAGTCTCGGGGAAGGGCTGTTCCCATTCCTCGAACATTCATGGCGAGAGAAGTATTTTTCGTTTCTCAATGAACACGCCGTTGCCACTTTTCATCACGCCACCACGGAGGATCTTTTTCATGTCGTTTACTGCCATGCACAAGGCAGGGGCATGTGGTTCATCCCAGGCAGTGGAATGGGACCGCTCTTGGAAAAGGGACTGAAAGTGCTCAACGAAATCGTCGAAGGAAGGCGATAACCACATACCCAATCTGAACCCACGATCATGAGTCATCCACACGTCTGGCCCGGTCGCCCATCACCACTCGGTGCGACCTTTGACGGCAATGGGGTGAATTTCGCGCTCTTTTCCGAACACGCAGCGCAAGTGGTGCTCTGTCTGTTCGATTCGCCGGATGCTCAATGCGAAACCGTTCGCATCACTTTGCCCGAGAAGACCAACCAAGTATGGCACGGCTACTTGCCTGGGGTGCGTCCGGGACAAATTTATGGATACCGGGTGCATGGCCCTTATCAACCGGAGCAGGGGCATCGTTTCAATCCGCTCAAGATGCTGCTCGATCCTTACGCGAAATCAATCGCGCGTCCATTGAAGTGGGACGACACAGTGGAAGCGCCGGACAAGGACACTGCACACTGCGCGCCTCTTGCCAGCGTGGTGGATACCCCGATTGTGAGAGGGGATGACAAGCCCCTGCCGCTGCGCATACCGTGGCACGAGACCATCGTGTATGAATTGCACGTCAAAGGATTCACCAAGCTACATCCCGGCGTGCCGGAAAATTTGCGTGGCACTTACGCCGGACTCGGCTCGCCGGAAGCCATCAGCCATTTGAAAAAGCTCGGTGTCACGGCGGTGGAGCTGCTGCCGGTGCATTACCATATTGATGAGCAATTTCTCGTTGAGCGCGAACGCGTGAACTACTGGGGTTACAACACGCTCGGGTTTCTTGCGCCCGATCCGCGTTACTCCGCGAGCGGGCCCGAAGGCGCGGTGAAAGAATTTCAGGAGATGGTGCGAGAGCTTCATGCCGCCGGGATTGAAGTCATTCTCGACGTGGTTTACAATCACACCGCCGAGGGAAATGAAGACGGCCCCACGCTTTCCCTGCGGGGGATTGATAACACCGCCTATTACCGGCTTACTGAAGATCGTTCGCGCTACATGGATTTCACAGGCTGTGGAAATTCGCTTAATGTCGCCCATCCGCGCACGCTTCAGCTCATCATGGATTCACTGCGCCATTGGGTGCTGGAAATGCATGTGGATGGTTTCCGCTTCGATCTCGCCAGCACACTCGCGCGGGATCTACACGAGGTGGACCGTCTCAGCGCATTCTTCGATATTATCCATCAGGACCCGGTACTCTCGCAGGTGAAACTGATCGCGGAGCCCTGGGATCTCGGACCGAATGGTTATCAGGTCGGCAATTTCCCCGTGCTTTGGACGGAGTGGAACGGGAAATATAGGGACTGCGTGCGACGCTTTTGGAAAGGCAGCGGCGGCGCGGTGGGCGAACTAGCATCCCGTCTCTCGGGTAGCAGCGATCTCTATGCGCACAACGGACGTCACCCCGGCGCGAGCCTGAATTTCATTACCGCCCACGACGGTTTTACTATTCGCGATCTCGTGAGCTACGACGAGAAACACAACGAGGCAAACGGGGAGCAAAATCGCGACGGCTGCAATCACAACGACAGTTGGAACTGCGGGACGGAGGGGCCAACAAAAGATGCCGCGATCAATGCGCTGCGTGCGCAACAGCAGCGCAACCTGCTCGCGACCATGCTCCTCTCACAAGGTGTGCCGATGATTCTCGCAGGAGATGAATTTGGCCAGACGCAGCACGGCAACAACAACGCCTACTGCCAGGACTCACCGATTGCATGGCTCAATTGGAAACTTTCCAGCGATCAACAGGCACTGATGGAATTCACGCGTGCAATCATTCAGCTTCGCAAGGAACAGCCCGTTTTTCGTAGGCGACACTTTTTCCAAGGGCGCGCCATCCATGGTGCGGAAATCAAAGACATCTACTGGTTCAAACCAGACGGCAGCGAGATGACGGATGACGACTGGCAGGCAGACCATGCGCAAGTACTGGGGATGGGTCTCCCAGGAGATCAAATCACCGAGATCGGCGAACAAGGCGGACGCATCACCGGCGACTCTTTTGCGATTCTCTTTAATGCCCATACTGAAGCGATTCCCTTTCACATCGGCGCACGAAAACGCGATGTGCGTTGGGTTTGTGTATTCGATACCGCCAGCATTGGTGGAGAAGTGCCGCGCACTATCGACCACATGGGTGTCTTCCCGCTGCAAGCCCGTTCACTCGTTCTGCTGCGTGCTGAAAAAATCCCGGGATAACGCTGTTGAGTGAATTCCTTGTATTACACCCGATCTATGAAACTCGAAAAAATCATCAAGACTGCCCGGCACATTTCCAAACCTTATCGCGTCACTAACGGGAAAAAGTTTCGGCTCAAGGATGTAGATCCTGCGGATACCGGCGACCTCAGCTCGGAGGATAAGCCCCGCGCGAAAGAGGCCTTGCAAGCCGGGGTGGAGGCGCTCGCAAAGCTGCAGGATGTGCTTTACGCTCAGGATCGCTGGTCCGTGCTGCTCATTTTTCAGGCGATGGATGCCGCCGGCAAGGATGGCACCATCAAGCACGTAATGTCGGGCGTTAATCCGCAGGGGTGTCAGGTGTCTTCATTCAAAGCGCCATCCAGTCTTGAGCTCGATCACGACTACCTCTGGCGTTGCACCAAGGAGCTGCCGGAACGCGGGCGCATCGGCATTTTTAACCGCAGCTACTACGAGGAGACGCCCGCGCCCCTACGACGGGTATGACTTCCGCGTTGTCAAGCGAGGCTCCATTTGACGCTTACCTTCTTTGAAGTAAGCGTCAATTATAGCCCCACTGCCCGAGAGTGGTCATAAGTGTCATAGGTCGGGGCTATGACAAATACAACTACGACAAAAGCTGAAGAGATACTGAAGGTGGACGCGATAGGGCGAGTGAGGG